>Ga0079224_100001133_pt1 | contig 29509 bp, 24 predicted proteins | sample Stecom2015_FD_80414 | JGI IMG/M metagenome (GOLD analysis project Ga0079224, IMG submission 80414) | Agricultural soil microbial communities from Utah to study Nitrogen management - Steer compost 2015 | ecosystem: Environmental > Terrestrial > Soil > Agricultural land | place: USA: Utah... | reverse complement strand
CAAAAACTTTTAAGCCTACTTAAGTATCGGTTAAAAGTTCAGGTTACTAACAGCCAATTATTAATAAAAAAGCCTAAAAGCAACAAACCCCTGAAAAAAACAGGGGTTTGTCATTAGCCTGAAACCGCCTTCGGGCGGTTTTTTTGTACCTAAGACATTTATTCATCGCAGATAACTTTGATTCAAATCAAACAATTAGCTTTTGTGTCGTGCTAATATAATACGTTTAAATAAAGATATTTATGATTGGTCACAATAATTTTTAGGGTTGTGATGGTCATGTTATCTGTGTTTTGAGTTTAATTTTTTTCAGTTTTTGGAGAATGAATATGAGTAAAAAAATTGTGATGCTATGTATTTTGTTAACAACGTGCATCTTACATGCTGAATCTGAAAACGACAAAGCAAATACAGTTGGCAGTCAATTGCCAAACCATATCAGGGCGCTACTGATTGAGGAAATGCAAGCCATAACCACGTCGATGGATGTGATTTTTCGGGCAATAATTGCCGGTGAACATGAGCAGGTCGTGCCTCAGGCACAGGCCATTCATGATAGCTTTATTATGGCGCAAAAAATGACTGAAGCGGATCGAAAAATTCTCGAAGAAACCTTACCGGATGAATTTATTAAGCGTGATCAAGCATTCCACCATTTAAGTGCAGATTTGGCTGAGGCGGCTCGAAACCATGATCAGGTAAGTCAATTGGAGTTGTTTCAAGACATGCAAAATGCCTGTTTAGCTTGCCATCAAAATCATGCCTTAGATCGATTTCCACTTTTAAAAAGTGTATCGGTCGAGGAGTAATACTAATTTTATGATTGGAGCCATGTTATGTCTAAACTAAAAACTATATTTGCTGTCATTGGTTTGATGTTATTAAGTAGCCAGCTACAAGCTCAAGAAGAGACAACTATGCAAACAACAGATAATAACGACTATATGCCGAGTTTAATCACGGATACCCCCTTACAAGGTCGAATGCTGGCCATTACCATGGTCCGTAAAACCATAGGTGCTATCCAGCAAGACGGTGACATCAAAAAAGCGGTACGCAAAGAATACCAGGATGATGCAGCTTTGTTAATGCGGGCGGCGGAATTGGTGGCATTTGAGTTTAAAACCATTGCTGAAGCCAATAATTACTGGCGAGATCAGGCTAAAAAAGACTAATCTATTACCCTCGCTAAATTTATAAAAAACGCCTGGTTACCGTTAGCAACCAGGCGTTCACAGCTTTAGTTAAATTCTTTGGTTCGGTTTTCGCCGTCGATAATGACTTTGCCGGAGCCCGCACTTTTGATGGTTAAGGAGCCGCCTAAAGAATCAATATAAATTGAACCAGAACCATCCTTAATTTTGGCAGACCCATCTATATTGCTCAGGTGGATATCGCCGGAACCGTCGTCTATTTCAACGTTACCATGACTTGTACGAATTGTGATGTCACCGGAGCCATCTTCAATTTTAACATCACCGTCACTGTCAGTTAGGGTGATATCACCGGAACCATCATCAATTTTAATTGTGCCTTTGGCATGGCTAATTTCAATATCACCGGAGCCGTCATCGATATCCAATGAACCACCAATTCCATTAACAATAATATGTCCGGAACCATCGTCAATGTCTAAATTGCCACCTACATCGCTCACATTAATTGAACCGCTGCCATCATCAATTTTAACATCCATCGAGACTGGAATTTGAATATTGAGGTGAATTTGTATGTCCGGACTTTTGCGTAGATTGGGTTTGGCATGGCCTCGCAATACCGCATATTCGCTTTCACGCACAATTGTAAAAACCATGTCGCGGTCAAAAACTTCTCGAAAACGCTCCATGGATGGGTACTTGTCCGAAACGATGGTGGCATTAACTAGAATTTCATTTCCCTGATTGGTGGTAACGATAATGTCACCGGCACCGTTGATTATTTCAATGGCAGTCAGGCGATCAGTGGATAGATTTAAGCTCTGTTGAAATGACAGCTTTTCGGCACCTACGCAAGTACTTGTCATTAATAAGAAAGTGATAAGTTTATACATGGTGATTGACCCTCAAAACAATTATTTTAGCTTAAATCTAAGGAAAATTAACAGTCCCAGAAGTCACCCGTCGCTCAATGCTGCTAATATTGCTGTCGATATCAATAAAATCAGGGTCAACAATATTGGCAATCCAACCGTGTAATAAATGACAGTCACGTTGGATTTGCTGTAGGGTCAATAAACTGTGATTAATACAACCTAAACCAATTCGAGCAACCATAACCACTGGCAAGTCACAAGCAATCGCTAGGTCTTTCAACATCAATTGCTCTGATAAAGGTACGCACCAACCCCCTATACCTTCGACAATGACCCGGTCATGGGTTAAAAGCAAATCAGCTAATTGTGTGGTGACGGTCGGTAAATTAAAGACTACATCATAATCGGCAATATGGGGCGAAGCGGGGTGATCAAATAAAAAAGGGGTGATGTCTAAGGGATTTTGACCGGTTACTTCAGCCAGTGCTAAAGCATCTTCGCTCACTCTGCACTTATTTTTAAAAATGGCACCAGTCGCCACCGGCTTTAATGCTGCCACAGAATAACCTTGAGCTTTCCAAGCGCTGAGAATTTGTCTGGCGACATAGGTTTTGCCGGCATCGGTATCGGTGGCAGTAATAAAACAAGAGGGTAGTTTTGACAGTTCAGTGAGACGCATGGTACTGCAGAGCCAACTGTTCAAACTGATTGACTGCTACAGTTTCAGCACGTTGTGACGGTTGAATGCCAACAGCCAATAAGTCATTGTCAGAGAACCACTTTTTGAGATTGTTGCGAATCGTTTTGCGTCGCTGAGCGAAGGCTTGTTTAACGACAAACTCAAGGGCGGCAAAAGGTACTTCAGTAAACTCTTTGTGAGGAATAAGTTCAATAATTTGCGAATCTACCTTGGGAATGGGTTTAAAGGCTTCCGGTGGCACGGTTAAGGCTGCGTAACAGGCGAAACGATGTTGTAACATCACCGATAAACGACCAAAGGTTTTACTGCCCGGTTCAGCGCAAATACGTTGTACTAATTCCTTTTGTAACATAAACACGCCACGTTCAATATAGTCTGCTTGTTGTAGCAGGCGAATAAGTAAAGGCGATGAAATATTGTAGGGTAGATTGCCGACAATTAAATAAGGACCTTGATTTAACTCTAAGGTCAGAGCATCTTGATGATGAATGGTTACGTGTGGATTATCAGCGAATCGATTATTGAGTACGGGAATGAGATCACGGTCAAATTCAATCAGTTGCAAAGGTGCGCCACAGGCAGCCAAATGTTCTGTTAAGGCACCGGTACCCGGGCCAATTTCGATAATGGACTGACTACTCTTCGGATTTATGATTTGTATAATACGATCGATAATGCCGACATCATGCAAAAAATTCTGGCCCAGCCTTTTTTTTGCACGCATCAGTGTTTCTTCAGTTTGTTATTGGCACAAAATCGTGCCAGTTTAATAGCAGCCCGTAAACTACCGGCATCCGCAATGCCTTTACCGGCAATATCTAAAGCCGTGCCATGATCGACACTGGTTCGGATAATTGGCAACCCCAAAGTGATGTTAACCGATTGTCCAAATCCGGCATATTTTAATGGCGTCAATCCTTGATCGTGATACATAGCGATAATCGCGTCATAATTTTTAACCCTGTTGGGGGTGAACAAGGTGTCAGCGGCTAAGGGGCCGGCAAGTTGGTAGCCCTGTTGTCTTAACTGCTCTAAAGCCGGAATAATGATATCGTTTTCCTCGTGACCTAAATGACCGCCTTCACCTGCATGAGGATTGAGTCCACAGACGGCAATGTAGGGGTTTTTTATAGCCAGTTTTTGTTCTAAATCGGCCGCAACAATTTTAACCACCCGTTTTATATTTTCTGCGGTTATGTGTTCGGCAACCTGTTTTAACGGCAGATGAGTCGTTACTAATGCCACACGCATGACATCATTTAATAACATCATAACCACATGTTGGGTATCAGTTAACTGGGCTAAAAACTCGGTATGGCCGGAAAAATGAATGCCGGCATCATTAATAATGCCTTTATGAATCGGGTTGGTAACCATGGCTTGATAGCGACCAGACAAACAACCCTCGGTCGCTGCTTTTATAGTGGCTAACACATATTCTGCATTGGCCTTGTTAAGCTGGCCCAGGTGCACTGTTTCCTGTAGCGGCACATGATGAATTAAAGCAGTATTAAAATTTGGCATGGCGTTGAGTATCAGTTGCCGATCGCCAACCAATACACAATCCGATAGTTCAGACTGCAATTGGACAACAAGTTCTAAACCGATTCCGGCGGGTTCGCCTAATGTAATTGCCAGAGACATTGTGTGTGATTACAATCTGACATCAACAAAAGCTTCACCGCGAATTTCTCGGATCCATGTTTCAATGGCTTGTTGTGTTTTTCGTTGACGAATGGCCATTTCAGCTTGTTGTTTTTTATATTCATCAGTGACATCCGCTTGTTTTTTACCTAATAATTTAACAATATGCCAGCCGGTTTCTGTTTGAAACGGACTAGAAACATCACCTGCCTCCATATTTTCAAGTACGCTTCCCATCCGTTCACCATATTCGGCTAAGGTAAACCATCCCATGTCACCGCCTAAGGGTGCTGAGTTAAAGTCATCAGAGTGCTCTTCGGCTAATTTGGCAAAATCCACACCATCTTGCAGTTGTTTATAGAGACCGTTAATTATCTTCATGCCATCTTTTGCAGAAACAATTTCATCACTGGCAATCATAATGTGCTGAGCATTATATTGGTCAACTAATTTAGTGGTTTGGCTGCGTTTATCAAGTAGTTTTAGGATATGAAAGCCACTGGATGAACGTAATGGTTGTGTTACTTCGCCAATCTCCATTGATAACACTTGATTTGAGAAAGCGGGAGGTAATTGGTTTATTGGACGCCAACCCAGGTGACCACCTTCTAATGCCTTTTGGCCATCTGAATATTGTGTGGCTAACGTCGAAAAGTCCGCGCCGGCTAGCAGCTGTTCGTATAAACCGACAGTTTCTGTTCGTTTGGCATCGATTTCTGTTTGATCAGAAGCTTCCGGGACGGAAATCAGAATATGTTGTAAATCAACCTCACCCTGGTCTAATTCATTATCTGCTAAGAATAATTCGATTTCGTGGTCGCTGACTTTAACCGTAGAATTGGCATAAGCATAACGGACACGCTCTGTTATCATGTCTTTTTGCATGTCATTCCTGAAATCTGAAAAATTAAAGCCATCTGCTTCGATGGTTTCTCGCATTTGTGATAATGAGATGTTGTTTTGGCGAGCGATACTGGTCAAGGCCGCGTCTACTTCCGCATCGGAAATACGGATGCCCACCTGTTCGGCTTTTTGTAGCTGAACTTCTTGGACAATCAATTTTTCTAAAACTTGTTTGTTTAATATGTCAGCCGGTGGTAAGGGGTTGCCACTGGTTTCAATTTGCTTTTTAATGGAATCGACAGAGCGTTCTAATTCGGAGCGCATTATCACTGAGTCGTCAACCACCGCAACAATTTCATCTAAAAATTGTTCAGCCGCCGCAAATGACGAGATAAATAAAAATAGGTATATAAAATTTTTCATGCTTAAAAAGCCTCTTGGTAACCCAAAATGGATTGTTGTAATATCTGTCTGGGGTCCCTACCTAAGGAACCCAAGCCGTTGAGTTGTATTTCTGCATAGATTCCGTTATTTGATTGACCTAATTCATCAACTAAATAATGTCTGGCAACGATTCGGAATGCCCAGCAACAGTTGCGATGTTCATAGCCAAATAAAGCCTCAATGGTTTTATGGTTACGGGTTGAATAGTTCCAGCGACCAATGATCCGATGACGGTCATTAATGGGTAAGACCATTGAGGCATCAAACTGTTCAATTTTAGTTCGCCTAAATCGGTAGGCAAAGTTATAGATAGCATCTCCTGCTGTTTTATGTTGTATTCGAAACAGCCCCCGCTCTAATTCGGCATCCTCTTCATCATAATGTAAACTTAAACCGGCCGACCAATAGGGGGATAAAAACAGATTATAATCAAAAATGATCGGTGATTGGGTGGTGGATTTGGGTGCAGCGTCAATTTGTACCTTGAGATCCTCAAAATAATTGATTTGACCAATGGTCCAATTCCATCGTTCCTGACCATTGGCATCAAAACTTCGTTGGGTAAAAGCCAAGGAAGCTTGGTTCATGTCTGACTGTCTGTCAGCGCCGGAAAAGCGATTGGTTTGAAACAATAAGGCACTACCAAAGCTGAGTTCACGGCTGTCAAATACAGGAATATCGGATTGATCTCTAAATGGTGCATAGGTATAAAACAAACGTGGTTCAATGGTTTTATAGCGACCTTCGCTTAAACTCTTTTGGAATTTAAGACCTAAATCTGCAGAAATAATCGGTAGATTGCGGCTGATGGCATCACGGTTATCATCAAAGTCATAATGGGTGCTACGATACTGTAACTTCGGCTTAATATAACCCCATGATGTTGACCATTGCTTTTCCATCCATGGGGTAAGGTCACTGCGCCAAGCGCCGATGGCATTATCACGATAAAAATTAATTAATTCTGAGTCCACGCCGTAGCTAAACTGACGTGCGTAATTATGCTGGTACCAATCAAAACTAATTTCCGGTAAGGTTTGATAAGGCTCATCCTCAGGACTAATGCGTTCACTTAAAACATCATAATCATTGATTCCGGCAAAAAACTGCCAATTGGCTGCCGAACCTCTGATGTCTATGTGGCTCTTTAAATAAGGAGTCGATGTGATATAAGAACTTGAAGCAAAATCCTCATAATATCTGGGATCTGAGACAGTCTGTAAACGACCATTAAATCGCCAGTTGTTAGCGAAACGAGTTACATGTTTGTAGTCGATCAAGCTGCGATTTCGGTTACGTTTATCATCATCAGGTAAAAAACTACCATCAAATTCACCGACACTATTAGCCGTAAGATAACGGTACTGAGCACCCATCATCAGACCGTGATCGGCAATAAATCGGGGCGTCAGGGTCATATCCATATTGGGTTTAATATTGATGTAATAGGGCAGCGAAAAGTCAATGCCGGTGTTTTTTGAATAGGAAAAGCCCGGAATTAATAAGCCGCTACGACGCTGATCATTGAGCGGTAATTTAGCATATGGTAAATACAGTACGGGCACATCTTTAATTCGTAAGGTTAAGTTTCTAAAAGTGCCGATGCCCTCATCATGATCTAAATCAGCCGATTTAGCCCGTATCTCCCAGTCTCTTTGTTCGGGGGCGCAGGTCGAAAATGTGACTTTTTCTAAATGTGATTGTTGGTTACCAAATCGCAGAAAATCAGCCTGACCATTCATGTCAGACTCCAACAGGAAATAATTGACTTGGTATAATTCAGCTTGTTCCGTTTTAGAATGTATGGTGGCTTGTTGTGCGGCTATGCGTTGGTTGTTATTTTGCAGCCAAACACCACCTTGGGTATTAAATGTTTGTTGTTTCTGGTTGTAGATAAGTTGAGGTGTTAACAGGCTAATGTCATTTTGGTTGACGCAGACGTCACCAGAAATTAAATATTCTCCCGCACTCAATACTTGGCTTCGAAGGGCATCTAATCGCACTTTGCCATCAAAGATTGGGTCGGCAAAACAAGCTTGCTGTTGTTTGCTAAGTTGCATATCGACAACCGGGCACTCAGCAGATTGTGCATGTGCCATACTGGCCATAGTCATAATAAGCAAGCCGGTTAAATAAAGGTTATTTACACGATTCAAATTGATTCCTTTAACATTTTGAGAATATTGCCACGCTCTCTGGGTAAAATATGATTTACTTTAGCAGTCGGCTATTTTAATATGGATAGCGGTAAATGTCCGTAACGGATGTTTAAATTTTTAACAGCAGTAACTTTTCACTGCTGCTTTATATATGAGGAGTCGAATTATGTCAGGAAAATTTGTACAATCTAAAGGTAAAGATGGAAAAGATTATTTTGTATTAAAAGCCGGTAATGGGGAAATTATTTTTCAGTCGCAAGGATATAGCTCAGCCAGTGGTTGTGCTAATGGTATTGAGTCGGTACGAAAACATGCGGTAGACAATGCCAATTTTGAGTGCCGAGAAGCCAAAGATGGTCGAAAGTACTTTGTATTGAAAGCCAGTAATGGCCAAGAAATTGGTCGTTCACAGATGTACAAGTCAGAAAGTGGTTGCATGAATGGCATTGCTTCAGTCACTAAGAATGCACCTGATGCTCAATTGATAGATGAGCGCAAAGTGTAACGTACGCTTTACAATAATGAAATCAAAAGGCATTCAAGTTCGCTTGAATGCCTTTTTTAGTATTAACCAACTAAAAACAGTGAACAATCATGAGTCAATGGTACAGTAACGATGATATGTGGCGAGTTTTTTATGACTGCATGTTTGATGGCGAGAGTTTTCAACAAGCAGCCGAAGACACTTCGCAGTTGTTAAAATTAATCAATTCACCGGTTTCATCGGTGTTGGATCTAGCCTGCGGGCCAGGGCGTCATGTGCTTGGATTTGCGGCCCAGGGATTAACAGTCACCGGAGTCGATTTAAGTGCTTATTTACTGAATAGAGCAGCACTAGAGATAGAAAGCAGGGAATTGACAGCGACGTTGGTGCATGCAGATTTGTTGGATTATAAACCCAGCGAGCAGTTTGATTTAATTACCAACCTATTTTCTTCATTAGGCTACTATGAAAATCCGGATGATAACCAAAAGGTATTAAATAATGCGTATCAATGGCTTAAGCCAGCCGGTCATTTAGTTATTGATGTCTTTTCCAAAGAACAAGCCGCCTTGCATATGGAGCCGGTTCATTGCACGGAATATGATAATGGTGATGTGCGTTTTGAGCGGCCCATATTAGTCGATAACATGAACGTGTATGCCAATGAATGGATTTTAGTGCGAGACTCGCAGGCCTATCGTTGGCAATATCAACATTTCATCTATTCAGCACAAGAGCTGCAAGACAGGCTCGAAATAGCTGGTTTTAGCGATATAAAAATATACGGATCTATGGCCGGTGATGACTATGACATGGATGCAACACGTTTGATTTTAGTTGCCGGTAAATAAAAAAGTCGATTTTAACAATCGACTTTTTTAGAGAAAACAACTGTAATTACTGTGTTGAATCCGAGCGCTTATAAAGATGTACGTCTGTTTGAGGGTAAGGGAAGCTACAGCCACCGGCTTCGATATTGTATTTTAATTGCTCTAACAATTCAGCGCGTACTGGCCAGTAATCTGCACTATTGACCCACGGTCTTACCGTAAAGTTAACACTTGATGAGCCCAGCTCGTTAAGCATCACTTTAGGCTCAGGATCTGTTAATACCTTTTCATGGGCGGTAATGGTATCTTCAATAATTTTTTTCGCCGTTCTGACATCATCATCATAACTAACGCCGATAACTAAATCGATTCGACGAGTGGCTTGCGCGGAATAATTGGTAATGACATCATTGGTGACCTGACTGTTTGGAATAATCAAGTTTTTATTATCAGTGGTACGTAGATAGGTGCTGAACAATTTAATTTCCTTAACGGTGCCGCTGACATCGCTGAGTTCCACAAAATCACCGATTTTAAAGGGCCTGAACATCACCAACATAATACCGGCGGCAAAATTGGCCAAAGAATCCTTCAAAGCCAAACCAATGGCTAAACCCGCGGCACCGACTAAGGCTATTAAAGAAGTGGTCTGGAACCCCAATTGAGTGAGCGCCATAATAATAACGAAGGTTAGTAGCGAGTAGTAAACTAATTTACTGACAAAACTGGAGAGAATTTGATCCTGTTGGGTGCGGGTTATCGCTTTGGAGCTAAAGGTGGCAACCCAGCGGGCAATCTTTTTCCCTATCCAATAAATGAGTAAGGCAAAAATTACAGCTTTAACAACAGATAAAACCACTTGTGGGTTATTAATGAGATCTAATAAATAGGTTTTAGTCGCAACTAAGAACTCTTGGCTTTCAGGTACTTGCTGTGCTTGCATGACAAAAATGAAGTATTCTAACAAAAACATCTGAAAAACCCGTGAGTTTGCCTGGAAAGAATAAATAATTATCTATACAAAGGACTATAAATCTGAATTTTTATTGGCGTAAAAATTCTAAAGTTAATTGTTTGGCTTGAGGGTTATTTAATAATCCCATATGAGAAGTGTGTACGATTTGGTGGTCATCAAGCCAATCTGCTTGGGTTTCACTAACCGCTACCGTACCATCGTGCTTATCATGTTCACTGTTCCAGTGGGTTATAAATTGTCCCAAGCCATAAGGAGCGTCGCCCGCAATCATCAAGGTTTGGCGTTTTATTAACGCTTGTTTATGACCTTCAGTTAAAGGTTTAGCGGCGTATTTTAATAATCGTTTATCGAGTCCTAGTTGCTTCAGACGTTGTGCTACTTTTGAGCCGTTTACCGGTGATCCAATTAATAGCAACTTACCGGGTTTGATAATTTTAGGTAATGCTTTTAAGGCCAGAATACCTCCCATAGAATGCACCACCAGGTGGATTATGTCTTCTTTTCGAGAGTTTATAAAGGCCGCTAATCTAACTACATTAAATTCAAAAGGCTGGCTACTGGTTCTGTAAGCAAAGGTATAGACCTTATAGCCATGACTGTCTAAAAAATGCTGATAACCAATCCAGGTCCATGGCCGCATCCATAGACCATGAACTAATACCACTGCTTCGCTGGTTGGTTTAGTCATCAGACTCCGGTTCAATGACTTGTACGTGGACTTCCGCCAATTGTTTAGGGTCGATGGCCGAGGGCGCCTCAGTTAAGGGGCAGGCACCACTGGAGGTTTTCGGAAACGCAATCACTTCACGAATAGACTCTTCATTACACATTAAGGCAGCCATACGGTCTATGCCGAAGGCGATACCACCCATGGGTGGACAGCCATAATTAAGTGCTTCCAACAAAAAGCCGAACTTTTCTTCAGCTTGTTGTGCTGAGATACCCAGTAATTCAAAAACGGCCGACTGCATAGCCGACTGATGGATACGAATTGAGCCGCCACCTAATTCAACACCATTCATAACCATATCATAGCCTTTGGAAATGGCATCACCGGGGGCTTTTTGCAAATCGGCAAGGGAGCCGACCGGCGCGGTAAAAGGGTGATGTAAAGCATCCCAGCGCGCTTCGTCTTCATTCCATTCAAACATTGGGAAGTCGATAACCCAAAGTGGCTGCCAGCCGCTTTTTACACGATCGGTATCGATGCCGATTTTAAGCCGTAAGGCACCCATATATTGACTAACTTCATTATATTTTCCAGCACCAAAGAACAATAAGTCACCTTCTTCGGCGGCGCATGCGTTTAGAATTTTGGCTAAGGCTTCATCACTTAAAAATTTCACAATCGGTGACTGCAAACCTTCTCGGCCGGTGGTCATGTCATTAACTTTTATCCAGGCCAAGCCACGAGCACCATAGCGCTTAACGAACGGTTCATAGTCATCAATTTGCTTACGGGTGAAGGTTTTGCCACCTTGGGGCACTTTTAATACTGCGACACGGCCATTTTTATCATTGGCAGGTGCAGAAAAAACCTTAAATTCAGCGTCTTTGACAGCTTCTGCAATATCAACCAATTCCAAGTCAATTCGTAAATCCGGTTTATCGGAGCCGTATCGGCGCATGGCTTCTTGATAAGTCATCCGTGGAAACGGGTTGGCCAAATCCACACCCAGAACTTCTTTATATGCAGAGCGAATTAAATGTTCGGCTGTATTGAGAACCTCGTCCTGCTCTACAAATGCCATCTCAATATCCAGCTGAGTAAATTCCGGTTGCCGATCGGCGCGTAAATCTTCATCTCTAAAACAGCGGGCAATTTGATAGTAGCGATCCATTCCGGACATCATTAACAATTGTTTAAATAATTGGGGTGATTGTGGCATGGCATAAAATTGTCCCGGATGCATACGCGCCGGTACAAGAAAATCACGCGCACCTTCCGGAGTTGCCTTGGTCAGAATAGGGGTTTCGATGTCCAAGAAATCTTGGGCGTGTAAGTGTTGGCGTAAAACGTGAGATAGTTTTGAGCGCAACCTTAAGTTATGTTGCATTTTCGAACGACGTAAATCCAAATAACGGTATTTAAGACGCACTTGTTCGCCGGCATGCTCATCCAACATAAAAGGCAGCGCTTTGGCTTCATTTAATACTTCGTATTGATCCACCACCACTTCAATTTGGCCACTGGTTAAGCGCTCATTAGCTTGGCCTTCAGGGCGCTTTCGGACAGTGCCGGTAACACGTAAACAGTATTCATATCGCGCTTCATCGGCGATTTTAAAGGCCTGTTCATTATCGGGTTCAACAACTACCTGCAAAAGACCGGTATGGTCGCGTAAATCGATAAAGATGACACCGCCATGATCACGACGTTTATCCACCCAGCCACACACTTCTACCGGTTTATTAAGAAATTGTTCCGTTACCTGATTACAATATTGACTGCGCATGTTGAACTGATTAAATAAAAACGACCAATTTTACCTTATCAAAGCCATGTAATCACTTCATTTACTTGTTTAACCTGAATATTTCATACAATCGGTACAAGTTAACTATTATGCCCATAAATGCCATTACTGCATGTAATATTCGGATTTAAGGATTAAAAAAGAGTGACCCACTTCACAAATCAGATATTTTTGGGTTAAGCTAACATTTAAGGCTTTGTTCTATAATGGTAAGCCTGAATAATTAAACCTTTGCGGGGAATAAGCATGAAAAAGAAATTTGGTCACTATGAAGTTAAATCCGAGTTAGGCAGAGGTGGCATGGGGGTTGTTTATAAAGCCTTTGAGCCAACTTTAAATCGGTATGTGGCGATTAAAGCCCTGGGTGAGCATTTACTTAACGATGATGGTCTGATAGAACGTTTTACCCGCGAAGCAAAAAGTATGGCCGCCATTAATCACCCGAATGTTATCCAAGTCTATTATATTGGTAAAGAAGGTAAACAGCCTTATTTTGCCATGGAATTTATCGAAGGCATTTCATTAGATGAATTGTTGACCGGCAAACGTCAGTTGGCCGTGAATGATGCGAAAAATATACTGCGACAAGCCTGTGCGGGGTTAAATGTCGCTCATGAAAACGATTTAGTGCATCGTGATATTAAACCGGCCAATCTAATGATCTGCAAAGACGGTACGGTAAAGGTGGTGGACTTTGGTATAGCTCAAACCCGAGAATATGGTGATAAATTAACCAATACCGGTGAGTTTGTTGGCACCCCAGGCTACCTATCACCTGAAGTGTGTACCGGTCAGGAGGTGGATGCCCGTTCTGATATTTTTGCGCTGGGTATTGTTTTTTATGAAATGTTGGCAGGTAAAGTGCCCTTTGAAAATGACAGCCCCCTGGGTTTAATGTTAGAAGTGGTGCAGTCACAAATCCCTGATATCAGACAACTTAATAAGAAAGTCGATAAGAAAACCCATTTTATTTTAGAAAAAATGATTGCTAAAAACCGGGATGAGCGGTTTCAGACTTGTGCAGAAATCTTACAACAATTAGGACCAATAACCTCAGCGTCTTCGTTGGAGTTGATTAAAGCCAATTCAGCAGAAATGCAACCGTTGGCCAAAAGAGTATCACAGCAAGTCACTCAACAAGCCGCTCAAACATTAGCGGCTGCTGCTACTAAACCGACTAATCAAACGGCTCAAACTAAGCCAAGAAAGACCGGTCGTTGGATAGCAGCGGCGGTGTTGTTAGTGGCAGCCGGTACCGGATTGGCTTGGTATCAAGGCTATATACCTAATTTTTGGGAATTACAACGGCCACCACTCATGAGTAAAGTGATGAATAAGCCTGAGAATGCCAACACCTTTGCCAAGTCGCCGTTTAAGTCTCAAGCGGAACAAACCACCCTGAGTGAGGATCAAAGTCAGCAAGAGATTGATCAAAGTTATTTGACAGAAAGCGCGGCCAGTGAAGATAAAGCACCGGCAAAACGTTCAATCTTCGATGATTTAACAGCGCTGGTTTCATCGAAAAATGATTCTGAGGTGGGACAAAACGATACCGCTACAGGTGAGCTTAAAGTGTTAAATCCGGCTGATAATGAGCAGACCGAAACACGAAGCCCGATTTCCGATGACTTAACCGCAATGTCTTCAGTAAATCCAACTGATAACAGTGAGACATTGGATGGTCGCACTCACCCCGATCGGGCTCAAGAGGTTACATCTATTCAAGACGATGCGGTTTCAGAACTGAACGGCCAAAATAGTGTCGTAACAGAAAACCTAATTGCCAAAGTAGAATTACCTCATAAAATCGTAGCCCAACAAGCCCAACAAAAAAGCAAACCAAAACCAATCATAAAAAGAGATAAAGGCATTGCGGTGTTGGTTTTTGGCGATCCGGCAGTGGCCAATCCGATTAAGAAAATAATAGAATCTGAATTAAAAGGCAGTGGCTTAAAAGTCATGAATGAGCAATTTGTACCAGGCTTAAATCAGTCCATGAATGCCGGTATTGATATGGCGGATATCAGACAGCGCCTGAATGCCTATGGTGGCCAGCAGTTGGTTATTGCCAATGTTAATTTCGTCGGTGAGCAAATGCTTGAATATTATGGTCGTCAGTCAATTATGGTAAATGCCCAATTGGATGTGGATAGCTATGACCTGGCCAGTGGCGATGCGCTCGGCAGCGGTTATGGTGCTGACTTAAGCTACACCAGCTTAAATGCCACTCAAACGGCCCAAGAAGCAGTTATGGGTTTTGTTGATCGGCTAAAAAATGATTTGAAAACACGCTAGGATGCGGCCACGCATTCTGCTGTTGTCAGCTTATGATGCCGATTCGCACCGTTACTGGCATCATCAGCTGATACAGCATTTGACTGAGTTTGATTGGCAGTTGCTGGCATTAAGTAATCGATTTTTTAGTTGGCGGATGGCAGCCAATGCCTTAAATTTTCAGTATCAGTACCCTGAGGAGCTCAGTCAAATATACGACTTGGTTGTGGCAACATCGATGACAGATCTAGTTAGCTTACGTGGGCTCTATCCACATTTGAGCCGAGTTCCGAATATACTTTATTTTCATGAAAATCAGTTTGCCTATCCCGATAACCCGCAGCAACAGGATTTAGCGACTATTCAGTTAAGGAGTTTATTGTCCAGCCATGCGGCGGATGTCTTGATTTTTAACAGTGATTATAACCTTCGCACCTTTATTCAAGGCGGTAGTGATTTTTTAAAAATCATGCCCGATGCAGTGCCTAAGGATTTTATGGCGCAATTAAAGCGCAAGAGTCAGGTTATCCCGGTGCCGTTAAAAGATGATTGTCAGCCACTAATGAATGACATAAATCGCACTGTCGGTCAGCCGCTACAAGTAGTTTGGAATCACCGTTGGGAGCACGATAAAGGACCGGAGACTTTATTGGAATTACTGAAACTGACTGCAGATTTAGACATTCAGTTTCATATTTTAGGGCAACGCTTTAGGCAGATACCTCAAGCACTAAAAGAGATTATGGTTAACCACTCAAGTCAATGTTTGACTTTGGGTTATGTGGAAAATCGTGCGGATTATCTGCGTATTTTACAAACCAGCGATGTGGTTCTATCAACCGCACAGCATGATTTTCAAGGTATTGCCATGTTAGAGGCTGTTGCTTGCGGCTGCCGGGCGGTTGCGCCTAAGCGTTTAGTTTATCCGGATTTATACCCAACAGAAAATTTGTATCCATCAACACCGGATTCACCCATTCAAGAAGCCACAGCCATCTTGAGATTATTATTGGAACCTAGTCGGCTTAAAGCTGCCCCCATTGAATGTCATTGGTCAACTATGCAAAATAAATACCAACAGCTTATACAATCCTGGCTATGAAGACTACCAAGTACCGTGTTGTTTATCTTTCCTTGGGTTGGATGATGATAGGGGGTGTGTGCTTATTATCGTTATTGCCCCTGTCACTTCCCCAAAATGGCCTACCAAGTTCTGATAAATTGGGGCATTATTTGGCTTATTTTTCACTGACGTTTTGGTTTCTGCATTTATATAAAAGTCAATTGCTGGTGGTGCTGGGGTTTATGCTGATGGGGTTGATGATTGAATTTATCCAGCCATTAACCGGCTACCGTTATTTTGAATTAGCTGATATCTTGGCCAATGGTGCCGGTGTTTTAAGTGCTTGGTTGCTGTTAAGTGTCTTTGGTATTAGATTAAGCTTTTTAAAATAAGCAAAAGACATTTTTTATTTATTGCTATTTTGACTACAATAGACTTTTTGTCCTGTTCTGCTTATGCCATCCATTGATATTATTGTCCCAGTCTATAACGAACAAGCTGTACTGCCACAGTTTCGTGATCGGATTATGGCGGTTATGCGTCAGTGTGATGTGCAGTGGCGGGTGTTATTTGTGGATGACGGCTCAGCGGATGAAAGCTTAAAGCAAATGCAGCAGCTGCAAGCTGAAGATGGTCGTTTTGGTTATTTATCGTTAAGTCGAAATTTTGGTAAGGAATCGGCATTAACCGCCGGTCTTGATTTTGCCGATGCCGATGCCGCCATTGTTATTGATGTGGACCTACAAGACCCACCGGAATTGATTCCGGACATGATTGCAGCTTGGCATGAAGGTTACGAAGTGGTCTATGCTACCCGCAAACAGCGTCAAGGGGAAACCTGGGTGAAAAAAACCACCGCTAACTGGTTTTACCGTATTCTTAATGGTTTGAGCGAAACTGAAATCCCCAAAGATACCGGTGATTATCGCCTGATGTCAAAAAAGGCCTATAAAGCCGTGGGACAGTTACGGGAACGTAATCGTTTTATGAAAGGGTTATTTGCTTGGGTTGGCTTTAAGCAAAAGCAACTTTACTTCGAACGAGAGCCGCGGGCGGCCGGTGAGACCAAATGGAATTACAATAAACTCTGGCGTTTTGCCATTGATGGTATTACATCATTTAGTTATTTGCCGTTACGTTTTGCCACGTGGATTGGCATGACGGTGGCGACTTTTGCTTTTATTTATGGCCTGGTGATTATCATTAAAACACTGGTGTTAGGGAACCAGGTTCCCGGCTACCCCTCTTTAATGGTGGTCATTTTGTTTTTGGGCGGCATACAGCTGACTGCTTTGGGTGTTATCGGCGAATATTTAGGTCGGATGTTTAACGAAACCAAGCAGCGCCCGCTCTATCTTATTAATGACTACCAGCCACCGGATTTTAATCGCTAAATATAGAAATTAAAGAGTCTATTTTTGGTACTAAATAACAGCCACAGGCTAGCAAAATTAATATATTAGTTTGATTAAAAAGTTTTCGTTATCGTTACCAAACGATCATCATTTATGAGTTTGCAATTTATAAAAAATTACATGCCGAATTGGCTAAAAAACATACTGAGGCCACCCTATGGTTTTTTTTTAAGGCTGTGGCGCAATATGACGCTCAATTATGAAAAACGGGTAAAGAATGAGACCAGTCGATTTGACCAGGTTGAGGAGGTTAATGAACTGCCACCTATATTTCATTATTGGTCGAATCGTTATTTGCGACCAAAACTAGAGGAATATGGTTTCAGCCATCCAGATGGTTTTTTTGCATTTTACGCAAAAAAGGCTTTAAAAGCGCAACAAGGGAAAGTACGGATTTTAAGTATTGGTTCTGGCAACTGTGACACTGAAGTTCGTTTAGCTAAAACCCTAAATGGTGAAGGCTTCGATGATTTTATTATTGACTGTATGGATATTAACCAAACCATGTTCGCACGTGGTTTGAAGTTGGCTGAAGCAGAAGGTGTTTGCCAGCATTTGCAGTTCTTACAAGCTGACTTTAACCGTTGGCAGAATGAGTATTCTTATGGCTTAATTATGGCCAATCAGAGTTTACATCATGTCATGGCGTTAGAGCATTTATTCACCCAAATCCAACAAGCGATGACCGCTGATAGTTACTTTATTACGTCCGACATGATTGGTCGTAATGGACATAAACGTTGGCCAGAGGCCTTAAAAGTACTGAAACCAATTTGGCGAGATATGCCCGGTCGTTATAGTTACAACCATGTCTTTAAAAGAACTGAAAAGCGATATATTAATCACGATTGCTCAACAGAGGCTTTTGAAGGGATCAGAGCGCAGGATATCTTGCCGTTACTGGTCGAGCGATTTGATTTTGAATTATGCATTCCTTTTGCCAATCTCGTGACGGTTTTTATTGATCGTACGTTTGGTTCGAACTTTGATATCAATAACCCTGAAGATTTGGCCTTTATAGATGCTATTCACTCTATTGATGAAGAAGCGTTTAAAAATGGCACCTTTAAGCCAACACAAATGCTGGCTGCGATGCGTTTAAAGGGTGTTATGAGTAAACATCCGCATACCGATGTAGCTAAACGAGCGTTACGTTATCCTGATTAATTGTTGGGTTTTATATTTATGGTATTTTCTTACATACACTGCAACTTGAGAACGTGATGCGACTGTATGCGTTAATTCCAGCCTATAACCCCGGAATCGTTGTCCAAGAAGTGGTTGCTGAAACCCGTAAACATGTTGATCATGTGGTTTTGGTGGATGATGGTTGTAACGCTGAAAACCATGCTTTTTTAATGGCATTGGCAAACAACCATGATGATGTTAGCTTGCTGATACATGAGAACAATCAAGGTAAGGGCTTTGCTATACATTCTGGTTTAAAGCACATTTTAAAGTCCAACGCAGATCATGTGATTATGTTGGATAGTGATGGCCAGCATGATCCGCAAGAAATAGAGCAATTTAAAGAAATAATCCGCATTAAAGACTGTGATTTTATTATGGGTGTGCGGCAGGATATCAACAAAATGCCCCTTAAAAGCAAAATTGGTAATGTCACCATGGCTAAGCTTTTTTATTTAATGACACGGTGTTCGGTGAACGACACTCAGTCTGGTTTTCGCCTGCTATCAAAAACCTTTATGCAGGAATTTATCGAAGCTTGCCCACCCGGACGTTATGAAACAGAAATGAAGATGCTTTATTTTGCGGCTAAATCTCATGGCTGTGTTGAGCAGGTCCCAATCAAAACCATCTACATAAATCAAAATAAAAACTCAAAATTTAGACCGTTGCAGGATTCCTTTCGGGTAATAGGCTCTTTTTTTATGTATGCCGGGGTTGGTTTGCTTTCATTTTGCTTAGATTATCTGGTTTATCTGTTGGCAATTTTTTCTGGAATACACTTTCTCAATGGTCACTTAATTGCCAGAGCTTGTAGTGGTGTTTTTAACTATTATGCCAACAAAAAGTGGGTTTTTAAAAATCGTGATTCGGTCATGTTAACCGGTAGTAAATATGTGGTTGCGGTGCTTATTTCGTTACTGATTTCCTCTACACTATTATTTATATTGGTACAAAAAATGACTATTAATGCCGCTTTATCTAAACCACTGGCGGAGCTGTTAACATTTTGTATAAATTACTTTATTGTTAAACATTTTGTTTTCAGAAATAAGCATGTTTAATCTTGAACCGGTATTGTGGTTATTATTTTGTGCCGCAGCTTTTTATGGTTTAGGTCGTTATATTTTACAGAATTGGCTAACTGAAGAAGGCAGTGATTTATCGTTAAGCCTGTTTCTCAGCAGCGCGCTTGGTTGTGGTGTGTTTATACTAATGATGTTTATTTTAGCTGTTATTCAGCAAATGAATATAGCAACAGTCATTGGTGTTTTAGTTATTTCAATGGCACTACTCTTTACCAATCAGCGCCAAGGGTACTGGATGACTGGTTATAAGCAACCCCAGGTATTGTTGCTAATAATGGTTGTATTGTTTAGTTTCTTACCCGAGGCCTTGTGGGTTTTCCGCCCTGAAATAGAATCTGATGCGCTGTCATACCATTTGCCTTATGCTAAACAGTTTGCTGAAAATCAGGGGTTATTGGTAAACACGTATTTACGCTATCCGCTAAATGCTTTTAATTTTGACTTGTTGTATGCCGTTGGATTTGTACTTAATGGCGAAGTATTGGCTAGGTTGTTTCATGTCTACGCGGGCATTTTGATTCTACTTGGGTTATATGAATTAGGCGTACGTGCGGGTAGTGCCACTGCGGGTGCTTTGGCTTCCTTTGTGTTTATTGAGAGTGATTTAGTTGCCACTATTATGGTCGGCGGCTACATTGACCTGGGCATTGCTATGTTTGCTATTGCAGCCCTTATGCCGTTGTTGTATCGATCACAAGCGATAGGACGACAAGCCATTATTTTGAGCGCAATATTTTTGGGGTTGGCCATCGGTACCAAGTATCTTGGCTGGTTGTATTTACCAATAATAGTTTTCATGTTGGTGCTTAGTCGTGTTTCGTTCAGACTTATTTTTTTATACGTAGGGATTTGCATTCTTATTGCATCTCCTTGGTATATCAGAAATATATGGATATCAGGTAATCCATTACATCCCTTTTTACAAAATTGGTTTGGCTATTGGTTGTGGACAGCTGATGACATCGCTCGGCAGCATGCAGATTTATTGGTGCGACATGGTGTCGATAGATCTCTTGAGAACTTTATAAAGTTACCGTGGTATATGATGGCTACCGATGTTTTTTCTAAACATGGCAACATGCATGTTTTTGTCGCTATTGGCACAATTTTATCCTGGTTTTGGCTGTACCCTAAAAAACATCGGTTATTGGCGATTTTTGTGATTATCAATGTTGTGTTTTGGTTCTTCACTTCACAGATTTCAAGATATTTACTGGCTGTTATACCTCTTCTGGGGTTAATAACGGCGCAGGCTGTAGCCATGATTACACTAGCTGTTTGGGTAAAGTTAACTAACTTTTGGAAACCAAAAAAGATATTTAAACGGCCTGCGAAAACATTGTTTGTGTTAAGTCTAGTGGTTATTGTTTTAGGTGTTAGAGAAAATGTGCGATATTTCAACAAACTGAATAAATATCAATATATTGCCGTTAATCAACAAAGCTGGGATGTCTTATTACAGAAAAATCCTGATTACCTATTGCTTCATGCTGCCAATCAAAATCATGCCAAAGGCACTCTTAAACTCGGGTTTACGTATGCTAACTATTATGCGGACCACCCGATAAAAGGTGATTGGTTCGGGCAGGTGAATATGATTCAAATAGTTCATTCTGCTGATACTGATAAAGACTTAATAAAGATTATGAAAGCAATTGAGACAGATCATGTGCTGATTGATTTTTCATTGTCTTTCTTTAAGCAGTTTGATGAGAAGCTTAAAAGCAGTCCGCTTTTTTATCTTGTGGCTGAAAACCCGAAAGGACGTTTATACAGTATGCAAAATTCATTATCTGATTTGTAGGAAAGTATCCTTTAAAAATAGTGAGGGATTATTACAAACAGATATTAAATACCCTACAATGTCATATTTTCTTATGACTGTGTGCCTAATTTGGAAAATAAAAACATGAAGGATTTTAGAATAATAATAAATACACTTCTATTAGTGGTTGGCTGCTTATTGTTGCTTAATGGCTGTCAAAGTGGCGAGCCGACTGAAGAACAAACCCAAGCACCCGCTGCAGATCATTTTTACATTAAGTCGGTGCATTACTTTTCCTCAGCTTGGCCGAAAACATTTTGGCAGAACTTTGAAAAGCCGGATGTGGCTAAAGAGTTACAGCAAATTAAAGACGACGGTTTTAACACCATTGTTTTGACCGTGCCGTGGCGCGGTTTTGAGAGAAACTTCAGTGCAGATAAAACCACTTCCGTTGATGCCATGTACCAGCGTTTGGATTTTATGCTTAATGAAATTACTGCATTAAAACTTAAGTTTATGTTGCGACTGGGTTACCCCCATGATTTTACCCCGGATGTGGATGCCTCAATATTGCAGCTTTGCCAAGGCATGTACACCGAAGACAAAACCCGTCAGCAGTGGCTAGATTATTTACACAACATAAAAAACACCGTTTCGCCTTATCAGTCAAATTCGGCAGGTATGATGATTTCTTGGGAAGATTTTTGGTGTCCGCATTTTGTTTTTACTGAATTAGATGAACAAGAACGCCTAACTATGGCGCAAAAAATGGGCTATGTGGAGTGGCTACTTTCAGATAAAGTGAACCAAGATTTAATTAAAGTAATTATCGGGAAAAATAATATTCAGGCAGCCGATACACCCATTCCTTTAAAATCAGAACAGTCTTATGTGTTATACACGCAATTTATTGATGACCGGCTTGATCAAATTCTGCAATCAACCCGAACGGTGTTTCCGGGGACTGCCTTAGAAGTTCGCATTGATAAGTACCCGATTCAGGTCGAAGATAAGAATATATGGATTGGTCATAATTTATATTTGGAAGACCGTAATCATAGAGCGACTTATTGGGCGCCGTTTTGGGGTGCTGAGAATCATGGGGAATTGTTAACGGCTGAGCAAGCGATCGCTAATTTTGATTATTTTTTGAATCAAGTGACCGCTGATGGTGACAACATTAATCACATAATTGAACAGTTTAATTTCACTGATAATACCCCTTATTTTCCCCATAATGCCAATATAAAACCTGATGAAGTTAACGAGTTTTTGGTTAAGGCAGCGCCTTTATTAAAAGAAAAGTCGATTGGCTATGGCTTATGGGCTTACCGTGATTATGCCGATAATTTATTTTACAATGCTTATTTTGAGCAAGACTTGCACGGCTGGAATCATAACGAGCAAGTCAGCATTCAAGCCATTGAAGGTGATAATTATGTCCGTATACAACCCGGTGGTTTTATTGAACAATCCATGGTGATTTCTGATCGGGTCATGTTGGCTACTTCCTATGAGCATATGAATTTTTGTTACCAAGGTCATCTTGCCGGCCAGATAAATATTACAGTTAGTGAAGAACAAGTGGCGGAAATTGATACCAAAGCGGGACGCCAATGTCATTTAATACCTGTTGATTTGTTTAAGAGGAATTTAACCGGAAGTATTAAAATTGCGGCATTAAGCGAAGTTGTGTTTGATGAACTAAAATTGTTTGGCTTCGTGCAAAAGCTGGGCGTCTATGATCATTTTGGTCAACCGGGGCCTTATCTGGAAGGTGTGCGTCAGTTAAATCGCGCGCTTGATTAAAGGAGCGGAAACGCGTGAATGCTTGTCAAAGGATTGTTGCCATATTAAGTCGTTATGTTTTGATTGTCCTGTTGGCATTGGTCGCAGGAATTGCTGCGACCTTTTATACCATTAATCAGCCCATTGATTTTAAGTTAGGGATAACCGTAGTTACCAATCAAGCCAATGCGCCATGGCAATTTTATTGCCATGAAAACAGCTATTACAGAGGTGAGTTTAGTTCCGAAGGTTATTATTCATCAGCTTATGAGATCGCAGCAAACACGTACCGCATAAAAATTCCAATCGTCTGTGGTAACGGTGCCACCCATATCCGCTTTGACCCGTTACCGGATGCCGGTGAAGTGATTATCACCAATTTAAGAATTCATACCCATGCTTGGCAGTCGCTAAATTTGAACAAGGCTTTTCAATTCATAAAGCCAATCAATAGTATTTCTCATGTAGAACTAACAGATGATGGTATCTACATCAAAGCAATTGGTCATGATCCTCATCTCGAATTAGCCAATAACCTGCAAGATTATAGTGCCACCAGCTGGCAACAGTTTATAGCATTCACGCTTAAATTTTCGGCTTATGCTTTTGTATTGCTGGGATTGTTGCAATGGTTGTTGGTATTTGTTTTAAAGCGCGCTCATGGATTGCTTGAAGCAGGGCAAGCGCTCAATCAAAACATCGCTAAGTTTATAATGCAGTCTTTGAGTGCGTTTCGCAGAGGGTTGTTTAATCGGTATCGCTACAGTTGGTTTATTGTGCTGCTGTTCGGTATGTATTACGCCATTTCCAGCACTGTGTTTAGCAATCACTTGGCTATAAAAGCTCCGTGGTTTTATGGCTTAGTTTGGATTTCTATTGCTTTACATGCGGTTCTGGTTTTTGGTGTTTATGCACTTGTGTTAAGAATACTGGGGCATGCGAACTGGGCACGTTATGTGTTGGGTTATGCGGTCATTATTTTTGCGGCTTATGTTTTTGCCGATGTTGGCCTTTATACATTAAATGGCATGCATGCGGATCATGGTTTGGGCATGCTGTTTTATGGTGGATATGGTGAGTTCTTTAAAAATTTACGTTTCACCGGCTTGCCTCAAAAAGAATTGGCGTTATATGTGGCGCTTTTGCTTCTGTTACTAATTGGTTTGGTGGCTTTAATTTACTGGCTTGAAAAAAAGGTCACACGATTCAGGTTTTCGTTAACCGGAGTGGGTACCATTGGGCTTATTGCCATTGCCATAGCGGGTATTTATGGTAGTCAGAAATTAGCCAATGACCACTTAACCGGTAGACAAGTGGCTGATTATAATGATCATTATATTTTTGGTTTGAATTTTTACAAATATAATCCGTTCCTGGTGAGCTTTCCGGTTGAGTTAAAACCCTTTAAAAGGCGAGACAGTTTGGCCGGTAGAGTGCCCATTAAAAAAGACCCACTCGAAAACAAAAATATTTACCTATTTATCTTTGAGTCTTTACGTGAAGACATGGTCAACAAGTCAGTGATGCCTTATTTAACTGAGTTTAAAAGTCAGTCGTTGCATTTTGACAAGGGCTTAGCTTCAGGTAATGCCACTCATTATGGCTGGTACGCTATTATTAATGGCTTACAACCCTTTTATTGGGATCGTTACCGTAATATTAACGATAAAAAAGGCTCATTGCCTTTGCAAATATTTAAAGATTTGGGTTATCAAGTGAATGTTTATACGGCTAAGGATTTATCGTATTTAGGCTCCGATAAAATTATGTTTGGAGAATCCATGCAACAGGTGGATTACATCAGTGATCATCCCAAGCTAAGTCCGCCGGAGCATGATGTTCGTGTCACTGAACAACTAATTAAGGATATCCAAGAGAAGCACAATAGTGGCTTGCATTTGAATTTAGTATTTCTGGATTCGTCGCATTACCCTTATCGCTGGCTGGATGCGGATATTAAAGCCATTGAACCCTTTGATGGTGATGCCTTAAACGGTCCGGACGTTTCAAAAGCCAAGCGATTAATTAAAAAAGACCCGCGATTAGTCGTTAATCGTTATAAAAACTCCATGATGTTTATGGATTATTTGTTTAATCAGGCGGTACAAGCCATTGCTAATTCTGCACAAAAAAATGAGGCTGCGATAGCGGTTGTTGGTGATCATGGTCAACAATTTATGGAATATGGTTATATGTTGCATGGTTTTACTTTATTTGCGGAAGATGTGGACGTGCCGATTTATTTTAAATTTCCCGATCATTCGGCGGCTATGAAAGCGGGTGTGGTTTCGCAGGTTGATATAATCCCAACGTTGTTGGATTGGATCGGTGTAGACATTGCTTATTATCAACAACGCAATGAGCTGGCCGGACACAGCGTATTAATAAAGAACCCGCATCATTATGAATTAACAGCGGTGGCGGGAGAACAAAACACCCCCTATTCTTATGCCATGGTGTCACCTCGTTGGAAAGTGTTGTTTAAAACAGAACAAAAAAGACCCACAGATTCTAAATTTATCCACGTGGTGCGGGTGTTGGACAAAAATGACCAAGACTATATTCCCGAAGATGCATCACAATTGGGTTACAAAAACTTCATTGAAACAGAGTTTCCGGGATTTTTAGAAAAAATCGATATTTTCAAATAAACGCTTTTTTATTTAAGGCTGCTTTATTGACTCTATCTGGTTAATATTGTCCAGGGTCAGCTCAAGGGGAGCTCCGTTTTTCTGACTCCATTCCGTTAACTGCAGTTTTTCATTCTTGAATCTTATGATGCCGATATAAGAATTTTTTGGAAAATCAAATTGTTGACTACCAATTTCTTTAAATACTGCATTCCACTCGGCAATGGCTGATTGTTGTTGGCCACCTTCGGTGAAAATAAACAGCGTTACATCTTTGTTGTTATGGTATCTGGTCAACGCTTTGTGCATATATTCGGCATTATAATTGTACATAGGTGTAAATTTATAAGCGCTACGTTCCAATACTTTATTGGTTGATCTGTTGTAAGCCAATAGAAAAATATGGTGATTATATTTCCTTTTCTGGCTGGTAATTGGAAAGCCGTCGATTAAAAATAAAGGGCTTTGATTGATGCCGTTAATGATTAACTGGGCTTGTTGTTTTTCCTGTGTCGATTTAATATAAACCTTCGGGTCAAAGCCCTTATTCCAGACAGTTTTAGGCGTGAAAGTAGAGGCATGAGCCCATGATTTTTTCAGTAATCGCTGGTTTTCACAAGCATCAATCGGTGGCTTGATGGGCTTAGTCTTGTTACATCCTTCATGCAGTTGGCTTTTAGGTGTCAGTCGATTTTCCCTTAAAATAAATCGATCAGTTTTTATTTTTCGTGGTGACAGGCCGTTTATAAAATTACTGTTGGTTTTAATTTCTAATGAATCCAGTAGCATGGGTGCCATGTCATAAAGACCCAGAGGTAGGGTTTTATCAAAATCCATGCCATTAATTAAAATACCTAAAAGTTTGTTGCGATTAAATTCAGTGCCAAACAAATTTTTTACTAAGTCAACAGGGAAAACGCCATGGTCGCCTGTGATAAAAACTGTGGTGTTGTCTAAAACACCTTGAGTCTTTAAATTTTCAATAAAGCGCCCAAGCACAAAATCGGTACAATATATTCCGTCTAAAAATGCGTCATTGACTGTGGAGTCGGTATATTTTGGGCAGTTAGGGTCGGGGTTGCCATTTAGATGGGTCGATATAGTTAATAGGCTTAGATGAAACGGTTTATCGCTGTTATTAAGTTCAGCAACGCGTTGAATTGCTTTATTAAATAAATCACCATCTTGTAATCCCCAGCTGTTGGCTTGGTAATTTTTAGGCATATCATAATCATACCAACCCCAGATTTTATCAAATTGCATTGATTCCAAATACAGTGCTTTATTGGCAAAATGTTTTTTGGCGCCACCCATAAACTCTTGGTGGTAGTCTAATGTATGAAGTATGTTTGGCAAACAGGGTAAATTTTGGTATTGAATTTGGTCGGTGCCGATGTTATTGCCTGACATAAGTTCCGGAATCAGGCCGCATTGGCTGGAAATAATACCCTGAATGGTGATGTTGGCGGTGGAATAATAATTTTCCAATTCGCCGTAAGTTTTTTTGAGCTGGTTAATATGGGGTGTTAAATTTGGATGGTGGGGACTTGTGGAAAAAATATGGCTAAATGACTCTAAATAAATTACGATTAAATTTTTAGGTTGGGCTTTAAATTCGCTATGCAGTGAAGAGATATCATTGTATATTGGTTGAATACCTAGCGCTTTATAAGGTTCAACTTCTTCGGCAGATAAGCTAATCATATTGACATAATGGCTAAACTGGTAATAACCCGTACTAAAACGTCCAATAGCGCTGCCCTTTGCAGTGAAATAAAACACCAGCATAGATAAAAAGATCAGTGCCCAGGCGGTCCTGTTTGAGTACCGTATCAAAGGCAGCCGAACTAACAAAAAACTTACTATAATTATTGCAGTAATTACCACTGAGTAAGTGAATGAGTTCATTTTAAAGGCAATAATGAGTGATTCAGGCTCTAAATGCAGAAAGGTCTGTTCGTTAAAACCCACCCCGGAGAATTTATAAATAATAACTTCTGAGAGGGCGAAAAAAATAATAATAAATAGCAAAATATAAGGCAATAGGCATAAGGACTTCAAACGCCTTTTATTGGTGGTCGCATTGTTGATTAAGTTGATTGCAACAGTGATAAAGGTCAATAAGGTCAAATTTGCTAAAACAATATCTAGAACTGAATAACTGTCGAAATAAACATTTTGCAGCAGCAGATAATTCGATGCTGAAATTAGTATCAGAAATACGCTGATCCAGAGTAATAAAGATAGTATTGTTTTCATGGTTTATTGCGACAAATGTTAGTTTTAGTCGCTTCAAATTTTCATTGTAATTGCTTGATAAAAATAATCTACTTGTTTGTAGATTATCATGATTTTGAATAAATTCAATTTTTGCTGGCTAGAGGGGATTGAATAATAGGGCTTCTAACATTATATTAAACAAGCTATGTTAAAATAGCAAAAAAATTATAATGATAAAGGTAACCCATATGGCTAAATCACAAACATTGCAAGATCCCTTTTTGAACGCACTGCGTAAAGACCGCATTCCGGTGTCGGTTTTCCTAATGAATGGCATTAAATTACAAGGTGTTGTTGAATCATTTGATCAGTTTGTTATTGTTCTCAATAACACCACCAATCAACTGGTTTATAAGCACGCAATTTCTACCATTGTGCCGGCAAAAAACATCAGCACCTATAAAATCCAACAAGGTGAAGATTAATTGTTGCTATTAACTGCCTATTCCAATCAAGCGGGCCAATTAGCCCGCTTTTTTAACGAAATTAAGAAGGCCTCTTTGAATGTTTGAACGCTCAAAACGTGGTGATCGCGCCATTTTACTGTGCCCGGCCCCTATGGATTTTACCCGACGTAGCGAACATTCTGACCATATCGAGGAATTTAAGGAGCTGGCGATGAGTGCCGGTGCTGAGGTTTTGGATGTTTTAATCAGCACCCGTCAAAACATTGAATCTAAATATTATATCGGCACTGGAAAGGCGGATGAATTGGCCGCATTGGTACAATCCCATGAAGCGGATTTAGTGTTAGTGGATGCGGCGCTTTCGCCGGTTCAAGAACGTAACTTGGAGCGCTTAGTCAAGGCTCGGGTTTTGGACCGGAGAACGTTGATTTTAGATATTTTCTCACAGCGGGCGCGCTCTTATGAGGGGCAATTACAGGTTGAGCTGGCACAATTAAAGCACATGTCAACGCGCTTAGTTCGTGGCTGGACTCATTTAGAGCGCCAAAAAGGTGGTATCGGCTTGCGTGGTCCTGGTGAGACTCAGTTGGAAACAGATCGGCGCTTATTAAATGTTCGCGTTAAATCGCTGAACGCTAAGTTGGAAAAGGTCATGCGACAGCGTGAGCAGGGTCGGCGTCAACGGAAAAAATCTGGTACCAAAATGATGGCATTGGTTGGTTATACTAATGCTGGTAAATCGACTTTATTTAATGTGCTGACCGATGCTAAAGTCTATGTAAAGGATCAGTTGTTTGCAACCCTGGATCCGACAGTTAGGCAATTTACCGCGATACCCGGCAGCGAAGCTGTGATAAGTGACACCGTAGGGTTTGTGCGTGATTTGCCCCATGAACTGGTGGCCGCATTGCGCTCAACGTTACAAGAGGCCGTGGATGCAGATGTCCTGATTCATGTGATTGATGATGCCAATCCCAAGCACCGCGACCAAATGCAAGAAGTGTATCAAGTATTGCGGGAAT
>Ga0079224_100001131_pt1 | contig 29523 bp, 32 predicted proteins | sample Stecom2015_FD_80414 | JGI IMG/M metagenome (GOLD analysis project Ga0079224, IMG submission 80414) | Agricultural soil microbial communities from Utah to study Nitrogen management - Steer compost 2015 | ecosystem: Environmental > Terrestrial > Soil > Agricultural land | place: USA: Utah... | reverse complement strand
GTCCATTTAGACTTTCATATCCTTAACTCTAATCAAGATTCTCGAATCTCTGGACACGCTTTAGTATTTCTCGTTTCAAAAAACCAGTTCATGGCCTATCCAGAAATATCAACGAGCTCTCTTATAGAAGGAATTAAATACACTCAAGGAGAAGCTTTTTCGGTAACTCGCCTAAGACCTACCCTTGCTACCTTTTCATTACCTGCTGCCGACACAGCAAAATTCATAGTCTATATTTTCAGCCGAGAAGGTGATCTTCTTCTAATGAAAGAAACTCAAGAGTTTAAAATGGAGAAGAAGTAATGATATCCGGTAATGATTTTAAAACATTTCAATACAACATTTTAGGTGCGGGGACTCATCTCACGGGAGATATCTCCTTATCAGGAGACACCATTTTAACTGCAAAGATAGAAGGAAACATCACCATGCTTAGTCCTTCAAAGCTTGTGCTTGAAAGAGGGGCAAAGGTTAAAGGGAGAATCGAAGCTTTTGACTTGGAAGTTTTTGGGTCAATCGAAGGAGATATAATTTCTAATGGCTCTGTTTCTATCAGATCTAGTGCAGTGGTTAGTGGATCTATTAAGGCCAAAAAACTGATTATCTATCCTGGAGCGATTGTCGATACAAGAGCAATCACTCAAGACTAAGAAAGTGCAGCCCTCCAAGAAGGACTGCACCCCGATTCTTATAAGAAATCTTTATAATCAATGATCTTTACCGGGCGAATTTTAGAGAGCGAATCAACTAGTGATTTGTCCCCTACCACCACAATCGTCATCTTCTCCCACGGAAAGACTTCTTTACTCGATCTGCTCAATATCTGCGGAGTCATCTTAGCAACTTTCTCAGGAAAATCGAGCATCTGAGATAATGCTTTCCCTTGATGATCATAACTAATTATTCTGGCCAAAAGTGCATTTGTTTTCTCAAAGTCAAAAGCATGCCCACCAATTTGATGTCCTTGTTGATGCTTAAACTCATTCTCATCAATTCTTTGTGGTAGCTCCATTTCCGATAATATATTTCGGATAAGACCCACCACTTCAGCGGTCGTTTCATTCTTTGAGAAAGTAACAACTCCTGCGCGTCCATAATCTCTTTGCATAGAGATATAGGCACCTGCAGAGTATGTTAATCCTCTCTTCACTCGAAGTTCCTGAATCAGCTTAGAAGTAAATCCTCCTCCTAAAAAACCTGAGAGAAACTGAAACTGATCCTCTTTACCACTTGCCTCTTCCCTATTTAAATAACGACCAATTCGAATTTGCGCTTGGTTCGCACCTGGTACGGGAACTAAGTAAAGAGCTGTTTGTTCTTTTGGCTTACTAACCTGAGTTGTCATAAGCTCTGTCTCTTGAGACCATTTACATTTCTTTGAGATCACTTCTGCAACTTTTCTCACATCTTTAGGACCTGCGAGATAAATTGTTTTCTTGGCCTTTCCAATTTGAGCAAGTCGTGATTTCAAATCAGTGGATTGGATTTTATCCAAACTAGCAAGAGTCCCGTCAACATTACTGCTAAAGTTTGTTCCTTCCAGAGAGATATTTCGGAAAATACGATCTGCTAGATTTGAGTGAGAAGTAACAAGATTTCGAAGATTTGATTTCTTACGGGCCACATAAGAACTCAGTTCAAACTGAGGATATTGGGCATCATTAAAAAGCTCACAGACTTTACTCACCACAGGTTTAATATCCTTAGTGAGACCTCTGATAGTAAAAACTGAATACTCATGAGTCACGGAATGATTAATGCTTGCACCGTAGAAGTCAAAAAATTCAGCGATTTCCTTTTCATTCTCTTTACTCGTACCACTTGAGAGCTGATCAAACGTCACTTGAGTTAGACCTTCAACTGAGTCTTTTAAGGCACCATCGTTAAAATAGACAGAAGCTGTAAAAGAAGGAAACTTTTTATCCTCTAACCACACTACCTCATAGTCATTGATCTTCATTCTCTTTACAGTGCTTAAAAAATTATCTTCGGCCAATACTGAAGAAGTGGCCACTACCAATGCTAATGCTAATTTAATTTTCATGTTCATCTCACTTATGCTTATTCCAAACAGATATAAAGACACTTGGAGTTTCTACTAACTCAGCACAGGACTTTTTCACATCCTCCACTGTCACTTTCTCATACTCTGCCAGCTCCTCTTTATAAAATTGCCAGTCATTGAAAAGAAGTTGTCTGTCTCCTAAGAAACGTGCAATTCCTGCATTGGTATCAAGACTTGCATAGAGATCTGCTTGGTAATTATTTTTTACTTTCTGGATATTTCGTTCGGTGATTTCTGTTTCACAGTAGCTCTTGAGTTTATTTTTAAGGTCTGTTCTAAAATGATCAAGACTCACACCTTGAACCAGTTCTCCTCCTAGAAAAAAGAAACCTGATTTCTCAAGGGACTGATGGGCAGCATAAATGCTTGTGGCAACAGGCTTTTTAGTAAGGATGTAATCATTAACTAATGAAGAACTTTTTCCCGATCCAATGATACCTGCGAGAATATCGAGAGGATAACCTTTTTTATGTCCTGCTTTATAAGTTGGATAGCCCATCATGAAGATAGGGCTAGGAGACTCCCCTTTAAGCTTAACAATTTTGTCTTTCTTAAATTTAGGAACAAAGTCCTCATCCTTGAGGGCACTATGTGCTTCCTCAACTGTTGGAGAAGCTTTAATGTCACCGAAGTATTTTCTTACATAGTTACTGGCCTCACGAGGATTCACATCTCCAGCAATTACGATCACGACATTATTGGGAGCATAGAACTTTTTGAAATAATCATAGATCTGTTTTCTCGTCATAGACTTCAGATCAGGAATATCTCCAATGACACTTCTTCCGTAAGGAGTTCCTTCGAAGAGATGGCTCATTAATCCTAGATACAACTGACCTCGTGGAGAATTCTCATACCGCATTTTTCTTTCTTCCAGAACAACGGCCCGCTCTTTTTCGAAATCATTTTCATCTAAAAGTAGATTCTCCATACGGTCCGCTTCAATTTCAAGCATCTGCTCTAACTGAGTTGTAGGGAGATTTTCATAATAAACAGTTTGGTCGGTTGTAGTATAAGCATTGGTACTACCGCCGGAACCTTCGATGATAAAATCGATAGAATTCTTCCCAAACTTTTTGGCCCCTTTAAACATCATGTGTTCAAGAAAATGACTTGCCCCTGTAATACCGGGAACCTCATTCTTTCCGCCTACTTTATAAAATAAATAGAGTGAGAAAATTGGAAGCTTATGATCAGGTACAATCAGAGCTGTTAAACCATTGTCGAGCTTCACCTCTTTCACGTCGAGGTTAATATCCCCCAAGGTCTCTTGAGTCTTTAAGCTTGAGCAAGAAAATAATAAGGTCATACTGACCAGTAATAAAAACTTCATTTCAAATCCTTAAGAAATAAATACTTTAGGTATCAAGATCGCCTATTATTTTAAGGCCAGCTTGCGTACATTACTAGTGCTCTAGCAGAATAAAAAAATGTTTTATAATTGCGCACTTTTCTCGTCATGATATGATAGGGCCATGCTTAAAATCTTAATCATTATAAATTTGATTGTAGCCATTACTGGAGTGGGAGTGGTTTTCTATTCTCACAACATGATAAAGCCCGAGGCTACTGATCAAGTAGCTGAACAACTCAAAATTCGTGAGTCTCTCTTGGAACAATCAGCCATCACTCCGCTTCCTATCAAGAAGTTCACAGTCAACTTGAGTTCCCATGCCAATCGCTTACGCTTTCTCAACCTTGAAATGAGCATTCTTCCTTTTTTTGAAGATCAAAAAGAGGCCATTAAACAGAATGAGTTTCTTATTAAAAATGTTGTTATTGAATTAGCATCCTCTCTAACACCAGAGGATATAGAAACAGTTACCGGTAAGATGCTTTTTGAAAGCAGAATAAAGAAACAGGTCAACGCCAAATTGGGTCAACCTGTTATCAAGCAAATTTTCTTTTCAGGATTTGTTATTCAGTAAGATTACTGAATATTGTTGTTTTCTGCAGACTCATCTTGAACAAGTGCAGTTGCATTACTTTGGTCATCAGGAATAGAGTTAAGAAATTTTTCAACTTCTTCCTTACTAATTTTCCCTTCAGCAAGAAGGCGGTCACGAAGACGTACATCTAAAAGTTTTTCTTCAAGGGCCAGTCTTAGTTTCATATTTCCTCACTTTAAATTCCGAAAAGTTGTATCATCGCATTAGGTCCATGGCAATGGTTTATTAGCAGGTTATTAATCAATGACCCTTAGTGCCAAAACTTCGGTGGATCGTCCTTATCCCCTTTTACAATCCGTAAGTTCCCTTTTTTAGGCTTTCTTTGCCCTGATCCAAAACTTTTATTCATGAGTCCATGGATAAAGGGCAAATTCTGGTAACGGATAAATATAAAGCTCAGACCCATGGCCAGCAGGTGGGCCCAGCTTGAAAGATGAGATGAGAACAGTCCCATATAGAGTTCTATCCCAATCAGAATAAAACAAAAAGTACGCGCCCTCATAGGAAAGATGAGCATCATAGAAAGCTGACGATCAGGATAAAGAGTGGCGTAGGCAATCAAAAGGGCAAAGTTTATTCCAGTGAGCCCAAATAACGGAGCCGAATAAAGGGCCGTTCCATTGAGAAATAATATCCCCACTAATCCATAGGTGAGACCACAGATAAAAACGATGAGTCCAACAAACCTTTGATAAAGTTTACTTCCCCACATTCTCTCTATTTCTGAACCAATAAACCAAATCAAAAGGGAGCTGAAGAGAAAGCCTAGTAGTTGAGTTTCGATAAAAGGATAAGTGATTAATTGAAAGACAAAGCCTTTTAAAAGCCCTGAACCTGAGAGCCCTAGGATATGAGGTAGAGAGAAAGCTCCAATGGCCTTTCCAATTGCTGAGAGTATAAAACAACTAAGACTAATAATAAGAATAATCTTATTAGTTTTCGTTAAAGGAGGGGCTTGAAACTGCATTTGACTCATTATTCGGGCCTCTGACTTAATTCTATAAGAACACCACCGGTTGATTTAGGATGCATAAAATTTACTAAACATCCACCAGCACCAAGGCGAGGTGCTGGATAAATAAAGCGGTAACCTTTTTCTGTCAGCTCATTTGTCTTGGCCACTACGTCTTTTACCTTGAAGCAAATGTGATGGATCCCCTCACCTTTAGTATCAATGAACTTTTGAATTGTAGATTCTGGGTCCGTTGGTTCTAGAAGTTCAACATGAGCATTCACATCAATATTAGCAAAAGCCGTTTTAACTTTTTGATCTTCTACGATTTCTCTTTCAGGAGCAAAAGTAAGACCTAAATCTTTATAAATTTTTTCGGTAACATCAATCGATTTTACTGCGATAGCAATATGATCAAGAATACAATCTGATAATTCTGGTAACATAATAAATCCTCACAGTCCCTATTATGCACTAGGAGAGCTGTGAGGATCAATCATTAAAAGCTTGGCGGAGTAATCGCTTCGTCACAGGCACCTTCGGCATCTGGATCAAAGGTTGGAATGGTTGGTTGTGTTGGCGCAAGACATGTACCGTTCATACACTCTCCATGCTCCTGAACTTGGTAACACTGTTGAGCGCACGTAACTTTACCAGTGCTTGTTGTTCCTGTACGAATAATAAAACAGCGAGTAATTGGAACCTTCTGACACCACTCTTTAGCAATACAGCTTGTTCCACTTGGCTTATTACAGAACACTCCAGTAGCAGAGTTATGATCACCACAAGTACCTGCGTTACAACATAAGCTCTTACACTCAAGATCTGATACACAGGCCGCACCTGAGTTTCTTGAGCCTTGAGTTGCACTACCATCAAAACACTGACTCACTAATGTGTTACTCCAACAACGATCAGTGAAGCAACATTCTCCACTGGAGCATGTTGAGTTTGAAGTACATTTTTTATAATTTTGATAGAGAACCTGATTCCCTGAATCTGTTTGTATTTGTGTTGGTCGCACAAGTTGCAGTTTCACATCAATACTTGAAGCAACAACATACTGATTACTATTCTCATCAATGGCCAAGACCTCTACGGTACTCGTGACATTACAAGAACCAATATGCTCTCCCTGAGGATTAATTCCCTCTGCGCGAGCGCTTGCCCCATCCATCCAAACAGTATCTCCGGCCACAGGTAAAGTCGTATCAACTCTTGGACCGTAAAGGTCTGTAGAGCTTAAATGACCAACTCCTGCATTAAGACTAAGTTTCGTCATGAGAGGATACTTGTAAGAATTGTAGTAAAGCCGGTTAAAGTAATTAAGATGAGTCGACATTCCCGGATCATCAGGAAGTCTTCCAAATACTGCACTATTGTAATGAACCCAGGCATCTTTTCTAAATAAGCGCTTTGGACCGTCGAGATTAGCAAAGTTAAAGTGCCAGTTAAGAGTGTCTCTTAGTCTATAGGGGCCACGATAACGGTACTCATACCCATCCGGGAAAATCATTCCAGAGAAACTATCAAAGCGAATTTCATCATCACCATCTTTTCTAAAAAGATAAGAACTAAAGACGTGAGGGTCACTCGTAGGAATAGTATCCAGACTAGGTCTTAGAATGAGGTCTGCGATATTGTCAGCATAGTAGTTTGCATTACTACTAGACTTAACTTGTGGGTAACTAGGTGCAACTGAAGTTTGAACACTATTTGAAATTTTAACAAGTGACTGATCATCCACTCGTGCATAAGCATAAAGACACTCTTCTGAAGGCTGACCGTTCTCTTCCTGGATTCCATCACAGGCCCCCACTCCGGTAAAGGTTGGGTCATCTTCTAATGCAAGTCCTCGACAGTAAAGATTGGTATCTAAGTTGTCCTGAATAATACTCTCGGTGTTTACAATCTTATGCGTGACCGGATCTACTTCGTAGTCTTTGTAATCATACAAATCATAAGGAAGAAGGAGATTTCTAAATGGTTGTCCTCTAAGGTCCATCACCAGAACATTAATTCTCGTTTGCGGGGTAATCCCTGGAGCTTGAGTAATGGTTGCAGGAATATCAATTGGGTGACGATTAACTCCAAAGCGGAAACGAACGGTGACATGATTACTCATTAAGGAAGTAATATTAATTCCTGCCAAGTAGAGAAAGCCCGCATAGTTTTTTGGAAGGGTTAGTTTCGTGACATAACTTCCCCCCCCATTTAAACCTGTCCCATTAGAGAAACGTGATGTCCCCTGAAGGTTTGGTTGAATAAGGTGGCGCAGTTCTACTCTTGGTATTTCATCAGCGATTGGAAGATCTGGCTCTGGGTCCGTTGTCCCAGTAGTCCCAGAATGATAAACCTTCGATGCTCGTGGCATATCTGATTGCAAGCAAGATGAAAGCAGTATCAAACAACTGAGTAAAAAAGCAGTATGCTTAAAAAAACTTGTGAACCGGTCCATGTTCTATCCTCATCAGAGTGGCACCACAAGGGACTCTGAAGTTAACTAGTTAGATACATTATCCGCTAAACTTACAAGTCTTACTACTTAGGAAATTTTGTCTTTCGTGATTTTAACAAGTTAGACCCATCCTGCCAGATGGGTCTAAGAGAAACTGCCATTTATAGCAGGCATTTTAAAGTTCAGAGTTAAGAATCTCTGCCAGACGAACTCCGCCCTTAAGTAACTGCTTCTCCAGCACCGGCATAAATTTATATGAATATTCATAACCTAATTCAGGTTTCATGGAATCCTTCACATCATCTTCGTCTGGATCACAGTAACTTAAAAGACCATTAGCTTTTTTCTTTTTATTTTTCTTAGATGCCTTCACTTCTGGAGGATAAACCGTATCTCTAATTTCTTTTGTTTCATTGGCCCAGTCACTAAGGCTTCCTTTGCGATAATCCTTGAGTTCTTTTTCAGAAACTCCCTCTTGCACAAAGCGAGACATTTCAATGAAGCTTAGTTTAGTGAAGTCAATCAATCCTTCATCCCAAAGGTGATGAAGATTCATTTCCTTATCATGGAAAGTAACGTGACACCAGTTACCTCCACGATCTTTTCCATTCCCCACGTGAAGTGGCATATGAAGGTCCCCTACAAGATGAACTAAGAACTTAAGGGCAAATTCTTTTTGATCATCTGTGCTTTTTTTATTTTTTAAGGTTTTAATTTGCTCATTGATAGAAGTGACCAGCTGACCAGATGAATGCGTCTCATCATGCTTATCCATTCCTTTAGGAAAGTCTGTATAGTGCCATCTAAAAGTATGTTTATATGTTTCTGGTTCAGAGCGAATCTCATCGGCCCAAGTGGAAACCTGAGCAAGACTTTTACCTTTAAGAATTTTTTTAACTTTCTTGAGAGTCGAAGAATTTAGTTTTCCTTCTGCAATCTCACCCACTGTTCGATGTCCCGTTGGGCCCCAAGCAAGTGCATTAGTTGAAATAAACGCTACGGCCACTAATAAAATCTTCATTATTCAATCTCCTCAAAGGTTCTTTTTTGTTTATTCTTACGAACATTAGGAACGTTAAATATCTTACCGTGGAAAGTCACATAGTAGCCTGGTTTAACTAATTGAGTGGAGAAGATGGCCTCAATCACATTCTGAGGAGCATCTGAATCATCAAAACCTAATGGTTTCATTGCACCAGTAAAAATAACGGGAACAGAAATTTCCGGGTAAGATTCGAAACAATATTTAGCCGTCACTTCCATCGTATCTGTCCCATGAAGAACGACGATGGGAAATCCTTTTAGAGCATGGGCCTTAATGAACTCAAGGATCATCGAACGGTCCTTATCATCCATCAGCAGAGAGTCTTTAGACATGATCACATGAACTTGAATATCAGTGTAAGGAAGTCTTAATTTTTCTAAGATTTTATTTCGAACGATGGTCTCCTTATTTTGTAAGGCACCTTCATATTCGTCATAAATCTTTTCGATTGTTCCGCCAGTCGTCAGCAACGTGAGCGGCAAAATGTTATTGGCCATAAAAACAAACTCTACCCTTGACGTTAATAATTATGACCCCATATTTAGAAGGAATTCGCTTAATTGACAAGATTTTCAGTGTTTGGAGGATTTATGAGTACTCGTAAAGGGACTATTTCAGTAAAAACCAACGATATTTTTCCGATTATCAAAAAATGGCTTTATTCAGAGCACGATATTTTTGTGCGCGAGCTCGTTTCTAACGCTTGTGATGCTATTACCAAGAGGGCCACAATCGCTCGCGGTCAAGGTCACGATACTCCTGAACCGCAAGTTAACGTTCTTCTCAATAAAAACACCAATACCATCGTTATCGAAGATAACGGTCTAGGGATGAGTGAAGAAGAGATTGAAAAATACATCGCTCAACTTGCTTTCTCTGGAGCGGAAGAGTTTGTACAAAAGATGAAAGCTTCTGGGGACAATACTTCTAAGGATGAAATCATCGGTAAGTTCGGTCTTGGTTTTTACTCTGCTTTCATGGTGGCCAGCAAAGTAGAAGTTGAATCTCTCTCTATGCTTCCAGGAGCTAAAGCTGCAAAATGGATCTGTGAAGGAGACACCGACTATGAATTCTCTGAATCAAACAAAGAAGAAGTCGGGACTCGCATCACTCTTCATATCAATGAAGAATCTAAAGAATTTTTAGATAAGTGGAAACTCAAAGAAACACTCTCTCGCTACTGTGACTTCATGCCATACCCGATTTTCTTAATTGATCAGGAAGACAAAGAAGAAAACAAAGAACAAATCAACGACACAACACCTCTTTGGAGAAAAGACCCTACTACTCTTAAAGACGAAGACTATAAAGAGTTCTACCGTAAGCTCTTTCCGTATGATCAAGAACCACTTTTCTGGTTGCATCTCAATGTAGACCATCCTTTTACTCTTCAGGGTATTCTCTACTTTCCAAAACTTAATCCAGGAAAGCCGCTGCAAGAAAACGGTATTAAACTTTACTCTAAACAAGTCTTTGTTTCCGATAATGTAAAAAATGTTATTCCTGATTTCCTAGGACTTCTTAAAGGGGCCATCGATTCAGTTGATATTCCTCTAAACGTTTCTCGTTCAGCTCTTCAAGGTGACCCAAACATCAAGAAGATCTCAAACTACATCATTAAGAAAGTTTCAGAGTCATTAAAGAAACTCTTCAACAATGATCGCGAACGCTTCAACACAGTTTGGGATGATATCTCCCTATTTGTGAAATACGGCTGTATTCAAGATAATAAGTTTGATGAAGTCATGAGAAACTATGTTCTTTACAGAAACTCAGAAAATAAACTTGTGACTTTCGAAGAATACCAAGCTTCCATTCCTGAGTCCTACAAAGAAAAGATGAAAGAAAAGTACATCTACTTTGAGAAGTTTGGCTCAGATGAATCTTTAAGGAAGCAGTTACTAGCAGAAGGGATTCACACTCTTGAAACGGACGACTACATTGATCCTCATTTCATGCAACACATTGAAATGCATAAGACGGGAGATGTAAGTTATAAGTTTGTTTCAGTAGACTCTGAAATCGAGAATCTTCTTTCTGAAGAAAATGCTAGTGCTGATGATATGAAGATTAAAGACTTCTTCAAACAAGTCCTCATCGGAGAAGACAAAGATAAAGAAGCTAATCTTGAAATTGATGTTAAGAGCCTTAAAAACTCTTCCTCAACCGCTTACTTTAAAGTTGATGAAAACATGAAGCGCTTCCAGCAAATGACAAGATCCATGGGGCAGAACAACTTCCCGATGCCGATCAAGAAAACTCTGGTGGTTAACCCGAAAAATGCTCTTATTCAAAATGCGATGAAAATCTGGGACAAGGGTGAGAAGAAAGAACTTGCTGAAAAGATCGCTCACCACGTTCAGGACCTTGCAACACTGAGTGGTCAGGGACTAGATGCTAAAGAGAAAGAAAGTTTTGTTGATCGTTCGCAGAACCTTATTCAAGAACTTTCAAACTACGTACTTTAAATCAAAAAAGAAGAGTGCCAAACCTGTCCCTCTGATCTTAAAAAAAGTAATAAACAATTCCTACTTCAGAAGAGTTAAAGCTCTTCTGAAGTTTAAAATAGCTCTGACTCAAGCTTAGTGACCAACTATCACTAAAGCTGTACGCCAAAGAAGACCTCACTCGCTCTAAACTTTCCCATTTTTTCAAATTATAACGACTACCTAAGAAGAAGGAAGTCTTAAAACTTAACGACTCCGTTGTGTAAATAAATCCAAGTTCTGCTTGAGGAAGAAAATTAATATCTTGTTCAAGATTACCTACCTGAACCGTTGGATGAAAAACAAGATAACTTAAAACAAGCTCATTGAATAAGCTTTTACCAAAACCGTAAAAAGAATCAAATTCAGAGTAATACATGGAAGGATGCCCTTCTTCTACTCTACTTCGAAGAGCTAAATTAACTCCCCAGCTCGCACTCTTAGTGATGGGATCATAATCTCCGAACTTTCGAATACCAATGACATCTATTTCTCCCCAAGATTTATTGGCCTCACTAGGGTCGTAGAAGAACTTTAATCTGAGAAGATTTACTTCTGACTCTTTAACAAATCCATTAGGCCTATCAAGAAAGTCTCTTCCAACAGGTCTTATTGAAAAAGATAACCCTGGAGAATCATAATCCATGCTTTGTGCTCCTAGTGTAATGCGAACCGGATTATTAGCACCAAGAGGATTAAGAGGACTGATTTTAGGGATTTCTCCCGCAGGTTTCTGCGAACGTAAATGAAGATAATGATCGAAGTCTTTCTGCTCCTGAGAAAGAAGCTCCCCTGCTTGTTTCTGTCTTTTAAAGTTTAAGTATTCTAGGGACAAGTCGAGTGTTTTGGATGAAGAAGCAACTGAAAGTTTTTGATCTCTATGGATGTATTCCGTACTCTCCTTAATTTCCTTATCATTCATCTCTCGAGAAATTGCCTTCATACGAGAGGTTATAGATGGATGAAAAATAGACCGTCGAACGAACCCTTTTTTTTCTAAAATTTTTGCTGTTTCAATAGGCACGACATAAAAAGGAATTTTCTCTAACAGATCTTCTTTAAACTCCATATCTAGAAGACTTAAAAGAAGTGCTGAACAGTTATCAGTCAGAAAAAGATAATCAAAATCGGCACTGAAAATAAGTTCATACAGAAGCGCCAAAAGTTCTAGTGTTTTTTCTTTTGAAATATCAAGTTCAAATTCCCAAACATCCCTTTGCTCCATATTCGCATACTCGTGATAAAGAAAATAAAAAGGATGCACACTGAAATAACCTGGAAATCCTCCCATTAAACCTTTCCATAAATACTCTAGAATATCGACATCCTTAGGAACATTTGCCGCAAAAGAAATGACCTTATTTAGATAGAGGGCTTTTTTACTCGAGTTCACTTTTAAATAAGTATGACCAAATGAACTCGCTGGATTTTCTAAATACTGACTAGCAAACATTAAGCTTAAGCCTTCAGCCTCAAAACTATCTCTCCAAGAAATAAAGTCATCGCAAAAAAACTCTGGTTTTTGGTTAAGAAGGTTCAACACGTATAAGTAGCGACTAGGGAACTTGCACGCAAATTGACCTATTCTCTTCCTATCGCCACTCTTTAAAAGATCCATAACAGCTTCGAGTTCTTTTGTTGGATCTGACATTCCTTCCTTAGAAATAAAGAAACTATTATTAATCACGAGGCTCTTATTACCTGAGTAGAAAAGCCTATCTCTCCATTCCTTTTTTTGTGATTCTTTTACCACATCAATAGCAAAGGCTAAAGAAGGGCATCCAAAGATGAGTAGACAAAAGTTTAAGAAAAATTGAGTTATCCTCATCTAGGTCTTTTTTTTATAAATGGTAAACTTTTAGCATTACTATTTTGTCATTGGAGGACTATGAAATCCATTCTTATCTTAGTGATCATGATGTTCACTTCGCTAAACTTGTACGCTATTGATTCAAGAAAATGCAGTAATATGCTTAATAATGGTCTCTGGAAAAAGTACCGTTATGGTGGAATCGGAGAACATAATGCCAATATGATGACTCAAGGAACGAAGAGAGATGGAGCTTCAACAGTCTCTTCAGACGTAACAAGCGAAGCCACTACAGCTCTTTTAGATCCTAAATATACTTCAAACGTCCTGACTTCTGAAACTCAGTCAACCTCAAGCTGGGGGGAATGTTCAGCCTTCGCACATGCTGATCAACTAAGGAAAGACCGTGAGGTATACATGGCCCAAAATGAACATGAGGTCATGATTGATATTGCTCGAGGTGCAGGAGAACATCTTAAAGTAATTACTTTTTACTCTGCCTGCTTTGCGGAAGCCTATGATGAGCTCAGTGTTAAACTTCAAAAAAGTATAGCCGAATCTGACAAAATGCCTAGCACTTCGGAAATATGTCAAACCATCGATCGTCTCATTACTGAGAATAATAGCTTAAGGTCTCAATGCGCTCCTATTTAACTTACATTCTTCTCTGCCTTATCTCCATTAACGACTCTTGGGCCGACTTTATTCTCAGCCCAGGAGTAGAACTTACTTCGACCATGAAATCTGAAGAAAAAGAAGGCAATTCCAATCTTCTAAAAGGAGATGTGGGGTTTGGTTTTGTAGGAAGCATGGAGTGGCGACTGATATCCCCCCTCTCTTTCGGAATTGGCCTTGGATACTCATCAAGGACTGGACATTCTCTATTTCAAAATCAAGATGTTACTTTAACAGATCTTCAAACAACCATCTCTCAGTTCAATGCAGAAGCAGGAATAAAACTAAGAATTATTAACACTCGAAAAGTTAAGCTCTTCATAGGAGGAGGGATTTCTATCGGCTCAATGGCCCTGACTTTCGATAAAGATGATTTTATAGATAGAACTCATTCATTAATCGGGTTTGAAAGCGGTGAAACTAAAGGCTATCAGGGGCATTATTTTGATGCGGGTATTGAATACATTATCAATAATAAAAACGCTCTTCGTTTCTCTGCAAAACACCAACAAATTGAAACCGATGATTTTGAAAATCTTAATAATCAATCTGTTTCACTCAGTAACACTTCCTTTAGCATCCAGTACATGCACTACGTAAGCTGGAGTTTCTTTGTTAAATGAAACAAAAAAAGAAGAGGGCCAAACCTGGCCCTCTTCCTTCACAAAATTTTCCCACACACTACACAATATCTTGGTAACTCATATGAGACACAGAGTAATTACTCGTAGCTGTCTCATCCTTATTGTACCCCTTCTCCAATCTTTCGATTGGGAGAACTCTTCCGTTCTTGAGCGAGTTTTTATTCTTATGAATCATTTGATTCTCATTTTTCTCTTCTGCTTCTTTGCAATGAATGCAGAGATCTGCTGTAGGGCGAGCTAAAAGACGGTTGTAAGAGATTTCTTCTCCACAATCTTCACACTCACCAAAAGTTCCATCTTCAATCTTTTGAAGAGATTTACGTACTTTCTTATGATAGATCGCATTTCTTGCTTTAAGTCTAAAATCAAGTTGGTTTTCTTTCTCAACAGAGACGATGTCAACTTCGTCACCTTCAAGAACCACAGGAGAGAGACGTCCTTCAAAAACTTCTTCTTCTGAAAGGATCTCTAAGAATAAATTTTTGAATTTTTCTAATGTAGCTTTTTCCATAACCATCTCCTGTAACAACGGGGTTTAATCTTCCTGATTTTATGATTTCTCCATCCTAGAAAAACCAACCATCCTAGTTCCATTTGAGACGAGGTAAAAATCCATTTATAAGCTGACTCAATCCTTGAGTCGGCCTCGTCTTGTTGTTCTCCTTTGAGCATGATTCGTGCCAAGTATTTAACCTGTAAAATCAGTTAGTTAAATCAATGTGAGAATAATGTATTAATTGAGTCGGGGGCAGATTGGTTGGATTCGGTGCCAAAGTAGCTCTGTTTCAAGGGTCAGTTTGCCTAAACCCATTTTTCAGAATTATTCCTATTAATAAGAATTACACCTTGTTCCTGTAGTCGGTTCATCACTTCTACAATTTTGACTTGGGCATCTAATACTTCGTTTAACGGTCTGGGGCGACCTTTGAGAACTTCTTCAATATCTCTTCTCATACTCGTTGAGAACATGTTGCTAACGTACTCTACTAATTCCGGACTCGCTGTTTTCAAAGCAAGGCCTAGGAGTTCAAGGTCCACTTCTTTTAGAAGAGATCTCATCATATCTACTGTGAGATGTTTTAGATCTTCAAAAGTCACGAGATGACTTTTGAGTTTGATGGCCATTTCAGGGTCTTTGCGAGCGATCTGCGCTAATATGTTTGTTTGCGCAGTTTGATCAAGACCCTGGAGCATTTCTAGTGCTTGTTTGAAGCCATCAATCTTCTTGTTCATACTGAAAGATACCTATCTTCTAAAAGATGATTTTGAACATAATCACTAACAGCGTCTTCAAGTTCCATAAACTTAAATTTTGGGAGGGCCTTTTTAAGTTTATTCATATCTGCTTGAGTAAAGTACTGATACTGCCCACGAAGTTCCACTGGCATATCAATGAATTTAATATTTGGTTTTTTACCCATGGCCACAAAAGTCGCAGATGCTAAATCAAAGAAGCTTCTCGCCTTTCCTGTTCCAAGGTTATAGATTCCAGAAATACTTGGTTTCTTTTTCCCAGCTTCGATGAGCTCAACCATAGCACGGACCACGTCTTTAACGTAAACAAAGTCCCGAAGTTGCTCACCGTCTTTAAAGCCTTCTTTATGCGACTTAAAGAGCTTAATCTCGCCTTTCTCTTGAATCTGATTAAAACCTTGATAGACCACTGAAGCCATTTTTCCTTTGTGGTACTCTTGAGGTCCAAAAACGTTGAAGAATTTCACTCCAAACCAAACCTTAGGTTTTTTCTTTTGAGATAGAATCCATTCATCAGAGAGCTGTTTTGACCAACCATACTTATTTAGAGGGCGAAGCTTTGAAATTAACTTGTGGTCATCACTATAACCTTCTTCCCCTGCTCCATAAGTCGCAGCTGAAGAGGCATAAACAATAGGAATATCTTTTTGAGTAGCAAGACTGAGCAGTTTATTAGTGAACTCCACATTATTCTTATAGAGAAAATCCATATCGTTTTCAGTGGTATCACTACAAGCACCCATATGATAAATGGCCTTAAAACCTTGGCCTTTGGCCTTCTTCCACATCGGGTGATCAAAAAGACTTTCAACGGGAACAAACCCAGAGAACTTTAAACCTCTTAAATTCTTCCACTTCTCACCTTCACCGAAGTGATCACAAATCAATATATCTTGTTTTCCTAATTGGTTTAAATAACTGACAATAACACTACCAATAAAACCTGTGGCACCTGTTACAAGAATCATAGTCAAGAATCCTTTTTACCTTGTTACCCCAATAATAATCACTTTCCCTTCAACTGCCCAGAAAAGCTTTCAAAAAAGGCCCAATTAGGATAAATAGAACTCATCTAATGAAGGAGGCAACATGAATGTAGATAATTGGTTTGTGGAAGAATCTTTTCACAATAAATTTGCAATGGGTTGGAAAATAAGGAAAGTTCTTCACTCTGAGCAATCTCAGTTTCAACGAATTGATGTACTTGAAACGGAATCTGTTGGTCGCCTCTTGCTTCTTGACGGCAAAACTATGGTCTCAGATAAAGATGAGTTCGTTTATCACGAAGTGGTTTCCCACATTCCGTATATGGTGAGCAGAAACTGTAAAAAAGTTCTCATTATTGGTGGTGGTGACGGAGGCGTGGTTCGCGAGTTTGTTAAACACAAAGATATCGAGCGCATTGATCTCGTGGAAATTGATGAGCGAGTGATAGAAGTTTCTAAAATTTATTTCCCTGACTGCACAAGTGGATTAAGTGATCCACGCGTTCGTGTTCTTCCTGAGGACGGATTTGCTTTCATGAAGCGTGCTAAAAATGAATACGACATCATCGTGGTAGACTCTACTGATCCAGTTGACTTCGCTTCAGGGCTTTTCACTGACGAGTTCTATGCAGATGTTTATAATGCGCTTACAGAAGATGGCATTATGATGAACCAAACAGAAAACCCGTTTTTTGATGAATACGGTATTAAGAATATTTACAACAATATGAGAAAAGTTTTTCCAATTGTTAACTCTTTTACAGCTCCTATGCCGATCTATCCGGGAGTGTATTGGACATTTGGCTTCTCATCGAAGAAGTATAGAGCAACAGATCTTAACCCTGAAAAAACAGCAGGGATGCATGCTCTTCAAAGAAACTTAAAATGGTACAACATGGATTGGCACAAAGGTGCTTTTGCCATTGCAAACTTTCATAAAAAGATGATCGGACAGGAGTAATTGTGAACGAACCTCGTTTAATAAAAGAAGTTGAAGGTCTTGAACAAGGTAAGCCCTTTATCAGCACAGAATATGCTGAAGCTATCTATTCTAACTCGACTCACATCATCGGTTTTTGCTTTGATGGAACAACTTCTTTTCGCCCGGGAGCACGCTTTGCACCAGGTGCAATCAGAGAAGCTAGCTATGGACTTGAGGACTACTCTCCTTATCTTCACAAAGAGATTACTGACTACAATGTCATCACAATGGGAGATCTTCCCATTTATCCATCTAAGTGGCATATCACCAACGATTTTTTCATGGAGATGGTTAAAGATTTAGATCTAAAAAAAGATGAGATTAAATTTGTTACCCTTGGTGGTGAACACTCAATTTCATATGGCCCAATTGTAAAGTATCTTGAAAGCTACCCAGATCTGGTGTTGCTGCATCTTGATGCGCACACGGATCTTCGTGATGGTTACCTTGAAGAAAAATACTCTCACGCCTCTATTATTCGTAGAGTTCTTGATCACTTCACTGATAAGAACCGTCTTATCCAGTACGGCATCCGTTCTGGACCTAAGTCGGAGTTTAATTGGATGAAAGAAAATAAGACTCTTGCAAGTTCCCTTAAAGAATGTTGTGAGTGGCTCGAAGCACTTCCAGCAGATCGACCAATCTATTTAACTCTAGATCTCGATTTCTTTGACCCTGGCTTTTTTCCAGGAACGGGAACTCCTGAGGCAGGAGGAGAAGACTTCCATGGCTTTATGAGAATCCTTAAAATTCTCAATCAAAAGAATTTCGTTGGAGCAGATATTGTAGAACTCGCTCCTATGCTTGATGCTACTGGAAACTCTTCATGTTTTGCTTCAAAAGTTGTTAGAGAAGTAATCTTGGCACTTAATTAATTATTTCTTGTAAGGAGGGTGAAGAAAACTCACCCTCCTCTCCTTCAACCTCTTGTAAATTAAAGCTTATTATAATATTGATATTATTCTCTTGGTCTTTTTTCAAATGGGCTTCACAATGAAATATCACCTTATCAGGGGATTCATTACTAATGGCGGTTAAAAAATTATCTCGTTTAGAAAGTAATAAAGAAGCCCGACGTGTTCTTAATCGTCATGGAGTAGATCTTGGCTACTGTCAGTACAGCTGCAGTGGTAAGGAAGTAAGGTTAACAGGAACCCTTGTTCGCTTTGATGGAACTCAATTCAGGGCCCAACAAATAGAAGGGATGATTTATGACTTTCAAAGACTTCTTCCTGGTTATGTGATCGTCGGAGAGCTTGATAACTGGAGCTTTAGTTCCGAGCACATCAGCTTTCATGGAAGCCATGAAAGCGAAGATGAAGAGCTAGAGGAAGAAGAGGATTTTGGGGAGATTACTTAGTATCACCCATATGTTTTTTCTCTAAATACGGATGAACAATCAAGGCCACCGCCAAAATTCCAATTTCATAGAGAATCATCATAGGAACCCAAACACACATCATACTAAGTGGATCTGGTGGTGTTAAAACTGCAGCTGCTAAGGCCATTATTACGGCCATATATCTTCGCCACTCTCTTAGTGAGTACTTCGTCACCAAATTCATAAAACCTAGAATAAGCATCACATTCGGCAATTGAAAAAGAATTCCTAGGAACACTAATACTTTCGAAGCAAGAAGGAGATAGTCTTTGAGGCTCAGCATGGCCTCAACGTTTTGAACTCCGTAATCCATGAGAGTTGAGAAAGTAAAAGGGAATATAATAAAGTAACCGAAGGCTACCCCTAGAACGAAAAGAAAAAAGCCCACGAAAAGGAATGGTTTAACAACTTTGGCCTCTTCGTCATAAAGACCAGGTCTGATAAAAAGCCAAGCTTCTCTAAACCATAGAGGAGAAGCCACCATGACACAGGCCCAAAAGGCAATCTGGAGTTCGGCCAAAATTTTATCAAGTAGTCCGGTAAAGACGACTTTACCCTCTTGTCCTATGGCCTCACGTAAAGGAACTAAAAGAATTTCGGAAATCTCAGAAGATAAGGCATAGCATCCAACGAAGGATACTATTAAGATTACAAGAATTCGAATCACTCGAACCCTAAGTTCCTCTAAATGTTCAACTAAACTCATCTCTTTCATAAGCCCAATATAGCCAGTGAAGTATTTTCTGTCTTATTTTTTCTGCAATTTGGCCTTAGAATCAAGAAATATGAAATTTATTTATATTATGCTTCTTTTATTCTCTCTGCCCTCTTGGTCAAACTCCCAAGGAATTCTTCGTTGTCTAGGACTAGAAGAGGCAAAACTTCATGAAAATAAGGTTTCTGGACCTCTCTATAACCTTAATCAGAAGCTCATCTCTGAACTAGTGCAAATCCCTGGGGTGAGAATAAATCAGGTGGATTATCGCCGAATTTGTGGTCAGGGTAATGAAAGCTTGAAACTTTTAGAGCAAATTCTTATTCAAGGTAAGTCTCTTTTTATTAATACTCAGCAAGGTATGCAGAAAACAATCACTCAAGAGATGATTGATGATTTTACTATCTTATCAAAAGAGATCTTTCTCAACTTCTTAGCACAAGTTCAAATGATTTCCCCAACTCCTCATTGCTTAAATGAGCATATACCTGCCCTTCCCAAGTTAATGGAACAGATTAAATACTTAGAAGATGAAGTTGATATTCAAAAGATTTTTGGAAAAAAAGACTTGGCCATTTTCAGGCAGCTTCAGGACTATCCTCTCTACTTTAAGGCCTGCGAGAAATCTAAGAACACTGAAATATCGGGATCTAAAACTTCAAAGTAGTCTTGAAGTTTTAGAGTGGTTTCCTCTTCACTTCGTTGGTCTAGTTTTAAAGAAGATTCCAAAATCAGCATGCCATTCTTGAAAGACTTAATTTCAAATTGCTTAAAATCTGATTTATCTAAAAGCTCTTGCGCCTTCATCACCCATTCAGCATTGGTTAACTCTTTATACCGGCGAACCTTCTGACGTGAGAAGAATTTTTCAAGTTGCTTCACGCAGCTTCGACAACCAAGGCCTGCTCCCGACTTAACAGATAAATCATTGAGGGACTCCGCCTCATGAATAAAAGATAGGATGTCCTCTTCTGTTGTTCCAGAACATCGGCAAACTGTTTTTGAGAGCTCCGAATAACTTCTTAACTGACCTTTATAAGTATCAAGGGCGAGATTCAGAAGTTCAAAACTTGGGTGGAAGATCTTCTGTTCAAAATCTGAAAAGCATTCAAGAAAAACAGAATCATCTGCGAAGGACTCTTGCATTGATCGTTTATTAAACTTTTTTAAATTAAGAAAGTTTTGACCTTCAATAAGATAGCAAAGAGTATTGAACCAAATGTTGTCCGGCCCTTTATATCTTGCCTCTACTAGGTTTTCTTTTTTATCAAATCGTAGGAAGAATTCGAATCCAAAACCACGGCTAACAACCGTCGGTGCAAGAAGAGGTTTCCTAAAATCGAGTGTTGAAACTTGTTTAAAGTTTGTCATCAGCTTCAGTCCATTCCTCTGGATCAAATTGAGTTAGGATTTCATAACCTGATTCAGTAATAAGGACAGTATGCTCAAACTGAGCAGACCAGGACTTATCTTTTGTCACAACAGTCCACTCATCAGCGAGAACCTTACAATGACGTTTTCCAAGATTTATCATTGGCTCGATAGTAAAGGTCATTCCCGGTCTCATTTCTACACCTGTACCGCGTTTACCATAATGAACAACCTGAGGATCTTCATGAAACTTACGGCCAATACCGTGACCACAATATTCATGAACAACCGAGAAACCATTATCATGGGCCATTTCTTCGATAACAGCTCCAATATCTCCAAGTCTTCCACCTGGGCGACATTGAGCAATACCCGCCATCATGCATTCATATGTAACTTCTACGAGTTTTTTGACTTCAGAACGAACATTACCCATTAAGAAAGTTCTATTGGTGTCTCCATGAAACCCTTTCCAAATACCCGTAACATCTAAATTAATGATATCTCCATCCTTAATGAATTCTTTCTCACTAGGAATCCCGTGACAAATAACTTCATTTCGAGAGGTACATAGAGATTTTGGGAAGCCGTGGTAGCCTAATGTGGCAGGAACTAATCCCCTATTAACCATATAGGTGTGACACATTTTATCAATTTCTTCAGTACTCATCCCAATTCTGAGATTCTTTCCTAAAAAATGGAGGGTTTTGGCGGCCATTTTACAGGACTCCCTCATGATCTCAATTTCACGTTGTGATTTGATTGTAATCATATTTCTTCCTTATCTTTTAATCCCTTATACGCTAATTTAGAGAGCATGAAAAGCTTTCAGGTCATTCGATTAAATGTCTCCAGTTATCAAGACCCTCTCTTTCTTCAAAGAGAAAAACAATCATTGGAATCTCTAGGGCTTAGGTACTGTAGCACGAAAGAAGATCTGAATGACTCTCCCCTTATTCTATTAACCAATACTCACACTGAGATCTCTGAAATACCAGATTTATTAAGTAAAACTGAACTTATTGTTCATCCTAACTCTGGTTATGATAATTTGAGCAGGGATTACTCTTATATTAAAAGTATTCCAACCATCATTGGCCATGAAGTCCGTGCTCATGCGGTAACGGAGTGGATTCTAAGTTCTTTTTTTGAAGCCAGTATCAAGAGACCTCAACATCAAAGCTGGGATCCTACACGTAAATGGGATCGGACATTACTAAAAGAAAAAGAAGTTGTGATCTTTGGTTTGGGTCACATTGGAAGGATGGTTAGAGACATTCTTAAGACCATGGGTATGAAAGTATCAGTGGTGGATCCTTATCAAAAAAATTGCTATCAAAGTTATAAAGAGCTTGAAGCTAAAAGATATCACGCTCTGATTGTCTGCTGCGGTCTTAATGAAAAGAATGAAGGCTTCTTGAATAAGGAACTTTTCTCTCACCTATCTTTTGATTACTTTATCAATGGTGCTCGTGGAAAACTCGTTAATGAATCTGATTTGAAAAATTATCTTATAGCCCATCCACAGTCTAAAGCCTTCCTTGATGTTTTTAGTACTGAGCCCTTTCAGAACGAATGGAGAGATTTTCCTCAGGTGATTTGTTCAAGTCACATTGCAGGAGTTTATAAAGATCTTGATCAAGAGATCATTAATTTTGAATACCGAGTTTTAAATGACTTTTTAAAGCTTAATGATAACGAGTTTGCTGCTAAGTATTCTCAACAACTACTTAGTTCAAAACTAAAAGAAGGAGTCATCATTTGAAAGACTTAAAAAAAATTCTCACCATTCCTGGAAACGGTGTTTTCACAGTTCATACTGCTCAAGAGAAAAAAGAAAAACTTTTCAAAGCCTACTATAATACACCAAAGCTTGAAGGGGCCCAGAGTAAGTGGGAAGACTCTCTAGATAAACTTGATGATAAAAAACCTTTCCTGCTGGGAATTCCTTCTGACTGTGGCGGGGGAATTCAAAGAGGTGCTAACTGGGGTCCACTCCTTTTAAGACAAGAAATACTAAAGAATAAAAAATCATTTCACGATATTGGAGACGTTCGGGTTGTTCCCCACCTCCTTCACGATAAGTATCTAAACGACGAGACCATTAAAAACTGCCAAAAGGCACTATATGGTAGAGCAAACAAACTTCCTGTTTCTCCTCTAAGTATTACAGAGAAAGCCACTGCCGATATTTATCGTAAAATCCCCAATGCTCGGATTCTAGGTTTAGGAGGAGATCACTCAATCTCTTTTCCTCTGACTAAAACTTGGCTTGAGAGTAGAAAAAATAAAAAGAAAGCGGCCATCGTTCACTTCGATGCTCATACGGACCTTTTAAATACCCGCTTAGGAATTGATTTCTGCTTTGGTACTTGGACTAATCAAATTCTTAAATACTTAAGTTCAACTGACCATATTATCCAACTTGGAATTCGTTCTTCTGGAAAAAACAAAAAACACTGGAAAGACACTTTAGGTGTTGAGCAGATATGGGCAAATGAATTTAATAAATGGGGAGTGGAGAAAGTTTTTAATAAAATAAAAAAACAATTTAACACTTTAGGTGTCGAAGAAATTTATATTAGCTTTGATATTGATGCCTTAGATGAGCTTTATGCTAGTGCTACCGGTACACCAGAAAAAAATGGTCTTATTCCAAGTGATTGCATAACTCTTATTCACCTTCTCAAGAAAGAATTTAAAGTGACTGGTGCTGATCTTATGGAAGTTGCTCCATTTGTTCTACCAGAAGGTGTTAATCCAAGAGATCAAAAAGCTGCTCTCGGAGTTGCTGGTGAAGTCACAGCGTCCCTCATTGAGGTCTTAAGTTAATGAGAGAAATTGTTTTTCCTCCAGTAGATAGCGCTGATCCTGATGGCATCGTTGCTGTTGGAGGAGACTTTGAAATTGATATGCTTATGAGCGCCTACTCCCAAGGAATTTTTCCTTGGCCTGTATCAAAGCAATATCCACGAGTTTGGTTTTCACCAGATCCTCGGGGTATAATTGAACTTGAAAGTCTACATGTTCCAAGATCGTTTAAAAAGTTCTTAAAGGTCACTGACTTTCGTATCACTTTCAATCAAGACTTTGAAAAAGTTATCGAACTATGTGCCACCGTAAAGAGGAAGGATCAACCCAGCACCTGGATAACAGATGAATTAAAAGAAGCCTATATTAACCTTTTTAATCATAAGCTCGCCTACTCTGTTGAAGTGTGGAATAGCAAAGGACTCCTCGTTGGAGGACTCTACGGAGTGGTTATGGGTGAATTTGTGTCAGGTGAATCAATGTTCATGCTCGAAGAAAATGCTTCAAAGTTTGCTCTCTACTCACTTTGTCTTCACTTAAAAGAAAAGAACATCACCTTTCTCGACACTCAGATGATTACAGATGTAGTTAAACTTTTTGGTGGCCAGTATATCCCTCGAGAAGACTTCATTAATAAGCTAAAAACTCTCGACTGGTTTAAGGATCGTTCGGAAACTTTTCCTGATTAGTATCAAAGAAATCATCAGGACTTGCCTTTACACACTCTTGGCATCTAATACAGTTTTTAGGATCTATTTGAATAGTCTCCGAAGTCACCTTTAATGCATTTGTAGGGCATAGTGATTCTAGATTCTTAGCTTCTTTAAACTCCTGTAGGTCTTTTTTACTTCCTACAAACTTAGGAATACTTCCCGAACGAACAGGATGAAGGTAGCTTTTCCAAGAACCGAGAGTAAAGAACTTAGTACTTTTATTTATTTTCTTAATCTGTCTTTTTATCCAGATTCGTTTGAAGATTGAATCTCTAATATATAACTTTTTACTTAAAATCATTTATCGCTCCATCTCTCTTTCTCTAATACCAAGACTGGCAAGAGCAACTGAAACTTCTGCTTCTTTAATCCCTCTTAAAAATTCATTTAAACCTTGAGTGAGATTAAGACTTGGGGATTTTACTTTCAGTCTTTTTATTTCAGCATTCCTTCCTTGAGCATAAACAATACCTGTCTCCCCATTCGGTGCCTCTAAGGCAAAATAATGGAATTCGTTATTCTTTTGTTTGAGCTGATTAATCCACTCGGTTTGCCCTATTTCTAAATCAATTAAACCAAGTGGTAAGTTGTCTAGAACTTGAGTAATGATTCTTGAACTTTGAATCATCTCTTCGAAACGAATAAGATAACGATCAAAGGATGTACCATTCACACCCACTGGAACATCAAAATCAATATCTTGATAAAAATAAACTGGGCGAGACTTTCTTAAGTCGTAGTTTACGCCGGCCGCTCTCAAGTTCGGGCCGCTAATCCCGTTCTGAAGAACAGAGTAAGAACTTACCTTCGTATGATTAATAAGAGTTCTAAATTTACTATTTGCTAATAGATACTGATGGTAAAGAGTTATGTTTTTTAAGAATATTTTGTTGAATTCCTGAAACTCAATAATCCATCCTGCAGGTATATCGACGTTTAATCCGCCGACCTTGATTATTCCTTGGCCGTAGCGATTTCCAGAGAAGGCTTCAAATAACTCACAAACTCTTTCATAAGCATCAAGATAAAAAAGTGACTCATTCAACTCTAAAAGGTGACACATTTCATAAGTAATAAAAAGATGTTCAGCTATTCGCGAAAGCTCCCAGAGAACAATTCGAAGTCCCTTTGCCCTTTCCGTTATTTCAAGTTCTAAGACTTGTTCTAAATTAATGGCCCATGCTGCCGAATAAAACGGAGAAGCGAAGTTATTCATATGCTCTAATAAATAAGTAATGTGCATATGATCTTTGTGAGCAAGTTCAAACTCTATTCCTCTAAAGTTTGAGCCTAAGCGAGTTCTTACATCAACAACCTTAAAAGGATCAAAGCAATAATAAGCTTCGAACTTACCAAGAGTTTTTCTAGAAAATAGATCTCCATGACTCCAGCGCCAACTCTCTTGAGGATATGGGCGCTCGCTCTTGTTAGGATTGTAAGGAAGTTTGGGAGCCGTAAAGGGTTTAGCTTCTTCGTTCTTTTTCCAATCTTCAGAAAAAATATTTCTATTTTTCTCCGTTAGAAACAACGAATCTAGAGCAATATCAAACTTAATATCAAAAAGGTCTCTCTGCTCTCTAAGAGCATAAAGAGATGAAGGATAAAAATTTACAATACTGGGAATAATCTCATCTTTATAAAACTGAACATGCAGGTGAAGACGCTGATGAGATTCCAGGTTCGCGACGATAATATCAAGCTCAAAATCATACGGAGTATTGCTTGGATTTAATAGCGCTACAGCATCAATGAAATAGATATAATTCAGATCTTCCTTAACGACTTGAATCCAATTAATAAGATCCTGGGGACGACAGAAGAGATGATGCTCGTCACGTGTCGCCTTATACTGTTTATTAACAATTGAGAAAAGATTTTTCTCTTTCTGGTAAGATGTATTATCGAACATGGGTTAGTTTCTTTTTACACTCATTTAAGGCCCAAATCATGGTTTCAGGACATAATTGGGATTCATTTACTTCTACATAACGTGTCTGATCGAGATCAATCAAAACTGAACTTTTAAATTTCTCGAAAAAATCAAGTAGTCTCACCCATAAAAGAATATGTCCTTCCGATGAAATTTTCTTTTCTACCTTAGAGAACATATTTTGAGAGACAATATTTTTTACTCCATCCCAAATGAACACATTCGCTTCATCTACTTCTGAAGTAAATTCCCAGTCAAAATCCAAAGCACCAAAATACTTAGTACCCTTTAATATGGCCCATTCATTATAAGTGGCCGGATTGGCCACAACAAATACTTTCAATGTGTTCATCAATAAATCACTTTATCATCATAGTCTTTGCCTGGAGATCTATTCTTCCAAGTAATATCATCCACAAAGATATCTAGATTTTGTAAAAAGGTATCATGTTTCTTGTCACTACAAGTGAGCTTAGTATGCGGAAAATGAACCCAGTTATAAATTTTTTCGTGGGTTCCTATTCCTTGGTTATCATAGTCAATGAACCTCAAGAATTCAGAAGTCTTATCTTTTTCAGATCTAATGAAGTTCTTCATATAATTCATCGCTATATCGATTTGATCGATTTTACATTCTTTCAAGGTATCAGCGACGCTATACAAATACTGTCCATCTTCTTTGAGGATATTTCTTCCCCAACTATTAGAACCACAGTTGAAATAGTACCCCTGCTGATAAAGGAGGTAAAATGCTTTTACATAGTTTAAAAACCAGAACTTCTCAGCATTTTTATTTACATTACCTGAGTAAACAAACTTAGAACATGTCACAACATCTTTATAGTGATCCTTAGAAAAAGCTTCGAACCTTTCCATAAAGCCCACTGGCTCTTTGCCTGCTCTGAGAATGCTGATGACTTCAAGTTTTTGCTTAACTTCACTAGCATTTTTAGCGGATTGATCCTCTAGTCTTACTTCACCCACATTAGTCCAGAGCTTATCAAAGAGATCATGACAGCTTTTTTGAATCCCCAATAGCTCTCGTCCTTTAAAAAACTTGGCGTGTTTTCTAAAAAAGCTCATGGCATCTTGAGCGGTTATAAGTTCACTGCCCTTCCATCGAGGAGAAGTATTATTACCAATAAAATTCTTTCCTTCAGCATTTTCTAAGTGGGCCTTAACTTTTGGCCATTTAAAAACTTCTTTGAATTTATCAACACTCAGATCATGAAGATCCTTATCCTCTGGATCGACTCCAATAAGGATTAATCGAGAATGCCACTCCTCTCTTTCACAATTCATTACCGGACAAAAGCTTTCAATGTATCCCGCAATGACCTTTGCTTCGTATTGTTTAAATGCTTCTAACTTATCATTCTTAGAAAAATAAATGATTCTCTGAGCTTCCCCTAACTGGTCCAATACTCGAGGAATAAATCCTTGGGCATATGGAGGTCTGTTAACGGTGCCAGAATACTCCCCCCAAATATCATTTTGTTTACAGTACATATGCTTGGCGTAGGGTCTACCAGAAGCCAGATCAAGGCCATGACTTAAACGAGAATTTTGAGGAGTCATGGCAACAAATTTTACCGTGTGATCATTCCAATTGATTCTTGAACTAGCATCAAAGAAAAGGTGCTCTTTTATTCCATTAGTGTCTTCCAGCGCATGCTCTGTATTAATTCGAAACCATTTAGCGCTAGGACTAACTCCTTCCTGAGAGATTTTTTCTCTCCCCAAGGTACAACTATTTAAAATAAGCAGCCCTAATAGGAGGGTTTTCAATTGACATAATCTCAAGAACATAACATCATCATCTCTACTTTTCTTGTGCCCTGGTGGTGGAATGGTAGACACAAGGGATTTAAAATCCCTCGGACGTAAAACCGGCCGTACGAGTTCGAGTCTCGTCTAGGGCACCAAATTTTTCTTCATTTTATTCTACACAATATTTCCCGACTTTAAGTAGATAAAGATTCAGATTTCAATGATTTGTCTTTATCTCCTCCAATTGACCACCAAGTTGGGCACTTTCCCCTTTTTGTTAAGATCAGATTTCCTTCATTTCATCCTTAACCCGCTGAAATCAGGCGAAGACCGAGTTTTGCAATCAACTTAACAGTACAATCTTTCGAAGAGGAAACAATACTAAAGGTTGTTTATGAAAACGGTACTCGGCTTATCACTCTTACTTATTGGTCAAAATGCTTTCGCAGGAAATATCTGGGATCATTTATTTAAAGAACTCAGAAAAAATTCTCATAACCAACAAGGCCTGAAACTTGTGGCCAAGCTTCAAGCAAGACCTCTATCTAGCCAACCTGGTAGAGTTAGTTTTTATGGAGTCGTAAAAATACCGAGTTCCATTCTTGTTACTCAAGGAAGTATCAAGACCCAATCTCATGCAGCTCAACTTACTTTTGATGATGCTATTGTCTGTTCTTACTCACCTTCAACTATACTTTCTCGTACTCTAAGTCTTAGAGGTTGTAGTGATGGCTCAAGATCAGGAGATGAAATTAGTGTTTCTCAGAACATCACTCTTACTCTTAATTCTACTCTTTCAAATAAATCAACCATCAGCGCTAGCATTCAAGTATTAGAGAAAAATCATTCTGAATATGGTTTGGTTCTTCCCTATCTTGATGCTCAAGAGGGCCAAGTTCTCATGTTCAACGGAGAAGCTTGGGTACCTTCAGATATTGATCTCAATACTGAAGGTGGTGGCGAAGGTGTAGAAGGTCCAATGGGTCCAGAGGGACCGCAAGGTCCAGCAGGTCCTCAAGGTCCTAAGGGCGACAAAGGAGATAAAGGAGAACCAGGCGCTATTGGTCTACAAGGACCAAAAGGCGAAAAAGGTGATAAAGGAGAGGTCGGTGCAACTGGCCCTCAGGGCCCTAAAGGCGACAAAGGTGAACCGGGTGCTTCAGGTGTAGCAGGACCTATCGGTCCTCAAGGGCCTAAGGGTGACCCAGGACTTCCTGGAGCTGCAGGAGCTCAAGGTCCTCAAGGACCACAAGGTCCAGCTGGTCCACAAGGACCTGTTGGAGCTATTGGCCCAGTTGGCCCGCAAGGTCCAGTCGGTCCAGTCGGTCCAGTCGGTCCGAAAGGTGACAAAGGAGACAGAGGAGAAATTGGTCCAGCAGGTCCAAGAGGTGAAGCTGGTCTACCTGGTATGGCCGGAGCCCAGGGTACTCAAGGTCCGAAGGGAGATCAAGGAGAACCAGGTCTTCCTGGTCCACAGGGGCCACAAGGTCCAGCAGGATCGCAAGGTCCTAAAGGTGATAAAGGAG
>Ga0079224_100001130_pt1 | contig 29525 bp, 10 predicted proteins | sample Stecom2015_FD_80414 | JGI IMG/M metagenome (GOLD analysis project Ga0079224, IMG submission 80414) | Agricultural soil microbial communities from Utah to study Nitrogen management - Steer compost 2015 | ecosystem: Environmental > Terrestrial > Soil > Agricultural land | place: USA: Utah... | reverse complement strand
CGATTATGAAACCAAACGAAACCGCCACCGGCTTTGGATCCGACCAAGAGAAAGAAAATCCCCAAGGCGTGATAGAAGCCCACACAAAAGTGCAACAATTTATAGAAGCACAAATAAATGGAGTAACATTTTACGATTACGGAAAACTCGGGTTCGACGGGTTTAAAAAGTTTTGTAAAATGAGAGACGATCTAGTATTCGGAGCGAAACCAGAAAAAATAGCCGAAGCTTATCCCACCATGGAAGAATACGGCAAACGGGTCATACAACGACTCTGGGACACTCAAAGCTTTCCGAATGGAAGCAATGAAAGAGAACTCAACAATGCAGGCAAAATACTCGAGGATTTTTTGCGCACGGAACTCGGAATAACCGCTCAACCCAGAAAAAAAGCGCAAGATGAACTTATCAACGAAGAAGCAATGGCTTCGATCATGTCTGAAATCAGGTATAGGACTCAGAAAGAACTCTTGCCGCAACTGAATTCAGATAGGGTATGGGATGAAATACAGCGAACAGCGACTGAAGACAGAAAATACGAAGATGAACTCTTGGAATGGTATAGAAAAGTCAAAGGAATGAGTGAAGACAAACTGAAGGAATTCATGAAAAAAAACATTCCTGAAGAATTTCATACGGACCTGGAATTCCTTTGCAAACAAAACCGCTCCGGATACTATTACTACTACGAAGACATAGAAAACATGATCCCGGAAAGACGAAAGAGATGGAGACACGAGAAAATTGTTCGGGAAATGACGCCGACTCGTGCCAGACCTCCAATTCCAAAACCCATCAAAAAATCAGATACTGACACTCCCCCAGAAGATGAGGACCTCAAAGAACTCAAGTACGAGGACGTTTTTGAGGGTTTATCAGAAAAACCAAAAGAGAGCGAGTCAGACTCAAGTGAGGAAGCACTGGCGGACGATGAAATACCAATGAAACTCCCATCAAATATCCTAAAAATCTTGGAACAAGGCAAGTACCCCATCGTGCCCCTGAAACTCAAACCCGTGGAAAATTTTTACAAGTTAGAAGCACAAGTAAGAAAAGCCTATGCCAAAAAAGAAGGCATTTCTGAAAAAGACATCTTCGTGGAAGACGCCAGCACGCTCGGTAAGCTGAAAACCGAAGCAAAATTTTCGCAAAATCCTTTCAAAACCGAACGACAAGGGCAGTCAATTCCTCTCCAAAACATGCTCGTGGATGAAACACGTCATGCTCTGATACGCATCAGCATTAAAGACAGAGGAACCAAGTGGAGGTCTTGCGAAAAGAAAGAAAATGGAACATGGGAAATAAAACCGTTTCGCGGAAAAATTTTTACCGAAGCAGAAACTCCTGATTTGAAACTGCTGGAACAGAACGACCCTCAAACGAACGAACTCTTAAAAAAATGGGGAATTAAGGATCCAAATGCCTTTAAGAAAACCCTCCCCAGATTCATCGGTCTGCAGAACATTCATTTCGCCGACCTGAACAATGGCCTGGTTATTCGTGTCACCATCTCGAAAAGAGGAAAAACCGAATACCTCTGGTTTGACCTGACGCCACTCTTGGCAGCCTAAATCTGTGCCGTAAAAAGTGCTACTTTTTCCAGAGCCTTCCAAGCAATGCACTGATTTTTGCCCGAACTCCTTCTGACACACTTTCAGGCGTTTCAAATTTTTCCGCAGCTTGCTGGACTTTCATGAGAGCTTGAAACTGTTCAGGAGTAACTTCCGGGACTGCCAACTGCTGGGCTGACAGGTACACAGAGGGCTTCTCTGGTTCGCGAGTAAATCGCACTTGGAAAAGCGGTCCCGATTGTCCAGGAACTCCTACTTGCAAGATTGAAAGGGTTACATCCTTTCCAAACTGCTGATAAACCGCCTCGCTGATCTTGCGAGCAAACTCTGAAAATTCAGTATTCCTCCCCACCAATTCCTGCACAATCGGCTGCGATGTGAGAGGAAAAACAGACGGATGAAAGCGATTCGGATCAAAAGACTCATCAGTTCGTCTCGTAAACACAGAATACCCCATGGGAGACAATGGGTTTTTCTCACGATGACTCACCCAATACTGATGACCATTCCGAAGCTGGACCCGATATAAGTTTTCAGGATGTTGTGGATAAAAAAGTTCATAGCCCTCTCGAACCATTTCAAGCTCCCACGTATTTACCCACTGAATCGGCCGGGAGAAAGCTCCGGCAAAAAAGACTTTTTCACCCTTCTCTAAAACCTCCGATATGGGCTGCACAAGCGAAATTTCATGTTCCTGAATCTGAAAATACGTAGCCGCCAATTTCTTCACCAACAGTAATTGCCGCTCGCTCGGCTTTGGAAGGTCTGCGGGAGGAACAAATTCTTTACAAGGATAAACACCATCTCGCTGAAGTCGTTCAACCGCAGAGGATTCCTTTGTTTCTGACTTCTCCATGCTCATTCGATCCAGGTGCGCTTGCAAAATATCTTCAGGTTTTCCCAGCTCCTGTTGCAGTTCTCGAGCACGACGCTGCAGATCTCCTGTCGAGAGATGAGAAGCTGCTGGCTTTCGCGAAGGGAGTTTTGGCTCATCTTCTTCACTTTCGAATCGAAATGTCGGATTGCTGGCCATAGAAAGTATTACAAGAATGAATTATACACCCTTTTTCCAATCAGATACTCCCACCATAACGCCCTGCAGAAATGAAGCAAAAATCTTTCGGGCCAGTTCATCTCTTTCTGAAAGCAGGTTTGAACGTTGTTCCTTTGAAAGAAGCTCACCCGAAGGCTGGTCCAAAATACTTCCCATCAAATAAGAGAAAGGTGATGAAGCCTTTTCAGCTGCTGCCAATTGAGCAGTCAACTTCCCAAATTTTTCCCAATCAAACCGAGAAATCATACTGGAAACAGAGCTGAGCAATGCATGAGAAGATTGGCTCACGGAAACACTATCTTGCTCTTCACGCACCCGAATATCGGTCTGCTTTTTATTGATCACCTGAATACCGTTCTGATTGAAAACGATATCGAAATCAGGCAAAACAGTTCTTTCACCCCAAGCCTTGGGCTGACGGACCCCTGTCCTCACGTCTTCAAAAGTGTAATTCCCAGCAGCATCTCGACGCACGATGTATCGGGATTCAGCCGTCGTAAGGTAGGTCGCGCTTTCCAAACCAATCGCGTAGCTGAAGCTTTCATTCCCCCGGAGGAGCTCATGGGTTTGGCTATTGTAAATGATATCTCTGAATTCAGAGAGGCTGAATCGGAATCTTCCGTCCAACTTATAGCCGATAGGCTCTCTTGGTTCCGCCTTGGCTTGCGTATAGCCGACCGCCAGTTCAGCTGCTCGGAGGTATCGTTCAAACTGTTCGGGAGTCAGTGCTTCAAAGAAATTTCCTTTCAATCGGATAGGCCTCAAGATTTCTTCACTGGTTCCATACAAAAATCGATTGCCCAGGAGTAAATGCAACACCGTCACCCCGAAAGCATGAGCATCGATTCCTTCAAAATTATTTTTCTGAGGAATGATTCCCATCACCAGCTCAATATCCGGCGTGGGAGAAATCATCAGGTGATTTCCAGTCCCATCTTCAGAAAGGTAGGTTACCCGACCAGGAGCTGTATAAGGAGTAAAAGGCACCAGTTTCAGACCAGACCGTTCAAAGGTCAGATCCCGTCTGGGATCATTCGCAGAATAATCTGCAGCCACCCCCTTGTACATGAGGGTATCTACGTCAGCGATTAAGGGTTCCACCATGACACTGCCATCAGGGTGTTTCCTTGGCTGATTGGTTTGCGGATCGATCACGACCTGTACCAAAACATTTGAAGGTTTGATATCGGTCACCACAATCCCTCGGTCATGCAAATCCTGTAGGGTTTCCAGATAGCGCTTCAAGAAGTAATCACCCTGATAAGGAGAATTTTTCACCCAGCGGTAATCCCCTGCTTCGATTCCCGGTCCTTGGTCAGCTACCACCAATTGAGACACAATGTATCCTCGATCTTTCACCACTCCATAGATCTGAATCACCCCATCCGGCATCGGAGTATTGCTAACATGCTCAGCAACCCTCAAGGAGTACTGGGAACCAGGACGACTCAGATTCAAGAATCTCTTTACCGCCACTTCCACCACATCCCCCTGATCATCCAGGAAGACTCCCCGATGAACGGCTCCGATCCCTCCTTGCCCCAACTGACGGCCCGGATAAACTCGGATCCCATTTGGAAGATCAATCGCAATATCTGATTCAATCGCCGCGATCAAATCATCCACGGTACCAGCTGGCCGCAATCGGAGTTGGTTGAGAAGGACTGTTTTTTTCTGCTGATGGATCTGGTCAGGAGTCAGTTGCGACAACAACGGATCAATGTCCGGTTCTATCGATGGCAGCACATCATTCATCGTCAGACTCGGGCGTGCATCCAGTCGGTCACGAGCAATTGGCTGGGAAGTAAATTTTCCAGAAACATAAATCCCTTGCTGTGCCGAACCGCTAATCACCGCTACCCCATCCTGAGTGCCAAAAAATTCATCAGCTTCAGTGAGAGGATAGAAATTCCCGATCACATTTCCGGCTTCATCTCGGATGTTGAGGATTTCCTCGGCATCAATGATGATGAGGAATTCCTCCGGAGAAATAATCGCGTTTTGAGCAAGAACTGCTTGAAGATCGTTTCGCTTGGTAATGAGGTCAGCAACTACTTGAGCATCTTCATTCAGCTCAGGCGAAAGTCGAAGGTAGAGATCGAAGTCTGATTCGCCAAGCAAAAGCGGTGAATTAATGATCTTTAATCGTGGAATGACATAATCGAGAAGACTGTTCAAGCTCGTAAAGCGGCTTCCGTCAGGCCTTCTCAAATCCAGAAGCGATTGTCCGTTGAAAGCGACTGGAATGAATTCCAGAAAGAGATTGTGAGGCAGCTCATCGATGTTTCGGAGAGCAGATTCAGCCCGGAAAACGTCATTCACACTTTGCAGGTCTTGTCTCAAGCGGAGCAATTGCAATTCATACCAGCTCTGCTTGAGAAAGTTTGCTTCAGTGTCGATCAATTGCACCAAGAATCTAAGCTGGGACATACCACGAAACTTTCCGGTTGAAACCATTTCCACCAGCTGCGGATTCAAATCCGCCAAGCCACTCTGCAAGAAATCAGAAACAAAGTTTAAGACATGTCGTTCCACAGATTCCGTTTCACCCTGCCCTCGATTTAAAACGTCGGAAAAATCGCTGCGGAGCACCGAAAGATGGGCTTCAAAATCAGCGGTCAGATTCTGCTGTCGCAGGTATTCTTCGAAAGCAGGTCTGCTGTCACTTGCCAGAGACAGATATCGATCAATCACATTCACGACCTCCAGCGCGGACTGACGAAATTCCGACTGAGAATTCGACTGAAGCTGACTTCTCAAGGTCGTTACCAAATTTCGAAGAATTGCCGCCTGATTTTCCAAGGTAGCACCACCTTTCGTACGTCGGCTACCATCAGCATGTCGGGCATATGGTTGGGCAGATTCGTACATTTCTTTCGCATGGGAAAGCTTGAAGAAATTTTCAACGTCCAATCCCCCCTGCTGCAATCGAGATTCGAGGGTTGGCATGATCGCCACCTCATTGACGCGATTAAGCCCGAAGTAAGTCGCAATCATTTCATCAGCCAAGGCCATATCCGCCCGTGGATGTTCTTCAAACAATCGCTGAACTGAATCTTGTCCTGGATCAACGGTCACTCCCAAATTGACGGCTAATTCACTCAAAAGTCGGCGTTCATCGACGTTCAGACTCGACTTTCGTTTCAAGCCATTGTAGTACCGAGTCACTTCCCGAAGGATCGATTCACGCGCTTCCGAAGAAAGCTGATTAAAGCTTCGGTGGACGTTTTCATGGGTCAGGAGTTCCCGGTAAACACTCACGATGCTTCGTCCTGTTTCCTGAGCATGGAGACGGATCGCTTCCATATTAAAAACAATTTTTCCAGCGATATTCACGAAGGCAAATTCCTTTTCCACGGTTTCGCCATTTTCTTCCAGATAGTCATCTGATGCTATTTTTCTGGGATCTATTTCCCCTCGAGCCACCAAATCACTATAAACAAGATTGACGTAATCAAACGCCTCCTGGACCTTTACATATCCTCGCCGATCGCTTTCCGGCGTTGACGCCTGTTGGTTTTGTTCATTCACCGCATCCATACTCGCCTGCAGCCTTTCCGGCACTTGAGCAAAACTCGAATCAATTTGGGCTGTCAATTCCTGAGCATCTTCCAAGTCTTGTACAGCATCCTGCAGGCGCAGGAAACTTCTGAATTGGCTTCGGAAGTAGTCAAAAATCCTTTGAAAAATACCGGGACGATCTGCTGGAACCTGTACCTGATCGAGGGCTGCTGTAAGCGCGCGTTCAGCCCCTACTTGGTCCTGACGTACGGTTGTGCCATCTTGCGCATCCCGTTCCACAGCAACTTCCAAACGGGTCTTCTCTCCGGAAATGATCCTATTCAAAGCTTCTGTCAAAAGTCGAGAAACTCCCGGCAAATCAATCTTCGGAATGAAATCCTCTTCCGGACTTCCTTTCAAGCTTTCCGAAATACTTCTGAAAAGATCCAGGACTGCCGGATTACTTGCCAATACTTGTCCGAGACGATCTCCGGATGGCGTAGCATACACTTTTCCGTTTAATTCAAGTTTTCCATTCAACAAACCTTCAATGGATCTTCCAAGAGAATAGAGGTCAAATCCATGCTTACCCTGTTCACCCGTCACCGCATCCATAAATCTCTGACTTAACTGGCTTGGCGCATAAATCGGCGAAATGGAAAATGGAGCCACACCTCTTGTCCTGTCTTGAGAAAGTTCTTTTTGCTCTGGAGTCAGATCTCCTCGTCGTTCATAAAACCAAGAACCAATATCGATGATGACCGCTTCTCCATTTTGATCGACCAGCACATTCGCCGGTTTGATATCATTGATGATAATTCCTTTGGCATGAAGCTGATCGATTGCTGTTGCAAACGATATAAAGAATCGAAGCGCTTCTTCAGGATTTTGGAATTGATATGACTCGAGAGTCTTGATGCCTTGATCTTTGGTCTTCACCGCTTCATAAGCAATGGTCCTTCCATCCGGCGAAATGCTATCAACCCGGATGACACCCTTTTGTAATTCACCACGAGATTGAAGGCCAAACAAATGCTTCGCGAAATCAATTTCATAGTTGGAATTATTATCCAACACTTTGAAATCTTTCACGACCATTTCCACAACATTGCCCTGAGCATCAAGGCGGTAGGCACGGGATACATCTCCCAAAGCACCCGAAGCGATATAATCTCCTCGATAAGCCGTCACGGTCGTGCCATTTGGCAACGTCAATTGAACAGCATTATTGAGAGCCACTGCTCGCTCATAAGCCGCTGTTAAAGAATTTGCCTCGAGGGCGGGAGCATTCAGATCTGTCACCGGAGCAGGCGTGGAAAATTCTCCTGTTTCTTCTCCATTAATGTCCAGATCGTCGTTTTCACCCTGGTCCCCTCGAGAAGGAACCGTGGTGTCAGAGAAAAGCAGTCGTTTTTGATTTGGGAAGCTCTGGTCAGCCGCTTGTCGGTTGCCCTGCAGCCATTGGGTACGAATCTCATCGTAGCTTCTGCCGTCAGCATCATTTCCGAGCCGGTTAAAGAGATCTTGGACTGCTTCCCCATATCGAGCTTGCAGAGCGGACTCAAACGCTTGCAGTTGATCAGCTTTCGCATTGTTTAATCGATAAATAAAGCTCGCGCCTTTTTGACCAATCACGATGTCCGGATTGGTGCCATCAACTCGAAGACCGAGTTCACGCACCGTATCGAGAATCACCCGATTGAAGACGAACATCAGGAAGGTATCCCCATGAGTATGACCCATGGTTTCATTGATGGATTTAAATTCACCAACATCCATTTTTCTTGGAGCGCTGTAATCCGTATCAGGCAAAGTGCCCAAACGGAAGACCGTGGCGGCTCCGGTATAATTTCCGAAATCACGGATGGCTCGGGAGTATTCGGTCTTCATGTTGAGAAGATCTCGTACGACACGCGCTACTTCTCTGCCATTTTCATTATTCCCATCTCGGAAAGCGATTCTTTCCGCCAAAGCTTCCGCTTCCGCACGGGAGAAATTCGGAGACTGCAGAAATTGGTCCACCAATGCTTTTTGTCCTGAGGTAAGACCATACTGGCCATACACTTGATTTCTGACCGTTAAACGAGCCTGAAATGCTTGATCAATTTCTCGGGCCAAGCTGGCGCGTTCCGTTTCGATCACCTCATTTTGATCAGGACCGAGGTCATTGTGAGCCTTAAATCCAAACAGACGGCTGGTATTATCGGTACGCAAGTCAGGAACCAGTTCATTTCCATAAACACTGCCTCGTCCAGCTTGATTTTTCCCGTATTCCAGGAATTGATCAGTGTACTGGAGGGCGTTGGCACGAATATCCGCAGGATTCGGAATGCGGTGAGCACCGAAATTAAATTCAAGGACGCCGGCAGTCGAACCTCCGATTTCTCGTCGGGCCTTTTCCAGACCAGCTTCCCCTTCACTGAGGTACTTCCCTCGGAAAGCATCCTGCGCCAAAGCTTCCAATTGCTCAGGTGTTAGAGCGGAGCGGATTTCATCCTTCAACCTTGCGGACATCTCACGCATTGCGGCCTTCATATCAGCTTCTGAAATATCACCGAACACCACGAATTCTTCACCGCCCATTCTCACCCCCGTTACACCAGAATCTGGATACTGTGCTCGGAGCTGCTCGATCATTTCATGGAAATTTCTTCCCATGACCTGGATCAGGTAGTCCCCAAATTGAGTGCTCAAGACCGTATTATTCACCCCAAAGTGGTCACCATCAAAGCTGAGCACACTGACACGTTTCCCAGTCGCAATCATCGAATCCATCAGACGGAGTCCCGCCCGATTGAAGAGTCCCGTCATCTGATCGATGAAGGTGTCTTCCACGAGTTGTCGTTGTGCAGGACTTGTCCCATCGGCGACTCGATCCAGAAGAACTTGCTTCGCCTGGGTGATATCAGACTGGACTTGCTGTACCAGCGCTTGATCTGGCAAAACATTGCCCTTATTTTCGAGTTCTGGAACAGCTTCAGGTACTTCTCCAGCTCGCAATAAATCCGGAGCGCTTCGCAGGACCTCCGTGATATCTTCCTGACGACTTTCACTTTGATCGAATTCGAATCGACCGTCAGCCGTTTCTACCAATCCCATCAGGGTTTTGGAAATTTCCAAGAGCTTCTGAGCAAATTCTGGACTGACATGGTCCGCGAAGTTCGTAATTTTTGGGAATGGACTCACTCCACCATTATCTTTTTTGAAATAAAGGAACGGCTGTCCATTTGTTCCCTGAAGCATTTTCAGGAAAGAAATTCCGATGGAATAAGCGTCCATTCCAGCATCAAGGAGATACCCTCGGCTATTACTTCGATAGTATTCATCACCGTGATCTACCACTCTCGAACCATCAGGACGCGTTTTATAAGTTTGATTGATCACAAAAGCCTGACGTCCTCCACGGTTTTCGATGGTGAGCGTTTGATTACGAGACAATCGATAAACAGGGCTGGAGATTAAACCGGATCGTTTCCCCTTATAAGTCAGCAAGTTGATCGAAACTTCTCTTGTTCGCACTTCTCCATCTTCAGTCTGATACACTTCCGTCAAAGTACCGGAGCGGACCGGAACAGATGAGGGAACATTTGGGGTCCCAGCTGGAACACCCGTGAGCAACCATGATCCCGGATCCAGAATAATCGGGCTGACCGAACCATCAGCATTCTGGCGCATTCCCACATTTTCCGGTTTCAAATCGCTGGAAACAAATCCCAACTCATGAAGATCGTTGACCGCTTGAAGGAGATCAATGGCGACTTGTTCAGCTTGAGCTTGATTATCAAACGTAAATTCAGAAAGCTGAAGTCCTTTTCCTGTCGGAGGAGTAACAAGTTCTTGCGCAATCGCCGCAGACTCAATAGCACCGCTGCTATTGCGAATAACATTAATCCCTTCCACTCGGATAAGTCCCTTCGGGTAACCATCCCCCAATTGGTTCTGTAAATCGAGCATGTGTCGGGAAACCAACAATTCATGTTCCGCAGATCTATCTAAAGTATGAAAAGTCTTCAAGGCGACCTCTTTGACTTCATCCCCACGAACCAGAATTGACCGGAACACTTCACCGAAGCTTCCTCGACCCAACACTTCTTCAGGATTGTAGTACACACGCGCTGTATCGCCCGGGATGGTATAATGAAGCCCGATCACCACGGCTGAAACATAAGCATAATGAAGTTTTCCATTCTGGCGCATGGCTTCAAGAGCCTCCTTCTGGAGGACTTGATCTGCGGTAAGATCTGCAGTATCAGCTGTGAAAAGATCATTTTCCATCAGCGTCAAAACTTCCTGCAAGAAATCTGCCTTTGAAGCAGCATCAGCAAAATCCTTCAGCTTAGCGCTAATATCCACCGTTCGGAAATAACGTCCTGCAGCAGGGTTATCTCTTCGCGCCTGATTGAACTGATCAATCAATCCACGGTATCGTAATACATCAGCAGGCGTGTTAACGATTTCTTCTGCTTCTTCACTGGTGATCAATGTATTTCGTCTCTGGAAATCCACCCCAATATCCGCTTGGAAGTTGGCCGTGAAAACATCCCGTACCGTTTGCACTTTTTTCATACGGCCGAGCTCCGCTTCCACTTGTTCAGGAGTCAAATTCGAATTCTGGGCACGGATCTGATTACGGAAGAAATCATCAATCGTCGCCACCTGCTCAGCCGGGAGATTTCCCGCCAACCAATCAGCCACCGTTTCTTCAAACTGGGTTCGGTTTTGCGAAAGATCAATATTCAAAGCTCGTGCCAAGCCTTCACGGGATGACTGATCGAGCGAACGTTCGAATCGGTGACCGAACTCGTGGCGCACATGGCCTTCTAGAATGTCCCGTTTGAGACGGAAAGCATAAGTATCACGAAGACCCGTTAATTGAGCAGGATCCTGCAATCGATTTAAGAAATCCTGAACCGCTTGCTGTCGAGCAACAGGGTCCGTTGGAAGATTTATGAAACGGCCCAGTTGATTTGGATCAGCAGCAATTGCCCGAAGTTCAGCCGCCAATTGAGCATCGCTCATGAGAGGGATGGCTTGCATTTCCGCAATCGCATCCACCCTGACCTCCAAACCAGGCCTCACCAGTACCCCATCATTCGGCTGCAAACGTTGGATCAATCCAACATCGGCTCGAGGTACGTTGATGACCCGTCCGTCTTTGAGAATCAATCGAGCACCTCCCACCACCGCAGCATCTTGTCCATCGATCGCCGCCCGCAGTCGTTCAGCATTGACGTACCAGGTACCGGTCGCCAGATCGACGTGACCAAATTCATCCGTCGCCACGAAGTTTCCATTGGCCGTATGCGTACGAACCAAGTCTTCGTATTCCTGGTTGGATTCCACCATCGTCCGATTTTCACGGTAATCTCTGAGCTCAGCAGTAATGGCCGCTTCACGCGCCAACAGTCCTGACTGACGAGCAAAGTCGATCCCTTCTTCCTGGATCGTCCTTCGAATTCCCTGAAGTTCCGCATCCAATTGTCGGATCCGAGTACTCAGTACCTCATTCTTCCGGTGAGAAAGAGTATCCATAAGGTTTCGGAGCCGGCCCACTTCCGCATCAATCGCCGCAAGAACATCATCAGGAGTATTTGCTGTTTTTTGTGATTGCAGCGCCTGAATACTCTGGCTCAAGCCCTGCAAATCGTCGTTGAATTCTTGAACTTTGGCCTGAACTGAGCGAGGATCAATCCCTTGTCCGCCTCCTAAGAGTGTTTGCGTAAAAGGATCTGGACCTGCCAGCTTGCTTGCCAGCTTTCGTCCATTGCTGAAGGACATAACCTGAACGAACACCTGCAAGAGTTCCTGCTGAAATGCCTGATTTCCCAAAAGATCCTGGGCAATACTTTGTCCCTGAGGAGTATTTAAACTGGTGCCTTCCAGTCGTCGTCCCAGTTCATTTAAAACCATCATTGTCATCACGGATCCCGCCTCCTGGGTCTTCTCTCTTATCAAGGTCTTTACCGCGTCAGGAGCCCCATCGATGAGACGACCGACGAGGGTACTTACTTCTGCAAATCGTTCCTGACCATAGATATCTTTGAAAGCCTCCGCTCGTGAAAAAATCCGTCGGCTCACGCCTCCACTCAGATCAAAGACAAGTTCGTAGACACTTTCCTGAGCAAGGGACTTCGCCCACTGCACGCCCGTACGGCTCGATCGGCCTCGAGCAAGTTCTTCCAATGTTTGAAGACTGAAAACATTTTCAAAAACTCCTTCCACAAAGCCTTCCAGCGCGCTTCTTCCCACCCGCACTAAATTACTTCCAGAACGCCCGGCAGTATAAAGAGCTTTCAAGACCAGCCTTCCTGCACGGATTGTTTTACTCGTCGTCTGATAAATTCTCGCGACACGTATCGCGCTCAATGCGACCTTGCTCAAAGCGCCAATCCCCAATCGCACCACCAGGTTCGCCGCACCGACCGTGAGAATCATCCCCGGAGCATTGATCAGGATTTCTTCAAAGACCGTATCCCAGGCCTGCTTGGAAAGAGTCAGCCATTCATTATTCAAATCAAACGTCCGCACATAGAGCTGAAACATCTTTCGCTTCGTCTCATCTTGAATACCGCCCGTGGTATTTCCGTTCGCGTCCTTGATTGTCAGCATATGCTGAACAGCACATGTTCGTTGAAGATGTCTCACTTTTTGGGCAATCGTATTTTCTACGATGCGTTCGATTTCATCGAGGCTGTGGGGCTGCTGTGGATTAATGCGGTACCATTCACGGAGAGAGACCCGGAAGACGGGACCAAAAGGTTTCCCGTCAGCTCGAGTCTGCTGGAAATCACGGACGGTATCCAAGCTGTCTTCGACAAACCGTCTGGCCTGATTCCGGAAGTCTTCCCGCTTCGCGGCCGTATTACACTCGCGGTAAATCACCTCCTCGATTTCGTCTTCGAGAAATTCAAACATCTTATCCTCCGCAAAGGTGTAATCCTTTTTCCCGAAAGTAAATTCAAGAGCACGCTTGGCGATGGTCACATCAGCCCGGCTTTCCAAGAAATTTTCGAGGTTCCCTTCCGCTGGATCGTAGTCCTCAAAGAATCGTCCCGAAAGACGCATCATTTGCTCGAGCTGTCGTTGCTGGAGTTCCTGGGTGTTTTTGACATCCGTATAGTGGTATCCATGAGTCCCAACGAAAATATCACGGATGAACGCGCCAAAAGCGGGGTCCTTGATATAGACTCCCTCGCCGTTTTCATCGACCTTCGTAAGAATTTCTTCCATCGATACCTCTGGATTTTCCTCCAAAAGCTTCTGCAAGGTGGATTTTTCTTCTCCCGGAAGCGGTACTAAATAAAATTCTATAAACCCATCCACCAAAGCAGAAATCTGATCAATCAAGTTGCTTTCCGAACCGCCCATGAAATCTTCGAAGATTTGCGGTGCTCCGATAGCGTTGTAATAACGCGCGTACGCCTGACGCAAGAAAGAGGAAAAACGAACAGCCTTTGATTGCTGGGTTTCGTTTTTATAAGCAATCAAATCATCCCGCAACATTTCCAATAATCGGATACGAAACTGCACCTCCGGTGGCAATTGGGCATACTGACTTTGCAGCCTTTCCCGATGGGCCTTTTCACGAAGTTCCGTATTGGTTCGCTCTCGTTCCAGTCCTTCTTTCCATTCCTGGTAAGAAATATCTGAAAACTGTACTCTTCCCTCTCGGGTTGTTTCCCGCCGGGTCGTTGGATCATATTCCACGATATTTTGCGGAGGAAGATCATTTACAATCCGGTTAAATACATTGGAAAACTGTCTTAGGTTTGATTCACTGCCCGTAACCAACACCCGATACACCCGGGTCCCTTTGCGATATTCATAAATATTATCCCCGACATGGTTAAACACGACCTGCGTAAGACTTCCATCTGGATTTTGGGAGATAATCGTAATTTCGAGCTTGGCGCTGTTAAACTGAAATAAAATAGGAGGCTGGCCTTGCGCCTGACGGATTTCATTGACCGTCGTCAAACCGTCTTCTTGCTTCGTCACCCGAAGCTGAGTAATCCCTTCGAAATACTTCACCACATCCACCGTGGAAAATTCCGCGTATTTCAGATATACCTCGCCCAAATGCTGCAAATATTGCCGCGCACGCTCATTGATGACCGTCTCACCGTTTCGCGGACGCAAAAGCTCTTCCGGCACCGTCCCTTCCTCTCCAAAGGCCACCTCCGTCGTCAGGGCCTGGGTGGATTGGGAAAAGAGCTCTTGAAGCGTCTTCACATCCACACATTTATTTCCGGAAACCGTCGTCGTAGCGGTAGTTGGTGCTGGAGCGGGGGCCGGGTCCGGCATCACCTGGGCCAGCAGCAACGAACGATCGGATCTAAAAATATTGGCAGAAATGAGCCCAGCCGGAACATTCGAAGAAAGGATCGCGATGACGAGAGTCAGAGCGACGGAAGGTTTCCAATGCTTGAGCAGAAAATTTTTCATAAGGGTTTTTATTTTTTTATTGTTTTTATTGGAGAGAACTAAGGATTGCAGAGAGGATTGTCGTCGAGAATCAAACCTTCTTCATCCTGAGTGCAATGCTCAACATCAATGACTTCCAGGCTGGAAATTTCCTCTGCCTGAAGCTCCACTGGTACTTCCCCACTGCCATAGACGGCTGCAGCGGTTTCCACGCTTTCCGCCAGGCTTGGCACCAAAGGCTGCGCCTGCAACCAATCCAGAATTTCCTGGTCTTCAGCCGTTAAATGATCCAAAGCGCTCGCGGGAGCTCGGCCAAAGACCAGCTCTTCCACATCAGCGCGCAAATCAGCATTTTCCCGCAGTTCTTTTTCTGTCAGAGCAATATTATCGTCATCCACCAGTCCTCGTACGATCCCTGCCAGAGATCGGAAAAATTCTGTAAATGACGCGAAAAGGTCCTCATTTTCCATAACAATCGGGTCTGCTTCAGCCACTTCCACGGCACTCGGAGCCAAATCCGCCAGTAATGAAGAAACGCTGGAATCCACTCCATAGCTTCCTTCCGGAAGGACATTGTCCAGATAAAATCTCGCGTCAACCAGCGTCACAACGTCTTCCGCAGCCGGCATCGCCACTCCAGGGTATCGGGACTGAAACCAGCGTCGGGAAGACTCATAAGCACTCTCGCCAGACTGTGGAGGAGCGATCGTTACGCCCTCCTTATACGCCAATAATTTCACAAAATCAGACCATCTGATTTCATTTCCCCTCGCATCATAGAAATTCTTTTGGCTTTCAAACTGAGATAAAAATCGTTGTGTATAGGCATCGGCATCATTTTTCAAAACCTGGGTCGTATAATCATCGCTGGTAACTCCAACCAGACCAGGCGAAGCGGTCGCCACCTCCGGAACTTCTAACGTGTCTCCTGAATAAACACCAGCGGGCAGCCCATTATAGAGCTGTCGAACCACCGCCGGATCGGCCGGATCAGCCGCCACATAGAAATTCATCCGTGGTTGCTGCTGCCGAAACCAACGTTCGTAGGGCTGAAACCAGACCGTATCCCCTGCCGCCATCGGCAACGAATCCTGCCCAGTGACCTTTTGATAATAAAATTTATAGAACATCCCCCAAGAAAGGACTTCTCCACTCGGATGAAAGAGCACGTTTGTATCAGCCACGTTCAGATTTCTCAGGATCGGAACAACCGAATCGTCTAAAGGGATCTCTTCCAGGGTTGGGACCTCTGCTTCAAATACCGGTATTTCCACCTCTTCTTCCCGTAGCGGATCTACGATCTGGATTTCATTTCGGATACGGGGAAAAAAGTATTCTAAGATTTCAAAGGTGGCCTGCATGACCCGCGGAAACGAATCGTCATCGGAAGTTTCAATCTGACCGACCAAAGCGTCAGCAAAAGCATCAGGATCAAACTCCAATTCCCCTCTCGTCGCGCTGGACACTCGACTCGTTTCGGGCGAAGTCACGATTTGAGCGGACAACTGTTCTTCGATTCCGCTCTCAAACCATTTAGAAAGGCCGTCAAAGAATCCTTTCGTTTCGACGCTCAAACCAGTCAAATCTTCGATCTCTTCAATAATGCGGTCCACCTCCGAATCGGAAGAACGCGGAAGGAAAGCAAAGAGAAGGATCGCCGCAACACCAAGAGTGATGACAAACATCAACCACTTGCGGTGAGAGCGAAGGAATGAGACTGGAGAAACTTCTTTTTTCATAATGAAGGTAATAGTTGAAGAAAATTAAGGATTAACACCGCTAGAGAGCGCTTGATTAAACTGATCTCTGATTGCATTCACTTCCGCCTCGGTCGCGTGACCTTGGGTTTGAAGTTTTTGCAAAACATCAGCAGCAATATTTCGGGCCAGATCATCACGTCCAAGCGCCTGGCGCAGATTGTTGTAGAAAAGAGCAAACAACCTTCCCAGCACATCAGACTTGCTGACTTCCACACACTGTCTCTTGGCCAGCGTAGCGGCATCAGTCGGCAGTTGGACTTCGATCTTGATCGTTGCGTCAAAATTTCCTTGGGTAAAATTCGCAAAGGTCGTCAACGAACACTGATTTCCTTCAATGTCTTCTTTGAACAACATTTGTAAGATTTGATAGAGTTCTGGGTTTTGACCCAAGAAATCGAGATACTGCTGCACACGATACTGAACCGCTCGTGGATTTTCTTCGAGGTTTATTTCTGATAATCGTGCCTTCGCTTCCAACAGCAACGGCTTCATTCGTTCGAAAAGGTTTTTCACCTCCGGTTCCAATTCAGGTGAAGCCAGGATCAGCTGCGTTCGCAGCAAGGCTTCATCGATGGAACAAGGCCCAACAGTTCCCGTGCTTCTCGTAAGAGAAGTCATCTGAATAGAAAGCGTTTCAGTGGTAGTAGGAGCCGGGGTTGAAATCTCAATTCCCGTCGATCCACCTTCTCCTGAGAAATATCCGCCGGAAGTCTTGTAGTCATTTCCAGCACAGTTCTTATTGAGCTTCGTGATTTCCTCCCAGATTTCTGGATAGCGGGCCTTCATGAAGTTGAAATTTCGCACCGCGTTATCGAATTCTTGAGCCGTATCCGCGCTGGCAACGAGATTCCAAGTGGTATAGAACAAACTAATACGATCTCTCAACACCTCTTCATCCTGGCCTTGGACCTTATCCTGAACAGCTGCGAGAACATCTGCTTTTTGCTGATTGGCATTGGCTGGATAAACACAAGCATTTCGTTGTCGAGTGACATCATCAATCGATTCAACCGTCGGAGGGACGAGCGCCGATGAAGGGCGGTCCGTACCAACAAAGGTTTCGGTAGTCCCTACCCCTTGCTGTGAAGCCACGCCTCGGGTATAGGTCACATACCCATTATTCGTCTGCAAACATCCGGAAGCTCCGCGATAACGAAGATCAACCTGGGAAACAAAGCTTTGAAGCGTCGGGAAGTGCTTGAACTGTTTATTCGCATCAAACAAATCATGGAGTTGGTTCAAATAATCCGCAGTGGTCGGGACCGTATCAGCCGAAGAATTTTTTATCTTCGCAGCCAAATCTTCATATCGCTCCAATGCATCCTCAAATCGTTCCTGCTCCTGAACAAATTCTTGCCATTCAGAGTCAGCGGCTCTTGAAGCAGTCGCATCACGATCCGTTGATCTGGCACCGGAAGCACGGGCAGCATCTACCGCTTGGGCTACTCGTGCATCAATTTGTCGGGCTTTATCGGACATGATTTGAGCAACCGATGCTTCATGTCCAAGTGTTGGGATATCTTTCATACAAGCATCCACTGCCAGTCGTGGTGGCAATTCACCAGGACGAGGCTCTGGAACCGTTGTCGGTTGGACACGGGTAATGCTCGACCGGACCACTGTCCCATCTTCACGCGCGTATTGGATATATTCATTGACCACCTGATCTTTGAAAACGACAGTTCCATTCGGTTGGACAACTGGCACTTTCACCGTTTCGGTCACCCGGATCTGGCTATTGTAGCTGGCAGCCCGCACACCTGATTTTCGGTATGCTCCACCGGCGTAAATTTCTTCAAAACTTCCGTCCGTTTTTTCAATTTTTTGATACGTCACCACCGGAGGTTTGCCCATTTCAGTCCGTACTCTTTGCACGTTTCGAGTCACTCCAGCGTTTCGGTCAGAAGAGACCTCAACTCGTTCGACAATCCCCGTTCCAAAATCTTTGACTTCACGGACCTTCAAGCTCCCATCCGAATTTCGTTCTTCCACCATGACTCGCACCGAACCATCCTGGAACTCTTCCGTGGTCGTAGTGGTATTCCCTTCCGTGACCTTGATGACCACCGATCCATTATTTCCTTGTTGAAGGCTGACATTCTCAGCCGAAGTTGTCGGTCCTTCGTGAGAGAATTCCACCCATTTTCTCGGAGCACCAGTACGGTTATGTCCCCCCGGTCCACTGCTGGATCCATGGAATCGATTGAGGTAATCCGCTTTGGAAGGAAGCGATGTCAGCAGTCCTCCGTTGAAGAGCCCTTGCGGATCGCTTTCGATCGTAAACGGCGCCTTACATTTATTAGCCTTCACCAGCTCATGACATTTCAAAATACGCTGTAGCGCTTGTTCACCTCCTGGCAAAGTAGCAAGATTTTTCTTCCACTGATCAAAATCATCATAGAGCTGTCCGGCAACCTGGTAGCTCTGTTGAGCTCTTTGTGCCAGCTGATTCATTTGATTGCGGGCCAGTTGTTGTTGATTGGCCGTCGGCAGTTTTTCGCGCTGCTCAGCCGTCATCGAAGTATCACCTGCCGCTTGTTCCTGCGTCTGGCTATTCAAAACTTTTTCAATATTTTGAATTTCTGTGCGAACAGCGTCCGGTGTCATCACATTGAAAGGGCCGGAAGCTCCTTGTAATTGGAGCGTTCCCTCCTGCAGCATTTGGAACATCTTCTGCCAGCGGTAATACCCCTGGAGAATATTTGAATCAATATTCATACAGTCATCGCAGTCGGATTTTCCATCCGTATACGTTTCTGTATGTTCAGGTTTCGCATTCTCGCTGAGAACAGTCCCAGGTGCGAAATATTCCACGGTTCTGGTTTCAGTTCCGCCAGGTTGCGGAGTAACGGTCGTTCGGACCGTTGGACCACCATTACTATAAGTAACCGTTGTAACTTCTTTCTTCTTAGCGCCACCAACCACAACGATGTCAGTGCCTGTATTGTCAGGTTCGCCACCATCGTAAATAGTTTCAACTTTCGTAACACTCGAACCATTATCAGTTGTCCGTGTAACAGTATGTGTGCCATCAGAATTTTCTTTTACGTTGATCTGTTCTGTTGAGTTCGGACCTGTCACATTGATGGTTGTCGGCCCGTTCTGTCGGTATTCCGTCACCTGCCCATTTTCATCTATGACGACCGTTACTTGATAAACAGGACCTGTTGGATTTCCTGCACTGTCCAATTCTCGACGGTCTTCCACTCGCGTAATATTCTTCGGACTATAACTGACCGGAATATTCAATTCGGCATTTGGACATTGAGCAATCAAAGGATCCTGGCGGCCCTGGGCGCTTTGTCCAGAAATCGTCTTAATGGCTGACAAACATGCGTAGTACTGGTTCAGTTCGGGCGCATTCACCGGGTCATTGAGGAACCGGCGCAGCGAGCCGAGAGCAATATCTTTATAAACCTTCGCATCAGCTCCCGGTGGAGGATTGTTATAATCATTTGCCAGACTCTTCAGTCGTGTCACGACCGGATTGTTTTCATTACAGCTGCCGGGGCATGGCAGATTGAGCTGAGGCATCGCCCCGCAGTTCTTGAATCGATGCAGTTGATCAAGGCGGTCCTTATTTTCTTTTTGCAGTTGAGAGACTTCCAAACGAACCTGCATGCTAACACGATCTCCTGCGCGATTGAGATTGTCGATCAGAGCTTTGTACTGTTCGTAGAATCGTTTTAATTCGTCAGTACAAGCAGCGGCGATCTCATCCGGCCGATCAGTAATAGAGCTCGTTTCATTGCCGTTTTCATCGACACGAGTACGAGTAACCGTCGTATTGCCACCGTTATCAACCCGAGTCGTAGTCTTCAGAGTTTCTCCTGAGTTTTCAGGATCAGGACGTTCTTCGGTTGTCGTAGTACTTCCATCTGTACCTCGTACAACTGTATTCTTATAAGTAACCTCGCCCGTTCTTGGGTCGCGAGTCTCGGTGGTAGTAGTTTCTGTACCGTCACGAGCTTTACTCGTCCTTGTCTCGGTAACTTCTGTGATAACTCCATTCTGGTCATACTTCTCCACCACAGTAGTTTTGGTGTTATGAGCATCAGTAGAAGTCCGAGAGACCGTTCGGGTCCCATCTGGATATTCTGTAATAACTTCTACTCGTCCATCTGGATAGATTTTTTCTGTAATTTTTTGTCCATTGGTATGCGTACGGACAATCGTTCGAACGCCATTGGCATCTATCGTAGACTGGTATTTTGGACAAGATCGGACCTGAAGCTTTTCGCCGATACTCTGCATCTCCAAATCCAACATCGTTTGATCAACCCCCTCTTTGCCCTTCAATGATTCCAGATGAATATGGTATTCATTAAGCTGATCACAAGAAAGAGATCCTGTCGGACAATGCTGAGTCAGGTGACGGTCCAAAGCATTTAAGGATTCTTCAAGGGCTTGTTTCTCAGCTTGCTGTGCCGAGGTCAAAGTCCCAGCGCTATTGAGTGCGTCTAAAGACTGAGTGATCAAGGCTTTTCGGCCATTGATCCCCGCGCTGCACAGGACCAACGGATCCTTACAAATCGCTGGCACTTCCCCATCTCCCAATTTTTGCATCTGCTCATCAACATTTTTTATTTGCTGATCAATATCGGTCACACTTCCACCTTGTTGGATGGTAGACACTCGTTGCTGCTGCAAAGTAGCCTTGAGATTTTCAAGATACGTTTTGCCACAAGCCTGGAGAGCAAAGTCTCCTTCAAAAGGAACGCGGGCCTGTGTGCCAGGACCACTTCCTGGACGGGTGGTTGTCCCACCTCCAGTGGAAGGAGCACCATCACATTGATTTTCTGCCGTCTCCACAAACTCCCCCGCGCAGTTTTCAAAATCAAGACTTTTGGCTGAAAAGTTACTCTTCAGGCTATTCAGCTTCGCCGGACTAAGCGAATTGATATGATCCGTCAAAGTACTTGCCGCTTGACGCCGGGCTTCACTCGTACCGGCATCAATCACATTATTGACGAGTCGATAAAGCAGCTCATCATCCGCATTGGACAAGTCCAAAGGCGGAGCGATGAAACATCTGTTTTGCAGACTGCTCAATCGGGACGTCGTCGCATCACGACCGATAGTCCCTTCAGAACAAGGCTCGGTGGTGGAAGTACCCTCCCCTGGACGAGTGGTTGTACCATCACCAGTTCCGCCATCATCCGTCGTAGAACCATCTCCACCTGTTGCCCCAGGACCAGGTTCGGTCGCAGGTGCTCCACCAGTTCCACCTGTCTGAGTACCACCAGTCGTGCCAGTAGCGCCGGTCGTACCTGTCGTCATTGAACCGGAAGTCGTTCCAGCACCCGCCGAACTTTGTTGTTGTTTCTTCTTCAAAGCCGCCAGCTCCGCGTCAGACGGAGTCGGTGGAAGGGGCGGAAGCGGTGGAGGATCTCCTTCAGGTCTTCCTTCATCGTCACCGGTACGCGTGCCGCCAGTGCCTCCCCCAGCACCGCCGGTACCTCCGGCGCCACCAGCTCCTCCTGTACCTCCCCCACCTCCAGCGCCAGATCCTCCAGCACCCCCAGCATCACCCCCTCCTCCAGTACCACCGGCATCGCCAGCACCTCCAGTGCCGCCTGCATCACCTCCTTCTGAAGCTCCTGGCTCCTGATCCTGACAAAGGTCATCAAGACCTTTCGTAAAGTCTTCCCCTACAGGACACGTATACTGTTTAATACAAAACTGCACCTCTTTCCGATCTTGTTCATATCGTCGCTTGTTCTGAGCGCGAGATTTTTTCGCTTCGAGTTCCTCCAATGCTCGTTGCAGTTCTTCGATGGCCTGAGCATTGCGCTCAATGGCACTCTGCAACTCGCCTTCTTTCCCTTCAGCCTGCTTCAAGGCATTTTCGAGCTTGGATTGATAATTACTCTGGCCAGAAGTAAGACCTCCTTGTTCAAAATCCAAAAGATTTAACTGGGCCAATTCATTCCGGGCCTGGTTCATCGCATCTTGCAAGCGCTGTAAATTAGCCTGATTTCTCGCATTTTCCTGAGAAAGTTTGGTAATTTGACTCTTTATTTTTCTGATCTGCTCATTGATTTCTCGCTCGTTTACATTGATATCTTCACAAATACGAGCTTCCAGATTTCTAAATTCTGCGGTAAAGGGTTCGCACACATCTTCACAAGGCCTGAATTGGAGATTGTAAGGTTTATCAGCCGGACATTTGATCCCGGCAGCTTCAAGCTTTTCCTTACAAGCCTTGTATTTTGCAAGAAGTTTTTCAATCAACTGTTTCATTTTTTCAGCCTTCGCTTGATCGCGTTTAAAGGCCGGAGTCTTGAGATCAAAAGGACGCTTATACTTCGCCTTCATATCATTAATATGGTCAGTATAAGGACCATAGTAGATCATCTCAGCCGCTTCACGGATGATCGTACACTGCTGACAAGTTCCTCCAACATCAGCTTGCTGTGCATCACGAGGATCATCTCCTCCTTGAGGCATTTCCGGATGTTTTTGACATACCGTTGTTTCATAAGTTTTTGCCCAAAGCTCACAGCTTTTATAAGAATTTTCGATGATCTCTGTTTCTCGTTTGATGTTTTCCATCAATTGTTCCAATTCTTTTTCGAAATACTCTTTGGCCTGCTTCAAAGAAGCATCCGTGTCACCTGCTTCGCGGAAACGGGCATCGAGGAGCTTCACATCTGTTTGACGCAATGCTCTGCGAAGTGGTTCCTCACGGTCCACTAATGCATTCAAAATTGTTGTATCGATCTGACAAGGATAACAAGGCATTCCCACACATTCTTTACATTCACCTGCTCCATCGATTGTTGCTTTAATTCTGGTAAATACATCATTTACCTGCTGGAAAAACTGCTGAGCTGCTTGCGTTCTTTCACTCAGGGTTTTCAAAGAGTACCGTCCCGGACTTGCAAAAATCGGTCCGAAGGAAAGTGGCACATCATTATTAATAGGATAAAGAGTGATGTTAGCTAAGATCGCGTCCAATTCCTTCAGGAGTTCAATTATGGCATTCAAAACAGCCTGACATGCCGGAGTGCGACAAAGGAGTTCTTCATCTCGCGGGTCAATTTCTAATTCCGCATCTCGAGGATCATCTCCGTCTTCTACGATACCGATCCTATCAGCACCGCGTCGTCCACCGCTATTCCCCACCTGCACCGAAAAAGGGGTAGACTTTCCTCCCACTGTCACAGTTCCAGAAATAGACCCGGTCGTCAGTTCAGGATCCGTAGTGACATTCCAGCCTTGAGTAAATGAACCGCTTCCATCTAAAACAAATCCACCGCTCATCACTCCGAAAATACCGGAAGTCGCGCTGACGGAAATCATCCCGCTTTCATCTTCATCGCCGATATCGGAAATTTCCAAATCGAGTGCACCACCTTCCTTCGGAAGTGAAGAGGGGTTTGGAGTAGCCGTCGGAGCAGGATCTTTGGATTCAAAGGTCACCACTTGATTGGCAACTCCTCCGACTCCATCATTCACATTTAAATTACACTGGTGAGGCATTCCATCATTTTCTTCATTTTCATCGAAGGTTGCAGTCACTGTATGAGTCGCCACATCGGCCGCACCATTCGTATCAGCACCGAGGACCACTCCTCCCGTTGGTTCACTTTCACAAACCAGCTGCACGGCACTCAACGTATTTCCATCTGGATCTGTGAATGTCACATCAGCCTGTAATACCAAAGACCCGTCACCGGTATTGGGATGATTTCCTGACACATCAAAAGTCCCCGTAGAAACAGGATTTTGATTCGCAGCAGCGACGCTTCCGGAAACACTAAAAGATGCCTGAGGGATAGGAGGGGTACCATGCGCCCGCAAAATAATGGAACCGCTAAAAGCACCCGCGCTCCCTGTAAAAGGGATCTGGAAATTTCTAGTAAACGGGCCTTCCGGTAATTCGTTGTTCGGCGTGGTAAAAGAATAGCTTCCTCCTTGGATGGCCGGTCCGGAAATAAAGATCGCAATGCTTCCTTCATTTTCGGGGTTCGCCGTACAAGTCGTACAAATCGCATCATCAATCACCCCCGAAACAGTCAACGTACGCGTCGTCGGACCAGGAGTGAAATTACATGGATTGGAACTACAACCGTCAAAACTATGCGAGGTGAAATGACACGCATAAGCTATGCCGGCAGACAAAGCTCCGAGGAATAAAAATATTCCGAGCGGAACAACCCATTTGGAAGCAAAAGAAACTTTCAACAGTTTTTTCATTTGTTTTTTTATTTTTATCAAAACATTATACCATTTTTCGGTTTAAATGGCTTTTGGGAGTATTGGACAAAAAACAGCTAAATGGTCTATTTATCTTCCATTATCTCCGAAAAATGAACGAATTCTAATCCATCCTGAAGTCCGCCGGTCACCATTTGCTGCTGGCGGATACGGCGGAAAGTATTTCGCGTCTGCCCCAGTTCATCGACTTCGAAATACGCCGTCGGAAGTCCGATCCTTTTGCCGTTTTTCAAACCACCAATGCGAAAATGAAACGCCGTGCGATCCAGAGAACGGAATCGAACCAAATAATGATAGGTTGGAAAATCCGTCTGCAGTTCAAACGATTTCAAAAAACGATGATCGGTCGAACTGTTTTCAATATCCAGTCCGTCCTTCGGTCCGGAAGAATCACGAACCACACAGCGACGAATCTTCGTCATCGAATTATCAAGGCAAGGATTGATCGGACTCGTCTCTGAATGAAGATCTTCGAGTTCCTCTAAATCGTGAAAACGAAAATCCTGATCAAGCCGGAACCATTCGATGATCAGCTCAGGACAGATTTTGTCGAGAGAAAAACAATAATCAACCAGCACTTCATCAATCACTTCATCTGGAGGAACTTCATACAAAAATATTTCAGCACTTGATTGATAAAAAATATCTGTCAAAGGATCTGGTTTGAGGGACTTTTTTCGCTGAGCGACGATGCTTTCAATACCTTGATTGTACTCAAGGGCACTTGAATCCCCTTCCGCTGAGGAAAGCCGAAATTCATTGCTTGTTCGCGCTACTTCATGAAACACCGAAACCCGCTTCAAGGATTGTTCCGGCACCACCTCCGACCAACTCAGCTCCGCACTGGAGTTCGCCGTATAAAACGCCGCCGTGCTCGCCAGCAGCGCCTGATTCACCGCCGAATCTTGCGTGACTCGTTCCAGCACTAAATAGAAAGAACTGGAGACGAGAATGCTGATAAGAAAAAGGATGAAGGGCATAAATTTTTATAATTCCTTCGCTCCACCTCCGACCCCCAACCCCTTGAAAGGGGAGAAAATGCACCACACCAGCTCAGGATTTAATAGGAAGCGGAACTTTTTTTAAATAATTTGTGACTCTGGGAACAGAGCCTCTCCCCTTAAGAGGTAAGGGGGTCAATAAAAATCCCGATAAATCCCCTTCTGCAAATCAAACGAAACTGCATGTTTCTCAGCATCCGCCTTCACATACTCAAGGTTCAGCAAACAATTTTCCTGACACAGCTCATCCGGCTCACCGAGTTCGAAAATTTCCTCAACTGTATCTCCCAAAAATTCCAGGCTAGCCTCCGGATAAAACTGCAACCGAGCATAAGGATTGGACCAGGTGAGAAGCACCTGTTCCTCACTCTTTTGTTCATCATTCAATCGTAAAAAAATCTCCTCCAAATTCATCGCATCGGCATTCAAATCGCGCCTTTCCTGAAAAACAATTTTTCTACGAGCAGCACCATTCTCTCGACTCTCCAAATACCACACCACCGGTTCTCCTTTCTTGATCAACAGATGATACATATCAGGGAGTTCCTCAACCACTCCACCACTTGCTTCAAAACCGAAAGAAACTCCAGCAAGCGCATAGGTATTCACATCCAGCACCAATTGCTCTAACCGACTAAAAAGCCGGTTCCATTGCAGGTTTGCCGAATATTTCGCCGTCAGAGAAAGAGATCCGAACAACAGAATACTGATGATAACCATCACTAAAAGCACTTCAATAAGAGTAAAACCACGCACTAACATGTTGCATTTTGAATTCCGCATTTCGTTATTCGTTAACCGTTATTCGTTTTACGTTCCTAAGAATCAAACGGATGATCGACTCGCACCACTTCCGTGATCGGCTCTCCGCCCGTGACCACATTATCGATGCAGTAGAGTTTGTCGTTTTCACTTCTTGCAGGATCTGCTGCACCGCTGTATTTGGTATTCAAATCAGAAGAACCCTGATCTTCCAACATCGCACAAATCTTGAAAGAATTGCGGTTCGATCCATAAAGATAGCCATACAATCTCTCCCCTTCTACACGATCGTTTTGAATACCCTGAGACGGATCAGCAAAGAGATTATCCAAATCATCTTCGGTAGAAACCTGGAGCTCTTTGAAACAATCGAGCAGTTTCGCACGAGCCTTACAATCATCGATTTGCTTCAGCTTTCGCGACTGAACTTCTTCCCCGGGAGGAGCGCCATATTCTCCAACTACCGTATCGAGAAGACCTTTGATACGCGTCACATCATTTCTTCGTTCGGTATCGCGAGCCTTTTGAATCTGACTCGAATACACCGCCAAACTTCCGATCGTCAGAATCGCAATGATCACAATCGCAATCAGCACTTCCGCCAGAGAAAACCCTCGCAAATACCTTCGGGAAACCGTTCGAGAAGTTGGCATAAAGAAAGAATAAAGAATGGAAATAAAATATTTACAGAAACCTTTAAAATTATCTTTCTATTTGAAGTCCTCCCTTTCAAGGAGGACGAGGAGCGTCAGCGACGGAGGAGGTAACCCGAATCATACCGAAGTTTGGATGAAGGATTCATGAAGAATTCCGGCAATTGCCGTCGGATCTTCCATAACCTTGAACAGCGTCATCGCCAGCGATCCGATCATGAAAATGATCAACAGATAGGTAAAAAGTGAAATCGCTCCTCCAATAATTTTTATTCCCAATCCAATCCGATTCTGCAACTGAAAATCGTAGGTCAAATATGCTTCGTTGAGCATCTCACCAAGATTCCCACCCTTTGAACCCAGTGTCATCGCCTGCGCCACGCTATCAAGTAGATATCCCTGCGGTACTTCGACAAATAATCCCGTCGCGACCAACTGGGCATCAAGAGGTTTCAACACCTGATCCAGCTTCCTCCCCTTCTCCAAATTTTTTTCCAGCGCCACGTAGACGGCTTTGAAACATAAATTCGACGTCTGCTCGATCACAATTCGAATCGACTGCATCAGCGGCACTCCTTTGCTCACGAGATTACCCATCATGTAGAGGAAGTCTCTGGTATGCATCATACGCAACAGCTCACCCAAAACAGGAATCTTCAACAAGGCATGCTGCACAAAAAACCGAAATCGCTCCTGAAATTTATAAGCCGCCAAAAACAAAGCGAGCAGTCCGCTCGCAATGACCACGACAAGCAAACCATAGTTCGTAAACACAAAGGAAATCCACACCATGATCTGCATGCCCAGCGGCAACGTTAATTTCTCGCCGAACAACTTCATAAACTGCGGTACGACAAACGTGACGATCACCACAAAGGCGACCAGGACGACGGCGAGTACCACAAATTTCCCAGATAAAACGCGAAGCAAAGCCCCCTTTTGCTGGAGCATTTTGTCTTTTCCTTCGGCGTAATCAATGATGTTCTGCCCCACGCATCCCGTCTTCTGCCCAGCGATCAAAATGCTGAAAAATTCTTCGTCGAAATAATCAGCCGCCTCGCGGAACAGTTCGACGAAATCTTTATAGCCCTTTAAAGTTTTCCTTTGCAAAATTTGCAACAACTTAATGACATCCTTTTCCTTCTCATCCGCCAACAAGAAATCAAAAACTCTTTCCATTTGATATCCGCGATTGATCATCTTCCCCACTGTCCGCAGCAAACGAATGCGGTTCTCCGGTTTAATGCGCGCCCCGAGCTCAATTCCCTGCATTTTCTTCCACAAACTCGTATGTTCTTCCTCCTGAATTTTTTTAATGGTGTACCCCTCCTGGTGCAGATGATTTCGAATCAATTCCTCCGTCTGGCCCTTCAAACGGAGGAGAAGTTCCTCACCAGCGGAGTTGAATACTGTGGCTAAAAATGTACGCATATATTTTTTAAATCATTCCTTCGCTCCACCTCCGGCCCCTTAGGAGAAACTCACCCACCCAGCTCAGGATTGCAGAACAGGAAGCGGAGCTTCTTTTACTTTTTAAGTCTCTGAAACCAGAGACTCCCCCCTTTTAAGGGAGCTAGGGGGTAAAAAACTAATCCGGCAAAAACACCCCCTTCGTCCTCCCAAACTCCCGACTGCCCGGCTTCTTCAACACTGCCTCCGGAAACGGCTCCATATCATCCAAACGCTTCTGAAGTGTCTGTAATTCTTCATCACCCACTTGAATAAACTTCGTCGGCGCCGGCTCCCCCAGCGAAGCTCGCACCTGTTGTTCATCCAAACTGAAGAATAAATAGAACTGCCATCCCAAAAGTAGAAGAGCTAAAAATAAGATGAGATATCTGATATAAACCATAGTGAGAATTGTTTAGGATTTCGAATTTCGGATTTAGAGTTTTAAAATATTATAAGCCCAAAAAACGACGTCAGCAGACACATTTCCCAGTGGGTCCTGTCGGAAATTGCTGAGCGAGCGAACATCCAAAAATCGCAAACTCTTGCGAAGCGATTTCATAAACTGCATCACGCCTTCGGAGCTGCCAGTCAGCGAAATGGCATACTGATAAATCTCCAAATCCGCCAAATCTTCGTTGCTCACATCGGAGGCGGACACCAATCGCCAGGAAATATTTTCGGGCATTTCCAAATAGGTTTTCTTTTTAATCTGCTCAACCTCCGTTTCCACGAAGCTCATGACCTGTTCATTCCAGGGTTCAAAAGGCACTGCCTGCTCAATCACGCCTTGTTCTTTCTTGATAGTATCAATCCGCTTCGACAACTGCTCCAACGATTCGAGATTCGCCTGCAACGATTTCTTTTCATTCACGAGCCGGTACATCTCCCGCCAGGAAATGTCATGATCGACGATCAAGCCACCCGTCGAAGAAAAAGTGAAAAACAACGAACCGACCAACAACACCAAGCAGCTGAAATAAAACATTTCTGCCCCAGAAGGTTTTTTCTTCTCCACGACGCTCTCTCCTGAGCCCTGGATGATCAGGACATCCTCAGTTTTTTTGAATCGAAAGAAATGTTTCAGTTTTTCCATAAAAATTATTGTTCCTCAGCAGCAGCCTGCT
>Ga0079224_100001129_pt1 | contig 29531 bp, 25 predicted proteins | sample Stecom2015_FD_80414 | JGI IMG/M metagenome (GOLD analysis project Ga0079224, IMG submission 80414) | Agricultural soil microbial communities from Utah to study Nitrogen management - Steer compost 2015 | ecosystem: Environmental > Terrestrial > Soil > Agricultural land | place: USA: Utah... | reverse complement strand
GGCCGGCGCAGCCGGACTGCCCGCTGCCGCGACTTGGCCCGCATCCGCAGGTTGAGCATTTCCACACCGACCGAAAAGGCCATGGCGAAATAAATGTAGCCCTTGGGAATGTGCAGGTCGAAGCTCTCGGCGATCAGGCTGACCCCGACCAGGATGAGGAAGCTCAAGGCCAGCATTTTCACGGTTGGGTGGCGGTCGACGAACTCGCCGATGCCGCGGGCGGCGAACATCATGGTCAGCACCGCGGCCATGATGGCCAGCACCATGACCGGGATGTGGTCGGCCATGCCGACGGCGGTGATCACCGAATCCAGCGAGAACACGATGTCGATCAGGGCGATCTGAGCGAGGACGGCGCCGAAGGAAGCGACCTTGGGCTCCGCCTCGTGCTCGCCACCGCCTTCCAGATTGGCGTGGATTTCGGTCGTGGCTTTGGCCAGCAGGAACAGCCCGCCACCGAGCAGGATCAGGCTGCGCCCGGAGACCTCGAAGCCGAGGATGCTGAACAGCGGCGCGGTGAGCGACATCACCCAGGCCAGCGAGAGCAACAGCAGGATGCGAGTGCCCATGGCCAGCCCAAGGCCGATGATGCGGCCTTTCTGGCGCTGCTCAGGCGGCAGCCGTCCGACCAGGATGGAGATGAAAATGATGTTGTCGATGCCGAGGACGATCTCCAGCGCGGTGAGCGTAAGAAGAGCGATCCAGGCCTGCGGATCGGCGATCCATTCCATCATAAAGGGCATGACTCGTCGTTGATTGGTAATGGGCTGCCAGCCGCCCTCCAGCTGCGTTGTGCGGTCTGGGCGCGGGTTTTCATATTCGGGCGCGGCTGCCATCGGCGCAAGAGGCAAAAAGGGCGAATTTCCTGTCGCCGATTGCCGACGTCTTGGTCTTTGCCAGTTGTTAATATGCTTTCTTTCCCCCAATTCGATAGCTGCCTCTTGAGTGAATTCGAGGAGTTATCGATGAGAAGCAAGATTCTTCACTGGCTGTCTGCGCCGGCGGCGCTGCTGGTCCTGATGTTCGCCCTGACGGCGTGCAATACCATGGAGGGCGTTGGCGAAGACGTCTCCGCGGCGGGCCGAGGGTTGGACAAATCGGCAGAGCGGCACAAGCCTTACTGAAGGGGCGGCGCGATCCTGCCGGCCGCTCGCCGCAAGCCCGCGCCGGCAGGAGCCTTGCCCTGCATATGTAAGCCCTGCATAACAATAGAAAAATCGTTTCCTTCAGAAATCGTTCCGGCTCCTGCTACAGTCTCGCCGCAACAAAGCGTTCAGGGCATGGTGGCTGCATGGCAGGTGACAATCTCGATCTTCGTGAGCTGACTTTCGATCCCGATTCCGCAAGCTGCGATGAAGAGTCGCTGCGCCACTGCAACCAGGTGCTCGGGCGCTGCAGCGCCGAACAGCGAGTCGCCTGGGCCTTGGGGCAATTCCGCGGTAGGATCGCGCTCTCCTCCAGCTTCGGCATTCAGGCCGCCGTGTCCTTGCACATGGTGACCAGCCAGCAGCCCGATATCCCGGTGATTCTGATCGACACCGGCTATTTGTTCCCGGAGACCTACCGCTTTATCGACGAGCTGGTCGAGCGGCTGAAGCTGAACCTCAAGGTCTATCGGGCCGAGCTCAGCCCGGCCTGGCAGGAAGCGCGCTACGGCCGCTTGTGGGAGCAGGGACTGGAAGGTATCGAGCGCTATAACCAGATGAACAAAGTCGAGCCGATGCGCCGGGCGCTGGAGGAGCTGGGCGTGCGGGCCTGGTTCTCCGGGCTGCGCCGCGAGCAGGCTCGCAGTCGCCAGCAGCGGGAGATTCTGGAGCGCGGCAAGGATGGCCGCTGGCGCATCCATCCCATCGTCGACTGGACCAATCGGGACGTGCACCACTACCTGCGCCGGCACGATCTGCCCTACCACCCCTTGTGGTACAAGAATTACGTCTCGGTAGGCGACTGGCACACCAGCCGGCCACTGGAGCCGGGCATGCTGGAGGAAGAGACGCGCTTCTTCGGACTCAAGCGCGAGTGCGGCCTGCACGAGCAGCTTTGACGCGGTCGGCGTGGCGCTGGCCGCCGCACCCCGGCTCCCGCCTCATTTGCTGAGCAGCCGCTGCAGGATCTGGCGCACCGTGGCGGCGGTGAAGGGCTTGTCCAGCAGCGCCGAGCCCCCTGCCTGCTGCACCGAGGCCAGCCGCGCCTCGTCCTGCTCGACGGTGATCATCAGGATGGGCACATCCGGCTGCTCGCTGAGATGGCGGATGTAGTTGATGAGCTGCTCGCCGTCCATCTCCGGCATGTGGAAATCGGTGATCACCAGGTCGAACCGCTGGTCGCGGATCAGCTCGGCCGCCTCGCGGCCATTGCGGGCGCAGTGGATGTGCCTGAATCCCATGCCGCGCAGCAGCTGCACCATGTGGTTCAAGGCGAAGCGGCTGTCGTCCACCACCAGCACCTGCAGCTCCTCGGTGTCCCGGTTGTCGAGCACCAGCTGCTCCGGCTCGATGTAGTCCAGGCTGGCGTAGAGCGCGGTGCGCAGCTCCTCGATGGCGAACGGCTTGGGCAGGATGGCCAGCACGCCCGCTTGGCGGATCGGCTCCAGGTTGCGCGGCCGGTTCTCGCTGGAAACCAGCATGAACGGCACGTCGGCCAGCTCGCTGTCGTTGCGCATGGCTTCGATCAGCTCGGCCCCAGTCATGTCGTCGAAGTACATGGCGCTGAGGACCAGATCGGGCTTGTGCTCCCGCATCAGCTCCAGCGCCATGCGGCCGTTGGCGGCGACCTCGACCTGATAGACACCGACCTGGTGCAGGCGATCGACGATGATGCGCGATTGGGGCAGCGAGCCTTCGACTAGAACGATGTAAAGATCTTGCAGCGATAGTTTGGAAGTCACGCCATCCCGCCACGCTAGTCTGTCACTGAGATTTTCTCCGTTGCCATGCAGGGGCGCAAGGGCGCGGCAGCGAGCGCCGGGGATTGTGAGCCACGGCAAAGGCCGCATGTGTGATGTAAGCGCCGGCGCTCGGGGGCCGGCGCTTGCTCTCGTCACCATTCTCACAATGTCCGCCCAGGAGGCCCTGATGAGCAACCACGTCTACAAGCAAATCGAGCTCACCGGCTCGTCGCCGACCAGCATCGATGACGCCATCCGCAACGCGGTGAAGAAGGCCGCCAAGACGCTGCACAACCTGCAGTGGTTCCAGGTCGTCGAGGTTCGCGGCTACATCAAGGACGGCGACGTGGCGCATTTCCAGGTCACGCTCAAGATCGGCTTTACCTTGGATGACTGAATGAGCGCATGACGCGCAGCGCTTTCGAGCGACCAACCACAAGAGGAAAAGCGCATGAGACGACTCGCATCGTTTGCGGCAGCGCTGTCGTTGCCCCTGAGCGCAGCCGCCTTGACGGTGGACATGCATGCCGTGACCGCTGACGGGATAGGGGAGAAGATCGGCACGGTGACCATTGAGGCGGACGGGCAAGGCAGCCGACTCACGCCCGACCTCAGTGGCTTGACGCCGGGCGCGCACGGCTTCCATGTCCATGAGCACGGCAGCTGCGAGCCCAAGGAAGTGGACGGCAAACCGGTGGCGGCCGGCGCTGCCGGCGGCCACTACGACCCGGACGGCACCGGCCGCCACGCCGGACCTTACGGCGACGGTCATCTGGGCGATTTGCCGGTGCTGTACGTCAATGCCGAAGGTCGGGCCACCGATCCGGTGCTGGCGCCACGGATCAAGCCGGAGCAGATGGCCGGCCGTGCCCTCATGGTGCATGCCGGCGGCGACAACTACGCGGACGAGCCGGAACCGCTCGGCGGCGGTGGCGCGCGGGTGGCCTGCGGCGTGATACCGGAAGCGGGCTGAGCCGTACGCCGGGTGCGGCCGAGAGCGTCTGGCAGGCGCCATGCCGATGCCATAAGCTTTTGGCATGGCGTTGAAAAATGATAATGCGCCAGGCCGGCTCGGCGGGTCGTCCCGCGCGGCGCTGCTGCTCTCGGGCGGCGGCGCCCGCGCCGCCTACCAGGTCGGCGTGCTGAAGGCGGTGGCCGAGCTACTGCCGCGGCCGGCGCGCAACCCGTTCCCCATCATCTGCGGCACCTCGGCTGGCGCTATCAACGCGGCTGCTCTCGCCACCTTCGCCAGCCGCTTCACGCTGGGCGTGCATGCGCTGGAGGCGGTGTGGGGCCACTTCCGCTCGGGGCAGGTGTACCGCACCGAGTTCCTGTCCTTGGCGCGGCGCGGGGCGGCCTGGCTGAGCGCGCTGTTCCTGAGCGGCCTGGGCGTGCGCCGGCCGGTTTCTCTGCTCGACAACGCGCCCCTGGCGGACTTGCTGGAGCGCCTGCTGCGCTTCGACCGTATCCAGCAGGCCATCGCGCAGGGGGACTTGCACGCTGTCGGGGTGACCTGCTCGGCCTACGGCGACGGCATGTCGGTGACCTTCTTCGAAGCCGCGGCCGAGGTGCGCAACTGGCGCCGCAACCGCCGCATGGGCCGGCGCACCCGGCTGGGCGTCAGGCACCTGCTGGCCTCCGCCGCCATTCCGGCGGTGTTTCCGGCGGTGCGCCTGCAGCACGAGTATTTCGGCGACGGCTCGGTGCGCCAGCTGGCGCCGCTCAGCCCGGCGCTGCACCTGGGCGCGGACCGGGTGCTGGTGGTCGGCGTCAGCGGCGCGCAAGAGCTGCGGGCGCGAGTCCGCTCCCGCGGCTATCCGTCGTTGGCGCAAATTGCCGGGCACCTCCTGAATGCCGCCTTCTTGGATGCGCTGGACGTCGATCTGGAGCGCCTGGAGCGTGACAATCGGCTCGCCCTGCTGCTGCCGCCTGAGGTACAGCGGCAGGGCGAGGTGCCGCGCTACATCGAGGTGATGACCATCATGCCCAGCCGGCCGCTGGACGAGATCGCCCTCGAGCATGCGCACGAGCTGCCGCGCAGCATGCGCTTTTTCCTGCGCGGCAGCGGCGCGGACGGCTCAGCCGGCGCGACACTGTTGAGCTATCTGCTGTTCGAGGCGGGTTTTTGCCGGGCCTTGATCGAGCTGGGTTATCAGGACGCCATGCGACAGCGCGACGGGCTGAGCCGGTTTCTGCGGCTGACGCCCAGCGATGCTACGAGCCCGGCCGTGGCGCGGGCGGAGGCGCCGGCCTGACCGCCCGCTCAAGAAGCGCGCAGGGCCAGGCAGAACTCGTGGATGTCGTAATCCGACGTTTCGGGTGACGAGAGTTCCAGTGAAGTCGGCCGGGCCGGTCCCAGGCTGAGGCGGGCCAGCGACGGCGGCAGATTGGGGGTGAATGACTGCTCGCTCTCGCGGGACAGGCCCAGCCGGGCGGCGATCAACACATCGCCGTAATCCGGCAAATCCTGTGCCGTGCCTCGGTACAAATCCTCGTGGACCTCGACGGCGGTGGCGATGTGGTCCGGGAAGCACCACCGTCGCAGCAGCTCGGCGCCGATGGGCGCCTGCAGCTCCTGAAGCAGCGCCTCGAGCGCGGCCGTCGCCTGCAGCCGCGGTCGCAGCCGCGTGTACTGCAGGATCACCGGCACGCCGATGGCATGCACCAGGCCCGTCAGCAGGGCCTCCTCGGGAACCAGATGTGGATGGCGCAAGGCCAGCGCGTAGCAGCGCTCGCCGATCTCCAGGCTTTGCTGATAGAGCGCTCGCAGGCGGGCGGCATGGCGCGGCAGCTGGGCCACCATTTGCATGATGGCGAAATTGGTGGCGGCAACGGCGATCAGGCGGGCGCCCAGGCGGGTGACGGCGTTGAGCAGGTTGCGGATCTCCTCGCCGCGACGCAGAGCGACCACATTGCTGAGCTTGATCAGATGCGCGGCCAGCGCCGGGTCCTGTTCGGCGATGCGGGCGATTTCGGCGAGGCTCGGCCGCGGGTCGGTGGCGGCTTGGCGGACCTGCTGCGCGACTTCGGGGATGCCGGGGATGATGATGCGGTTTGCTGCCAGTAGCTCAATGATGTCGTTGCGGATGGCGGCGATATCCAGGGCTGTCGAGTCGGTTTCCATGCGCGTTGTTCTGATTGCTTTCGGACGCCTTTAATTGTGGCAGACCTGCCCGCAACTGCTAGCGCGGGCTGAGACGGCTCGGGCGTTTTGCCGGGCCTTGCCGCCGGCCAACGCTGCCTGTCGCGATTCAGCCACTGCCCCCACATATTCAGCAAGCCAACGAGGGAACAGGATGGCTGATCGTATTACGAATGTCTGGATTGGGGAACCGTATCCGCTGGGGGCGACCTGGGATGGCGAGGGCGTCAATTTCGCCCTCTTCGCTGAGCATGCCGAGCGGGTGGAGCTATGCCTGTTCGACGCCAGCGGCCGGCATGAACTGCAGCGCATCCGGATGGCGGAGCAGACCAATCAGGTCTGGCACTGCTACCTGCCGGAGGCGCGACCGGGGCTGCTCTATGGCTACCGCGTTCACGGGCCGTACCGGCCCGAGCAGGGGCTACGCTTCAATCCCCACAAGTTGCTGATCGACCCCTACACTAAGGCGCTGTCCGGCGAGCTGCGCTGGACTGACGCTCACTTCGGCTACCGGGTCGGGCACAAGAAGGCGGACTTGTTCTTCGACAGCCGCGACAACGCCGCTTGCATGCCCAAGTGCCGGGTGGTTGATCCTGCCTTTACCTGGGGCGATGATCGGCCGCCGCGCATTCCCTGGGACGACACCATCATCTACGAGCTGCACGTGCGCGGCTTCACCATGAACCATCCCGAGGTGCCGCCCAGCCTGCGCGGCACCTTCGCCGGGCTGGCCACCGCGCCGGTTATCGAGCAATTGCAGCGCCTGGGGGTGACGGCGGTCGAACTGATGCCGGTGCATGCCTTCATCGACGACCGCTATCTGGTGGAGAAAGGTCTGCGCAACTACTGGGGCTACAACTCCATTGCCTACTTCGCCGCCGAGCAGCGCTATCTGTCGACCGGCAACATCGGCGAGTTCAAGACCATGGTGAAGACGCTGCACTCGGCCGGCATCGAGGTGCTGCTGGACGTGGTCTACAACCACACCGCCGAGGGCAACGAGCTGGGGCCGACGCTGTCGCTGCGCGGCATCGACAACTCCGCCTACTACCGGCTGATGCCGGACGACCCGCGCTACTACATGGACTTCACCGGCTGCGGCAACACCCTCAACATGCAGCATCCGCGCGTGCTACAGCTGATCACCGACTCGTTGCGCTACTGGGTGGAGGAGATGCACGTCGATGGTTTCCGCTTCGATCTCGCGCCTGCCCTGGCGCGGGAGCTGTACGAGGTGGATCGGCTGGGCGCCTTCTTCGACACCATCCAGCAGGATCCGGTGCTGTCACGGGTGAAGCTGATCGCCGAGCCCTGGGATCTGGGCGAGGGCGGCTACCAGGTCGGCAATTTCCCGCCCGGCTGGGCGGAATGGAACGACCGCTACCGTGACACCATGCGCGCCTTCTGGAAGGGCGATGGCGGCCTGATCGGCGAGTTCGCCTGCCGTCTCACCGGCTCCAGCGACCTCTACCAGCGCTCCGGGCGGCGGCCCCACGCCAGCATCAACTACATCTGCTCCCACGACGGTTTCTGTCTGCAGGATCTGGTCAGCTACAACGCCAAGCACAACGAAGCCAACCAGGAAGACAACCGCGACGGCACCGACAACAACCTGTCTTACAACTACGGCGTCGAGGGGCCGACCGACGATCCGGAAATCAACGCCGTGCGCCAGCAGCAAAAGCGCAACTTCCTCGCTACCCTGTTCCTCTCCCAAGGGGTGCCGATGCTCCTGGCCGGCGACGAGATGGGCCGCACCCAGCACGGCAACAACAACGCCTACTGCCAGGACAACGAGCTTTCCTGGCTGTCCTGGGAGCCGACCGCCGACGACCAGCGGCTGCTCGAGTTTGTGCGCCGCCTGATCGCCCTGCGGCGGCAGCACGCGGTGTTCTCGCGCCGCAATTTCTTCCACGGCCGCGACATCCGCGGTGGCGCTGCCAAGGACATCTTCTGGATGACGCCGGATGGCGAGGAAATGACCGACGAGGAGTGGAACACGGCATTTGCCAGGTGTCTGGGCGTGTATTTCGCGGGGGATGCCTTGGACGAGTGCGATCGCCGCGGCCGGCCGCTGGTGGACGAAAACTTCCTGCTACTGGTGAACGCCTACCACGAGCCGATCTCGTTCGTGCTGCGGCGCTTCCATGCCGAGCATGGCTGGCATGTCCTATTTGATACCAGCCACGCCGACGGCCTCGAGCCACGCGGGTTCTTCGCCGGCGGGACGACGTATCCGCTGGCCGGGCGCTCCTTGGCGCTGCTGGTGGAGCGGCGGGAGGAAGGCTGATGCAGCGTGTCCACCGCATGCCTTTCGGCGCCGCCGTGACCGAGCGCGGTGTCCGTTTCCGGCTGTGGGCGCCGGATGCCGTCAGCGTAGAGCTGTGCCTGGACGGCGGTGAGACTTTGCCCATGCCGGCAATCGGCGACGGCTGGTATGAGCTGGAGACGGACCGGGCCGCGGCCGGCAGCCGCTATCGCTACCGCATCGACGGCAGACTGCTGGTGCCGGATCCGGCCTCGCGCTTCAATCCCGACGACGTCCACGGCGCCAGCGAGGTGATCGATCCCGGAGCCTTCGTCTGGCAGGACGAGGACTGGTACGGCCGCCCCTGGCACGAGGCGGTGGTCTACGAGCTGCACGTGGGCAGCTTCTCGCCCCAGGGCGATTTCGCCGGCGTCGAGGCCAAGCTGGATTACCTGGTAGCGCTCGGCGTGACCGCCATCGAGCTGATGCCGGTGGCGGACTTTCCCGGGCAGCGCGGCTGGGGCTACGACGGCGTGCTGCCGTTCGCGCCCGACGCCAGCTACGGCCGGCCGGAGGATCTCAAGCGGCTGGTGCAGGCCGCCCACCGCCGCGGCCTCATGGTGCTGCTGGACGTTGTCTACAACCATTTCGGTCCGGACGGCAACTACCTGCATGCCTACGCCCAGCCTTTCTTCAGCGCCAGGCACCAGACGCCTTGGGGCGCGGCGATCAACTTCGACGGCCTGGGCAGCGAGACGGTGCGGGAGTTCTTCATCCACAACGCGCTGTACTGGCTGGAGGAGTACCACCTGGACGGTCTGCGCCTAGACGCGGTGCATGCCATCCGGGACGACTCTCCCCAGCACATCCTGGCGGAGCTGGAGGAGCGCGTGCGCGACGGCCTGGGCCGCGAGCGCCACATCCACCTGGTGCTAGAGAACGAGCACAACGATGTCCGCTATCTCGACTGGGGCTACGCGGCGCAATGGAATGATGACATCCACCACTGCTTTCACGTCCTGCTGACTGGGGAGAGCGACGGCTACTATCGCGACTATGCGCAGGAGCCACTGCTGCTGCTGGGCCGCTGCCTGGCGGAAGGCTTCGCCTTCCCGGACCGCCAGTCGGGCTACCGGGGCGGCGAGCGGCGCGGCCGCTCCAGCGCCCATTTGCCGCCGACCCGCTTCATCGGTTTCCTGCAGAATCACGATCAGATCGGCAACCGTGCCTTCGGCGAGCGGCTGACCGAGCTGGCCGAGCCGCAGGCGCTGCGGGCGGCCGTCGCCATTCTGCTGCTGGCTCCCGGCCCGCCGCTGCTGTTCATGGGCGAGGAGTGGGGTAGCCGGCGGCGTTTTCCCTACTTTTGCGACTTCGAGCCGGAGCTGGCGCAGGCGGTGACCGCTGGCCGCCGGCGCGAGTTCGCCCGCTTTGCCCGCTTTCGCGACCCCAAGGCGCGTGCGGCCATTCCCGATCCCGGCGACCCGGCTACCTTTGCGTCGGCCAGGCTCGACTGGGAGGAGCTGGCGCAGCCGGAGCATGCCGACTGGCTGGCCTACTACCGGCACCTGCTGGCCCTGCGGCGGCGCGAACTGGTGCCGCGTTTGGCCGACATCCCCGGCAACAGCGCCGAGTTTGGCATCGTCGCCGAGCGGGGGCTGCGGGTGCGCTGGGTGCTCTCCCGTGGCGAGCGCTACGACCTGATGGCCAATTTGAGTGACCAGCCTTTGCAAGCTTCCCTGCCCAGTGGGCAATGGATTTACGCCAGCCCGGGCATTGCGCCGGGATGGCTGCCGCCCTGGTCGGTGGTGTGGGCGCTGGAGGAGTGAAGATGAGCCCGGATGCGCCGCTGCGGCAGCTGGCCGCCGAGGCCGGCATTGCGCTGGCCTATCACGACGTCTTCGGCCGGCGCCGCGAACCCTCGGCGGAGGTTCTGCGCGAGCTGCTGACGGCCCTGGAGGTGCTGCCGGAGCCGGGCGCCGACGCCGCGGCGGCGCTGGCGGCCTGGCAAGGTGCGCGGGCCCGCGAGATCTTGTCGCCGGTGCAGGTCGTCTGGGAACGCAGCGAGCCGACCCTGCGACTGATGCTGCCACAGGACTGGCTGGAGCAGCGTCTGGACTGGGAGCTGGTGCGGGAGGACGGCAGCCGGCAGGCTGGCGCGATCGAGCTTGCCGGCTGCCGGTGGGGCGGGCAGAGGCGTCTCGACGGCGCACTGTACCACGAGCTGCACTGGCCGCTGCCGCCGCTGCCGCCGCCCGGCTACCACCGGCTGCGGTTGCTGGTCGACGCTCGGCCGCGCGGCGCCACCACCCTCATCGTTGCCCCCCGGCGCTGCTACCAGCCGCCCGCGCTGCGCGAGGGCGGCCGGCTCTGGGGGCCGGCGCTGCAGCTGTACGCGCTGCGCTCGGAGCGCAACTGGGGCATTGGGGATTTCACTGATCTGCGCCGCTGCGGCGAGCTGTGGCGGGAGCAGGGGGCCGATCTCGTTGGCCTCAACCCCCTGCATGCGCTCTTTCTCGGCAATCCGGCCCATGCCAGCCCCTACAGCCCTTCCAGCCGCCGCTTCCTCAATCCGCTGTACCTGGACGTCGAGGCCATCGCCGATTTCGACGAGTGCGAGCCGGTGCGCGAGCTGGTGCGCGAGCTGGTGCGTGGCGCCGAGTTCCAGGCCCGGCTGCAGAGGCTGCGGGACGCCGCGCTGGTCGACTACCCGGCGGTGGCGAGCCTCAAGCTCGGCGTGCTGGAGCAGCTGTTCCGGCATTTCCGGACCCGGCACCTTGAGGGCGACAGCGAGCGGGGGCGGCAGTTCCGGGACTATCAGCGCAGCCAGGGCAAGGCCCTGCGTTGCTATGCGCTGTTCGAGGCGCTCTACGCCGCGGTTCGCGCCCAGGCGCCGGATGCCTGGGGCTGGCAGCAGTGGCCGGAGCCGTATCGGCAGCCGGACGGGCCCGGCGTGGCCGCCTTCGCTGAGACCAACGCGGAGCGGATCGAATTCTTCGAATATCTGCAATGGCAGACCGAGCTGCAGCTGGCGGCAGCCGCCGAGGCGCTGCGGGAGCGGGGCATGGAGGTCGGGTTGTACCTGGACCTGGCGGTGTCGGTGGCCCGCGGCGGGGCTGATTGCTGGCGCAACCAGGGTCTGTACGCCAGCGGCGTGAGCATTGGCGCTCCGCCCGACGACTTCAACCACCTGGGACAGGACTGGGGACTGCCGCCGCTCAATCCGCTGCGGCTGCGCGCCTCCGGCTACGGCGCCTTCATCGGCGCACTGCGCGAGAACATGAGCTGGGCTGGTGCGCTGCGCATCGACCATGTGATGGGGCTGATGCGGCTGTTCTGGATACCGCACGGGCGCAGCGCTGCTGAGGGCGCCTACGTGCTCTATCCCTTCGAGGATCTGCTCGGCATCGTGGCGCTGGAGAGCCAGCGCAACCGCTGCCTGGTGATCGGCGAGGATCTGGGCACGGTGCCGCCGGAGGTGCGGGCCGGCATGCAGCGGGTGGGCATGCTGTCGTACCGGGTGCTGTACTTCGAGCAAGACGAGCATGGCTTCAAGCCGCCGGCCGCCTATCCGGCGGCGGCGCTGGCCACAGTGAGCACCCACGACCTGCCGACGCTGAGCGGTTATTGGCAGGGGCAGGATATCGTGCAGCGGGACGCTCTGGGGCTGTTCGGCAGCGAGGAAGCGCGAGCCGAAGCGCTGATCGGCCGCGCCCGCGACCGCTCCCGGTTGCTGCTGGCGCTGGAGCGCGAGGGCCTGCTGCCGGAGGGCATGGGTGTCGATCCGCAGTCGGTGCCGGAAATGCGCCCCGAGCTGTGTCGCAGCGTGCATGTTTACCTGGCCCGGGCGCCGGCCTGGCTGCTGTTGGTGCAGCCCGAAGACGTGCTGGGCCAGCTGGAGCAGGCCAACCTGCCCGGCAGCCGAGAGGAGGCGTACCCTAATTGGCGACGCAAGCTGGGGCTGGCGCTGGAGCAGTGGCCCGAGCATGCCGACTTTCTTCGGTTGACCGCTGCCTTGCGCGCGGCGCGCACGCCAGCCGCCACGTCGGCGGCACAGCGCCGCCCGGGCCCTGCCGCCGTCGTTCCGCGGGCGACCTACCGGCTGCAGCTCAACGCCGACTTCACGTTCCGCGATGCCGCCGCGCTGGTACCGTATCTGGCCGAGCTGGGCATCAGCCATGTCTACTGCTCGCCGTTTCTGCGCGCCCGCGCCGGCAGCCGCCACGGCTACGACATCACCGACCACAACGCGCTCAATCCGGAAATCGGCACCGAGGAGGACTTCGAGCGGCTGTGCCAGGCCCTGGCGGCGCATGACATGGGCCTGATCATGGACGTGGTGCCCAACCACATGGGCGTGATGTACGCCGACAACGCCTGGTGGTTGGACGTGCTGGAAAACGGGCCGGCTTCGCTCTACGCCCCTTACTTCGACATCGACTGGCGGCCGGCCAAGGCGGAGCTGCGCGACAGGCTGCTGCTGCCGGTGCTGGGCGGCGCCTATGGCGATGTGCTGGAGCGGGGCGAGCTGGCGCTGCGCTTCGCCGCCGCCGAGGGGGCCTTCAGCGTGCACTACTACGAGCATCGTTTTCCCATCGCCCCGGAGAGCTACCCAGCGTTGCTGCTGACCGGTCTGGATGCGCTCGAGCTGCGGGCGGACGTGCAGCAGGCCGAGCTGCAGGAGCTGCGCAGCCTGGCCAGCGCCTTCCAACACCTGCCCGGCCGCGGCGAGCGCGATGCCGACAGCCTGCTGGAGCGCCAGCGCGACGTCCGGCTGCACAAGCAGCGCCTGGCCCGGCTTTGCGCCGCAACGCCGGCGATCGCCCAGCATCTGCAGGAGGTGGCTGCCGGCTACAACGGCCGCCCGGGCGAACCGGAATCCTTCGATCGCTTGCACGCGCTGCTGGAGCAACAGGCCTATCGGCTGGCGCACTGGCAGACCGCAGCCGACGAGATCAATTACCGCCGCTTCTTCGACATCCATGACCTGGCCGCGCTGCGCATGGAGGAGCCGCGGGTGTTCGAGTCCACCCATCAGCTGACGCTGCGGCTGGTCCGGGAAGGCAAGGTGACCGGCTTGCGCATCGACCACCCGGACGGGCTGTACGACCCGCACGCCTATTTCCTGCGCCTGCAGGAGCGCGCCGGCGGCGAGTCGGTCCCGCCCGAGGATAAGCCGCTCTACCTGGTGGTGGAGAAGATCCTGGCGCCCGACGAGGCGCTGCCGCAGGGTTGGCCGGTGCATGGGACCACCGGCTACGACTTCCTCGCCCTGGTCAACGGGCTGCAGGTCGATGCCAGCGCCGGCGAGGCGCTGCGCCGCTTCTACCAGGAATTCACTGGCGAGCGGACGGAGTTCGCGCTGCTGGTGTACCAGTGCAAGCGTCTGATCATGAAGTACGCGCTCGCCAGCGAGCTGCAGATGCTGGCGTTCGAGCTCAATCGCATGTCCGAGGCCGACCGGCACACCCGCGACTTCACCTTGAACCGCCTGCGCCAGGCGCTGCTGGAGATGATCGCCTGGTTGCCGGTGTACCGAACCTATCAGCGCGGCGGCGAGATCCTGGCGCGGGATCGCCGCTATATCGAGCAGGCGCTGGAGCAGGCCGCCAGGCAGGCTCGCAACGAGGAGGTCGAGGTCTACCGCTTCTTGCGCAGCGTGCTGCTGCGGGACGGGCTGAGCGAGGACATGCGGGCGCGCGCCGATCGCTTCGTCATGAAGCTGCAGCAGTATACCGGCGCGGTGATGGCGAAGGGGCTGGAGGATACTGCCTTTTACCGCCATGTCCCGCTGCTTGCCCTGAACGAGGTCGGCGGCACGCCGAGCCGCTTTGGCGTCTCCGTCGCGCAGTTCCACCGGAGCAACCGGGAGCGCCAGCGGCAGTGGCCGCACACTATGCTGGCCACCTCGTCCCACGACAACAAGCGCAGCGAAGATGTGCGCGCTCGTCTCAACGTGTTGTCGGAGCTGGGCGAGGAATGGCAGCGGCAGGTGCTGGCCTGGGCCGCCCTGGCCGAGCCGGCCAAGCGGAGAGTGAACGGGGCGTTGGCGCCGTCGCGTAACGACGAATATCTGCTCTATCAGACCTTGCTCGGCGTCTGGCCGCTAGCGCCGCCGGGCGCCGCCGAGGCGGAAGCGTTGGCGGCGCGGGTCGAGGCCTACCTACTTAAGGCCGTGCGCGAGGCCAAGCAGCACACCAGCTGGGTCAACCCGGACCCGGCCTATGAGCAGGCCGTCTCCGGCTTTGTCCGTGCCCTGCTGACCGACTCCCGCTTCCTGGCGCAGTTCCTGCCGTTCCAGCAGCGCTGCGCCCGCCTGGGGCTGTTCAACGGCCTGTCGCAAACCCTGCTCAAGCTCACCGCGCCCGGGGTGCCGGATATTTACCAAGGCAATGAACTTTGGGACTTCAGCCTGGTCGACCCAGATAACCGCCGGCCCGTCGACTATGCCCGCCGCATGGCATTCCTGGCCGAGCTGGCCCCTCCTTCGCGGCAGCAGGCCCGCGCCTTGCTGGCAGCGCTGGCGGATGGGCGGAGCAAGCTGGCGGTGATACGGCACGTTTTGTCAGCGCGACGGCGACATGAGACCTTGTTCCGCGACGGGGCTTACCTGCCGCTGGCAACCTGGGGACAGCAAGCCGAACACCTGGTCGCATTCGCGCGCCGCCATCGCCGGCAGACGGCCGTTGTGCTGGCGCCGCGCCTGTACGCGCGACTGCTCGGCGAACAGCAACTTCCAATCGGCGCAGAAGTCTGGGGCGATACGCGGATCGAACTGGACGCACTGGCCGGGGTTGACGAGCTCAACAATAGCTTCACCGGCGCCGCGGTCGCCGTGGAAGCAGAGGCGGGTAAGCGATTCATTTTGGCGCACGAAGCACTGGCCGACTTCCCAGTGGCCTTGCTCATCGGGCAGTGCTGACCAGGGCAGCGTGCGTCGAGACCCGCCCGGGGAACGCACATGTATCGGGACCATGTGATCAGCGGCAGCTGGGGTGAGCTGCAGAGCGATTTGATCGACGCCTGCACCCAGGAGTCTATCCGTCTGCTGGAGCGCAATCTGGTCAGCGACGGCATCCTCGCCGCCAGCCCGACACCGCAGGCCGAAGCGCGTGCCTATACCCGCATCTTCGGCCGCGATGCGGCCATCTGCGCACTCGGGATGCTGGGCAGCGGCAGCCCCTTGCTGAAGGAGGGGGCAGTGGCCAGCCTGGATGCGCTGGCGCGCCGGCAGGCCGTCAATGGGCAGATCCCCAAATACGTGGATCCCCACGGCGCGGAAGTGGATTTCTGGTATCTGGGCTGCATCGATGCCACCTTGTGGTGGCTGCTGGCCGTGAACGAGGCCAAGGCGTGTGATCCCGGCCTCATCAACCGCTGGCGGCGTGCCGAGGAGCGCGCGCTCAACTGGCTGCTGTGCCAGGAGCATCAACGCTTCTACCTGCTACAGCAGAACGAGGCCAGCGATTGGGCCGACATCATGCCGCGCTCCGGTTTCGTGCTTTACACCAACGCCCTGTGGTATCGGGTCAAGCAGCTCTATGACTTGCCGCACCTGGACGTCACCCGCGCCCAGTTCAATCACCTGTTTCATCCGTTCTCGGCGCGGCTTCCCGACGATCGCAGGGTGCGCCTGCTGCAGCATTACGTTCGCCAGCGCGGCCGTCCCCAGGATTTGTATCTGAGCTTCGTCAACCTGTCCTTCTTTGGCGAAGAGGGCGATGTGTTCGGCAACCTGTTGGCCATCCTCAACGGCCTGGCCGGGGACTCGCGTGCCCAGCGCATCATCGCCGCCCTGGACCGGGCGCAGGTGGCCGAACCGTATCCGATACGGGCGGTGTGCCAGCCGATTGCCCAGGACCATCCGCTCTGGCGGCCGTACATGGCGCGCCATCAGCAAAACCACGAGCACCAGTATCATAACGGCGGGATCTGGCCCTTCATCGGCAGCTTCTGGGTCATGGTGCTGGCCATGCTCGGCAAGCGCGAGCGGGCCCGCCATGAGCTGCTGAAGCTGGTCTACGTCAACAGCCTGGACGAGTGGCGCTTCACCGAGTGGTTCCACGGCCGGAACCTGGAGCCCATGGGCATGGCTGGGCAGAGCTGGAACGCTGCTACCTTTCTGCTGGCGAGACGGATGGTGGACGGCGACGCGGCCAGCCCGCTGCCGGCGCCGCCGCTGGCGGCCGCCGCGGGACACTAGGCCGCAATCGCGAGCCAATCGCAATCCGTCGCCGGTCGTGTTACCATGCCCGGCCCGAACGCAGGACGTGAGGACGACCTCACCGCTCCACATCTTCCTCGGGGACGGCCCCGGTTTTGCCACACGGGCGACGATGTCCTGGATCATTCTGTTTCTCGCTGGCCTGTTCGAGGTTCTTTGGGCGGTCGGGCTCAAGACCACCGCCGGTTTCACCCGCCTGTGGCCGACGCTGGGCACGTTGGCGGCGATGATCATCAGCCTGCTTCTACTGGGGCTGGCGATGCGGGACCTGCCAGTCGGCACGGCCTATGCCGTCTGGACCGGCATAGGCGCGCTCGGCACGGCCGTGGTCGGCATCGTCTGCTTTGGCGATCCGGCCACAGCCGGCCGGTTGCTTTCGCTGCTGTGCATCCTGGTCGGCATCGTCGGCCTGAAGCTGGCCAGCTGATGCGCAGCTCAGCGATCGACCGGTAGGGCGGCGGCGCGAGGGATGGCGTCCGCCGACCAGTGCGCGACCGCCCACTGCCAGAGCTCGGCGACCGAGGCCTGCTCCAGCCCGGCCGGCACCGGCTGGCCGAGAAAGCGCAGCGCCGCAGCGAGCTGTTGCGGCGCCCGCCTGGGGTCGAGGGGACGGGCGTGGTTCTGCTTGCTCAGCTTCTGTCCTTGGGCGTTCAGCGCGATGGGTAGGTGCATGTAGCGTGGCGTGGAATGGCCGAGCAGGCGCTGCAGATGGATTTGCGGCGGGGTGCAGGCCAGCAGATCGTGGCCACGGACGACTTCAGTGACCCCCGCCGCGGCGTCGTCGACCACCGAGGCCAGATGGTAGGCGAAGAGGCCGTCGGCGCGCCGGACGACGAAGTCCCCGTAGGACGCCTCCAGATCCCATTCCGACTCGCCCTGCAGCAGGTCCCGGAAGCGAATTCGGCTGCCGGCGGTCAGCACGCGCCAGGCCTGCCGCTCCGCCAGCGGACGGCCGCGGCAGCGGCCGGGGTAGACGTGTCCCACCGGCCCAAGGGAGGCCACCGCGGCGATTTCCTTGCGGCTGCAGGTGCAGGCGTACAGCATGCCGGCAGCGGCCAGGCGCTCCAGCGCGGCCAGGTAGGCCTCGCCGCGCCTGCTTTGATAGACCACCTCGCCGTCCCAGGCAAAGCCGAACAGCTCCAGCGTGCGCAGGATGTCGGCGGCGGCTCCTGGCTGCTCGCGGGGTGGGTCGATGTCTTCGATGCGGACCAGCCACCGGCCGCGGTTGCTGCGCGCCTGCAGGTAGCTGCCTACGGCGGTCACCAGGGAGCCGAAGTGCAGCGGACCGGTTGGGCTGGGCGCGAAGCGACCGCAGTAGCCGGGGTCGCCGTCGGCAGCGCCGCGGCGGCCATGTTGCGTGGATGTGTTGGCTGCTGCATCGGGCGAGCTCATACGCGCAATAGGATAATGGCGGCGGGCGGCGAGCGCGAGCGGAGAAGCCGCTTTCAGCGCCCTCAGGCGCCGTGCCTGGCCCATGTATCTGGCGGCGCGCTTTTTCCATCATTCCTGCGGCAGAAGGCGTGGGGCTGGAAATTGCTGCCTTGAATCGGGCCCGTGGCGACCGGCGCCTGCTTGCAAAAGGCGAAAGGTTTTATTTATAACTTCGTCGTTAAGTTAGTCACTTCCGCTTGCGGCTTTGTCGTGAACGGGGCGGCTAGCAAGGCAGGATGCAAATAACAAGAATGGGCTGCCTTAAAGGAAGCCGGAGTGCGGCGGCGGAACATGGTCCAACAGTGGGGGGAATGTCATGTCTGTCGACTCTACCGTCACCCAAGCGCCGGTCACCGAAGAAAAGACGACCATCCCGATGGCCGTCTACATCCTGTACCTCGTTGGGTTTTTGGCCGGCATTACCGCTCTGGTCGGCCTGGTGCTGGCTTACGTCAACCGCTCTGATGCCTCCGCGTGGCTGCAAAGCCATTACACGTTCCAGATCAGGACCTTCTGGATCGGCCTCGGCATGTTGGTGCTGGGCGCCATTCTGATGATCGTGCTGATCGGCTATCTGATTTACCTGTTCTGGGTGATCTGGACCATCGTGCGTTGCGCCAAGGGCCTAGCCCTGTTGAGCAAGCGTCGCCCGATCGCCGAGCCGACCAGCTGGATGTTCGGCGGCTAGCATCGAGCGCGTCGGCCTGGGCGCCCAGGCCGAATTGCCGCTGATCCACGGCCCTGGCAAGCCGGGCTCTGGCAAAAATAAGGCTGGCCGTCATCGAAAATCCACAGCGTTTTCAAGGCGTATTTGTGCTTGATTTGCGGTTGAAATCAAGCGGTCTGCATTTTTCTTTCAATTCGATCCGCTGAGAATATCCTGAGTAATTGCCGCAGCGCTCGCTTGCCGCAAGCGGCTGCAGCCGCCGTCTCCCGGCAGCTTGCGCATCGCTCTTCAGCCCTTGCGCGGGCGTGCCAAGTTGGTCCACTGTTCGCTATCGGTTGCGGATTGGCGTAGAGGAGTCGATGGACAGGCATCATTACTACATGAACATCGCCATGGCGGTGCGCAAGAAAGCGAACTGCCTGGGCCGCCGGGTGGGGGCGGTGCTGGTGAAGGAAAACCGCATCATCTCCACCGGCTACAACGGCACGCCGGAAGGCTTGCCCAATTGCCTGGACGGCGGTTGCATCCGCTGCCAGCGCAAGGAAACCTACAGCGCCAGCGTCGGCTACGACGTTTGCATCTGCGTCCATGCCGAGCAGAATGCGCTGCTGTCGGCGGCGCGCTTCGGCAACGCGGTGGAGGACTCCGTGGTCTACTCCACGCTGCGGCCTTGCTTCGACTGCACCAAGGCCATGCTGCAGGCCAAGATCAAGGCCATCTACTACCTGCACGACTGGCAGCATCCGCTGGAGGATTTGCGCGAGCAGTACGAGCAGCTGCAAGCGGCTTTCCCGGAAGGCGTGCACCGAGTGGACATGCCGGACCCGGAAGCCGAGTGGGCCGGCTGCGCTTGAATCGCTGACCTGCCGCGCGTTTCCGTTTCCCGCCTTTTCGTCAAGCCCGTGCCGCCAGCCGCTGGTAGAGCGCTCGGTGCGTCGGCGCCGCCACGCCGTGCCGCTCCGCCAGCTGCAGCAGGTAGCCGGTGATGGCGTCGAGCTCCAGGCGCCGCCCGGCGCGGGCGTCCTGCAGCATGGAGGAGATGTTGTCGGCGGTGCGGGCGGCGACCGCGCAGGCCTGGTCGAAGGCGCTGTCGGCGAAGCGATAGCCGGCGGCGGCCAGCACCGCGTCCGCTTCCTCGCCCAGCCGCTGCATGGCGGCGCGGGCTGCCGGTTGCTCCAGCAGCTCGCCGTTGCGGCAATCGTGCAGCACAGTCAGCGGATTGATCAGGGCGTTGACGCGCAGCTTGTTGGCCAGGTGCCAGCGGATGGGCTCGACGGTTTCACTGGCAAGACCGCCCTGGCACAGCAGCTTGGCCCAATCCTGCTCCTGGCCCTGCAGCCGGCCGATGCGGGTGATGCCGCGGCCGGCGTGAACCACCCGGTTCGGTGCCGGTCGGTAGGCGCCTTCGGTCGAGCTGGCGGCGTGGATGTGAGCCTGCGGGAAGGCGGCCAGGATTTCCTCCTGGCTGCTCATGCCGTTCTGCATCAGCAGCAAGCTGGCGTCGGCCGGGAGCCGGGCGCCCAGCTGCCGCAGGGCCGCCAGGGCATCATAGGCCTTGGTGCAGACGATAAGGCGTCGAGCCGGTTCTGCCAGGGCATCGGCGCCGACCTGGGCGACCGCGATTTGGCGGGTGAGCTCGCCTTCCTGCAGGGTCAGTTGGCATCGCGGCGGATGCTGTCCTGGACGGCGGATCAGCACGATGTCGGTCACTGGCGCCAGGCGCGTCGCCAGCAGCAGACCGATGCTGCCGCCGCCGAGGATGTAGACGGGATCGCTCATCTCGGGTTCGTTCGGGAGCATGGAGCTTGCGCGGAAGATCTTACGCCGTCCGGCGGCCACTTATCCACAAAATCTGTGGATAAGCTTGTGGATGGAAGACGGTCGGCGTGTTGCCACAAGGCTTGGCCGGAGCTGCGCAAAAACTGATCGGCAGCGTGGGCCCTTTACAAGCGATTCGGGCCTGATCATATACTGTATAAATATACAGACAATCAGAACCGGAGTCTCTCGCAATGCCGATGCTGCTTGCCGCGGCCATGTCGGCTTCCGAGTCTTGCCGCCAGGAGCAGTCGCGCCGGCTGCCGCTGTACTCCAGTCGCGTGCCGGCCGGATTCCCATCGCCGGCCGAGGACCATCTGGGCGACACCCTTGATTTGCACGAGCTGCTGGTGGAGCGGCCGGCGGCGACGTTCTTCGTCCGTGTCGTCGGCGATTCCTTGCTCGGGATCGGCGTGCACGACGGCGACATCCTGGTCGTGGACCGCTCGCTGCAGCCGACCCACGGCCACATCGTCATCGCCGTGGTCGACGGCGAGATGACGGTTAAGATCTTGAGTCGGCGCGGCGGCCAGGTGCGCCTGCTGGCAGCCAATCCGCGCTATCCGGACATCGTGCTGGCCGAGGGGCAGCAGCTCGAGGTCTGGGGCGTGGTGACGGCGCTGGTGCGCCAGGGATTGGCCAAGGGCGTTGCCAGGTAGCGCGCCGCATGTTCGCCCTATTGGACGTCAACAACTGCTACGTCTCCTGCGAGCGGGTGTTCAATCCCAAGCTCGTCGGCCGGCCGGTGATCGTGCTCTCCAACAACGACGGCTGCGCCGTGGCGCGCTCGGAGGAAGCCAAGGCGCTGGGGGTGAAGATGGGAGCGCCGCTGTTCCGGCTGCAGGACCTCATCCGCCGCCATGGCATCGTGGTCCTGTCCTCCAACTACGCGCTCTACGGCGACATGTCGGCGCGGCTGATGGCGCTGCTGGCCGACCACACTCCGCAGCTTGAGGTCTACAGCATCGACGAGGCCTTTCTCGGTCTGCAGGGCGATGCCGCTAGCCTGCAGGCGGAAGGCGAGGCCATCCGCGACAAGGTGCATCGCTGGTTGGGGTTGCCGGTCTGTCTCGGCATCGCGCCCACCAAGACCCTAGCTAAGGCCGCCAACTGGGGAGCCAAGCGCGGCATCGCGCCGGCCCGCAACGGTGTCGGCGTCTTCGCGGATCCCGCGCTGCAGACGATGCTGCTGGCGCAAATGCCGGTGGGCGAGGTCTGGGGCGTGGGCCGCAAGCTGGCGCCGCGGCTGCAGGCGCTCGGCATCGATACGGCGCTGGCGCTGCGGGAAGCCGATCCGGCCTGGGTGCAGCGCCGGTTCGGCGTCGGGTTGAAGCGTACCGTGCTGGAACTGCGCGGCGTTCCCTGCCTGGAGCTGGAAGTGGCACCGGAGCCTCGACAGGGTATCGTGGTCTCGCGCAGCTTCGCCGAGCTGCAGAGTACGGAAGCAGCCCTGCGCAGTGCGCTGGTGGCATACACAGTCCGGGCGGCGGAGAAGCTGCGCCGGCAGAGCAGCGTTGCCAATGCGCTGGGGGTGTTCGTGCAGACCGACCATTTCCGTCGGGGCGAGCCGCAGTACGCGCGCTCCAGCGTTTACACCCTGGCCATGCCCAGCCAGGACAGCCGGCATCTGATTAGGGTCGCGACGGCCCAGCTGCGCAGGCTGTATCGGCCGGGATTCCGCTACAAGCGGGTCGGGGTGATGCTGCTGGAGCTGAGTCCGGCCGAGCGTGGCCAGGGCGTGCTGTTCGCCGAGGCGGCGCCGACTTCGGAGGCGTTGATGCGGACGCTGGATGCGATCAACCGCAAGATGGGGCGCGGCACGGTGGGGTTTGCCGCCGAGCGGTTGCGACAGGGGTGGCAGGGACGCGCGGCCTGGCGCTCGCCGGCCTACACCACGCGCTGGAGCGATCTGCCGCGGGTGGGAGCCGGCCCAGTCAGGTCATAGCGTCATCACCACGTTCTCGTGGGCATTCAGGTCGAGGTAGATCGCGTCCAGCTGCTCCTTGCTGGTAGCCGTGATGGTGAGCGTGATGGCGACGTAGGTGCCGCTGGCGCTGGCGCGGGTGGTGACATCCTCGGGCTTGAGGTCGGGAGCGTGACGACGCACCAGCTCCTCGACTTGCTGAACCAGGGCCGAGTTGGTGCGGCCCATGACCTTGATGGGGAAACGGCAGGGGAATTTCAGGAGGGGCGACTGCTGCTTGGATGCCATGGCTTGCTCGCTGCGGAAGACCCGAAGAATGCCGCGGGCGGCATCCATTGCGGATGCCGCCCTTCGGCAGCCCATTTTGGGGCGATCTGCGCGCGTTTGCTACTGGAAGCGCAGCAGCACGGAGTCGATCAGCCGGCGCAGGAAGCCGCCTTCCTCGACGCTGCTGAGGGCGACCAGCGGCGCTTCGGTGACGATCTCATCGCCCAGCCGGACCACGACCCGGCCCAGCTGCGTGCCGGCTGCCACCGGCGCCGAGATCAGGCTTTCCACCGTCATGCTGGCTTCCAGATTGTCGTACTGCTGGCGTGGGATGGTGACCCACAGGTCGCTGGTGATGCCCAGCGGCAGCAGCTCGGTCTTGCCTTTCCAGATGCGCGGCTGCGTCAGCGGGGTGCGCGCCTCGTAGAGACGATGGGTCTCGTAGAAACGGAAACCATAGTTGAGCAGGGCTTGGGTATGGTCGGTGCGGACCTTTTCGCTTTGCGCGCCGAGCACCACGCTGACCAGCCGCATCCCGTCGCGCAGGGCCGAGCTGGCGAGACAGTAGCCGGCGGCGTTGGTGTGACCGGTCTTGAGGCCGTCGACGCTGCTGTCGCGCCAGAGCATGCGGTTGCGGTTGTACTGGGTGATGCCGTTCCAGGTGAACTGCTTCTCGCTATGCCACTTGTAGTACTCGGGGAAGTCGCGGATCAGGGCGATGGCGAGCGTGGCCATGTCCCGGGCCGTGGAGTAGTGGTCGGGATGCGGCAGGCCGGTGGAGTTGACGAAATGCGTGTCATGCATGCCCAGCTGGAACGCATACTGGTTCATCAGCTGGGCGAAGGTCTGCTCGCTGCCGGCGATGTGCTCGGCCAGGGCGATGCTGGCGTCGTTGCCGGACTGGATGATCAGGCCCTTGAGCAGGACTTCTACCGGTACCCGGTCACCGACTTCGAGGAAGGTGCGGGAGCCCTCGGCGCGCCAGGCCCGTTCGCTGATGGTGACTTCGTCATCGAGCTTGAGGTTGCCGGCCTTGAGCTCGCTGAAGACGATGTACTCGGTCATCATCTTGGTCAGGCTGGCCGGCTCGCGGCGCTCGTCGGGATTCTTGGCCGCAAGCACCGCGCCGCTGTGGAAGTCGATCAGGATGTAGCTGGGGGAGGCCAGCTCCGGCGCGGCCGGCACGGGAACGGGCTGGCGCTGGACGCTGGGCGCAGGCGGCTGGGCGTTGGTAGCCAACGGCAGCGCAAGGCAGCCCAGCAGGGCGAGACGGGCGATGAGCTTGCGTATCTTCATGGTCGTATTCTGACTTTCCAGATTCGCACGGATGCGGTGAATGACGGCGGCCGCTCAGTCGAGGACGACGACCTGGGTGTCCTGCAGGCCATATCTGGCCAGAATGGCGCTCAACCGGTCGATCTCGCTGACGGAGTAGAGCGGTCCCAGCTGTACCCGGTGCAGCGTGCTGCCGCGGATGTTGACCGCTTCCAGTCGGGTCGGGACGCCCAGGCCGTAGGACTCGAGGCGGCTGCGCAGCCGATTGGCGTTGGCGCGATCGGAAAATGCGCCGGCTTGTAAGTAATACGTGATTGTAGCCGATCGGTCCGTGGACGTGGTCACGACCTGGGGAGTTCGTCCTGGCGTGATGGCGCGAATCTCCACCGGCGCGGTGCCTGCCTCCAGCATGCCGAGGCGCTTGGCGGCGGCGTAGGAGAGATCAATGACGCGGTTCTTGACGAAGGGGCCGCGGTCGTTGACGCGTACGATGACCTTGCGGCCGTTGTTGAGGTTGGTCACCTCGACATAGGTCGGCAGCGGTAGGTGCCGGTGGGCGGCCGTCATGGCGTACATGTCGTACGGCTCGCCGCTGGAGGTGCGGCGGCCATGGAATTTCTCACCGTACCAGGAGGCGATGCCGCGCTCGACGAAGTTCTCGGCGCTGTCGAGCACGTAATAGCGCTGGCCGAGAACTTCGTAGAAGGGCGGATTGCCGTAGCGGCTGCGCGGCTCGGGGCGGGGAACGGCATCCGGGATGTTGCTGACGTCGCGGGGCTGGCGGGGCGGGCCGTCGACCAGCGGCGGAGACGGATGCCGGGCGCAGGCGGCCAGCCCGACGGCGAGCAGGAACAGGATGAGCGTCGTTCTCATTATCGGGAGCGCTGTCGTTTGATCTCTTCTGCCAGCTGGAAGACCGCCATGGCGTAAAGCGGACTGTGATTGTAGCGGGTAATGACGTAGAAATTATTGAACGTCACCCAATGCTCGTCACCGTCTGCCGCCTCTAGGGTAAGCAGTCGCGCCACGGGGTCGCCGGCGACCGTCGCCTGGGGGAGGACGCCAGCGGCGCGCAGCTCGGACAGGCGGCGCTGCGGCTTGAGGTCGGCGTCGCCGACCTCGCGCCAGCTGCTACCGCGCACCTTGGCCGGCACGGCGATTGGCCCGCCGGTCTCCCAGTGGTGACGGCGGAAATAATTGGCGACGCTGGCCAGGATGTCGGCAGTGCTGTTGAACAGGTCACGGCGGCCGTCGCCGTCGCCGTCAGCAGCGTAATTGCGGTAGCTGCTGGGAATGAACTGCGGCATGCCCATGGCGCCGGCGTAGGAGCCGGTCAGCTGCAGCGGATCCAGTCCTTCCTCCCGCACCAGCAGCAGGAACTGCTCCAGCTCGCGGCGGAAGAACTCTGCCCGCGGCGGATAGTTGAAGCCCAGGGTGGCCAGCGCATCCAGCACGCGGTGCCGGCCCTTGTAGCGGCCGTAAAAGGTTTCCACGCCGACGATGGCGACCAGGATCTCGGGTGGCACGCCGTATTCGGCACTGATTCGCTGCAGCAGATCGGCGTGCTTGTTCCAGAAGGCGACGCCGTGCTCGATGCGCTCCGAGCGCAGGAAAATCGGTCGATAGCGGTGCCAGGGCAGACGCTCGGCCGGGTTGCTGATCGCGTCGATGATGTCCTGGCGCGGCTCGGCCTGTTCGAGCAGGCGGCGCAGCTCGGCCGCCTCGAAGTCGTGCCGGCTGGCGACGGCCTGGATGAATTCCTCCAGCTCGTCCGCCTGGCCGAAGCGCGGCTGGGCGAAGGCAGGCGAAGCACAAACGAGCAGGCCGGCGGCGATTCCGGTAAGCAGCAACGATCGCATGTGGACCTCAAGTGGACGTGCTGGCACCGCGAAGCGCGGGCGCCTGGCTCCCGTTGTTCAGCTGGGCCAGAGCTTACGGTGCGTTTGTATTGACATCAGGATACCGAAGCCGGTCAGGAGGGTCACCATGGACGTGCCGCCGTAGCTCATCAGCGGCAGCGGCACGCCGACCACCGGCAGCAGGCCGGCCACCATGCCCATGTTGACGAAGACGTACACGAAGAAGGTCAGGCTGATGCTGCCGGCCAGGAGGCGGCTGTAGGTGTCCTGGGCATTGAGAGCGATGTAGAGGCCACGCAGGATCACGGCGAAGTAGAGCGTGATCAGAACCACCGCGCCGAGCAGACCGAACTCCTCGCCAAACACGGCGAAGATGAAGTCGGTGTGGCGCTCCGGCAGAAACTCCAGATGCGATTGGGTGCCGTGCAGCCAACCCTTGCCGAGCAGGCCGCCCGAGCCGAGAGCGATGGCGGACTGGATGGTGTGATAGCCGGCGCCGAGGGGATCACGGGTCGGGTCGAGGAAGATCAGCACCCGCTGCTTCTGGTAGTTGTGCATTCCGAAGTGCCACATCAGCAGCGCCAGCGGTACGGCGGCGATCAGGGTGCCGATGATCAGCCGCCAGCGCAGCCCGGCCAGATACAGCACGAACAGGCCGGCCGTGGCGATCAGGATGGCGGTGCCGAGGTCGGGCTGGACCACGACCAGCGCGGTGGGAACGGCGACCAGCGCCAGCACCGTCAGCACCTGCGGCCAGCGGGGCGGCATTTGGGTGCGATCCAAGTACCAGGCCGCCATCATGGGCAGGGCCAGCTTCATGAGCTCCGACGGCTGGAAACGGACCAAGCCCAGATCGAGCCAGCGCTGGGCGCCCTTGCCGGCGTCGCCCAGCACCAGGACTGCCGCCAGCAGCGCCACCCCGCCAGCGTATATCCACGGGCTCCAGCGTCGCAGCTGGTACGGCGGCAGCTGGGCGACCACCAGCATGGCGGCGAAGGCGACGATGAGGCGCACCACCTGCTTGCGGACGGCGTTCAGATCCTGGCCGAAAGCGCTGTAGAGGACGGCCAGGCCGATGCCGGCGATCAGTAGCAGGCCGACCAGCAGCACGCTGTCCAGATGCAGGACGCGCTGCAGCCAGGTTTGTCGTTGCAGGCCGTTACTCAGCCGTTGACTGTCGGTCAGCATCAAGTCGTTTCAGCTCCAGATAGGCGTCGATGACCTGGGCGGCGATGGGGGCGGCGACGCTGCTGCCGCTGTTGCCGTGCTCGACCACCACCGCCACCGCGATCGCAGGGTCATCGACGGGGGCGAAGGCGATGAACAGAGCGTGGTCGCGCAGCTCCCGGGCCAGCTCGCTGGCGTCGTAGTCGCGGTCGTCCTGGGAGAGGCTGAACACCTGCGCCGTGCCGCTCTTGCTCGCCATCTGATAGTCCAGGTTGCGGCCCACCGCCCGAGCGGTGCCGGTGGTGCTGTGCGCCACTCGCCGCATGGCCTCGATCACGTCGTCCCAGTACTGCTCCTGCTTGAGCTTGATTACCTTGCTGGGCGGCTCGACCAGTGGCGGACTCAGATTGCCGTTGCTGCCGATCTGGCGCAGCAGGTGCGGCCGCACGCGCACGCCCCGGTTGGCGATGGTAGCGGTCATGTCCGCCAGCTGTAGCGGCGTGGTCAACATGAAGCCTTGGCCGATGCCGGTAATCAGGGTCTCGCCGTGGAACCAGGGCTCGTTGCGGTGGGCCCGCTTCCAGGCGCGGGTCGGCACCAGGCCCGGCAGCTCGCCGGTGAGATCGATGCCGGTGCGCTGGCCCAGGCCGAAATCCAGCATGAAGCTGCTGAGATCGTCGATGCCCAGCCGGTAGGCGACATCGTAATAGTAGACGTCGCAGGATTGCGCGATCGACTCGATCAGGTTCATGCGTCCATGCCCGTAGCGTTTCCAGTCGCGGTAGCGGTGGTCGATGCCGGGCAGGGTGTAGTAGCCGGTGCAGAAAATGTGGTCGTCGGCCCTGACCACGCCGTGCTCTAGCGCCGCCAGGGCCACCAGCGGCTTGATCACCGAGCCGGGTGGGTACTGGCCGCGCAGGGCGCGGTTGAACAGCGGCGTGTAGGGATCCTGCTGCAGCGCGCGGTAGGTCTCGATGTCGATGCCGTTGACGAACAGGTTGAGGTCGTAGGTCGGCTTGCTGACGAAGGCCAGGACCTCGCCGGTCTTGGGCTCGATCATGACGATGGCGCCGGTATGCTCGCCCAGCGCCTCTTCGGCGCGCTGCTGCAGGCGGATGTCGAGGGTGAGATATAAATCCTTGCCCGGGATGGGGGGCGTGGTCTCCAGGGAGCGAATGACGCGGCCCAGGGCATTGGTCTCCACCTTCTTGACGCCGACGCTGCCGTGCAGCAGGTGCTCGTAGTAGCGCTCGATGCCGAGCTTGCCGATGTGGCTGGAGCCGCTGTAGTCGGCGGCGCGGCCCTGGGCGCTCAGCTGGCGCAGCTCTTCGGCGTTGATCCGGCTGACATAGCCGATGGCGTGGGAGGCGACGGGGCCGAGGGGATAGTAGCGGGTCGGCTGGGCTTGCACTTCCACGCCCGGGAAGTGGTGGCGATCGATGGCGAAGCGGGCCACTTCCTCTTCGCTGAGCCGCACCTTGAGCGGAATCTCCTCGAAGCGGCGGGAACGGCCCAGCAGCTCGCGGAAGCGGCTCAGGTCCGATTCGCTGATCTCGATGATCTCGCCCAGGCGCCGCAAGGTGTCATCGATGTCGCGCACTTCCTCCGGCGTGAGTACCAGGCGGAACGAGGGGCGGTTCTCGGCCAGCACGACGCCGTTGCGGTCGTAGATCAGGCCTCGCGGCGGCGGCAGGGCGACCAGCTTGATCCGGTTCTCCTGCGACAGCATGCTGTAGTGCTGGTAGCTGGCGATCTGCAGATAGCCCAGCCGCAGGATCAGGATCAGGATCAGCACGATCATGCCCGCGCCGGCGATCAGGCAGCGCCGGAACAGCAGCTGTCGCTCCGCTTGTTGGTCCTTGAGCTGGTCGTGCATTCCCTCACCGCACCCCGAAGCGGTGTCGCAGCTCCCGCATGAGGAAGAACACCGCCGGCCACAGCACGGCGCCGGTCAGCGCACCCAGCCAGTAGCTTGTGACCGGCAGCGGCCGGCCGACAAAGCTGTTGCTCCACAGCACCAGCAGGCGCACCGCCAGCAGTAGCAGCATGACGCTGAGCGCCTGTTGCCACAATGGAAAGACCCGCACTTGCTGGTGCAGCTTCAGCGTCAGGAAGGCCAGCAGCGCGTAGGCCAGCGCATGCTGTCCCAGCAGGCTGCTCTGCAGGACGTCCTGCAGCAGGCCGCATAGCCAGCCGACGCCGACCCCGACCCGCTCCGGCAGGGCAAAGCACCAGTACACTAGCACCAGCGCCACCCAGTCCGGACGCGCGTAGGTCAGCCACGGCGGCAGCGGCACGATGGTCAGGACATAAGCGAGCAGAAAGCTGGCGACGATGAACCAGCCGCCCTGATGGCGCGTCTCGGTCATGGTCGTCCTGCCGTAGGCTCCGTTTCGGCCTCCGCGGCCGTGGTTTCAATGGCTTGGTTGCTGGGGCGCACCAGCAGGACCTGGCGGCTGCGATCCAGTGCTGCGGCCGGCTCCACGCTGATGCGGGCGAACGGCTGGCCGGGTTCAATCACCACGCTGGTCACGCGACCGACCGGATAGCCGGGCGGGAAGCGCCCGCCGAAGCCGGAGGTCACCAGCAGATCGCCGGGCTCGATGTCGGCGTTGTTGGGTACGT
>Ga0079224_100001128_pt1 | contig 29565 bp, 23 predicted proteins | sample Stecom2015_FD_80414 | JGI IMG/M metagenome (GOLD analysis project Ga0079224, IMG submission 80414) | Agricultural soil microbial communities from Utah to study Nitrogen management - Steer compost 2015 | ecosystem: Environmental > Terrestrial > Soil > Agricultural land | place: USA: Utah... | reverse complement strand
CGGAAATTCAGCGGCGCGCTCAGGAAGTCATCGACCAGTGCTGGGGGCTCGGCGAGGCGAACCCGATTCTCCTCATCCATGATGTAGGCGCGGGCGGGTTGTCCAACGCGGTTCCCGAGTCGGTCGCGCACAGCAACCGCGGCGGGCGCATCGATCTGCGCGCCGTGCCCTCGGACGAGCCGGGTATGTCGCCGCTCGAGATCTGGTGCAACGAGGCGCAGGAACGTTATGTGATCGTGATCGGGCCGGACGATCTGCCGCGCTTTGCAGCTCTGTGCGAACGCGAGCGCTGTCCTTATGCGGTAATCGGCGAGACGACCGACGACGGCTGGTTGCGCGTCGACGATCCGTTGCTGGGCGCTGCGCCGGTCGATGTGCCGCTCGACGTCATTCTCGGCAAGCCGCCGAAGATGACGCGCGAAGTGAGTCGCGCGGCGCCCTTGCACGATGATTTCACGGCCGCACAGATCGATGTGCGCGACGCGGCTTACCGACTGCTGCGCCTGCCGGCGATCGCCGACAAGACGTTTCTGGTGACCATCGGGGATCGCACGGTCGGCGGGCTCGTGAGCCGCGATTCCATGGTCGGCCCGTGGCAAGTTCCGGTGAGCGACGTGGCGGTGACGCTCAGCGACTACACGTCCTCGGCGGGAGAGGCGATGGCCATGGGCGAACGTACGCCGCTTGCGCTGCTGGATGCGCCTGCTTCGGGACGTATGGCCGTGGCGGAAGCCATTACCAACATCGCAGCCGCCGACATCGCCTCATTGAGCGACGTGCGCCTGTCGGCGAACTGGATGGCGGCCTGCGGCGAGCCTGGCGAGGATGCGGATCTGTATGAGACCGTCAGGGCCGTCGGCGAGGAGTTCTGTCCGGCGCTCGGAGTGGCCATTCCGGTCGGCAAGGATTCGCTGTCGATGAAGACGAGCTGGAGCGAGGCCGGCGCGGTGCGCAAGATGGTCGCGCCGTTGTCCTTGATCGTCTCGGCGTTTGCGCCGGTGCGCAACGTAGGTCGCACGCTCACCCCGCAACTGCGCACCGACTGCGGCGCGAGCGCGCTCGTGCTCATCGACCTCGGCGCCGGCCGCGATCGCATCGGCGGCTCGTGCCTCGCGCAGGTCTACGGGCGCCTCGGGCGCAATGCGCCGGATTGCGACGATCCGCGTCGTCTGGTCGGCTTCTTCGAGGCGATTCGCGAGTTGCGCGAGCAGGGGATGATCCTCGCTTATCACGATCGCTCGGACGGCGGCCTGTTCGTCACGCTGGCGGAGATGGCGTTCGCCGGCCGCTGCGGGGTTGAAGTGGACCTCGGCGATGTGACCGACGGCGCCGCCGCGCTGTTCAGCGAGGAACTCGGCGCCGTGATCCAGGTGCGCGCCGCGGATGCGCCGAAAGCGCTTGCGACGCTGCAGCGGCACAGGCTGGCGGACGTGAGCCGCATCATCGGTTCGGTGACGCAACAGGATCGAGTCTTGCTGCGCGCGTCGGGCAAGATCCTGCTCGATGAGTCCCGCACCGAGTTGCGTGCGGCCTGGTCGGAAACGAGCTTTCGCATGACCGAGCTGCGCGACGACCCGGAATGTGCGCGCGAACAGTACGCCGCCGCCTGCGACGCGAATGATCCCGGATTGCACGCCAGCCTGACTTTCGATCCCGACGAGGACGTCGCCGCTCCCTACATTGGCGTCGGCGCGCGACCCAAAGTCGCGATCCTGCGCGAGCAGGGCGTCAACAGCCACATCGAGATGGCGGCTGCGTTCCATCGGGCCGGTTTCGCGCCGTACGACGTGCACATGACCGACCTGACAGCCGGTCGCATGACGCTGGAGGAATTCCGCGGTCTCGTAGTTTGCGGCGGTTTCTCATACGGCGACGTGCTCGGCGCCGGCGAGGGGTGGGCCAAATCCATTTTGTTCCATCCGCGGCTGCGTGAGGCGTTCGCGACGTTCTTCCAGCGCCAGGATTCTTTCGCGCTAGGCGTGTGCAACGGCTGCCAGATGATGTCTGCGCTCAAGGAGCTCATCCCGGGCGCCGAGCACTGGCCGCGCTTCGTGCGTAACCGTTCCGAGCAGTTCGAGGGGCGCGTGAGCATGGTCGAGATCGTGAAGTCCCCGTCGCTGTTCTTCGCCGGCATGGAAGGCTCGCGTATGCCGATCGCAGTGGCGCACGGCGAGGGTCGCGCAGAGTTCTCCGATGAGCAGGCCATGCAGCGAGTGATCGACGACAACCTGCTCGCGCTGCGCTTCGTGGACAACCGCGGCCGGCCAGCGCAGAGCTATCCCGCGAATCCCAACGGATCGCCGCTCGGGCTGACAGGCGTCACCAACGCCGACGGCCGTGTGACCGTGCTCATGCCGCATCCCGAACGCGTCTACCAAGCGCTGCAGAATTCCTGGCGTCCGGACGAGTGGCGCAACGATGGGCCGTGGATGAGGATCTGGCGCAACGCGCGCAGGTGGGTGGGGTGAGATGGGAAGCGGTTAGCGGTTGGCGGTTAGCCGGTTAGTTCAGAAGCTCACTGCCGTCTTCTTACCAACCGCTAACCGCCAACCGCTAACCGCTTCTCTTATTCCCACGTCCCGGTCGCCGTCTGCGCCGCCTCGTTCATCGGTCGCGCGACCAGCCCCGACTGGCTCATCGAGATCTCGTAGCGCGCCGCATCCGCCATCGGCAGATACGTGGCGCTGCCATAGACGGCGTCGACGAAGGTCATCCAGCGCGGCAGCTCGCCTGCGAGCCGCCACAGGTCCAGGCCGGGGTTCTCGGCGAGCGTGTAGACCGTGCGCAGGTCGTTGCGCTCCTGCTCGATATCCCGGTAGCGGCCGGCGATCCGCTCGAGCCGATACTGCGCATCCAGTCCCAACAGATTCGCCCAGCCGCGCCACCTGAGCACGCGAGCATCGAGCTGCCATTCGTCGCCTGCGAGCACGAACGTTTGCATCTCGCCGCTGCGCGCTTGCGAGAGCGTCGCTCGGAAGCGCTGTGGTTCGCGCTTCTCGAACACGATCTCGGCGACCGGCTCCTCGTGGGTGAGCCGGGAATACGTGTGCAGATTGAGGGATACGATGAAGAGCAGCGCGGCCACGGCCAAGAGCAGCGCGCCCGTCACGCCGCTTCCGACCGCCGCCAGCACGCGCGCGCGCAGGAGGCGTTGGCACGCGAGCGCCAACAGCAGCAAGCCGAACAGAGCGATGAAGAGAGCGACGGCGTCGGATGTCATGGGGCGAGCATCGACTGGGCGAGCGCGACGCGCTGCGGGTCACACCAAGCGCCCGTCGCGTCTCACGTTAGGGGGGCTCTGATGGGCCTTGCTTCCGTTGACGTCGAGGCGCTCGAGAGCCTATGCATCACTGGCGTCCGTTCGACTCGCATCGTCACAGTAGCAGGCCAATCAGAGTTTCTTGGGGCTTCAGGCCTCGAGTTTCTTGTACCGGATCCGGTGCGGCGTCACTGCGTCATCGCCCTTGCGGCGCTTCAGATCTTCCACGTATTCGGCATGGTTGCCTTCGAACCAGACGACCTCGCTGTCGCCCTCGAACGCCAGAATGTGCGTGGCGATGCGGTCCAGGAACCAGCGGTCGTGGGAGATCACGACGGCGCAGCCCGGGAAGGTCAGCAGCGCCTCCTCGAGCGCGCGCAGCGTCTCCACGTCGAGATCGTTGGTGGGCTCGTCGAGCAGGATGACGTTGCCGCCGCTCTTGAGAACTTTGGCGAGGTGCACACGATTGCGCTCGCCGCCGGACAGATCGCCGATTACCTGCTGCTGCTGCGCACCGCGGAAATTGAATCGGCCCACGTAGCCGCGCGAGGAGGTCTCGTAATTGCCCACACGGATCATGTCGAGGCCGCCTGAGATTTCCTGCCATACGGTGTTCGTGTCCGTGAGCGACTGGCGCGACTGATCGACGTAGGCGAGTTGCACCGATGGACCGATGCGCACTTCGCCTGCATCTGGCTGCTCCTGGCCGGTGATGATGCGGAACAGCGTGGTCTTGCCAGCCCCGTTCGGACCGATCACGCCGACGATGCCGCCGGCGGGCAGGTTGAAGCTGACGTTGTCGAACAACAGGCGTTCGCCGAACCCCTTTTTCAGTCCGCGGGCTTCGATCACCAGATCGCCGAGGCGTGGTCCGGGCGGAATGTAGATCTCGTTGGTTTCGTTGCGCTTCTGGAATTCCTGCGACGCCAGCTCCTCGTAGCGCTGCAGGCGCGCCTTGCTCTTGGCCTGGCGCGCTTTCGGGTTGGCGCGCACCCACTCGAGCTCGCGCTGGAGCGTACGACGCAGACTCTCCTGCTGCTTCTCCTCCACGGCGAGACGCCGCTCCTTCTGCTCCAGCCAGGAGGAGTAGTTGCCCTGCCAAGGGATGCCGTGGCCGCGATCGAGCTCCAGGATCCAGCCGGCGACGTTGTCGAGAAAATAGCGATCGTGGGTCACTGCGATCACTGTGCCCGGATACGCCTCCAGGTAGCGCTCGAGCCAGGCCACGGATTCAGCGTCCAAATGGTTGGTCGGCTCATCCAGCAGCAGCATGTCAGGTTGCGACAGCAGCAGGCGGCACAACGCGACGCGGCGGCGCTCGCCGCCCGAGATCTTGCTGACGTCGGCGTCCCAGGGCGGCAGTCGCAGGGCCTCGCCGGCGACCTCGAGCTTGCGCTCGAGCTCCCAGCCGCCTTTTGCGTCGATTGCGTCCTGGAGCCGGGCCTGCTCCTCGAGCAGCTTGTTCATCTCCTCCTCGCCGAGATCGGGGTCGGCGAAGCGATCGCTCACGGCGTTGAAGCGGTCCAGGAGCGACTGGATCTCGCTCACGCCTTCGAGCACGTTGCCGCGTACGTCCTTGGTCGGATCGAGCTGTGGCTCCTGGGCGAGCAGCCCGATCTTGACGCCGGGTTGCGCGCGCGCCTCGCCTTCGAATTCCTTGTCCACGCCCGCCATGATCCTCAGCAGCGTGGATTTGCCGGAGCCGTTCAGGCCGAGTACGCCAATCTTCGCGCCGGGAAAAAAGGACAGGGAAATGTCCCGCAGGATCATGCGCTTGGGCGGCACGACCTTCGAGACGCGATTCATGGTGTAGATGAACTGAGCCATGGCGACCTGGGGCGAGGGAACGTCGAAGGCGCGGATGATAGGTGGGGGGCGTGAGGGTGGGAAGGCGGGGGAGGGAAGGAAGCGGTTAGCGGCGGCGCCCGCCAACCGCTGGCCGCTTCACCGTGCTAGTCTGACCGCTTCTACAGCGCTGCCCGCCGCCCCGTGTCAGAAAGAAGCGCATCCGACGTGCTGCTGGTCAGCGGCGATGAGATCGCTCGCTACGGCTTTCCCGACGGGCACCCGTTCGGGCCGGATCGGCATGAGGCGTTCATGCGTGAACTGCACGCCTGCGGGCTCGACGGGCGGGTGCAGCGCGCCGCGCCGCGCGCCGCCGCCCGCGAGGAATTGGAGGCGTTCCACACGCCCGAGCACGTTGAGTTCGTGCGCAGCCGCTCGGCTGCGGGCCATGGTTATCTGGACGGCGGCGATACGCCCGCATGGCGCGGCGTGTATGAGGCCGCCAGCTATGTCGTGGGCGCGACGCTCAACGCCGTCGAGGCGGTGATCGCCGGCCGGGCCCGGCGCGCGTTCGTCCCTATCGCGGGGCTGCACCACGCGGCTCGCGACGCGAGCGCCGGTTTCTGCGTGTTCAACGATTGCGGCGTCGCCATCGAGATTCTGCGCAGTCGCCACGGGCTGCGCAGGATCGCCTACGTCGACATCGACGCCCATCACGGCGACGGCGTTTATTACGCCTACGCGGATGATCCGGACCTGCTGTTCGCCGACATACACGAGGACGGCCGTCATCTCTATCCCGGCACCGGGCGGGCCGAGGAGACCGGCGTTGGCCGCGCTGAGGGAACCAAGCTCAACCTGCCGCTGCCGCCCGGCGCCGGCGATGAGCAGTTCCATGCGGTGTGGCCGCGAATTGAAAGCTACGTGCTCGCAGGCGAGCCGCAGTTCATCCTGTTCCAGTGCGGCGCCGACAGCCTCGCCGACGATCCGCTGACGCATCTGCGGCTGAGCGAGCAAGCCCACGCCCACGCCGCACGTCGCCTGTGCGCCATCGCAGACCAGCTGGGCCACGGGCGCGTGGTCGGCCTGGGCGGCGGCGGCTACAACCGGCGCAATGTGGCGCGCGCGTGGACGCGGGTGGTGGAGAGCTTCGTGGAGGCGAGTTGAAAGAAGCGGATAGCGGATAGTTCAACGAGAGCGGCCGCGGCCCCCGACTATCCGCTATCCGCTTCCGCCTTCTATACTTATCGGTTCCCGGCAACGCATCCCAGGACCCACGAATGTTCGCATCGACGCAGACTCTCGCCGATTTCGATCCCGATCTGCAGGCCGCACTGGACGCCGAGCGACGCCGGCAGGAAGACCACATCGAGCTGATTGCGTCGGAGAACTACGCCAGCCCGCGCGTGCTGCAAGCGCAGGGGTCGGTGCTGACGAACAAGTATGCCGAGGGCTATCCTGGCAAGCGCTACTACGGCGGGTGCGAACACGTCGACGTCGTCGAACAGCTCGCGATCGATCGCGCCAAGAAGCTGTTCGGCGCGGCGTACGCAAACGTTCAACCGCACTCGGGCTCGCAGGCCAACGCGGCGGCGTATCTGGCTCTGATCAATCCGGGCGACACGGTTCTCGGCATGAGCCTGGACCATGGTGGACACCTGACGCACGGCGCCAAGGTCAATTTCTCGGGCAAGCTCTTCAAGGCCGTGCAGTACGGATTGGATCCGGTAAGCGGTGAGATCGACTACGTGCAGGTCGAGAAGCTCGCGCAAGAGCATCGTCCGCGCATGATCATCGCCGGCTTCTCGGCCTACTCGCGCGTGATCGATTGGGAGCGCTTCCGCAGCATCGCCGATCAGGTGGGCGCGTACTTCGTGGTCGACATGGCGCACGTGGCCGGTCTGGTCGCCGCGGGCATCTACCCCAATCCTGTCCCGCACGCCGATGTCGTTACGACGACTACCCACAAGACGCTGCGCGGCCCGCGCGGCGGGCTCATTCTGGCGCGCCCCGGCGAAGAGATTCACAAGAAGCTCAACTCGCTGGTGTTCCCCGGTACGCAGGGCGGGCCATTGATGCACGTCATCGCCGCCAAGGCGGTGGCGCTCAAGGAGGCGCTCGAGCCGGAGTTCACCGCGTATCAGCAACAGGTGCTGGCGAACGCGCGGGCGATGGCGGGCGGCCTGATGAAGCGCGGCTACAAGATCGTCTCCGGCGGCACCGACAATCATCTGTTCCTGGTCGATCTGATCGACAAGAACATCACCGGCAAAGACGCTGACGCTGCGCTCGGTCGCGCGCACATCACCGTGAACAAGAACGCGGTGCCGAACGATCCGCGTCCGCCGTTCGTGACCAGCGGCTTGCGTATCGGCACGCCGGCTGCGACCACCCGCGGCTTCAAGGAAGCCGAGGTCCTGCAACTCGCCGACTGGATCGCCGACATTCTCGACGCCAACTGCAGCGACGAGGCGGTGGCCGCCGTGCGCGAGAAGGTGACGCAGATCTGTCGGCGCTTCCCAGTGTATGAGGCCGCTTCGTAATCCGCTCGATACGCCTGGTTCCCCGCAGCAGCGCCGGAGCAGCGAGGTCGCGACAGTTCGGCAGTTTTCGAGTCACTAGTCGCGATCCATGCACTGCCCGTTCTGCAATCACGATGAAACCAAGGTGACCGACTCACGCCTTGCCGGCGAGGGTCAGCAGATCCGGCGCCGGCGCGAGTGCCTGAAGTGCGGCGAGCGTTTCACCACGTTCGAGACGGCCGAGCTCGTCATGCCGCGTGTGGTCAAGAGCGACGCCAGCCGCCAGCCATTCGATGAGCACAAGCTGCGCGGCAGCATGCTCAAGGCGCTCGAGAAGAGGCCAGTGTCCAGCGAAGCGCTGGACGCGGCGGTCATGCGCATCTGCCACAAGCTGCGCACGCTCGGCGAGCGCGAGGCGCCATCGCGCCTGGTGGGCGAGCTGGCGATGGAAGAGCTGCACCACCTGGATGAGGTCGCGTACGTGCGCTTTGCATCGGTGTACCGCAGCTTTCAGGACGTGGACGCGTTTCGCGAGGAGATCGAGCGACTGCGCCATCGACGCAGTCGTGAAGCCGCCGAAGCGCAGCTCGCCTTGTGGACGGGCGAGAGCGGCAAGAAGCGCTGAGCGCCGGTTCGTGTTCTCACCGCTCGACCATCGTTTCATGCGGCGTGCGATCGAACTCGCACAGCTAGGCCGTTATACGAATCATCCCAATCCCCGCGTCGGCTGCGTGATTGCGCAGGGCGAGCGCATCGTCGGCGAAGGATGGCATCGCAAGTGGGGAGAGCCGCACGCGGAGGTTCATGCATTGCGGGAGGCGGGCGACGCCGCCCGGGGTGCAACAGCCTACGTGACGCTCGAACCGCACTCGTATCAGGGCCGCACGCCGCCGTGCACCGACGCTCTGATCCGCGCGGGCGTCGCACGCGTCGTCTGCGGCGCGCTGGATCCCAATCCGAAAGTGCTGGGCCAGGGCGTTCGTCAGCTCGAGGCCGCAGGCGTCATCGTGCAGACCGGGCTGCTCGAAGATCAGGTGCGCGAGCTCAATCCTGGGTTCGAGAAGCGAATGACGCTGGGATCGCCGCGCGTCATCGTGAAGCTGGCGGCCAGCCTCGATGGCCGCACCGCGCTCGCCAACGGCGCGAGCCGCTGGATCACTGGCGAGGCCGCGCGGGCCGACGTGCAGCGACTGCGCGCGGAGGCGGGCGCGGTGCTCACCGGCGTGGAAACCGTTCTGGCCGACGATCCGCTGCTCAACGTCCGCGACCCGCAGATCGAACTGCTCGGCAGGCAACCGCTGCGCGTGATTCTGGATACACGCCTGCGCACGCCGCCCGGCGCGCGGATCCTGTCGGCCGGCGGCGAGACGCTCATTTTCACCACTCACGCAGACGGCGCTGCGCGGCGCGCGCTGGAAGCCGCAGGCGCTCGCGTCATCGAAGCGCCGCCAGATGAGAACGGTCGCGTGAACCTCGGGCGCGTTCTGCGCGTGCTGGCCGAGAACCAGTGCAACGACGTGCTGGTGGAGGCGGGTCCTACGCTCAGCGGAGCCGTGCTGGATCAGGGATTTGCCGACGAGCTGATCGTGTACTTTGCGCCCATGCTGCTGGGCCCGCAGGCCCGCGCCATGGCGAATCTGGCGATGATCGAGCGCCTGGAGGATGCGCGGCGCTATGCGCTGATGGCCGTCGACCGGCTGGACGCTGACGTGCGGCTGCGCCTGAAAAGGATAGAAGCGATTCGCGGCCAGGGAAGCTCTGATTAACCTATCGCCCTGACGGTTCAGCCCAGAGAAACGCCCGTAATGCACCGTGTTTCGAGCGGCTCGAGATCACAGACCACTGAGTAAATCAGAGACTCCTTAGCGGTCAGCGGTTCGTTCGGAGAGGGGCTGCGGAGCACATTGCTGCATCCGCTGCGCCCTATCTCCAGCTCCGCCGAAGTGTGCAAAGACTGCGCGAGCTTGCGGAGGTCGTCGGAGCACGTGGCCGAGAGGAGCAGGTTCTGTCGCCGCCGAACGCCCGCTCGAATGGATGGCGCAGTTCCTGCGAACCAACGGGCAACCGCCGACCGCCTCCTTCTTTTCAGCTATCATTCGCTTTCAAATGTTCACCGGCATCGTTCAATCCATCGGCTCCGTTCGCTCGGTGACGCCGCGCGGCGGCGATATCGAACTGGTCATCGCCGCGCCCGGACTGGGCGTCGAGTCGATCGCCCCGGGCGACAGCATCAGCGTTAGTGGTTGCTGCCTGACGGCCACTCGCATCGAGGAGGACGCCTTCGCGGCGGACGCGTCGGTGGAGACGCTCGATGTGACGACCATGCGCGGATGGGCGCCCGGCTCGAAGGTCAACCTGGAGAAAGCGTTGTGCGCCGGTCAGCCGCTCGGCGGCCACTATGTCACGGGTCACGTGGACGGCGTCGCCCGACTCCTGGAAGCGCGCGCCGACGCACGCTCCACGCGTCTGCGTTTCGAAGCTCCGGCGCAGCTCGCCAAGTACATCGCAACCAAGGGCTCGGTGTGCCTCGACGGTGTGAGTCTCACCGTCAACGACGTCGAGGGCGCCGTGTTCAGCGTCAATCTGATTCCGCATACGCTCGCGGTCACCACGTTCGGTGAGCGTCGTCCTGGCGACCGCGTGAACTTGGAAGTCGATATCATCGCCCGCTACGTTGAGCGATTGCGCTCGGCCGGAGAAGGTTGATTCAGCCCGGACGCGCCTCGCCGCGTCCGTTCAAGAGTCCGTGCAGAGATCCCGCCCCCGAATGATGAAGCTCAATACGATCGATGAGATCCTCGAGGACCTGCGCGCCGGGCGCATGGTCGTGATCATGGACGACGAGGACCGCGAGAACGAAGGCGACCTGGTGATGGCGGCCGAGTTCGTACGCGCCGAGGACGTTAATTTCATGGCGCGCTACGCGCGCGGACTCATCTGCCTGACGCTCACCCGTGAGCGCTGCAAGCAACTGCGCCTGCCGCTCATGGTGAGCGACACACAGATCGATCACACGACGAATTTCACGCTGTCGATCGAAGCGACCGAGGGCGTGACTACCGGCATCTCGGCGCACGATCGCGCGCACACGATCCGCACCGCCGTGCGCCGCGACGCCCGCCCGGAGGACCTGCGTCAGCCAGGGCACATCTTCCCGATCATGGCGCAACCGGGCGGCGTGCTGACGCGCGCCGGTCATACCGAGGCGGGCTGCGACCTGACGCGGCTGGCGGGCGTCGAGCCGGCGGCGGTGATCGTGGAGATCCTGAACGACGACGGCACCATGGCGCGCCGCCCCGATCTCCAGGAGTTCGCGCAGCGCCACGGGCTGAAGATCGGCACGATCGCAGACTTGATCCGCTATCGGCTGGAGAAGGAGCGCTCGGTGGAGCGCATCGCCGAACAGCTCGCCCAGACTGAATTCGGCGAGTTCCGCATGTATTGCTACGAGGACCACGTCAACCGCACGGTGCACCTGGCGCTCGTGGCGGGCGAGGTGGCCGCCGCCGGGTGCACGCCGCTCGTGCGCGTGCATCTGAAGGACACCCTCGGGGACGTGGTGGGCATCCACGATCCTGCGCTCGGCTGGCCGCTGCGCTCGGCGATGCAGCGCGTGGCGCAAGAGGGCTGCGGCGTGGTGGTGATCTTGCGTCCCGAGGAGACCGGGCGCGATCTGATGGAAGCCGTGCAGTCCATCAATCGTCCGACCCGGCGCGACGGCAAGCCGCTGGCGAAGGTGCTGCGCACCTATGGCATCGGCGCGCAGATCCTGCGCGACCTGGGGGTCACGCGCATGCGCGTGCTCTCGGCGCCCAAGCAGATGCACGGCCTGTCGGGCTTCGACCTCGAAGTGGTCGAATATATCGATCGCTGAAGCCGGCTATACTGCCGCTTCCCTGTCATTCATTCATCGCCCCGGGATCGGCCTCCGTCGCGCTGCGCAGCGCACGGTGGGCTGGCCGGGGCCCTTGCGCCGTCCCGCCGGAACACCATGGACATCAAGACCCTAGAAGGCGATCTGCAGTGCCGCGAGCTGCGCTTTGCGATCCTGGCGGCGCGGTTCAACGAATTCATCGTGGAGGCGCTGATCCGCGGCGCGGTGGACGCGCTGCGCCGCCACGGGGCGACCGACAAGCAGATCGAGATCGTTCGGGCGCCGGGCGCATACGACCTGCCTTTGGTGGCGCGCAAGCTCGCGCAGACCAAGCGTTACGACGCGATCATCGCGCTGGGCGCCGTGATCAAGGGCGCGACCGCACATTTCGACTACGTGGCCGGCGAGTGCGCAGGCGGGCTGCAGCGTGCTGCGCAGGACACCGGCGTGCCGATCGCCTTCGGCGTTCTGACGACCGATACGATCGAGCAGGCCGTGGAGCGCTCGGGTGCGAAGGCGGGGAACAAGGGGGCCGACGCCGCCGTTACCGCGCTCGAGCTGGCGAACCTGCTGCGCCGGATCGGCGACTGACGCTCAACGCGGCCTTCAGCGCCGCGGCTCCACCATGGCTCGATCTTCATCCCAACGGCCGGCGCGCGCTTCACGCGCGCGCTCCATCGCCCGCAAGCTCGCGATGCAGGCCCTTTACCAGTGGCAGCTCACAAACCAGCCGGTCGCCGAGATCAAGGGTCAGTTCCTCGAGGACGAGGCCGCGGCGGGCGCCGACCTCGAATATTTCGCTGAGTTGCTCACCGAGTGCATAGAGCGCAGCGAGGCGATCCGCACTGCGCTCGAGCCGCTGGTCGACCGCCCCCTCGAACAGCTCGATCCAGTGGAATCGGCCATTCTCATGATCGGCTTGTTCGAGCTGCAGCAACGGCCCGACGTCCCGTACCGCGTCGTCATCAACGAAGGCGTCGACCTCTGCAAGCGTTTCGGCGCCACTGACGCTCACAAGTACATCAACGCCGTGCTGGACCGCGCGGCCCGCGAATTCCGGCCGCACGAATAGCGACGCTTCCGACAGGGGCGAAACGACCGCACCGCGTCCGGTCGCGCCGCGGCGCCTACAGCGTGGATAATGATGCGGTCGCAAACAGCGCCGCCGGCGCATGGAGCGCACCAGTGCCAGGGGAATTCGAGATCATCGAGCGATACTTCACGCCGCGCCGTTCGCGAGCGGACGTGTTGCTCGGGGTGGGCGACGATGCGGCGGTGCTCGCCGCGCCGGTGGATCGCAGGCTGGTCGTCGCCCTGGATACGATCGTCGAAGGCGTGCATTTTCCGCCACAAGTCGCCGCCACGGACGTCGGCTACCGGGCGCTGGCCGTGAATCTGAGCGACTTGGCGGCGATGGGCGCCGAGCCGAGCTGGATGACCCTGTCGCTGTCGCTGCCGCGAGCGGATGAGGCGTGGCTGTCGGGCTTCGCGGCCGGGCTGTTCGAGCTTGCGGATCGACATGATGTCGCGCTCGTCGGCGGGGACACCGTGCGCGGGCCGCTGGTCGTCAGCGTACAGATCGCCGGGCGAGTCGAGGTGGATCGCTGGCTCACGCGCTCTGGCGCGCGACCCGGCGACCTGTTGTATGTGTCGGGTTCACTCGGCGAGGCTGCGGCCGGCCTGAGCTTGATCGAGCGTGGAACGGCTGACGATGGCGGCGCGGCGGAGCATCTGCGGCGACGATTCCTGCGCCCGCAGCCGCGCATCGAGCTCGGCAGGGCGTTGCGACGACTGGCGAGCGCGGCGATGGACGTATCGGACGGCCTGCTCGCCGATACACGCAAGCTGTGCGCCGCGAGCGGTTGCGGCGCCTTCATCGAAATCGATGCGCTGCCGCGTTCGGCGGCGCTCAGCGAGTTGTTCGACGAGGGGGTTTGCTTGCAGCAACAGCTCGCCGGCGGCGACGATTACGAGCTGTTGTTCACGGTCGAGCCGGGCCGCGAGCAGGAGCTGAAGCAGATCGTCGAGCCGCAGCTGACGAGAATCGGCGTCATCACGTCCGAGCGCGAAGTGCGCTGCCTGCGCAACGGATCGGATTTCGATCCGGGGCGGGTCGCCGGCTACGACCATTTCGAGCAACGTCCCGACGGTCGTTCGGCCTCATGAAGAGATCGACGAAACAACCGATCGATCCCGCACTGCTGCGCGATCCCATCCATCTGCTGGCTCTCGGTTTCGGCGCGGGCCTCAGCCCCGCCGCGCCCGGTACTGTGGGCACGCTGCTGGCTGTGCCAATCGTCGCAGGCGTCATGAGCGTCGGTTTTCTGACGCACCTTGCGTTCGCGATAGTGGTCTGCATCGCCGGTGTGTATATCTGCGGCGCGAGCGCCCGCCGCCTGGGTGTGCACGATCACCCAGGCATCGTTTGGGATGAGATCGCAGGCTACAGTGTGACCATGCTCGCAGCGCCGCTCGATGGCTGGTGGCTGCTCGCAGGCTTCGTCCTGTTTCGCTGCCTGGACATCGTCAAGCCCTGGCCGATCCGGGAGGCCGATCACAGTCTCAGCGGCGGGCTGGGAATTATGCTGGACGACATCATCGCGGGCCTGTTCGCAGCGGCGATCCTGTTCGCGGTGCAGCGCCTCCTGTAAAGCCACAAGAACACCATCGTGAACTCCCCGAGCGGTCTGACGGCCCAGCGCGCGGCGCGCGAGAAGCGGATCTCGGAACGGCTCGGCGCCGGCCGCAACGCGCCGCAGCGCATCGGCAAGTACGTCATCGTCAAGGAAGTCGGGCGCGGCAGCACGGGCGTCGTCTATCTCTCGCACGATCCGTATTACCGCCGCGATGTCGCGATCAAGGTGTACAACCTCGAATCGCACGACGAGGAACGTGCGCGCGTCACGCGCAAGATGTTCCTCTCGGAAGCGCACATGGTCGGAATGCTGCAGCATCCGAATATTCTGCCGATCTTCGACGCCGGCGAAGAAGATGGCCGCTACTACATCGTCACTGAGCACGTGCATGGCGCGCGCACCCTGTCGGCCTACTGCAAGCCGGACAACCTGCTGCCGGTCGATGACGTGGTGGAGATCATGTACAAGTGCGCGAAGGCGCTGCACTACGCGCACAGCCGCGGAGTGATTCACCGCGACATCAAGCCGTCCAATATCATGCTCACGCAAGCGAACGATGTGCGGATCATCGATTTCGGCATCGCCCTGGTGTCGGATTCGGAGATCTCGCGCATCGAGGGCATCGCCGGCAGCCCCTCGTACATGTCTCCGGAGCAGGTGCAGTCCGCGGAAATCACCAACCGCTCGGACCTGTACTCGCTCGGTGCGGTGATGTACGAGTTGCTCACCGGCTTTCGGCCGTTCCGCGGCGGCAATCTTTCCAAGCTGTTGCACCAGATCGTGTACGCCACGCCGCAGCCGATACATTCGCTGCGCCCCGACATCCCCGAAGTGCTCGAGAATACCGTGGCGCGCGCGCTGCAGAAGGAGGCGGCGAAGCGCTACCGCAATGGTCTGGAGCTGGCCGCCGATCTCACGCGCGTACACCAGACGCTGCGCGATGGCTCGTCCAGACTGGACCGCCAGGAGCAGTTCTCCATTCTGCGCACGCTGAAGTTCTTCCATGACTTCTCGCAGGCGGAGATTCTCGAGGTGCTGCGCGCCAGCACCTGGCAGAACTACGATCAGGACGAGGAGATCGTGCGCGAAGGGGAGATGGACGACCGCTTCTACGTGATCGTTTCCGGGAGCGTTGCGGTCGTGCGCAACGGCAAGGCCGTCGGCCAGCTCGATGAAGGCGACTGCTTCGGTGAGACCAGCTACGTACGAGGCGCGAAGCGCCTCGCCACGATCCGCGCGCTGGGCGCCGTCACGCTGATGAAGGTCAGCTCTACACTGCTGGAACAGTCGTCCGCGGCGTGCCAGCTGCGATTCAACAAAGTGTTCCTGCGGAGTCTGATCAGTCGGCTGCAGAGCCCGTCATGAGAAGCGGTTCGCGGTTGGCGGTTAGCGGTTAGTTTGGAAGGGGATCCAGGACGCCTCTATCGCGGACGGACGGGAAGACGACGGCGAGTCTCTCAGCAACGCCGCTACCCGGTAACCGCTTCATCCTTGTTTTTCTCGATCAACGCATAAGCCGAGTGATTGTGAATGGACTCGAAGTTTTCGGCCTCCACTACGTATGCGCGCACTCGCGTCTCGGCGTTCAGCTGCACCGCCACGTCGCGCACGATGTCCTCGACGAACTTGGGATTGTCGTAGGCGCGCTCGGTCACGAATTTCTCGTCCGGTCGTTTGAGGATGCCGTAGACCTGGCACGAGGCTTCCGCTTCGGCGATGTCGATCAACTCCTCGAGCCACATGTGGCCGGCGATGCGCGCCTTGATCGTGATGTGTGAGCGCTGGTTATGGGCGCCGTACTCCGAGATCCCCTTCGAGCAGGGACACAGGCTGGTCGCGGCGACCACGACCTTGAGCCACAGCTCGGGCTCCCCGCCGTGGAACTCGCCGATCAACGATGCGCGATAGTCCATCAGGCTCTCCACGCCCGACACCGGCGCCTTCTTCATGACGAAGTAGGGAAATTCCATTTCGATGTGGCCCGATTCGGCGTCGAGCTTCTGCGTCATCTCGATGAGGATGTCGCGGAAGGATTCGACCGAGATCTCGCGCTCGTTGCGATGCAGGACCTCGACGAAGCGCGACATGTGCGTGCCTTTGAAGTTGTGCGGCAGGGCGACGTACATGTTGAAGTTGGCGATGGTGTGCTGCTCGCCCCGGGAGCGATCCTTGACGCGCACCGGGTGATAGACGTCCTTCACGCCGACCTTGTTGATGGGGATGCGGCGCGAGTCGGCGCGATTCTGCACGTCCTCGATGGGGGCGTCGCGTTGCGCGGTGCGGGAAGGGGATGCGGCCATGAGCTCCGGCTCGAATATTGGGTGAGGACCGGCAGTATAAAGGACCGGCCGCGCCGCCGGCCCGCAGGGCCGGAATGACTGAATTTCGGGTCTGTTCGCGGGCCGTCAGGCGCCGCGGCTAGCCTGCGGCCGCGCGGCTCGGCGCGCGCCACCACAAGGCGACAGCCTTCTCGATGGAGCCGGCGTCGAGTCCGGCCGAGCGCAGGCAGTCCTCCCGCGAGCCATGCTCGATGAATCGATCCGGAATTCCCAAATTCAGGATGGGCGTGAGATGGCCGCCGGCGGCGAGGAACTCGTTGATCGCGCTGCCCGCGCCGCCGGCGATCACATTCTCCTCGACCGTCACCAGAGCGCGGTGCGTGCTCGCCAGACGCGCGATCAGCTCCTCGTCCAGCGGCTTCACGAACCGCAGGTTCACCAGAGTGGCGTCCAGCTTCTCGGCGATGCGCTCGCAGATCGGGACCATCGCTCCGACCGCGATGATCGCCAGACCGCTGCGCCCCTCGCAGCGCACCTGCGCCTTGCCGACCGGCAACTCATACATGGCCGATTCGATCACAGCGCCCGTTCCCTGACCGCGCGGATAGCGGACCGCCGCGGGCCGCTCTATCTTGACGGCGGTGTACAGCATCTGACGACACTCGTTCTCGTCCGCCGGGGCCATGACGACGAGGTTGGGAATGCACCGCATGTAGGACAGATCGTAGCTGCCCTGGTGCGTGGCGCCGTCGCCTCCGACCAGACCCGCGCGGTCGATGGCGAACACCACGGGCAGATTCTGCAGCGCTACGTCGTGGATCAGCTGATCATACGCGCGCTGTAGAAAAGTCGAGTAGATTGCGACGACCGGCCGCAGTCCCTCGCACGCCATCCCGGCGCCCAGCGTCACCGCGTGCTGTTCAGCGATGGCGACGTCGAAGTAGCGATCCGGGAAGCGCCGCGAGAATTCCACGAGCCCCGAGCCTTCGCGCATGGCGGGCGTGATGCCGACGATGCGCTCGTCCTGCTCGGCCATGTCGCACAACCACTGACCGAACACTTGCGAGTACGCGGGACCGCTCGCCTTTTCCTTGTAGATCACGCCGCTCTTCGCGTCGAATGGTCCAGGCCCGTGCCACTTGATCGGATCGGCTTCCGCCGGCGCGTAGCCCTTGCCCTTGCGCGTGATGACGTGCAGGAACTGTGGTCCCTTCAGATCGCGCAGATTGCGCAGCGTCGCCGCCAGCGCGTTGACGTCATGGCCGTCCATCGGCCCGATGTAGTTGAAGCCCATCTCTTCGAAGATAGTGCCGGGCAGCACCATGCCCTTGACATGCTCTTCGGAGCGCCGCGCGAGCTCCCAGACGGTGGGCATGCGGCTCAACACCTTCTTGCCCCCCTCGCGCAGCGTGGCGTACACCTTTCCGGAGAGCACGCGCGCAAAGTAGTTCGAGAATGCGCCAACGTTCTCCGAGATCGACATGTCGTTGTCGTTGAGGATCACCAGCATGTCGACGTCGAGACTGCCCGCATGATTGAGCGCCTCGAACGCCATGCCGGCGCTCATTGCGCCGTCGCCGATGATGGCCACGACGCGCCGCCGCTCGCCGCGGCGCGCGCAGGCGAGCGCCATGCCGAGGGCGGCGCTGACAGAGGTGCTGGAATGGCCCACGCCGAACGTGTCGTATTCACTTTCGCTGCGGGTCGGAAAGGGCGCCAAGCCGTCCTTGAGCTTGATGGTGCGCAGTGCGTCGCGACGGCCAGTCAGGACCTTGTGTGGATAGGCCTGGTGCCCCACGTCCCAGACGAGGCGATCATGCGGCGTATCGAATACGTAGTGCAGGGCGACGGTCAGCTCGACTGCGCCAAGCCCCGCGGCGAAGTGCCCACCCATCTGCGACACAGTGTCGATCAGATACCGGCGCAGCTCCGCTGCAACGTGCTCCAGGCGTCCGGGAGGGAGCTTGCGCAGGTCCGCCGGCGAATTGATGTTCGCCAGCAATGGGTAAGGCGGGGCGTCGTTCATGTGAGCGTGAGTTTACAGGAAGGCGTTCGCCGATTTCGCCGCCGGCGAACGTGGGCGTTGCGCGGCCGTCCGTAGTACGGCGCCGTAGGCCTGTGCGGGGGATCAGCATGCATGCGTTGTGTCCGGGTTCGCAGCGACGCCGGCAGGTTGACCGCCAACTCCCCGTTTCCGGCGCGTAGCCCGGCGCGGCTCAGCAGCGCCGCAGCGCGAGCCAATCCGACATCGATTTCAGCGGACCTTCGTGTAGTCCCGCGACGCGCAGCGCGGTGAGCGCCTGCGCGTGAAGCTCTTCGACGCGCCGGCGAGCCGCCTGTCGGCCGGCGATGGAGACGAAAGTCGGCTTGTTGAGCGCCTGATCGGCCCCGATAGCCTTGCCGAGCAGGGCTGGGTCGCCTTCCACGTCGAGCAGATCGTCCTGGATTTGGAAGGCGAGTCCGATCGCCCGACCGTAGTCATCGAGCGCCGCGCGCCCCGTCGCGCTCAGCTGCGCGGCGCAGGTCGCCGCCATGAGCACACACGCATGGATCAGCGCTCCCGTCTTGCGAGCGTGCATCTGCTCGATCTCGGCCACCGTCAACACATTACCGAGCGCCGCCAGATCAAGCGCCTGTCCTCCGGCCATCCCCAGCGTCCCGCTCGCACTGGCGAGGAGTCGCACCAACTCGAGGCGAACGGCGGCGTTATCCGGCAGCCCGGGACCGCTCGCCAGCAGCTCGAAGGCGAGCACCTGCAGCGCATCGCCCGCCAGGATGGCGGTCGCTTCATCGAACGCCTTGTGACAAGTAGGGCGGCCGCGCCGCAGCTCATCGTCGTCCATGGCCGGCAGGTCGTCGTGCACCAGCGAGTAAGCGTGAATGAGCTCGACCGCGCAGGCGGCTCCGTCCACCTGCGAGAGCGCTACGCCGAGCGCATCCGCAGTGGCGTACACGAGGCTGGGTCGTACGCGCTTGCCGCCGCCGAGTACGCTGTAGCGCAACGCCTCGTGCAGGCGCGAGGGCGCAAGCTCTGGCGACGGCAGCCGCAGTGCGAGCTCGCGTTCGATGCGCTGGCGCCACTGAGCGAGCAGCTCGCCGAACGCAGCAGAGGATTTCTCAAGCGCCGCGGTCATTGTTCGACGGCTCGAACGGCGTCGTCTCGAACTCATCGCCCGCGCCGCCGCTGCGACGCATGAGGATCTCGACCTTGTGTTCGGCCTGGCGCAGCGCCGTCTGGCATGCCCGGGTGAGCTGTACGCCGCGTTCGAAGCACTGCAGGGAATCTTCGAGCGACAGGTCGCCGCGCTCGAGCTTCTCGACGATGGCTTCGAGCTCAGCGAGCGAGCGCTCGAAGTCGGCGGGGCCGGTCTGTTCGGCGCCGCTTGCAGGGTCGGCGCCGAGCGGCAGGTTGGACTGCGCATCGGCCGCACCCGCCGGAGCGTCACGGCGCTGGTCATCCGAATCGGCGGGTGGGTTCTTGCGGTTCACTGCGTCAGTCGGTCGAAGGGCGCGCGAAGATTGCATGGCCTCTCCCGGTCGGTCAATCGCCGCCTGACGCCGCGTCCTGGTTGCGGCGTTGAGTGCGTTGACTTGCTGGGTGCGCGGGACTAGATTCGAGTCAGTTAGACTTTGTCTAAAGTTGTTCGAACCGCCTCGAAAGCGTCGGGAGACTTTGGACATCCAGCGGCGCGGTCGCCCGCTGGGTTCTCGGCAATCGATCAACCGCAGTCGAGGGTATGGTCATGAAGAATCTGAAGGGCACGAATACGGAGAAGAACCTGAAGGACGCATTCGCCGGTGAGTCGCAGGCGAACCGCCGTTACCTCTATTTCGCCGCGAAGGCGGACGTCGAGGGCTACAACGACGTCGCCGCGGTGTTCCGCTCGACGGCCGAGGGCGAGACCGGTCACGCTCACGGGCACCTGGAGTACCTGGAAGCCGTGGGCGATCCCGCCACCGGCTTGCCGATCGGCGAGACCTCCGCCAACCTCAAGGCCGCGATCGCCGGCGAGACGCACGAGTACACCGACATGTACCCAGGCATGGCCAAGCAGGCGCGCGAAGAGGGGTTCGACGAAATCGCCGACTGGTTCGAGACGCTCGCGAAGGCGGAGCGCTCGCACGCCAACCGCTTCCAGAAGGCGCTCGATACGCTGTAGGCGGGTTTACCGGCGGCCGCGGCCCGCTGCCGGGCCGCGGCGCTGGTGTGTGAGAAGAAGCGGTCAGCGACTGATCGGAAGAGGCGCGCCGCCCGCCCGATTGCTGCGACCCGTTCTTCACTAACCGCTGATCGCCAACGACTTCCCAGGGCGTCCCAGTGTCCAGGCCATCCGCTCGCGAAGGCAGCCTTGAGGCCCCTACGCGCCATCCTATCGCGTGGAAGGACGCTGGCTTCCTCGACGAGCAGTCGCTCCTGAAGGAGATGGAGCGAGTCTTCGATATCTGCCATGGCTGCCGGCGCTGCTTCAGTCTGTGCAACGCGTTCCCAACGCTGTTCGACGCCGTCGATGAAACCTCCACGGGCGAGGTGGAGGGGCTGGAACGCAAGGTTTATTGGCAGGTCGTCGACCACTGTTACCTCTGCGACATGTGTTACATGTCGAAATGCCCGTACGTCCCTCCGCACCCGTGGAACGTCGATTTCCCCCACCTGATGCTGCGAGCGAAGGCGTACAAGTTCGCCAACCAACCGGTGCGTGTGCGCGACCGGATCCTCAGCGCCACGGATCGGGTCGGCAGCCTCGCCGGCGTCCCTGTGGTCGTGGAGGCGGTCAACGCAGTAAACCGTTCGAAGATCGGACGAAACTTGCTCGACAAGACGCTGGGCGTGCATCCGGAGGCGCCGGTCCCGAAGTACCACAGCAACACCTATCGCAAGCGGCACGCCGCCCGTGAGCATCCGGAGCTGCAGGCGCAGCCTGCAGGCGATACGCGCGGGCGCGTGGCGCTCTTCACAACTTGCTACGGCAACCGCAATGAACCGGACATCAACGAAGACCTGGTGGCCGTGTTGGAGCACAACGGCGTGCCCGTGCGCCTCGCGCAGCGCGAGCGCTGCTGCGGCATGCCCAAGCTGGAGATGGGCGATCTGCGAGCGATCGAGAAGCTCAAGGACGAGAACATCCCGCAGCTTGCAAAGCTCGTCGATGAGGGCTGGGACATCGTTACGCCGGTTCCTTCGTGCACCCTGATGTTCAAGCAGGAGCTGCCGCTGCTCTTTGCGGGCGACCCCGACGTGCAGAAGGTTCGTGATGCGATGTTCGATCCGTTCGAGTACCTGTGGGCGCGTCACAAGGCCGGCTTGCTGAGGACGGATTTCAAGCGCGAGCTGGGTAAGATCAGCTACCACGTGCCGTGCCACACGCGCGTGCAGAATCTGGGACTGAAAACGCGAGACGTGCTCATGCTCGCGCCCGGCGTGCAGGTCGAGCCCATCGAGCGTTGCTCGGGACACGACGGCACGTACGGCGTGAAGCGCGAGTTTCGCGAGATCTCCATGAAGATCGGCCGGCCGGTCGTGCGCCGCGTCGCTGATTCGGGCGCCGATTTCTACGCGAGCGACTGTCCGATGGCTGGCCGGCAGATTCAGTCCGGACTGGAACATCGCACGGCTCCCACGCATCCCTTGAAGCTGTTGAGGATGGCGTATGGGATTTAGAAGCGGATAGCGGACAGCGGTTAGTTCAGAGTGACCCACTGCCGCCTTCTGACTACCGCCATCCGCTATTGCTGTCCGCTTCCGTCCTCGAGCACATCTCATGCATCAACCCAAACTCACGCGCGCCGACCTGATGAGCCTCGAGCAGTACGCGACGGCGCGCAATGAATTCCGCGCCAAGGTCCTCGACCACAAGAGTCGCCGTACGCTCTCGGTCGGCCCGAACGCCACCTGGTGCTTCGAGGACCAGCTGACCATCCAGTACCAGGTGCAGGAGATGCTGCGCGTGGAGCGCATCTTCGAGGCGAGCGGGATCCAGGAGGAACTCGACGCGTACAACCCGCTCATCCCCGACGGTTCGAATTGGAAGGTGACCTTGCTGCTCGAGTTTCCCGATCCGGACGAGCGTCGTGAGCGACTCGCCGAACTGCGAGGCGTCGAAGAGCGCTGCTGGATTCAGGTCGCCGGGTGCGAACGCGTTTATGCAATCGCAGATGAGGATCTGGAACGCGAGAACGACGAGAAGACCTCCGCGGTCCACTTCCTGCGCTTCGAGCTCAGCGAGCCGATGCGTGCGCGGGTGAAGGCCGGCGCGGCCATTGCGCTCGGCGTCGATCACGAGAACTACCGCCACGAGCTGAGCGAGGCGCCGCAGGCGGTGCGGGATTCGCTGGCGCAGGACCTGGTCTAGAAGCGGATGGCGGATAGCGGATAGCGGATAGTCAGAGGGACAGCGTTTTTCCGGGGCGTAGGGTTGTCGTTGAACGCAGGCGCCTCGTGACACGGACGGCGCGTGCTACACTCCGCGTCGCCGCGCGGACCCTTCCTATCCGCTATCTGCTATCCGCTTCTAATAATTGATGGCCTCAACCTATAACGCCGCCGATATCGAAGTCCTCAGCGGGTTGGATCCCGTACGCCGCCGCCCCGGCATGTACACGGACACCAGCCGACCGAATCATCTCGCGCACGAAGTCGTCGACAATTCCGTGGACGAAGCGCTGAGCGGTTACGCAAAGCGCATCGACGTAGTGCTCTACAAGGATGGTTCGCTCAGCGTCTCCGACGACGGGCGCGGCATGCCGGTCGACATCCATCCGAAGGAGAAGGTGAGCGGCGTCGAGCTGATCCTCACGCGTCTGCACGCGGGCGGCAAGTTTTCGGACAAGAACTACAAGTTCTCCGGCGGTCTGCACGGCGTTGGCGTGTCGGTGGTGAACGCGCTGTCGAAGAACCTCGAATGCTGGGTCAAGCGCGGCGGCAAGGAGTACAACATCAGCTTCCGCGACGGCAAAGTGCGCTCCAAGCTGCAGGTCGTCGGCGAGGTCGGGAAGAACAACACTGGCACTACGTTGCGCTTCTGGCCGGACGCGCAGTTCTTCGAGAGCGTCAACTTCTCCGTGCCGAAGCTAAAGCACGTCCTGCGCGCCAAAGCGGTGCTGTGCCCGGGGCTGCGCGTCACGCTGCACGTGGAGCAGACCGGCGAGAAAGAGGAGTGGCTCTACACCGGCGGGGTCAATGAGTATCTGCGCGAGTCGCTTGGCCAGGGCGAGTGGCTGCCGCAGGAGCTATTCAGCGGCAGCATCGAAGGCGAGCAGGAAGCGGCCGAGTGGGCGGTCTGCTGGCGGGTGGACGACGGGCCGCGGGTAGAGGAGAGCTACGTCAATCTGATTCCGACGGCGCAGGGCGGCACGCACGTGAACGGTCTGCGCATCGGCTTGACGGACGCGATTCGCGAGTTCTGCGAGTTCCGCAGCCTTCTGCCCAAGGGTCTGAAGCTCGCTCCCGATGACGTCTGGGACGGCGTGAGCTATGTGCTGTCCACCAAAATGAAGGAGCCGCAGTTCGCCGGCCAGACCAAGGAGCGACTGTCCTCGCGTGAATCGGCGGCCTTCGTCTCGGGCGTGGTCAAGGATCAATTCGCGCTGTGGCTGAACCAGCATCCCGAAGCGGGCGAGAAGATTGCGCAGCTCGCGATCGCCGGCGCGCAGGCGCGGCTGAAGGCGTCAAAAGCGGTCGCGCGCAAGCGCGTTGTCAGTGGTCCGGCGCTGCCCGGCAAGCTTGCCGACTGCACGTCGCAGGATCCCGAGCGCAGCGAGCTGTTCCTGGTGGAAGGCGACTCGGCCGGCGGCTCCGCAAAGCAGGCGCGCGACCGGGAATTCCAGGCCGTCATGCCGCTGCGCGGCAAGATCCTCAACACCTGGGAGGTCGACGCGGCCGACGTCCTGCAGTCGCAGGAAGTGCATCACATCGCCATCGCGATCGGAGTGGATCCCGGCTCGGACAGGCTCGACGGCTTGCGCTATCACAAGATCTGCATCCTTGCGGACGCCGATTCGGACGGCCAGCACATCGCGACCCTGCTGTGCGCGCTGTTCCTACGTCACTTTCGACCGCTGGTCCTGGCGGGGCATGTGTATGTCGCGATGCCGCCGCTGTATCGCATCGACGTGGGCAAGCAGGTGTACTACGCGCTGGACGACGCAGAGCGCGCCGGGATTCTCGACCGTATCGCGGCTGAGTATCCGCGCGCCAAGCCGGTCGTCACGCGCTTCAAGGGTCTCGGTGAGATGAGCGCCATGCAGTTGCGCGAAACTACCATGGCGCCCGAAACGCGCCGCCTCGTGCAGCTCACCGTGGACGCCAAGGACGAGGCGGACCAGATGCTCGACATGCTGCTGGCCAAGAAGCGCGCCGCGGACCGGCGAGAATGGCTGGAGGCGAAGGGTAATCTGGCCGAGGTGCAGGTCTGAGGGAAGCGGATAGCGGATAGCGGATAGTTCAGAGCGGCCGCCGTGTGTATTGCCGTCGCTGTTCGCCGTCACATAATCCACGCACCCAGCCATGCATCTTTGACCATCCGCTATCCGCTATCCGCTATCCGCTTCCAAGACTATGCCCAACCAGCCTAGCCTGAACTTCGAAGGCGTCGAACGGCAGCCGCTGCGCGCTTTCACCGAGAAGGCGTACCTCGATTACTCGATGTACGTGATTCTGGACCGTGCGTTGCCGCACATCGGCGACGGGCTCAAACCGGTGCAACGGCGCATCGTGTACGCAATGAGCGAGCTGGGTCTGTCGGCCGCGTCCAAGCACAAGAAGTCGGCGCGCACGATCGGCGATGTGATCGGCAAGTTCCATCCACACGGCGACTCGGCGTGCTACGAGGCGATGGTGCTGATGGCGCAGCCGTTCTCCTATCGCTATCCGCTCGTCGATGGGCAGGGCAACTTCGGCTCGCCGGACGATCCGAAGTCGTTCGCGGCGATGCGCTACACCGAATCGCGCCTGACGCGCTACGCCGCGCTGCTGCTCGCCGAGCTCGGGCAGGGCACGGTCGACTGGACGCCGAATTTCGACGGTACGCTGGAGGAGCCGGTGCTGCTGCCGGCGCGCGTGCCGAACGTGCTGCTGAACGGCGCGAGCGGCATCGCCGTGGGTATGGCGACCGACATCCCGCCGCACAATCTGCGCGAGGTGATCGCTGCATGCGTACGGCTGCTCGATGACCCCGACGTCACGCTGCGCGAGCTGTGCAAGCACGTGAAGGGTCCGGATTTCCCGACAGGCGCGGAGATCATTTCGCCCAGCGCCGAGATCCGCCAGATCTACGAGAAGGGCAATGGCTCGGTGCGCGCGCGCGCCGTGTACGAGATCGAAGACGGCGACATCGTCATCACCCAGCTTCCGTACCAGGTGTCGGGCAGCCGCATCCAGGAGCAGATCGCCGCGCAGATGCAGGCGAAGAAGCTGCCGATGGTGGCGGACATCCGCGATGAGTCCGATCACGAGCATCCTACGCGCATCGTCATCGAGCCTCGCTCCAATCGTGTGGACATCGAGCAGCTGATGGCGCACCTGTTCGCCACCACCGACCTCGAGCGCACCTACCGCGTCAATCTGAACATCATCGGTCTGGACGGCCGGCCCCGGGTCATGGGCTTGAAAAGCCTGCTCGAGCAGTGGCTGACCTTCCGCATCGACACCGTCACCAGGCGTCTCAACTGGCGGCTCGACAAGGTCAGGGCGCGGCTGCACATCCTCGAAGGTCTGCTTACGGCGTACCTGAACCTGGACGAGGTGATCCGCATCATTCGCCGCGAGGACGAACCGAAGCCGGTGCTGATGAAACGCTTCAAGCTGACGGAGATTCAGGCGGAGGCGATTCTGGAGACCAAGCTGCGCCACCTCGCCAGACTCGAAGAGATGAAGATCCGCGGCGAGCAGCAGGAGCTCGCCGAGGAGCAGGAGGAGCTGGATAAGATCCTCAAGAGCAAAGCGCGCCTGCGCAAGCTGGTGAAGGAAGAACTGCTGGCGGACGCCGAACAGTATGGCGATGCGAGGCGCAGCCGCATCGTGGAGCGCGCCGCCGCGCAGGCCATCAGCGAAGCCGATCTGGTGACCAGCGAGCCGGTGACCGTGGTGCTGTCGCAGCGCGGCTGGGTGCGTGCGGCCAAAGGGCACGAGGTCGATCCTGAAGCGCTTTCCTATAAGACGGGCGATGCTTTCCAGGCCGCAGCGCGCGGCAAGAGCACACAGCAGGCCGTGTTCCTCGACAGCACGGGGCGCGTCTATAGTCTGATCGCTCATTCGCTTCCTTCGGCGCGCGGGCAGGGCGAACCACTGTCCGGACGCATCGATCCGCCGGAAGGCGCCACGTTCGCTGGCGTGCTGATCGGCGAGCCTGACGATCGTTGGGTGATCGCCTCGGACGCCGGTTACGGCTTCGTCGTGCGGCTCGGCGAATTGCACTCGCGCAATCGAGCGGGCAAGGCCGTGCTCAAGATCCCGCAAGGCGCCGGCGTGCTGGCGCCCGCGCCTGTGACTTCAGATGATGCGCTGCTGTGCGCCGTCAGCAGCGACGGCAAGCTGCTGGCGTTCCCGGTGAAGGACCTGCCCGAGCTGCCGCGCGGCAAGGGCAATAAGATCTTCGGGTTGTCGTCGAAGAAGGTCGCGAACCGCGAGGAGTATCTCGTCGGCCTGGCCGTGGTTGCGCCCGATCAAAGTCTCATCGTGCGCTCGGGTGAGCGCAAGATGACGCTGAAGTTCGCTGATCTCAACGATTACCGCGGCGAGCGCGCCCAGCGGGGGGCCGTGCTGCCGCGCGGTTGGCGCAAGGTGGAGCGGTTGGAAGTGGAGTGAGGAAGAGCTAGAAGCGATTAGCGGTTGGAAGAGCTGGAAGCGGTTGGCGGTTAGCGGTTAGTGTCAGAGAACAGGCCGCTATGGCGGTTGCAAGCGTGCGGGCCCGCGCGCCCCCTCTCAGCTTTCGACGCAATCCGCGTCTTCGTCAGCGAAGCTGGCTTACCGACCACCCTGACGGTTAGAGTCGAATAAGAACCTCTTTTCCGAACTAACCGCTAACCGCTAACCGCTTCTTCACTCCACCGATTCTCACCCAATCACCACCTGCTCCGGCTCGTTCACAAAATACCCCTGTATGAACTCGACGCCGAGTTGCCAGAGCACCGCCATCGTGTTCGCATCTTCGACCCGCTCGGCGATAGTGCTGACCTTCTTGGCCTTGGCCTGATCGACCAGACTGCGGACGCGCTGCTGCAGCTCCTGGTCGACAGCCAGACCCTGCATGAGCGCACCGTCGATCTTGATGTAATCGACCGGCAGGCGCGCCAGCAGGCGGCTCGGATCGCGACCGCCGCCAAAGTGCTCGAGCGCAAAGCGGAAGCCCGCCTTGCGCACGCTTGCCGCGAGCTCGCTCGCATCGGCCAGGTGCTCGGCGGCGATCTGCTCGCTCACCTGGAACACGATGCGCTGCGGCTCGGCGCGGCTGGCCTTCAGCTGATTCGACAGCCAGTGCACGAGCGAACGGTCGCGCACCGAATCCTTCGAGAGTCTCACGAAGAGCTGCTGCACCGGGCGGCTTGCGCAGAAGGTCATCGCCGCGCCGATCACCCAGCGATCGATGTTCTTCATCAGGTCGTTGCGCTCGGCGGGCGGTATGAACTCCGAAGGCAGCAGTTCTTCGCCCTGTTCGTCGAGCATGCGCACCAGCACGTCGAACATGCGGTGGTCTTCGCCAAGCAGGCTTGCGATCGGCTGCTGCAAGAGTCGCAAGCGGTTCTCCATGAGCGCCGCACGGATGCGCTGCGCCCATATTTCGTCGGCCGCCTGCTGGCGCGTGTCATCCTCGCGCCGATCGACGATCTGCACACGCGCGCCGCCCGCCTGCTCGGCGCTCGCGCGCGCCGCCATGGCGTTGTCGAGCGCGCCGGCAACGTCCACGGAGCGGGGATCGATCATCCCCACCCCGATGCTGCACGTGCAGGAGATCTGCTTGTCGCCGACCCGGAACACCTGGGCCGCGGTTTTCTTCACCAGGTTGTTCGCCCAGGTCTCCACATCGCGCGGCGAGCCACGCTCCAACAGCAGCATCAGCACGGAGTCTGAGTAACGGCCGAACAGGTCGCCCGCCTGGCGCGCCTCGTCGACCAGCGCGGCGAACTGGCCGACGAAATCTTCGACGGCGAGCGGGCCGACTTCCTGTGCGATCGTTGCGAACTTGTCCGGCGCGATGCACACGAGCTGACGTACGCCGGCGCGGATTGGCTGCGTGAGCGCCTCGCGCAAACGGCTGGTGAAAAACCGGCGTTGCAGCGCCCCGGTGGCCGAGTCTCGCTCGAGCGCATCGGTCGATTGCGGGGTCAAGTCTACGGCGCCGCGCTTGTCGGCTGCGATGCACAACCGTACGGCCGGCTCGCCGTCGATCTCGGTGCGCGACAGCTCCATGTCGAGCGCGACGCTCGATCCGTCGGCCAGCCGTGCGTTGGCGCGCAGCGTATGATCTGACCACTTGCCCTGCAGGCACGCGACCAGCGCGCCCTTGATCGCCGCATGCGCTTCCGGGTCGAAGGCGTCCATGAGCGGCGTACCGACGATCGCATCCGGGTCCGGATATCCGTAGAGCTCGAGCCACGCAGGATTTGCATCGACCACGATGCCTTCCTGCACGTGGGCGATGGCGTCCGCGGAGCCCGCCATGAGCGACTGCAACTGCTCGCGATACTCGCGCGCGGCGCTGATTGCGTCACTCAGCTCGCGGGCGCGGCGATACGATTCGAGCTCACGCTCGACCACGGCCTGCAACCTGACAGGGTGCTTGAGCGTGACCACGTCGCGCGCGCCCTCCAGCATGGCCGCCGCCATGATGTCCTCGTCCACCTGGTCGCGGGCGACCAGCACCGGGGCGCTTGCCCCGTTTTGCCGATGCACGCTCATCACTTTGGCGGTGTCCGCCGGGTCCGGACCGACGAACGCAATGAGCATGTGGGGCTTGATCTGCGCCAGCGCGTCGCTCAAATCGTTCAACTCACGGATCCAGTTGCAGTGCACGGCGAGCCCGGCTTTGCGCAGGGCGCTGTTGACGGCCTCGACGTTGTCCTGATGGCGGGTGAGGACGATCATCGGTACGGCGGTCTGTGCGCTTGGTTCGGGCAAGGTGGTCTCCAAAGCGGATGACGAAGCTAAGAAACGAATAGGTCAGAACACGGGGGTGAGTACTCTGAACTATCCGCTATCCGCTATCCGCTATCCGCT
>Ga0079224_100001127_pt1 | contig 29574 bp, 27 predicted proteins | sample Stecom2015_FD_80414 | JGI IMG/M metagenome (GOLD analysis project Ga0079224, IMG submission 80414) | Agricultural soil microbial communities from Utah to study Nitrogen management - Steer compost 2015 | ecosystem: Environmental > Terrestrial > Soil > Agricultural land | place: USA: Utah... | reverse complement strand
GGCGAGCTGTACCTGCGCGGCGGCGGCGACCCGACGATGCTCGCCGAGGACTACGCGGACCTGGCCGCCCAGGTCGCCGCCAGCGGGGTGAAGGTGGTCACCGGCGACGTGGTGGCCGACGACACCCGCTTCGGCGACGTGCGGCTCGGCAACGACTGGGCCTGGGACGACGAGCCGTACTATTACGCCGCGCCCGTCTCGGCCCTCACCGTGGCGCCCAACACCGACTACGACGCCGGCACGGTCATCGTCGACGTCACGCCCGGCACGCAGCCGGGCGAGGCCGCCGAGGTGACGGTGACGCCCCCGACCGACGCCGTCACCGTCGTGAACGAGGCCACCACCGCCGCCGACGGTGCGGGCAGCGGCATCAGCGTCGAACGTGAGCACGGCACGAACGTCGTGACCGTCACGGGCAGCATCGACGTGGGAGACACCAGCCGCGACTGGGTCAGCGTGCCCGAACCGGCCGACTACGCCGCGGACGTGTTCGTCCGGGCCCTACGCGCCCACGGCGTGCGGGTGATCGGCGAGACGAGCCGAGGTGCGACGCCGGAGCAGGCGCGGGTGCTCGCCGAGCACGAGTCGATGCCGCTGAGCGAGCTGATGATCCCGTTCATGAAGCTGAGCAACAACGGGCATGCAGAGGTCCTGATCAAGGAGATGGGCCGAGTGGTGGCCGATGAGGGAACCTGGGACGCAGGGCTCGAGATTCTGCGCGACGAGCTCGCGACCGGCTACGGCGTCGACACCAGCGTGATGTCCAACCGGGACGGCTCCGGGCTCTCGCGGCGCAATCTGATTCCGCCGGCCGTGATCGCCACCGTGCTGCGAGTGGCCCGGGACCGTTCCTGGTTCGACGCCTGGTACGAAGCGCTCCCGATCGCCGGAGAGTCCGACCGGATGGTCGGTGGCACGCTGCGCTCGCGCATGGCCGGCACGGCGGCCGCGGGCAACGTGCACGCCAAGACCGGCACGCTGACCGGAGCGAGCGCCCTGTCGGGCTACGTGACCGACGCTGACGGCCGCGAGCTGATCTTCTCGATCATGTTCAACGACTTTCTCGGCGGCAAAACGAGTGACCTCGAAGACCGGATCGCGGTGCGGCTGGCCGAGCACAGCGCGGAGGAGTCCGCTACGCACCGGACGGTCGACGTTCCGGCGGTGGACCTGCCCGACGACATCGAGTGCTCGTGGGCGAAGGCCTGTTGACGAGGAGGTTTGACGGTCATGACCATGGTGCGTGACCATGGTCATATGAAGGCTGATGTGAGTCTGCCGGCCGGCCGGTTCAAGGCCGAGTGCCTGAAGGTGCTCGACGACGTCGCCGAGACGCGTGAACCGGTGGTGATCACCAAGCGGGGGCGCCCCGTGGCCAGGCTGGTGCCCGCGGACGCTCCCGCGCCCTTGTTCGGCGCCTTCGCGGCATCAATAGCGCGGTACGACGACCTCGTCTCGCCCATCGACGAGGAGTGGGACGCCGCGCGTTGACCAGACCGGCTACGTCCGATCCCGGAGTGGTGCTGGACACACACGTGCTCATCTGGTTGCTGGCCGGTGACGAGCGAATCTCACCCGCGCTCCGGCAGACGGTCGACAATGCGTCGTATGCCAACGGCGCTCACGTCAGCGCCATCAGCCTGTGGGAGGTCTCCATGCTGGAGGCCAAGGACAGGCTCATCCTGTACCGGGACGTCGGCACCTGGGTCGAGACAGTAGCGACACATCCTGGTCTGACGATCGTCCCGCTAGCACCGGAGATCGCGGTGGCCAGCACCCGACTGCCGGGCGAGCTGCCGGGTGACCCGGCCGACCGAATGATCGTCGCGACCGCTCGCGTACTGGGGGCGACATTGATCACGGCAGATCGTGCACTGCTCGATTACGGAGCGCAGGGCCACCTCCGGGTGCTCGCCGCCGCCTGACGACATGCCGGTCGGAGACGCTGAACTCCTGCGCGCTGCGGCCGATACAGTGGGCGCGTGGCGCTTTATCGTGACGAAGCGGTGGTGCTGCGCACCCAGAAGCTGGGCGAGGCGGACCGCATCGTCACCCTGCTGACGCGAGGCAACGGCCGGGTGCGTGCGGTGGCGAAGGGCGTGCGACGGACGAGCAGCCGGTTCGGCGCCCGCCTCGAGCCGTTCATGCACGTCGACCTGCAGCTGGCCACCGGCCGTACCCTCGACGTCGTCACCCAGGCCGAGACCATCGCCCCCTACGGCATGAACATCACCGACGACTACGGGCGCTACACCGCGGCAACGGCGATCCTCGAGACCGCCGAGCGGCTCACCGCCGAGGAACGCGAGCCGATGGTCCAGCACTACCTCCTGCTGGTGGGGGCGTTGCGGACGCTGGCCAACGCCGAGCACGAGCCGGGCCTGGTGCTCGACGCCTACCTGCTGCGTGGACTCTCCATCGCCGGGTTCGCGCCGAGTTTCGCCGACTGCGCGCGCTGCGACGCCACCGGGCCGCACCGGCTGTTCTCGGTTCAGGCAGGCGGCATGGTGTGTCCGGGGTGCCGGCCGGCGGGTACGGTCGCGCCGGCACCGGAGACCGTTGCCCTGCTGGCGGCGCTCCTCACCGGCGACTGGGCGGTGGCCGACGCCAGCGCACCGCAAGCTCGTCGCGAAGCGTCCGGCATCACCGCCGCCTTCCTGCAGTGGCATTTGGAGCGGGGGCTCCGGTCGTTGAGTTTGGTGGAGCGGTGAGGCGCCGAGCGTGCGAGGCGGCGAACGCGACCGGTGAGGTGGAGCGGTGAGGCGCCGAGCGAGCAGGAAGACTTACACGCCGCCGACGCCGCATCCGTCCGGCGCGACCCCTCCGGCGATTCCGGCGGAGTTGGTGCCCGGTCATGTCGCCATCGTCATGGACGGCAACGGTCGCTGGGCGAACCAGCGGGGCCTGCCGCGCACCAAGGGTCACGAGGCCGGTGAGGGCGTCCTGCTCGATGTGATCCACGGCGCCATCGAGATGGGCATCCAGCACCTGTCCGTCTATGCGTTCTCGACGGAGAACTGGCGGCGTACGCCTGAGGAGGTCCGATTCCTCATGGGGTTCAACCGGGCGGTGATCCGGCGCCGGCGCGACGAGCTGGACGATCTCGGCGTGCGGATCAGGTGGGCGGGGCGACGCCCCCGGCTGTGGAAGAGTGTGATCGCCGAACTCGAGGATGCCGAGCGGCGCACCCGCACCAACGACGTCATCACGTTGCAGTTCTGTGTCAACTACGGCGGGCGGGCCGAGCTCGGTGACGCCGCGGCCGCCCTGGCCGCTGATGTCGCGGCCGGTAAGGTCGATCCGCGCCGGGTGAACGACCGCACGCTGGCCCGTTACCTCTACAACCCGGACCTGCCCGACGTCGATCTGTTCCTCCGGCCCTCCGGTGAGCTGCGGACTTCGAACTTCATGCTCTGGCAGTCGGCCTACGCCGAGATGGTCTTTCTCGACACGCTGTGGCCGGATTTCGATCGCCGGCAGCTGTGGCGGGCGGTGGAGATCTTCGCGCGGCGCGATCGGCGCTACGGCGGGGCCGACCCTGCCCTTCCGGCCGTTTGACGTCTCAGGCGAGTATCATCTGCTCCGGCCCGTGTCGATCACGGTCGGTCAGCGCTGTACCACGCTCGGAGAGGCGGCGTGCCCGTGGCGGATGAGGACAACAAGCGTGCAGCGCACCAGGCGTTGGTGCAGCGGGTCCTGAACGCGCCGGCCACGACGACGCCGGAGCAGCGCGCGCGTGCGTTCGACAACGACGGCGTCCCTGCGCAGCTGCAGCCCCTGATTGACAAGGTGGTGACGCAACCTGCGCAGGTCTCCGACACGGACTTCGCCGACGCGAAAGCGTCCGGATACACCGAGGACGAGCTCTTCGAGTTGGTGGTCTGCGCCGTGGTCGGCCAGTCCGCCCGGTTGTACGATGCCGGGCTGGCAGCTCTGGCCCGAGCGGCAGACGACGGAGACGCCGGATAATGCGACTGGACATCCTCAACCACGGATACGGCCGCGGAGCCAAGCTGCTGTTCGCCGTCGTCCGGGTGTTCAGCGGGCACCCGATGCCAGACGCCGCGAGGCTGGTGTTCTACCGGCCCGGCTTCTACGGCGACGTGGCGAAGGCGTTCACCCATGAGGCGATGCGGGGCCCCTCTGCGTGGACTGTCGCTGAGCGCGAGCTGATGGCGGCCTACATCTCGAAGGTCAACGACTCCGCGTTCTGCGTCAGCGCCCACAGCGCGACCGCCGGACAGGCCTACCAGGACGGCGCGAAGGTCCAAGCGGTGCTGGCTGACGTGGACTCCGCACCGATCGGGGAGCCGCTGCGCGCGACGTTGCGGATGCTCGGCAAGCTGACCCGCGAGGCGGACGTGAGCGCTGAGGACATGCGCGAGGTGCTCGCTGCCGGTGTGTCACGCCAGCAGGTCCGGGACGCATTGGCGGTGTGCGCCGCGTTCAACACGACCGGTCGCCTCGGTGACGCCTTGGGGTTCGAACTGCTCAGCACCGAGGGTTTCGCGGCCGGGGCCAAGTACCTGCTCAAGCGGGGTTACCGGTAGACCTGGCTTCCGGCGGCCGGGCGTGTCGCGCGGCAGAGCGGCGGACCTAGATCGGCCCCATGTCGCGTTCCTCGCTCCAGCCGAGGTTGGTCGCCATCCGGGCGAGTACGTCGACGGTGGTGCGGTAGTCGCTTTCGCTGATGCCTTCGGTGATGCGCTCGCGGTGGGCGGCGACACGGCCCTGGATGTCGGTCAGCGCCTTCGTGCCGGTCTCGGTGAGCCCGACGCGGTCAGGCCCGAGCGGGGTGGCCCAGCCGCGGCTGCACAGGTCGTCGACGACCGGACGGACGGTGGGCATGTGGGGAGCGAGGTAGGGGGCGGCCTCGTCGTCGATCTCGGCGTAGGTCGTGGGCCCTCGCTGCAGGAGGTTGAGGATCTGCCAGTGCCGAGGCGTGATGGCGGCGCCGCCGAGGACGGCGTCGAAACTCTGGTCGATCAGCCTGTCGACCAGTTTGAGCCAGTACCCGATGGGGTGGCGATCGGCTGGCGCCTCGGGCGCGTTCATGACAGCTCCTCTGAGCAAACAACGACGTTCATGTTTCGCAGCAAGCACCTGAAAATTAACAGCCATGCTGGCGGTTGTGCCGGAGAACGGCGTGATGACCACAGGTGAACGGGCCATCATAGCGCCGCATGGGGACATTTGGCCGAAGTCCGACGCCTGGCAGCGTCGATGATGATCACGGATCCGGCTGGATCCCGTGGTTCAAGCGCCGTGCCCGCGATTCGAGATAGTCGCGTTCGGGCATGCTGGTCGTGCGGCGGGCCGCTCGCTGGTAGGCCGATTTCGCGGCGTCGAGGTCACCGGCCATCTCCCACAGGTGGCCGCGTACCGCGTCGAGGCGATGATGCTCGGCGAGGCGGGTGTCGTCGTCGAGGGCGGCGAGCATGGCGAGCCCGTTGTGGGGGCCGTGAACCATCGCGGCGGCGACGGCGTGGTTGAGGGTGACCATCGGGTTGGGGGCGAGACGCTCGAGCAGCTGGTACAGCGCGAGGATCTGCGGCCAGTCGGTGTCGTCGGCGTGTTCGGCTTCGTCGTGGACCGCCGCGATGGCCGCTTGGAGTTGGTACGGCCCGACCGCGCGGGTGCCCAGTGCCTCGGTGACCAGGGCGACGCCTTCGGCGATGTACGCGCGGTTCCACCGGCTACGGTCCTGCTCAGCCAGCGGTACCAAGGCGCCGTCGGCGGTGGTGCGTGCGGCGCGGCGGGCGTCGGTGAGCAACATCAGCGCCAGCAATCCAGCGGCCTCGCCGTCGTCAGGCAGTTGGCGGCGGACTTCGCGGGTGAGCCGGATCGCCTCCGTGGTCAGCTCGTTGCGGTGCAACTGCTCGCCGGAGGTCGCGGTGTAGCCCTCGTTGAAGATCAGATAGAGCACGTGCAGCACGGCTGCTTCGCGTTCGTGGCGTTCATGGGCGCAGGGCATCTCGAACCGCGCGCCGCTGCTCTTGATGCGCTGTTTCGCGCGGCTGATGCGCTGGGCCATCGTCGGTTCGGGGACGAGGAAGGCGCGGGCGATCTCGGCCGTGGTCAGCCCGCCGACGGCCCGTAACGTCAGCGCGATCTGGGACGTCGGCGACAACACCGGGTGGCAGCACAAGAACAGCAGCGTGAGCGTGTCGTCGGCAGCCGGTGCATGCTCGTCCGGCGGTGCCGCCACGCCGGGCGTCGCGGGCTCTTGCGCGAAGGCCGCCTCTTCGCGCCGGCGCCGTGCTGATTCGCTGCGCAGCTGGTCGGTCAGTCGCCGTGAGGCGACGGTGATGAGCCAACCTCGGGGGTTGGCTGGAACGCCGTCGTCGGGCCATTGCACGGACGCGGCGACCAACGCCTCCTGGACGGCGTCCTCGGCGAGGTCGAAGTGCCCGTAGCGGCGCACGAGCGCACCGAGAACATGCGGCGCCTGCTCGCGCAGCAGGCTCTCCACCGTCGTGATCACATCTCCAGCCCGGCGACATCCATGACCGGGCGGATCTCGATCGTCGATGATCCCGAACCGGGGATCCGGCCGCCGAGATCGACCGCACGCTCGAACCCGTCGCAGTCGATGAGGTAATAGCCGATCAACACGGTATCGCGAGGTGACCCGCCGCCGGTGACGACGGCGCCGTCGGGTCGGCGATGGACCGACGTCGCGTTGACCGGATCGGCCAACCCTTCGCAACTGACCAGCTCACCGGACGCAGCCAGGCACTTGCCGAAGGTGACGTGATCGTCGCTCCATCCGAGGGTGGACTCGTCCGGGTCGCCATAGACCATGAGCATGTATTTCACCGCGCTCCCTTCACACCGTGGGTGCAGTGGTCGGCACCCGTTGTGAAGGACGTCGGATCAGCGTGCGCCGATTCGACATCGGGTCGGGCATGGGTTCGAGGCGCATCGGCGCCTGGCCCGGGTCGTCGGGCTCGCGGCAAGGCTCAATGCTCGTCGTAATGCTGCCCGTGGGCGGCATGCAGGTGGCCGTCGTGCAGGTAATCGGTGTGATCACCGTGCTCGACGGCCGGATGCCCACAGGTTGCGTCGTGGCGGTGCGGGTGTGTGCCGGTCGTGACGTGCTCGCCGGTGACCCGGGGGTCGTCGCTCGGGCGGTGTCGGTTGCGGTGGCGGCGCACCATCGACCCGACCGGCCAGGAGATGACGAATCCGGCGAGCGCGATGACGACGATGCTCGCCCCCGGCGCGACGTCCACGTGGTACGAGAACACGACACCGGCCAGCGAAGGCACCACGCCGAGCACCAGCGCCAGCACGAACGAAGCCCGGAAACCGCGCGTGAACTGCTGAGCCGTCGCCACTGGCACGACCATGAGCGCGCTGACGAGCAACAGGCCGACCGTGCGCATGGCCACCGCGACGGTCACGGCTGCCATGACGGCGATCAGGACGCCGTACACGCGAACCGGGAGCCCGGTGACCCGGGCGAACTCCTCGTCCTGGCACACGGCGAACAGTTGCGGCGCCAACCCGACGGCCAACACGATGACCACCACCGCGAGCACGGCGACGACCCACAGGTCAGCTGCCGACACGGTGGTGATCGAGCCGAACAGGTAGGTGTTGAGCGTGGCCGCGGTACTGCCGGCCAGCCCGGTCAGCAGGACACCACCGGCGATACCGCCGTAGAAGAGCATCGCCAGCGCGACGTCGGCCGAGGCACGCCCGTACGCTCGCACGAGCTCGATGGCGATCGCCCCCGCGACGGCGACGGCCACGGCCGTCCAGACCGGGGCCCAACCGGTCAAGAGGCCGACCGCGACGCCGGTGAGCGCGACGTGACCGACTCCGTCACCCATCAGCGCCAGGCGCCGTTGGACCAGATACGTGCCCACAGCCGGCGCGGCCAGGCCGGTGAGGAACGCCGCGATCAGCGCGCGCTGCATGAAGTCGTAATCCAACAGGCTCATCCGAACAGGCCCGTCTCGTGATCGTCGAGGTGGTCGGGTACGCCGGCCCCCGCCGTGGCCGGTAGGGCGCCGTCGCGGACGATCCGGCCCCCGTCGAGCATGACACCGCGGTCGATCAGCGGCGCCAACGGGCCCATCTCGTGCAGCACCAGCAGGACGGTACGCCCGGAGGCGACGAAGGTCCGCAGCGCCCGCGCGAAGGCCTCCTGACTACCTCGGTCGACGCCGGCGTTGGGCTCGTCGAGGACGAGCAGGTCCGGCTCGCCGGCTGCCGCCCGCGCGATCAGCACCCGCTGTTGCTGCCCTCCGGACAGGTTGGCGACGGTGTCGCTGGCTCGGTCGGCAAGTCCGACCAGCTCGATCGCGTGGTCGACGGCGGCCCGGTCGGCGCGGGTGGCCGGCCGGAACAGGCGCCGACGGCTGAGCCGTCCGGACGCCACGACTTCACGCACGGTGGCCGGCACCCCGGCAGCGGCGGTGGCGCGCTGGGGCACGTAACCGATGCGGGACCAGTCGCGGAAGGTGGCCAGCGGCTGGCCGAACAGCGTGATCTCGCCGGCGGCCGCGGGGACGAGCCCGACGATGGCGCGGACCAGTGTCGATTTGCCCGAGCCGTTGGCGCCCAGCAGGCTGACGACCTCGCCCTCGAGGACGTGGAGGTTGACGTCGTGGAGCACGGCGCGCTCGTCGAAGTCGACGCGCAACCCGCGGGTGGCGACGACGGACTCGGTCATGACGGTCACGGTACCCGTGTAGTCGGTCTCAACCGCAGCCGTTCGCGGCGCGGAGAGCTTCGAGGTTGGCCCGCATCAGGGCCAGGTAGTCCTGGTCGGCGGTCTCGTCGGTGCGGCCCTCGATGGGGTCGAGCACAGCGGTTTCCACTCCGAGGTCGGCGGCGACGGTTTCGGCGACCTTCGGGCTCACCAGCCGCTCGTAGAAGATCGTCGTGACGTCCTCGGCCTCGACGATCTCGTGAATGTCGGCCACGCGCTCCGGCGAGGGCTCGGCATCGGGATCGAGACCCGCGATACCCACCTGATGCAACCCGTAGCGGTCGGCGAGGTAACCGAAGGCCTCGTGGGCGACGACGATCGTGTCGCGCTCGCATTGCTCCAGCCCGGCGGCGAACTCGCTGTCGAGTTGGTTCAGCTCGGCCGCCAGCTCGTCGGCGTTGGCCCGGTAGCGCTCAGCATGGTCCGGATCGATCTCGGCGAGGTGCTCGGCCACGGCGTCGGCAATGCTGACCAGATTGGTCGGGTCCAGCCAGATGTGCGGGTCGCCGTCGAGGTCACCGTGGTCGTGATCGCCGTGTTCATCGCGGTCCTCGTCATGCTGCTCGTCGTCCTCGTCGCTCTCGTGGTGCTCGAGCTCGACGACGTCGGCCGTGTTCAGCGCCGCGCCCTCGGCGTTCTGCTCCACTGCGGCGTCGACGGAAGGCTGGAATCCCTGCAGGTAAACCACGAGATCGGCATCGGCGACCTGGCCGACCTGGCGGGCGGTGAGCTCGAGGTCGTGGGACTCCGCGCCGGGTTGGGTGAGGTTCTCGACCGTGACGTCATCACCACCGACCCGCTCGGCGACGAAGGCCAGCGGATAGAACGAGGCCAGCACCGTCGGGCCGTCGGTGGAGGAGGAGCCGGACGAGCCACACCCGGCCAAAGCGAGGCTTGCGCAGGCCACAGCGGTCGCAGAGCCGGCCGCGCGTCGGATGTTCATGGGACACATTCTCATCTGTATTGACAACCATTGTCAAAACGGGCCTGTGTCGCGAACCTGCTGCCACCGGCTTGAACATGGCTATCATGGCCAAGAGTGGGCACCACGGGGTGAGCAGGAAGGTGGGGTACGCATTGGCGGGCAGTGATCAGCCGGTCAAGGAGCAACGTCGCACCCGCCAGCGGGCGGCGGTGGACGAGATCCTGGACGAGACCGCTGACTTCATCAGCGCCCAAGACCTCCATGCCGCACTGCGAGCGCGTGGGGTGGGCGTAGGCCTGGCCACGGTGTATCGCACCCTGCAAGGGCTCGCCGACGACGGCCGGGTGGACGTGTTGCGCGCCGACGGTGGCGAGGCGGTCTACCGCCGATGCCTGCGCGAGGAGCATCATCACCACCTGGTGTGCCGTACCTGCAAGGCCACGGTCGAGATCGCCGGGCCCGCGGTCGAGCGGTGGATGAAGACGGTCGCCGACAAGCACGGCTACACCGACGTGTCGCACACCATCGAGATCTTCGGCACGTGTCCGCGCTGCGCGGCCGCGTAGCCGACCGGTTACGCGATCCACCCCGACGCGCGCGCCACGACCACGGCGGCAAGCGCGACGACGATGAGAAACCGAACGAAGCGGGCAGTCGAGTCGAGCCGCGGCCACGCCAGCGTGAGCAGCCAGGCGAGGAAGAGCACCACGAGGCCCAGGAGCGCCGGGCCCCACGGGGGCGGCGCCAGCAGCCCGCCGAGCAGCACGGCCCCGGTACCGATACCGATGAGCCACTTGGGTGCGGAACTCAGCCGGACCAGAATCGGGTAGCTGAAGCCCTCGAGCCGGACGCGCGCACTCGAGCGCGCCGGCGGGACGGGCGGGCCCGGGCGGCGCGAACCGCCCGGACGCGGCGCACGCGACCCCTGGCCGGGCGCGGCGGGCCGACGGTTCGGGGTACGGCGAGGCTGGCGGCGGTTCTGTGGCACGGTCTTCCTTCGGTTCGGACGTCACGATGGCGAACGTCAACTCGCCAATCGTACGGTGATGCCCGGACATGGTCCTCAATAGGCTGACCGCGCCCGACTCGCGGCGTCGACGCGGTCGCCGTCAGCGCGATGATCACCGGTCTACCGCTAGCATCGACGCCGCCTGTCGATCGACTGAAGGAAGTCCGATGCTCGTCGTCACGCGGTACCGCGTCCCTGCTGAAGAAGCCGAGTCGTTCGTCGATCGCGCGCGCCGCGCTCTCGAGGTGCTGTCCGAACGACCGGGTTGGCGCAGCGGCCACATCGGCAGGGCAGCAGATGACCCGACACTGTGGGTCATCACCAGTCGATGGAAGAACGTCGGCTCCTATCGGCGTGCCCTGTCGTCCTACGACGTGAAGGTCGAAGCGGTGCCGCTGCTGTCGCTGGCCGTCGACGAGCCGTCGGCCTACGAGCTCATGGCGTCGGTGCCGGCGGTTGCGGAATCGGACGACCGGGGCGAGCCGGCGTGAGCGGCGCCCATCTGCACTCACACGGCCCGCCCGCCCCGGCGTCTGCGCACATGCGCCGCGTGGTGTTGTGTGTCCTGGTTCCGCTGATCGTCGCCACGATCGCCGGGCTCGTCCTGCTCTGGCCGTCCGGAGAGCCGCCCAGCATCGAGTCCGGGGTCCGTACCGACGCGACCATCGTGGCCATCGACGACTGCGCTGACGTCACTGCCCGCGACCCTTCCAACACCTCTGGTCACAGCCACGGGCCAGCGCAGTCGCCGGGGGAGTGCCGGGAAGCGCAGGTGCGCATCGAGTCCGGCCCGGACGAGGGCACCGAAGCCGTCGTGCCCCTGCCGTTCGGCACCGGTGCCCCGCAGTTCGACGTCGGTGATGCCGTCGTGCTGGGTGCCCTGCCTGAGGCGCCCCTGGACAGCCGGTACGAGGTCCTCGATTTCCAGCGCAGCGGTTCGTTGATCTGGCTGGGTGTGTTGTTCGGCGTGGCCGTGGTGGCGCTGTCGGGGTGGAAGGGCGTGGCCGCCCTGGGCGGGCTGGGTGTATCGATCGCGGTGCTGGTCGTCTTCGTCCTGCCCGCATTGCTCACCGGCGGTGAGCCGCTGCCGGTCGCCGTGGTCGGCGCCGCCGTCATCATGATCGTCACGCTGTATCTCGCGCATGGACTGTCGATCCGCACGTCGGTCGCGCTCATCGGCACGTTGATCAGTCTGGCGCTCACCGGCGTGCTCGGGACCGTGTTCACGTCGCTGGCCAATTTCACCGGTCTCGCCGATCATGCGGCGTCGTATCTCGGCGCGATCGACACCGACCTGAACGTCCGGGGCTTGCTGCTCGCTGGTCTCGTGATCGGTGCGCTGGGCGTGCTCGACGACGTCACCGTGACGCAGAGCGCCGCGGTGTGGGAACTCGCCGCGGCCGACCCGGCGGCCTCGCGTCGCTCGCTGTTCGCCGCCGGGCTGCGCATCGGCCGCGAGCACGTGGCAGCCACCGTGAACACGCTGGTCCTGGCGTACGTGGGTGCGTCGTTGCCGCTGCTGATGGTCTTCAGCGTCGCGGGCCAGGGGATGTTCGACGCCGTCACCACCGAGGCCGTGGCGCAAGAGATCGTGCGCTCCCTGGTCGGGGGTCTGGGCATCATCGCTGCGGTTCCGGTCACCACGGGCCTGGCTGTGGTCGCCGTGCGCGGCCGGGGGCGGCGAATCGCGGGGCGGGGCTCGGTCCGACTGGCCGACCAGGTACAGGCATGAATCCGAGCCCGGCGAATTCGATCGATGCGACGACCCCTCGTTTACCCTCGACTCTCGACCCGGGGCGACTGATAGTAGTGGTTCCGGTCTCGACGCCGTCACGCCTGGATTTGGAGTGAGTGCCCGTGCCCGTGCCCGTCGACGCCATCGTGTCCCTCGCCAAGCGTCGGGGATTCGTTTACCCGACCGGCGAGATCTACGGCGGAACCAGGTCGGCGTGGGACTACGGGCCACTCGGGGTGGAGCTGAAAGAGAACATCCGCCGGCAATGGTGGCGGTCCATGGTCCAGCAGCGTGACGACGTCGTGGGCCTGGATTCCGCGGTGATTTTGCCGCGTGAGGTCTGGGTGGCCTCCGGTCACGTCGACCGCTTCGTCGACCCGCTCACCGAGTGTCAAGCGTGTCACCAGAGGTTTCGCGTCGACCAGTTGCCTGCCGGCCAGGTGCCCGGCGGATCCGGGCGGCCCGGCGACCAGCCGTGCCCGGAGTGCGGGGCCAAAGACGCATGGACCGAGCCGCGGATGTTCAGTGGCCTGCTGAGCACCCATTTGGGGCCGGTCGACTCCGACGACGGGCTGCATTACCTGCGGCCCGAGACCGCGCAGGGCATTTTCGCCAATGTCCTCAACGTCATGAACTCGTCGCGGCGGCGACCGCCGTTCGGTATCGCGCAGGTCGGCAAGGCATTCCGGAACGAGATCACCCCGGGGAACTTCATCTTCCGGACCCGCGAGTTCGAGCAGATGGAGATGGAGTTCTTCGTCGAGCCGGGCACCGACGAAACGTGGCACGACTACTGGCTGCAAGCCCGCTGGGACTGGTACGTCGACCTGGGCATCGATGCAGGGAACCTGCGCCTGTACGAGCACCCGGATGACAAGTTGTCGCACTACTCGAAGCGCACGGTCGACATCGAGTACCGATTCGGACTCGGCGCGGCGGAGTTCGCCGAACTCGAGGGCGTGGCGAACCGGACCGATTTCGACCTGTCCACGCACTCTCGCCATTCCGGCCAGGACCTCAGCTACTACGACCAGGAGAAAGGCACTCGCTGGATCCCGTACGTCATCGAGCCGGCGGTCGGGCTGACCCGATCGGTGCTGGCGTTCCTGCTCGAGGCCTACGACGTCGACGATGCGCCCAATGCCCGCGGCGGCGCCGACGCCCGGACGGTGCTGCGCTTCGACCCACGACTGGCGCCGGTCAAGGTGGCGGTCCTGCCGTTGTCACGCAATGTCGACCTCTCGCCGAAGGCGCGCGACCTGTCCACCCGGCTGCGCGCGCGGTGGAACGTCGAGTTCGACGACTCCGGCGCCATCGGGCGGCGCTATCGCCGCCAGGACGAGATCGGTACGCCGTTCTGTGTGACCGTCGACTTCGCCTCACTCGAGGACAACGAGGTCACCGTCCGCGATCGCGACACGATGCGCCAGGAGCGCGTCGGACTCGACCGGGTGGAGTCGTACCTGGCGGAACGGTTGCCCACCTGAGACTTGGCCGGTCGCTGCAGGCGGAGTGGTCCACGGCCCATGGCCGGTCGCTGCGATGAGGGAGAATGGGTGGCGACATGACATCGACCATCCCCGTTGCCCCCAGTTCGGCGACGCCTGCCTTTGACGGCGTGCCCACCGCGCTGCGTCTCGGCGAGCTGAGCGTCGATCCGCCGGTGGTCCTCGCGCCGATGGCCGGCGTCACCAACGCCGCGTTCCGCCGACTGTGTGCCGAGCAGGGCGCCGGGCTCTACGTCTGCGAGATGATCACCTCGCGCGGCATCGTGGAACGCGACGAGAAGACGCTGTCCATGCTGGTGTTCGCCGACGCCGAGGATGTGCGGTCGGTGCAGCTGTACGGCGTCGACCCGCACTACGTCGGCGAGGCCGTGAAGATCCTGGCCGGAGACTACGGCGTCGCCCACGTCGACTTGAACTTCGGCTGTCCGGTGCCCAAGGTGACCCGCAAGGGCGGGGGAGCGGCGCTGCCGTACAAGCGTGTCCTGCTCGGGCGCATCCTGCGCGCCGCTGTCGAGGCCGGTGAGCCGTACGGCATTCCCGTCACGATGAAGACGCGTAAAGGCATCGACGACGATGTGCTGACCTACCTCGATGCCGGCCGGATCGCCGAGGACGCCGGGTGCGCGGCCATCGCGTTGCATGGGCGGACGGCCGCGCAGCACTATGCGGGTGCTGCCGACTGGGACGCCCTCGCCCGGCTCAAACAGCACGTCAGCATCCCGGTGCTCGGCAACGGCGACATCTGGGAAGCCGCTGACGCGGTGCGAATGGTGCGCGAGACCGGAGTGGACGGCGTCGTCATCGGGCGGGGCTGCCTCGGGCGGCCGTGGCTGTTCCGCGACCTCGCCGCCGCGTTCGCCGGCGGGGCCGTTCCGCCGTTGCCCACGCTGGGCGAAGTCGCGGCCATGATGCGACGGCACGCGCAGCTGCTGGCCGACCTGATGGGTGAAGACCGCGGCCTGCGCGACATGCGCAAACACATGGCCTGGTACCTCAAGGGCTTCGTCGTCGGCCAACAGGTGCGAGCCGCGCTCGGCATGGTCAGCGGACTCGACGAGCTCGACCAGCTCCTGAGCGAGCTCGACCCGGATCAGCCGTTCCCCGTCGCCGAACTCGGTACGCCACGCGGGCGTCAAGGTACGCCGCGCAAAGTGGCCCTACCCGCCGGCTGGCTGGACGACCAGCACGGCGGGGACGACGAGCTCGCCGGCGCCGAAATCGGCATCTCCGGCGGTTGATCACACCAGGCGGCCGGGCGCATCGCGCCGTCGGGTGTCCTGATACGTGGTCATCACGTCGTGTCCTCGCGGTCCCCACGTTTATGCTGTGGCGATGACGGGCGGTCACGTCGCTCGTTTCAGCCGTGACGGAAGGACGGGCGGATGCCGGGCGCGGCAGTACTGAGCATGCAGGTCTCCGGCGTTGCGGCCGAGGCCCCGGTGGTGCGCGCCGGGCTACTCGACTGGGCGTCGCAGACCGCCGTCGACGTGCGCCCGGTGCTACAGACCGTCGCGATCACCGTCGCCGTCCTGTTCGTCATCTACAAGGCCGTGCAGTCGAAGTTCTCGTTCGGCACGATCATCGTCTCCGCGCTGGCCGCCGGGGTGTTCATCTGGGCGGTGTTCAACGTGACGACGTTGCGCGACACCGTCGGCGAGGACCTACCCGGCGGTTCGTCCAGCGGGTCCGAGCCGGGCGAATCCGAACCCGCCGACTGAGTTCCCCTGCCTGATGCACCTGTGGTGCTGAGGGACACCGTTTCGGCGTTCATCCGGTCCGGTCAGGTACGTACCAGTTCGTGTGCTGTGCATCACGTCACAGTCACGATGGAAACGGAGATCGCCCGCGGTCACGGCCAGGGTGACCGCCTGACGTGCGAGCCCACGCGACGATTGGTCCGAAAGTGGTCGAGGCGGGACAACTGCGCTGCTCACTAGGCTCCGCGTCACAAGTCGCGCAATGGTGCGCACGGGATCCGCACACAAGGGGGCCGGACAGTGACGCAGTACGTGTTCGACTTTTCGCAGGGCAGCAAGGACGACAAGGATCTGCTCGGAGGCAAGGGCGCGAACCTCGCCGAGATGACTTCGCTGGGGCTGCCGGTCCCACCGGGGTTCACCATCACCACTGAGGCGTGCCGGCACTACCTCGCGACCGGACGCGAGCCGGACGAACTGGCCGAGCAGGTCTCGGCCCAGTTGAGCGAGCTCGAGCGGCGCACCGGAAAACGCCTCGGCGACCCCGACGACCCGCTGCTGGTGTCGGTGCGCTCGGGCGCGAAGTTCTCGATGCCCGGAATGATGGACACCGTGCTCAACGTCGGGCTGACCGACGTGTCGGTGACCGGCCTGGCCCAGCGCTCCGGCGACGACCGCTTCGCCTGGGATTCCTACCGGCGCCTGGTGCAGATGTTCGGCGAGACGGTCCTGGGAGTCGCGGGCCACCACTTCTCCGAGGCGATCGAGGCCATGCAGGCCGACCGCGGCGTGGAGTCCGACGTCGAGCTCGGCGCCGAAGACCTGCGTGCGCTGGTGGAGCAGTTCAAGAAGATCGTCCACCGGGAGTGCGGCGAAGACTTCCCGCAGGACCCGCACCGCCAGCTCGAGCTCGCCGTGCGGGCGGTCTTCGACTCGTGGAACACCGAGCGTGCCCGCCTCTACCGTCGTCAAGAGCGGATCCCGGACGATCTCGGCACCGCGGTCAACGTCTGCACGATGGTTTTCGGCAACCTGGGCCCGGACTCCGGAACCGGGGTGGCCTTCACGCGTGACCCCGCGACCGGCGAGCAAGGGGTGTACGGCGATTACCTGCCCAACGCCCAAGGTGAGGATGTGGTCGCCGGTATCCGCAACACGCTGCCGCTGACCGAACTGGCCGAACTGGACCGGGCGTCCTACGACTCTCTGCTGGGCATCATGGCCACACTCGAACGTCACTACCGCGACCTGTGCGACATCGAGTTCACCATCGAGCGCGGCACGTTGTGGATGCTGCAGACCCGGGTCGGCAAGCGCACCGCCGCGGCGGCATTCCGGATCGCCGGGCAACTGGTCGACGAGGGCGTCATCGATGACGACGAAGCGCTGTCGCGGGTCACCGGCGCCCAACTCGCGCAGCTGATGTTTCCGCAGTTCGACCCGTCTGCCCAGCGCCAGGTGATCGCGCGCGGAATGGCGGCCAGTCCGGGCGCCGCGGTAGGCAAGGTCGCCTTCGACTCGGCGACAGCGGTGGAGTGGGCCGCTGCCGGTGCCGACGTGATCTTGGTTCGGCGTGAGACCAGCCCGGACGACCTGCAAGGCATGGTCGCCTCGCGCGGCGTGTTGACCTCACGTGGCGGTAAGACCAGCCACGCGGCTGTGGTGGCGCGCGGGATGGGACGCACGTGCGTGGTCGGGGTCGACGCGTTACGCCTGGACCCTGAGGCCCGTGCGTTCACCGTCGAGGGCGGCGAAACCGTCCGCGAGGGCGATGTGATCTCGATCGACGGCGGGACCGGCGAGGTCTTCCTGGGCCCGGTTCCGGTCGTGCCGTCGGCGGTGGTCGACGCGCTGCACGGCGAGCCCACGGCTGAGGGCGAGATCGACCCGGCGCGTCAAGAGGTCGTCGATGCCGTGTTGCGCTTCATGGACCACGCGGACCGGCGACGACGCATGGCCGTGCGGGCCAACGCCGACACCGCCGAGGACGCCGCCCGAGCCCGGGCGCTCGGCGCCGGCGGCATCGGGTTGTGCCGGACCGAGCACATGTTCCTCGGGCCGCGGCGCAAGATCGTGGAACGGGTCATCCTGGCCCGTACCGACGAGCAACGCCAGGCCGGCTTGGACGAACTGCGCCCACTGCAGCGGGACGACTTCGTCGGCATCCTCGAGGCGATGGACGGGCTGCCGGTGACGATCCGGTTGCTTGATCCGCCGCTGCACGAGTTCTTGCCGGACCTGACCGACCTGTCGGTGCGCGTGGCCGTCGCCGAGGCCAAGGGGGAGCGAGACGAGGAAGCCTCGGCCCTGCTGGCCGAGGTGCGCAGGCTGCACGAACAGAACCCGATGCTCGGAATGCGCGGCGTGCGGCTGGGCCTCATGGTGCCCGAACTGTTCCGCCTGCAGGTCCGCGCGATCGCCGAGGCGGCCGCCGAGCTGCGCGGCAAGGGGCGTGACCCGCGCCCGGAGATCATGGTCCCGCTCGTCGCGGCGGTGCAAGAGCTCGAGGCCGTCCGCGACATGGCCGAGGCCACCGTGGCCGAGGTGGCGGCCGAGACTGGCGTCGACCTCTCATTCCCGATCGGGACGATGATCGAGCTACCGAGGGCGGCGATGACGGCGCACGCGGTGGCCGAAGCGGCCGAGTTCTTCTCGTTCGGCACCAACGACCTCACCCAGACGGCGTGGGGATTCTCGCGCGACGACGTCGAGGCGATGATCTTCCCCACTTATCTCGAACGCGGCGTGTTCGGTGTGAGCCCGTTCGAGTCGATCGACGCCGAGGGCGTCGGGCGGCTGGTGTCGATCGCGGCGTGGGAGGGCAAGGAGACCAGGCCGGAGTTGAAGCTCGGCATCTGCGGTGAGCACGGCGGCGACCCTGATTCGATCCACTTCTTCGAGTCGATCAAACTCGACTACGTCTCGTGCTCGCCGTTCCGGGTTCCGGTGGCTCGGCTCGAGGCGGGTCGCGCGGCTCTGACCAGCCCGCACGTGCGTCACGGTGAAAGTGCCTGAATCGTTATTGATCAATCTTGTGTCGGCGTGACCGGGTCGGTACGGTTCGGTCTGCTTCCATCGAGATCTCACCTTTGATACCTGAGAGGCCTTTGTGCGCCGCTTTGCCTACATTCGTGCACTCTTGCCCGCTGCCGTGATCGGGGCGTTCGCTCTGGGGACGCTGCCGGCCGCGGCCGACCATGCCGAGCCGGACCAGACCCTTGACGGCAACGTCAAGTCGTGTGAAGGGCTCGTTCCCGACGTGTTCTGGGAGGGCAGCCGGGACGTTCCGGACATCCTCGAGCACTCGTGGTTCACCGTCGACCTGTCCGATGACAACATGCAGCTCGACGTCGTGCTGACCGCTGAGGGCGAACGACTCGGCATCGACCTCGCGGTGCTGGTCAAGGGCGGTCCGCAGACGAACCTGTTCCTCGGCCCGGACCTCACGCACCTGCACGCGCCGGTGAACGCATCCGGAAAGCCCGCCCAGATCAGCAACTACACCGTCTGCAAGTACCACCCGGCGAAGCCGACGGAGACTCCCACCGAGACCCCCACCGAGACTCCGACGGAGACTCCCACCGAGACTCCGACGGAGACTCCCACCGAGACTCCGACGGAGACCCCGACCGAGACTCCGACGGAGACTCCCACCGAGACTCCGACCGAGACAGAGACGCCGAGCGCGACTCCGACGGCGACTCCGACACCGAGTCCCACCGAAACCGACGAGCCTGACCTGCCGGACACCGGCACCTCGCCAGCACTGCTGCTGATGGTCGGCCTGGCACTCGTGGGCGGTGCGCTCGCGATCCTGCGATTGCGGCGGACGGGCGCTCAGTCGTAATCCACCGAGAAACCCGCTGATCGGCCCAGCCCGTCGGCAGCTCACGCGACGTTCGTCGTGACAGCTGCCGACGGGCTTTCGGCTGCTCGGACCGGGTGGCGGCGCGGCATCTCCGGGTGTCAGGCACCGCCGCGCAACTCGGCGACGACGTCGTCGGCGATGGCCAGGCTGGCGGTCGCCGCCGGCGAGGGAGCATTACGAATGCACATGATGCGGCCGCGACGGCTGACCCGGAAGTCGTCGACCAAGGTGCCGTCGGCATCCATCGCCTGCGCCCGGATACCTGACCGGGCCGGCACCAAGTCCCCGGCGTCGAGTTGGGGAAGGTAGCGCCGCGCCGCGGCAGCGAAGGCCCGCGGGTTCAGTGAGCTGTACATCTCCCGGATCGCCGTGCGGCGGTTCTGCCAGGCGAACCGGCGGAACGCGCCCCAGCCGATCAGCCTGCGGATTTCGCCGACGTCGATGTCGCGGCGCCGGTACCCCTCGCGAGCCAGCGCCAGGACGGCGTTCGGGCCGACCATCACCTCGCCGTCGACACGGCGGGTCAGGTGCACACCGAGGAACGGATAGTGGGGGTCGGGCACCGGATACACCAGCCCGCGCACCAGAGCCCGACGCTCGGGCGGTAGCAGCGCGAACTCGCCGCGAAACGGCACGATCCGCGGGAACTCGTCGGCGCCGGCCAGGCGAGCGAGGCGGTCGGATTGCAGGCCCGCAGCGACGACCACGTGATCAGCGGCGAGCGCGTCGCCACGGCGCGCATGCACCACGACCTCGGTCGCGGACTGATCGAATCCGCACACCTCGAACCCGGTGCGCACCTCAGCCCCAGCGGCGATGGCGTCGGCGAGCATCGTCGTCGCGATCTCGGCGAAGTCGACGATCGCCGTCGTCGGCGAATGCAACCCGGCTATCCCGCGGACATGCGGCTCCACCTCGGCCAATTCCGGCCCGGTCAGCAGTCGTACTCCCGGCACACCGTTGGCCGTCGCGCGCGCGTGAATGTCGTCCATCCGCTGCCGTTCACGCTCATCGAGCGCCACGAGGAGTTTGCCGCACGCGTCGTAGGTGAGCCCCTTCTGCTCGCAGTACGTTCGCAGCAGCTCGACCCCGCGGCGAGAGAACCGCGCCTTGGCCGAGCCCGGCGTGTAGTAGAGCCCGGCATGGACGACGCCACTGTTCCGGCTCGTCTGGTGCATCGCAGGTGCCGGCTCCTTCTCCAGCACCGTGACGCTCGCGCGTTCGTCGGTCTGGGTGAGTGCCCGGGCGATGGCCGCGCCGACGATCCCGCCGCCGACGACGACGTACCGCAGCGATGAGGACATGGTGCAGAGCGTAACCTCGCAGCCGTGACTACCGGGTATGACGAGGCCGATCGTGAACGATGGGCTCCTGAGCCGCCCAAGCGCGCTCGGCGCACCGCGTTCGAACGTGATCGCGCGCGGGTGCTGCATTCGGCGTCACTACGCCGGCTCGCGGCGAAGACCCAGGTCGTCGCACCTGGCAGCGACGACTTCGTGCGCAACCGACTCACGCATTCGCTCGAGGTAGCGCAGGTCGGCCGCGAGCTCGGCAAGGCGCTGGGGTGCGACCCCGACGTCGTCGATGCCGCCTGCCTCGCCCACGATCTCGGGCATCCGCCGTTCGGGCACAACGGCGAAGAGGTGCTCGACGAGATCGCGGCGAACATCGGCGGGTTCGAAGGCAACGCCCAGACGCTGCGCCTACTGACCAGGCTGGAGGCGAAAGCAGCGCACCCGGACGGTCGCTCGGCCGGGCTCAACCTCACCCGGGCCGGTCTCGACGCCGCGACCAAGTACCCGTGGCGGCGTGCGGCCGCCGACGGCCCGAAGTTCGGCGTCTACGACGACGACGCCGAAGTGTTCGAGTGGCTGCGCAGTGGTTCGAACGGCCGCCGACGGTGCCTGGAAGCGCAGGTCATGGACTTCGCCGACGACGTCGCCTACAGCGTGCACGACGTGGAGGACGCCGTGGTCGCCGGCCGGATCGACCTTGGTGCCCGGCTGGGCGACGCGGAGCAACGCGCGCGCGTGGCGGAGCTGACCCGGCAGTGGTACCTGGACGACGCGGACTCCGACGAGATCCTCGCCGGGCTGGACCGACTACGCGCGCTGCCGTACTGGGTCGGCGAATACGACGGTCGGTTGCGGGCGCTGGCGGCGCTGAAGGACATGACCAGCCAGCTGATCGGCCGGTTCTGCGACGCCGCCGAGCACGCCACCCATGCCCGCCACGGCAGCGGCCAACTGACTCGCTACGCCGCCGACCTCGAGGTGCCGCGCGACACTCGCGTCGAGGTGGCCGTACTCAAGGGCCTCGCGGCGGTCTATGTCATGACCGCCGAGGACCGGGCGCCGGTGTACCGCCGCCAACGCGAACTGGTGGAGGAGCTGGTGGCGACGTTGCGCCTGCGGGCGCCGGAAGGGCTGGAACCCAGCTTTAGAGAAGCGTGGCAGGCCGCGGGCGACGACGCGCACCGGTTGCGGGTGATCGTCGATCAAGTGGCTTCGCTGACCGACGGGTCGGCCTACACGCTGCACGCCCGGCTCGTCGGTTGAGCCGGCTGGCAGCGCGGGCACCACACGGTCGCGCGACCGGCGACGCGACCGCGAGCCAACGACGCGCCACAGCGCGGGCACGAACCGCCGGGCTGGTCGCGGCGCCCGGTGAGCCACCCGGCATGGTCCGGTACTCGCCCCGTCGGCGACGCTTGGCGCAACGTCGTCATCATCCGGGCGTGCAGGCGCCGGTAGTCGGTGTCGCCCAGATCTGCCGTCGTGGTTCTCGGGTGCAGACGAGCGCGCCAGAGGATCTCGTCGACCAGGAGGTTGCCCAGGCCGGCGAGAACGGCCTGGTCCATGAGGGCCGCTTTGAGTTGACGGCGGGTCGGGGCCAGGCGTTCGGTGAACTCCTCCACCGTCACCGAAGCGGCATCGGGACCTGTCCGCGCCAACACACGGTCGACGGCGGAATCGTCGCCGGCGAGTCGGATGCCCTGCAGCTTGCGCATGTCGCGATAACGCAACTCACCGCCGTCGGTCACGAAGACGACGCGGTCGTGCCGGTGCCGCGCTGAGTCGTCGGTGACCCAGGTCAGCGCACCGGTCATGCCGAAGTGGAACAGGATGCTGGGCTCGGTGGACCGGTGGCGTCGGCCCGGCGCGCGCAACGGCGCGACGAGGTGTTTGCCGTGGCGCCGGGGTGTGGCCAGCACGGCGCCGTCCAGCCGGGCGCGAAGTTCGGCGGCGCTGACGTCGCGCAGCACGCCGCCGTCCAGGACGTCGACCCGTTCGAGCGTGCGGCCCGCGGCGCGTCGCAGCGTCCGGCGGAACCCTTCGACGTCGGGGAGCTCCGGCATGGGGAGACGTACCCAGCGCCCGTCGATGCGTGCGTGGCACGGTGAAGGTGACCACGTGGCACGCCGAATGTGAGTAAACGGGCCCGAAATGCCGGGTTTGTGGAACGCTTCAGCGTGCCACGCGACAGCGGCGCCACGAGCCTGTGGACAGCGATCTGCGCCGTCGGGTCCCGCTTCGGCATGCTGGCTCACCATGATCGGGATCCGCGGAGTTCACACCACGAAGGCGCTCGCCGCGCGCGGCATGTCGCCAGGAGCGCTGCGGCACGCGGTCGCCACCGGCTCGCTCGTGCGGCTTCGTCGCGGCGTGTATTGCGACGCGGAACTGTGGCGAGAATCCGAGGGCCGGGCGGCTGCCCGGCATGCCATCGAGGTCTGTGCGGCGTGGCATGCCCTCGGTGAACGAGGGTGGGCGGCCGGCTACTCCGCGGCGTTACTCGCTGACCTTCCCGTCCCCGCCGGACAACCGGGCGACGTGGTCTTCACGCTGCCGCGGCGCTGGCACGGCCGCCGTGCGCTGCCCGGCCTCCGATTGCGTACCGCCTCGGTCGAGCCGACCGACGTGACGGTGCTGCGCGCGGTACCCGCCGCGCGTCCGGCGCGTGCGGCGCTGGACGTGGCGCGGGAGTTCGGCTTCGCCGCAGGGTTGGCCGTCGCCGACGCAGGTCTGCGCCGCGGCGCCGTCGGTCCTGGTGAGCTGTCCGGCATCGCCGCGCGGATGGCGCGCTGGAGCGGCGGGCGGCAGGCATGCCTGGTCGGCGCGTGGGCGAACGGCGCTCGGGAGTCTCCGGCGGAGTCGTTGTCGTACGCGGCATTCGTCCAGGCCGGCATTGCGCTCCCGGAGTGCAATGCGTGGGTGCTCGGCTCCGGCGCCGGGGGCGTCCGGGTCGACTTTCTCTGGCGCCGGTTCCGGCTGGTCGGTGAGGTCGATGGTCGCATCAAATACACCGACCAAGCCTGGCGGCCGGCCGAGCGGGTCCTGGTGGAGGAGAAGCAGCGACAGCTACGCCTCGAGGAGGCCGGCTTCGTGGTCGTGCGGTGGACGGGAGCCGAAGCGATGTATCACCCGGACGTGGTGCTCGACCGCATAATTCGCCACGCCGCTCTCGCGGCGGATCGGCCCGGCGTGCCTGCGTTGACGATTCCGGCGCGTGGCACGGTGAAGGTGACCCCATGGCACGCTGAATGTGAGTAAACGTGCCCGAAATGCCGGGTTTGTGGAACGCTTCAGCGTGCCACGCGCAGCCGTGGCGTATCGACCGCGCGACGGACGTAGACTCAGCCGCGTGGCGGGACGCATCCGGGACGAAGACATCGCGACGGTGCGCGAACGGGCTCGGGTCGACGCGATCCTCGGCGAGTACGTCGCTCTGCGTAACGCCGGCGGTGGGTCGCTGAAGGGACTGTGCCCCTTTCACGACGAGAAGACGCCGTCGTTCCACGTCACCCCCCAGCGAGGCATGTGGTACTGCTTCGGCTGCGGCGAGGGTGGCGACGTCATCACCTTCGTGCAGAAGTACGACCAACTGTCGTTCACCGAGGCCGTCGAGCGCCTCGCCGACAAGGTCGGTCTGCAGCTGCGTTACGAGGAGTCCACGGGTGGCAGCGCGCCGCGGCAGAACCGTGAACAACGCACCCGCCTCGTCGAGGCGCACCGAATCGCGGCGGAGTTCTATGCTGACGCGTTGGCGAGCTCTCCCGAGGCGGTGGCCGGCCGGCAGTTCCTCGACGAGCGCGGGTTCGACAAGAGCGCCGCTGAAACGTTCAGCGTTGGCTACGCCCCCAAAGGTGGCGAGGTCCTGCGCCGGCACCTGCGGCAGAAGGGCTTCACCGACGAAGAGCTGATCATGGCCGGGCTCGTGGCCCAAGGCCGCAACGCTCCCTACGACCGCTTCCGCGGCCGGCTGATCTGGCCGATCCGCGACCTGCTCGGCGACGTGGTCGGCTTCGGCGCGCGGCGACTGTTCGACGACGACCGCATCGACGCGAAGTACCTGAACACCCCCGAGACACCCATCTACAAGAAGAGTCACCTGCTCTACGGCGTCGACCTGGCGAAGAAGGAGATCGCTCGGACGTCGCAGGCCGTCGTCGTCGAGGGGTACACCGACGTGATGGCCTGCCACCTGGCCGGGGTGACCACGGCGGTGGCCACGTGCGGCACCGCTTTCGGGGAGGACCACGCCCGGGTGTTGCGGCGGCTGCTCCGCGACCAGGACGAGTACCGGGGACAGGTGATCTTCACCTTCGACGGTGACGCAGCGGGGCAGAAGGCGGCGATGCGCGCGTTCGAGGGTGACCAGCGCTTCGTCGGGCAGACCTACGTCGCCATCGATCCGGACGGGCTCGACCCCTGTGAGCTGCGCCAGCGCTCGGGGGATGCCGCCGTGCGTGAGCTGGTCGCGCGGCAACGCCCGCTGTTCGAGTTCGCCATCCGCACCATCGTCGAGGAGTTCGATCTCGACTACGCCGAGGGGCGAACGCAAGCACTGGAGCGGGCGGTGCCGCTGGTGGCGCGGATCCGCGACCGGGCACTGCGTGACGAGTACGCTCGCCGGCTCGCCGGCTGGGTGGGTGCACCGGACGAGATGTCGGTGGTGCGCCGGGTCCGTGGCTTGTCCGGCACCCCGCAGCGGACGTCGACGCGACCGGCACCGCCGCCGCTGGAGGGCCAGCAGGCTCTGGGCATCCCGGTGCACGGCAACGTCGACCCGCAGACGCTCGCGCTGGAGCGTGAGGTGCTACGGGTGGTGGTGCAGCGCCCGGCGCTGGCGGGGCCGACGTTCGACGAGATCGAAGCCGAGGCGTTCCTCTCACCGGTCTACCGCGCGGTGCGCGAGGCCGTGAGCGCCGCCGGCGGGTGTGCCACCCAGGCCGGCGGCCGGGAGTGGGTCGACGACCTGCTGAGTCGCGCTCCCGACGACGCCATCAGGCAGGTGCTGACCGAGCTCGCCGTCGAGGCCGTCCCCGCCGACGACGTGGCGCTGCCGCGCTACGTCGAGTCGGTGATCCTCCGCCTGCACGAGGTGTGGGTGTCTCGGCAGCTGGTCGCGCTCAAGGCGAAGTTGCAGCGTACCGACCCATCGGCCCAGGTCGAGGTGTACAACCGGCTGTTCGGTGAACTGATGGCCCTGGAGAAGCACCGTCGCGACCTACGTGAACGTGGCCTCGGCGTGACCTGAGGCCCCTTGTACCGTTCGCGGCGCGGGCGAGAACTCAGAGCTGGTCGATCTCGGTGAGGTCGATGTCGATGCCGAACGGCACAGTGAGCTTGAGCTGGTCGTGATGGATTCCGGTGACGGTGTAGGTGCGTGTGGCGGGATCGAGTTCGTGGACGTAGACGGTGAGCCGACCGTCGATGTTCTCGACTCGCCAGAAGTGCCGGATGCCAGCTTCGGCGTAAAGCTGCGGCTTGCGCTTGCGGTCGCGTTCCTGCGACTCGGCGGCGACGACCTCGACAGCGAGTACGACGTCTTCGGGCTCGTAAGTCGTTCGATCCATGCCGCTCGCTGCGGCGTCGACGACGACAATGTCGGGTTCTGGTCGCTGCCGTGGGCCGAGCGTGATCGTCATCTCGCGTCGTACCCGCAGCGACGCCGGAGCCGAACGGCGCAGCTTACCGGTCAGGAAATCAACGGCAATCGAATGAAACGCGGTCTGCGGGCTCTCGAAGACGAGACTCCCGTCGATCAGCTCGGTGTGTGGTGGCAGGTCGGGGAGCCGATCGAGATCGTCAGCGGTGAATCCACCGGGCGGCGGGCGCAACCAGTCGGGCAGCGGCTCAGCGCTCACGGCATCACCCGCTACATGGGGAACGTCTCCGGACATGATTCAGTATGACTCATCGGTCCGACAGCCGTCCGCCGTTGCCGAACGGTTCCGCCGGAGGAGTCTTCTTGCCCACAACCGCCCGCCACCTCGCTGATCATCGTCCCTCCGCCGGAACGTTGCCGCCGCGGGCCACGGCCAGCTCGGACGCACCGGCGATGTCACTGAACGGTACGTGGCGGTTTCGGTGGGCACCCACGGCGCACGAGGGGACCGACGGTTTCTGGCGCGAGTCGTTCGACGACTCCGCGTGGGCGCACCTGCCGGTACCGGCGCATTGGCAGCTGTGCGGCTATGGCGCACCGGCCTACACCAACATCGTCTACCCGTTCCCGCTCGACCCGCCGCGCCCGCCGGCCGAGAACCCCACGGGCGAGTACCGCCATGTCTTCAGCGTCCCGGTCGGCTGGGACGGGCATCGTGTGGTGCTGCGGTTCGACGGCGTGGACTCGCAGTTCACAGCGTGGCTGAACGGCACCGAGCTCGGTTTCGCGACCGGCAGCCGGTTGCCGTCGGAATTCGACGTCACCGAGCAGGTCCGCCTCGGCGAGCGCAATGTCCTGGCGGTTCGGGTGCATCAGTGGTCGGCGGCGAGTTACCTGGAAGACCAGGACATGTGGTGGCTGTCGGGGATCTTCCGCGACGTCACTCTGCTCGCGCGCCCGGTCGGCGGGATCGATGACGTTCACGTCCACGCCACCTACGACCACCGGACGGGCGCCGGCGGGTTGCGGGTCGACACCGTCGGCGCAGCGGCGACGCGGGTCGTCGTCCCGGAGCTCGGTATCGATGCCGCCGCCGGTGAAGAGATCCACGTCGCCGCGGTGGAGCCGTGGTCGGCCGAGACACCGCGCCTGTACGACGGCGAGGTCGTCACCGAAGCCGAGCGGATGCGGCTGCGGATCGGCTTCCGCACCGTCGAGGTGGCCGACGGGCTGCTGAAGGTCAACGGCCGGCGCATCCTGTTGCGCGGGGTGAACCGCCACGAGTTCCACCCCGACCGTGGTCGTGCCCTGACCGAGCAGGACATGATCGACGACGTGCTGTTGATGAAGCGGCACAACATCAACGCCGTTCGCACCAGCCACTATCCGCCGCATCCGCGCTTCCTCGATCTGTGCGACGAGTACGGCCTCTACGTCATCGACGAATGCGACCTCGAGACTCATGGGTTCGAGCTCGAAGACTGGCGGGCCAACCCGTCGGACGACCCGGCCTGGCGCGAGGCCTGTCTGGACCGCATGGCCCGGATGGTCGAGCGCGACAAGAACCACCCGAGCATCATCATGTGGTCGCTCGGCAACGAGGCCGGTACGGGTGCGAACCTGCGCGCCATGTACGCCTGGGCTCGTGACCGCGACCCGTCGCGTCCGGTGCACTACGAAGGCGACCACACCACCGTGTGCTCCGACGTCTACTCCCGGATGTACGCCCCCCACGCCGAGGTGGACGCGATCGGCCGGCGGGCCGAAGAGCCGCTCGACGACCCAGCCCTGGATGCCGCCCGGCGGGCGAAGCCGTTCATCTTGTGCGAGTACGCCCACGCCATGGGCAACGGCCCCGGTGGGCTGCTGGAGTATCGCGAGCTGTTCGAGCGCTACGAGCGGTGCCAAGGCGGCTTCGTCTGGGAGTGGATCGACCACGGCGTTCGCACCCGCGACGCGTCGGAGCGAGAGTACTTCGGGTACGGCGGCGACTTCGGCGAACCGCTGCACGACGGCACGTTCATCGCCGACGGCCTGGTCTTTCCGGACCGGACGCCGTCACCCGGACTGGTGGAGTTCGCGAAGATCATCGAGCCGGTACGCATCGCTGCCGACCCCGATGCGGGCACCGTCACGGTGACGAATCTGCGCGATTTCGCCGACACCGCCGACTTGAGCTTCAGCTGGCTGATCGAGGAAGAGGGGCACGAAATCGCGCGGGGTGACCTCGACGTACCCGTCGTCGCCGCGGGCGAGTCGGTGGCGGTCCCCGCGCCCGCGCAGCCGGACACGCATGGCGACACGTGGCTGACCGTGCGCGCGACGCTGGCGAAGGACACGGCGTGGGCGCCGGCCGGTCACGAGGTCGCGTGGGGACAGGTCCGGCTCGCCGCCGCGACCTCTTCGCCCACCGGAGTCGCGCCAGTGGGTGCGGCACGAATCGATCCGCCGGGGGTCGGCCCCGCGTCGTTCCACCCGGACACCGGGGTGCTGGTCAGTCTCGGCGGAATCGAGACCGAGGGTCCACGCTTGGACGTCTGGCGAGCACCGACCGACAACGACAGCGTCCAGGCGGGCAGTCCGGCGGCGTCGTGGCGCAAGGTCGGGCTGCACCGGATGCGCCACCGCACCGATGCGGTCGAAGTCGACGGCACCGCCGTGGTCGTGCGTACGCGGGTGGCCCCGGCCGGGCGTGCCTTCGGGCTCAACGCGACGTATCGCTGGACCGGCGTATCCGACGACGCCGTACGGCTGGAGCTGGACGTGGAGCCCGACGGCGTGTGGCCGGACCTTCCGTTGCCCCGCCTCGGGCTGCGTCTGGCCAGTCCCGCGTCGTTCGACCAGGTGAGCTGGTACGGCTACGGGCCCGGCGAGGCGTACCCCGACACCCGGCAGGCCGCACGGATGGGCCGGTTCACCACGACCGTGGATGGTATGCAGACGCCGTACGTGCATCCGCAGGAGAACGGCCACCGTATCGATGTGCGGCGCGTGGAGCTGACCGATCCGCACACCGGAGCAGGTATCGGTTTCGACGGCGACCCGTCGTTCGGTTTCACGGTGCGGCGCTGGACCAGCGAGGCGCTGGATGCCGCAGCGCATCCGGTGGACCTGGTGCGCAGCGCCCGGCTGTACGTCAACCTCGACATCGCCCAGCACGGGATCGGCAGCGGATCGTGCGGTCCCGGCCCGTTGCCGCGGTACGTCCTGCGCCCACGG
>Ga0079224_100001126_pt1 | contig 29575 bp, 30 predicted proteins | sample Stecom2015_FD_80414 | JGI IMG/M metagenome (GOLD analysis project Ga0079224, IMG submission 80414) | Agricultural soil microbial communities from Utah to study Nitrogen management - Steer compost 2015 | ecosystem: Environmental > Terrestrial > Soil > Agricultural land | place: USA: Utah... | reverse complement strand
GACTGGGGCGACGGCGGCGAGTCGGAGATCTTCAACGCGGCGGAGGGGTCCGTCAGCCACACCTACGCCGCTCCCGGGGAGTACGTGATCCGAGTGACCGCCACCGACCACCCGGAGCGGACGGTGACGATCCCGGTTTCGATCGGACCGTGACGGGCCCGGTGTGAGCGGCCGGGCCGGCGGCCCGGCCGCTCACACCGGTGCGAACGCGGCCCGCCGCCGCTGCTCCACCTCGGCGGCGAGGGAGGGGGCCAGGTCGCGGGCGCTCGGGAGGCCGCAGTCGGCCAGCCAGTTGGCGAGCAGCAGGTGCCCACCCTCGGTCAGTACCGACTCCGGGTGGAACTGCACCCCCTCCAGCGGCAGGTGCCGGTGCCGCATCGCCATCACCACCCCGGGGCCACCGTCGGCGGGGACGGTGCGAGCGGTGACCTCCAGCTCCGGCGGCAGCGTGGACTCCACCACCGCCAGCGAGTGGTAGCGGGTGGCGGTGAACGGGTCGGGTAGGCCCGCGAGCACCCCGGCTCCGGTGTGGTGTACCAGGGAGGTCTTGCCGTGCAGCAGCTCCGGTGCCCGGGTGACGGTCGCGCCGTAGGCCGCCGCGATCACCTGGTGCCCTAGGCAGACCCCGAGGATCGGCAGGTCGCCGGCGAGTTCCCGGATCAGCGGCAGGCACACCCCGGTCCGCTCCGGGCCACCGGGGCCCGGTGACAGCAGCACCCCGTGGGGCCGGAGCCGGGCCACCTCTGCGGGGGAGAGCTCGTCGTTGCGGCGTACCTCGCACTCGGCGCCGAGCTGGCTGAGGTACTGCACCAGGTTGTAGACGAACGAGTCGTAGTTGTCGATGACAAGAACGCGCACGTCGCGCATGACCGCCTCACTCACCCGTGTCGTAGGGGATGTCATGTTCGTCGATCGGCTGCCCGTCCGGGCCAACCAGCCCACCGTCGTCGGGGTCGGCCTCGTCGGCCGGATCGTGGTCACCCCCCGGAGTCACCTCGCTCTCGATCTGGCTGTCGCTCCAGGGCAGCAGGGTCTCCTCGACGAACGGATCGATCCAGGGGAAGACCACGTACCACAGCAGCGCGACGGCGCTACCGGCTAGCACCAGGGAGCCGATGATCTTACCGGGCAGGCCGAATGGCAGGTGCCGCCAGATCCATGCGTACATGCCGCTGCTCCTAGCTCCCCAGGTCACCCAGCACCGCGGGCCGGCCCTCGGACCGGGGCTGTTCCTCCACCAGCCGGGCGTGCACGATCAGCCGCTCGGTGTTGTCCCACTTGGGGTGGCACGTGGTCAGGGTCAGCATCGCTTCGGTGGGGGTGGCGCCCGGTTGGCCGGGCACGGGAGCGACCACCTCGACCGCCCGCGGATGCACGATGTGGTTCTGGGTTACCCGGTAGGTGTACCAGGTGTGCTGGGTCTCCACCACGATCACGTCCCCTTCCGTCACGAGATCCAGGTCCCAGAAGGTGGCCGGATTGCGGTGCCCGGCGACCGAGAAGTTCCCGATCTGACCCGGCATGGCGGTGTCCGGATAGTGGCCGGGGGCGTAGCGAATGTCCTCCAGGGACACCCCCTCCACCACCACCCAGAACTTGTTGAGTTTGGGGATGTAGAGCCGAGCGATCGCGTGCCCGGGAGGCGGGCCTAGCGGCTCGGCCCCGTCGTCCGTCTCGTCGGGGCTGGTGCTCACGGTGGGGTCGGGGGCGTTTGCCCACATTTCGTCTAGCTGCTGACTGAGGTCACTCTGGTGGGAAGCGACCACAGCGGCCTTGCCCCACACCTGGTAGGCGGCGAGCAGCAGCACCACCACTCCGAGCGTGATCAGGATTTCCCCGAGCCCCCGCATGCCGGTCCGGATCACACTGCCGACGGTGGTCCGGGTCAGAGCGGAGTACACGCTCCGGTAGCCCCGGTCGGTCGCCACCGGGCGGAGCGGCACCACCCGCTCACCAGGGCGGGGCGTGGGGCGCGGGGCGGCATCGTCGGGGTCCGGCGGCGGAGCGGGGGGAACGATCCCCATCAGACTGGTCTCGTCCGCGCTCGGCGGGTACGGCGACGGGCGGCGGGATCGACGAGACGGAGGCGCCGATGGTGGGCGTGGGTAAGGGGAGGGGCGCCGGCGGGCTCCCTCCTCGGACACGGGCGGGAGGGGCTGGGTCTGGTCCAGTTCCGGCGGTGGCAGGATCACCGTGGCGTCTGGCAGCTCGAAACCGGGGAACGGGTCGGGATCCGGGGCCCGGTGCCGCCCAGCACCGTCCCGCGCGGTCATCGAGGAACCTGCCCCAAGCGGATGGTGCTGCTGCCGCCGTACGCCGGCACCGTGACCTCCTGTTCCACCACCACTTGGTAGCCCAGCCCGTACGCGTCGGCCGCCTCCCGGAACAGCTGCACTTCGGGTGAGGTGTCCAGGGCGGCCCGCAGCCGGTCCGGATCGCCGATCGCGGTGATCCGATAGGGCGGCGAGTACGGACGGCCGTGCAGTAACAGTACCGGTCCGACGCACAGCACCGCACTGGTTGATATCACCCGTTCACCCATAATCGTCATCGCTTCGGCACCCCCGGCCCACAGGGCGTTCACCACCGCTTGGACGTCCTGCTGATGCACCAGCAGATCGTCGGCGCTCGCCCCGGGTGGGCGGACTCCGTCTGGGCGCAGGGCGTCATCTAGTTGAACGGTTACCCCCGGTCCACGTAGCGGGGTCAGCCCGGCCGCCAGCTCGTCCCGGCTCTCGTGCGGGTTGGCGGCCGAGTGGGCGGTTCCGGCCAATTCGTCGGTGAGCCGGGCCACCTCCTCGGCCAGCGGGCCGATCACCTGCTCCAATTCCGCCACTCGGGCGGCCCGCTCCTCAATCAGGTCGGTGAGCGCCAGTTGGCGGTCCTCCCGCAGCGGTGCCCGCTCGGCGCTCGTGGCGCTGGTGGTGAACAGCAGGCCGGCCGCCAGCGCGATCACCGGTACGGCGAGGGACCAACCGCTTCGTCGAGCCCGGCCGGTCGGGGTGGATGCGGATCCGGCGCGCAGCCGGTTGATTACGTGGCGCCAGCCAGATCCGGACTCGGTCACGTGCCCCTCCGTTCGCTGTCCGTTAGGCTGTGAAGGGAACCCTGCGCTGGACCCCCGTGGGACCCGTGCCGGAGCCCTGCCGGAACCCCCTGCTGGTGCTCCGGATGGATCCCCGGTACCGGTGCCAGGACCTATTGTTCAGCATCCGGTGTCATGCTGGGCCCGCGCGTCCGGCTGGCCTCGCCCCTCGGGGAGTACGTCGTGCCGAAGTCATCCATCCGTAAGAAGAAGGTCTACACCCCTCCGGCGGAAGTACGGCCCGGCGCCGAGGCCGCCCGCCGGAAGCCGAGTTCGCCGTGGCTGCCCGCCAGTGCGGTCGCCCTGATTGTGTTCGGGATCGCCTGGCTGGTGGTGTTCTACGTGACGCAGGGCGAGTATCCGGTGCAGTCATGGCACTACTACAACTTGGCGGTGGGTTTCGGTGCCATGGTCGGCTCCCTGGGCATCTTGGCACGCTGGCACTGACCACCCGGTGGCACTGACTGCCTCGGCGGTAACTACTCTGATGTAGTTATCCACAGGGTTATCAACAGTGTGGATAACCCATCTCAAGTCGGTGTGTATCGGACAAGGGGAGCGCGTTGGTTCAGATCATCACCACGGCGATCGCTGTCCTGATCACGGCGGTCGCCGCTGGGTTTGCCGTGCGTGCTGTCCGCCGGATGGTGGCCGTGGTGCGACTGGGCCAGCCCGATCCCACGCGGTCCAACGATCCGTGGGGCCGGACCGTGACGATGCTCCGGGAGACCTTCGGCCACACCCGGATGCTGAAGTGGTCGGTGGTCGGGGTCGCCCACTGGATCGTCATGATCGGCTTCATCCTGTTGTCGTCGCTGGTGCTGGCGGCGTACTTCGAGACGGCCGACCCCAGCCGGGCCTTGCCGGTGATCGGCAGCTGGACGGTGTTCGGGCTGGTCACCGAGGTGCTGAGCGTGCTCGGTGTGCTCGCGATCGCGGTGCTGATCGTGATTCGGCTGCTCAACCTCCCTCGGTGGCGGCGGTGGTCCCGGTTCGCCGGCTCTACCGCCTGGCAAGCGTACTATGTGGAGTACACCATCCTGGCGGTGCTGGTGCTCGGGCTGCTGTTGCGCGGCAGCAAGGCCGCCGGGGACGCGTTGCCGTATCCGGTGTGGGCGGCGCCGGTCAGCCACGCGTTCGGCGCGATCATGCCGGACAGCCCGACCGCGATCAGCGTGCTCGCCCTGATCAAGATCGCGGTGTCCATGGCCTGGGTGATCGTGATCTCCACCCATGTGACCATGGGCGTGGCCTGGCACCGATTCACCGCTTTCCCGAACATCTTCTTCAAGCGTTCCGGCACCTCCGCCCCGGCGCTGGGCGCGCTCAAGCCCATGACCAGCGGGGGCAAGCCGATCGACTTCGAGGAGGCCGACCCCGAGAAGGACCAGTTCGGGGTCGCGGCGGTGGAGCAGTTCAGCTGGAAGGGGCTGCTCGACTTCACCACCTGCACCGAGTGTGGCCGGCGCCAGAGCCAGTGCCCGGCGTGGAACACCGGCAAGCCGCTGTCGCCCAAGCTGCTGGTGCTCAGTCTGCGGGACCACGCGTACGCCAAGGCGCCGTACCTGCTGGCCGGTGGGGGCCGCACCCTGGACGGGGAGGAGAAGGCCACCGAGGAGCAGCTGGCGAAGGTGCCGGCGGCGGCCCTGGCCGAGGCGGAGCGGCCGCTGATCGGGGACGCCGAGGCCGGCGGAGTGATCGACCCGGACGTGCTGTGGTCGTGCACCACCTGCGGGGCGTGCGTGGAGCAGTGCCCGGTGGACATCGAGCACGTGGACCACATCGTGGACATGCGTCGCCACCAGGTGATGATCGAGTCGAGCTTCCCGGCGGAGGCCGGCGCGATGCTGCGCAACCTGGAGAACAAGGGCAACCCGTGGGGGGCGGCGCCCACCGCCCGGGAAGACTGGACCAAGGGGCTGGACTTCGAGGTGCCCCGGGTGTCGGACGGGGGCGACTTCGAGTACCTCTTCTGGGTCGGCTGCGCCGGGGCGCTGGAGGACCGGGCCAAGCGGACCACCCGGGCGGTGGCCACGCTGCTGCACCAGGCCGGGGTGTCGTTCGCGATCCTGGGTGAGGGGGAGACCTGCACCGGGGACCCGGCGCGTCGGATGGGGAACGAGTTCCTGTTCCAGATGTTGGCCCAGCAGAACGTGGAGACCCTGAACGAGGCGTTCGGGGATCGGCCGGTGGAGCAGCGCAAGATCGTGGCGACCTGCCCCCACTGCTTCAACACCCTCGCCAACGAGTACGGCGAGCTGGGCGGGCACTTCCGGGTGGTGCACCACACCCAGCTGCTGGCCGAGCTGGTCCGGGACGGCAAGCTGACCCCGGTCCGGCCGGTGGAGGGGGGCATCACCTGGCACGACCCCTGCTACCTGGGGCGCCACAACCGGGTGTTCAGCCCACCCCGGGAGCTGCTCGGGGCGGTGGCGGGTGGCGCCGCCGACTCGGGCGAGAACACCGGGTGGCCCCAGGGCCTGGTGGAGATGCCGCGCAACTCCGAGCGCAGCTTCTGCTGCGGGGCGGGCGGGGCCCGCATGTGGATGGAGGAGCGGATCGGCAAGCGGATCAACGTCGAGCGGGTGGAGGAGGCGCTGTCCACCGGCGCCCGCACGATCGCGGTGGGGTGCCCGTTCTGCTTCACCATGCTGGGTGATGGTCTGACCGGCAAACAGGCCAGCGGTGAGGCTGACGAGCAGGTCGAAGTGGTCGACGTGGCCACTGTCCTGCTCCGTAGCACCCAGCCGTCCTGACCTCACCCGTACGGGTGGTGGCGGTGGCATTACCCAGTGAAGGACTTTCGAAGGGAGCTTGACCCCTAGGGGTAACCACCCCTAGGCTCTGGCATCGTTGGGCCGGAAGTCGGTCATCCAACAGGGGATGGCCCGGACCAACACCGCCGAATCGTCGAGCCCCCCGCTCGACGGGCCGGGGAACCACTGGTGTCACCACCCCGGGGTGAGTCCGCGGATCGCGGTAGGGCGATTCCCCACGCCCGAACCCGACAGCTAACCCGGTAGGCGGTAGGGAGAAGGGGTACGGTCCCTGTGGCAGAACCTGCCAAACAGGTAGATCGCCGCCGACCAGCTTGGGTGCGCTCCGCGCCCTGGCGGTCCATCCGCTCCACCTTCCTCGCCGGACTGGCCGCGGTCCTCGCGGTGCCGCTGGTCATCGGTGGTGTCGCCGCTCCCGCAGCGGCCCAGGACTCCCCCGCCGAGATCGAGGCGCAGCTCGACGCGGCGTGGCGGGAACTGGAGCCGGTGATTGAGGAGCACAACCGGGTCCGGTTGGAGCTGAAGGAGAAGAAGCGCGAGATCAAGGAGTTGGAGCGGAAGATCGAGCCGCTCCAACTCAAGGTGGACGTGGCCCGGGCGGAAGTGGTGGACGTAGCCGTCTACAACTTCAAACAGGGCAACGTGTCCGCCTTCAACGCGCTGCTGTCCACCGGTTCACCGCTGACCTTCGCCGACCAGTTGGCGGTGCTTGACCAGTTCGCTCGGTCCCAGCGCATGAAGATCGACAAGGTGCTGGAAGTCAAGGCCGAGTACGAGGCGGAGAAGGCGGAGCTGGACGCGCTGGTCGCGGAACTGGAGGAGATGGAGCGCGAGCTGGCCGAGCGGGCCGGGGAGATCGACGCCGAGATCGACCGGCTGCAGGAGCTGCGGATCGCGGCGTACGGCTCCTCCGGCGGCGGCTCCGGTAACCTCGCGCCGGCAGCCTGTCCGACCACCTACCCCGGCGGGGCGGCGGGGGAGGCGATCAGCTTCGCCTGCGCCCAGATCGGTAAGCCGTACGGGTGGGGGACGGCCGGTCCGAACACGTACGACTGCTCCGGGCTGGTGAAGGCCGCGTGGGCCCAGGCGGGGATCAGCCTGCCGCACAACGCCGCCGCGCAGCGCAGCGCGGTCCGGTACGTGGACCGCAGTGAGCTCCGCCCCGGCGACCTGGTCTTCTACTACGCCGGGTTGAGCCACGTCGGCCTGTACGCCGGGGACGGCTGGATCGTCCATGCCCCCCAGGCCGGGGACGTGGTTCGGATGGACCCGATCGACAAGATGCCAGTGCACAGCTACGGCCGGCCGGGCTGACGCTCGGTCTGCCGGATCCCGCCGACCCCCCGGGCGGGACTCCTGACGCCCGCCGCGCGTGTCCCCGTCGCGCGGCGGGCGTCCTTGTTACGTCAGCGGGTGGGCCAGGTGCGCCAGTTTTTCCACGCCCGGCTGGGAGTGGGCCCGCGCTGGTGCTGGTAACGGGAGCCGTAGATCGCTGACCCGTACGGGCTCTGGGCGGGCGAGGCGAGCCGGAAGATGCATAGTTGCCCGATCCGCATCCCTGGCCACAGTTTGATCGGCAGCGTCGCCACGTTGGATAGCTCGAGGGTGACGTGGCCGGAGAATCCAGGGTCGATGAATCCCGCGGTGGAGTGGGTGAGCAGCCCCAGCCGGCCCAGGCTGGATTTGCCCTCCAGGCGGCCGGCCAGGTGGTCGGCCAGGGTGATTACTTCCAGGGTGGAGGCGAGTACGAACTCACCCGGGTGCAGCACGAACGGCTGCCCGTCCTCCACCTCCACCATGGTGGTCAGGTCGTCCTGCTGGATCGCTGGGTCGATGTGGGTGTACAGGTGGTTGTTGAACACCCGGAACAGTCGGTCCAACCGGACGTCGATGCTGGAGGGCTGCAGCAGCTCGGAGTCGAACGGCTCCAGCTGCAGCGAGCCGGCCTTCAGCTCATCGAGCAGATCTCGGTCAGACAGCAGCACTCTGGCAGCCTAACCGTTGCGCGGATCCTGGTCGGCGACCGGGATGCCCCTGGCGGGGAAAGGACAAGGTGGTGTCCGAGGTCACAAGTCGTACACTTGTGCGATAGAATCGCGGCATGGCTTCCTGGGGACAGTTCGCCACCGCCGCACCCGCGCTCGCCGGCCGGGTGCGGACGCTGTTTGAGCAGTACGGGCGAGGCTTCGGCTATCTCGCGACCGTCCGCGCCGACGGTGGGCCCCGCGTGCACCCGGTGTCGCCGGTGTTCGCCGACGGCGGCTTGTTTGTGTTCGTGATCCGCTCCCCTAAGCAGCGGGACCTGTGTCGCGACGGCCGGTACGCGTTGCACTCGTTCCCGGCGGAGGACAGCGACCTGGAGGCCTATGTGGCTGGTCGGGCGCTGCCGGTGACCGAGCTGTCCCGGGTGGGGGCGGTGGCCGCCCGCGCCGGGGCCGGGGTGCGGGTGGATTGGCGATTGTTCGAGCTGACGGTGGAGGTGGCCTCGGTCGGGTCGCCAGGGAAGCCGCATCAGGTGTGGCGTCGGCCTCAACCCGGTGGCACCTACCGGGTGCCGGATGTGCGGGCGCCCGCGGTACCAGGTACAGTAAAAGCGCTTGCGGGTGTAGTTCAATGGCAGAACATCAGCTTCCCAAGCTGACAATGCGGGTTCGATTCCCGTCACCCGCTCCATGCGGAAGCCTGGGGCGCCTGACCCGGGCTTCATCCATTTCCGGCCGGTGTGCGTGGTAGCGGGCCGCAGGGTTCTCCACAGGAATGTGGCGTGCGGTGCCCGCCTGGCCTGCCTGCCCGGGCTCCGCGGTGGGGTGGACGGGGAGAGGTCGGTGGGCCCCGCGCCGCAGCCGGCGGACCGCGCCGACCCAGGCGGCCGGTGGTGTCCGGTCGCGCCGGACGCCTGTCTAGGCAGAGCGCGTGGGCACGGCCCGGTGATGTGCCCGGTGAGGAGCGGGCGCGGCGCCTGAGGCTCATTCCCCGCCGTTTCCGTCGCCGTGAGTGCACGTGGACCGGCGCAGCGGATCCGGCCTTGACCAGTCAGCCACCCCGATCGGCTACCCCAGTCAGCCCTGATGACGATGCCCGGACGGGCATGCCGTGTGTGCCTGGACGGCCAGCGTGACTGGCTACGGCAAACGCATTTACGTAACTGCCCTCATGGGCAGTTCTATTGTGCTGGCCAAAAGATTTCTATCTATGCATGGTTGATCCCTATCTCGTGCCCGTGTTATAAATCCATCAATCCATCAGGGGGGATGAAGTCGTCCCGGCGAGAGAGGGTTTACCAGTTCTCATACGTTTGCTGAATACGTTGTGACCCTCCGGTTAATTCCGCCGGAAATTGTCCGCTGGTGGTTGATGAATTTCCGTCAGCGGCACGATCTGTTCTAGGTGAGATAGGAAGGAGGGGAGTAAGGAATGCTTTTGCAGAAGGTGAACGCCGATGCGTCCCTGTGTGAGGCGCTGGAGGCCAGCACGCTGGGGCGTCGGCCGGAGGCGCCGATCATGGCCACTCCGGCGGCGATCGTGGCTGCTACGCCGGGGATCGCCAAGGCGGCCGGGTTCATTGTCGGTGCTGCCGCAGTGACCGGCGCGGCCTATGTGGCGTACAAGACCGCCACTGGCTGAGGCAGATAGAGCACTGCTCAGTCTGGATAGGGCCGCATTCGGTCGTTGGCACAGCGTTCCAGGTGAATCGCCGGGCCGATGACCGGATATCAGCGCCGGTCCCACGCAGAACGAATAGCCCGGTTCTGGCAGGCAGTCGGCGTGCCTGCCAGAACCGGGTATTGACCGACCGATGTTCAACCCCTGACGGAGGAAATCATGTCGGTGCTGCTTGAGAAGGTTAATGCCGGAGTCGGCATGCCCACCGATCCGGCGGTCGCTCCGGTGATGGCGACTCCGGCGGCGTTCGTCGCCGGAGTCGTGGCGGGTGCGAAGGCGTCCGCCATGCTCGTCGCCGCTGCGGGAGTCGGTGCCGCGATCGCTACCGCCCAGAAGTAAGCGGCGGTGGCAGCCGGTGCTGGCGACGGGGGCCTGCTGAGCGGGTCCGCCGGTTGCCAGCACCGGTGACACCAATACCTGTCATCCACGCGACCCGGGGGTCACGCATGCTGTCACGCGTTCACAAAGTCATGGAGCGTCTCTGCTCCAGGCCACTCGCCACCGCAGAGCGACTGTCCGCAGCCGCTCAGTTAATCTCCAGCCTCGAATACATGGTGCGTCGGGTAGACCGCGAGCCAGGTGGGCTGAACTACTGGCCGTACGCCCGCGCGCAGGTGCCGGCGAAGACCAAGATCGTGGAGAAGCTTCGGGACTTCGTCGCCCGAGAACCGGTCACGCAGGCCATTCACGCCTCCCGGGTGGCCGCGGCGCTGGTGCTGATAGCGCCAGTGAAGAACAACACCGTACGGATGGCGGCCAACGCCTATCTCGCCGCCAGCCAGGTGGTGATCTACCCCCGGCACCTCTTCGGAACCGACGGCTCGGACCAGGTGTCGTTCCTGGTGCAGACCGCGGCGGCGCTCGGGCGGGCCGGCGGTACCGAGGCCACCCGGAAAGCGGCGGTGCAGTTCATCGGTGCCCAGACCGTCCTGTCGTACGGCGCCTCGGGCTGGGCGAAGCTGCCTGGGCACGCGTGGCGCACCGGAGATGCACTCGTCAAGATCATGCGAACGCAGACCTATGGCGACGAGTGGTTCTACCGGCAGCTCGATCGGCTCCCGATGGTGTCCCGCGCGATCTGTCACGGTGTGCTCGCCCTGGAGTGTGGCTTCCCGCTCCTGTTGCTGCGTAAGGGCAAATTCATCGACCTTGGTTTGTTCTCGATGGGGGCGTTCCACCTGGCGAACGCGCGGTTCATGGGCCTGTCGCGGTTCGCTTGGGCCTTCATCGCCACCTATCCGTCGGTGCGGGCATTGGCCCGGGGAACAGGGGGAGAAGGATGAGTGCGCTGACGTTCCCACGGCTGGTGGCCGGCGGGATCGCGGCCTGCCTGGCGGCCGGACTGGGACACCAGCTATACGCTACATTCCGCACCCGGCAGCATCACCAGGGCTTTGAGCACCACACGCTTCGGTGCGAGAGTGGCAACATCATCACCTATTACCGTCGGCCCGGTGAGGCGGGCAGTCCGACGCTGGTCTGCGAAGCGGGTCTGCTAAGCACGTCGATGATCTGGCGACTGGTGGCGGACCACCTGCCGCCCACCATCTCCGTGGTCCTCTACGACCGGGCGGGCTACCGGAACTCGCTTCGGCGTTGTCAGGAGGACTACTGCCTTCGGGAGTCGGTAGACGATCTCGTGGAGGTCATCGAGGCGGGATCCGATCCGGCCACCCCGACCGTCCTGACCGGGCACTCCCTCGGTGGGTACCTCGTCCACCGGGCGGCCGCGCGGGTGCCGGAGCGGGTGCGGGGAGTGGTGCTGATCGACCCGACCCATCCACGGGAGTTGTTGCACTCCCGTGCGCAGCGGGAGGGTGCCCGGAGCGCGAACCTCACCATGAAGCTGGCCTCTTGGTCGGTGTTGTTCGGCGCCGGCCTCCTGATGGACAAGAAGAATATCCTGGCCAGCGCGGAAGGGAGTCCCTACTACCGCGCACTGCGCCTGGAGGCGTCGACGTTTTCGGTCTGGCACAGCGGACTCCGGGAATGGAACTACTCGTATCCGTTCATGTTGGACGGCGGCCAGCCACTCGATCGGCTGTCGGTCCCGGTCACGGTGCTGGCGGCAGAGTCGACCATGCGTGACATTCCCGCGCACAAGGACCTGTACGAGGAGTACGTGGCGTCCGGGGTCAGCGGGCAGATCATCACCATCCCGGACTCCAACCATCAGTCGATCATCTCGGGAGTCAACTGCGCGGGAGTGACCGCCCAGGCGATCGCCACCGAGGTGGCGAAGGCGGTCACCCACGATTCCGACCCAGCTCAGCTGGAGGAGGCGGCGTGAACCGGTCACTGGTGAAGAAGACCCTGGAGATCGCGGTACCGGCCATTCTCGCTGGCTGGTTCATTGCGTCGGCGCTGGGGCAGCACCCAGACCGCAGTTACGACAAGGTCCGGAAACTGGACCGGACCAACACGGGGATCTTGATTCCCAACTGGCGGTTCTTCGCGCCCAACCCAGCGGTGGACGACCACCACTTCCTCTATCGGCTGGCGACCGAGGACCGGAGCAAGCACACCGAGTGGCGGGAAGCGTACTCGATCGCCCCCAGACGGTTTATCCACGCGTTCTGGTTCCCAGGGCGGCGGATCGAAAAGGCCATTTTCGACGTAGCGTCGACCCTGATGAACAACCCGGGTGCGAGCACCCCGTTGCATGAGGAAGCCAAGCGCAGCGCTTATCGGCTCATCAATGAGTTTGTCCGCCAACGGATCACTCCTGAACCGGGATATCCGCTGTTCCAGGTGATGCTGGTGCGCTACACCGGCTACGACCACAGTGAAGATCCCAAATACGACATGGTGTTCGACTACGAGAAGGTGAACCCGTGACTCTAGATGTGCAGTACGGGAGTGTGGCGGCAGCTACGTACGACCCACTGATCTCCTCCGCCGTACCTGCGGATGATGTCATAGCGCGGCTGCGTCCCTACCTGGACGGTGCCCGGGTGTTGGAGATCGGAGTCGGTACCGGACGGATCGCCATCCCCGCCGCCGCTCTGGCCGCGGAACTGGTCGGCATGGACAACTCCGCAGCGATGTTGGAGGTGTGCCGGGCCAAGCCACTTCCGGAGAATCTCTCCCTCGTGGAGGCGGACTTCCGGCGACCGTTGCCGATCTCCGGCCCGTTCGACCTGGCGTACACCGCGCTCGGCTCCTTGGCCTACGTGGACTCGTCGGAGCAGCTGCGGACCGCCCTGGGGCACGTGCGAGAGGTGCTCCGACCGGGCGGGACCGTAGTCCTCGACTTCTACTCCACCGTGGTCTACCGACAGCTGGCTGACTTGCACCAGGTCACCGTGCCGGCACCGCAAGGCGGGATGGCGACGTTCACGGTCACCATCGACGACGCCGACCGACTGACGATGGCCACGCGGCTGGAGGAAGAAGGGAAGGCGCCGGTGTCGTTCGAGGAGCGGGTGCTCCTGCTTGAACCGGACGCGGTCACGGAGTGCCTGGCAGCGGCTGGGTTCACCGTTGACCAGGTGGACGTGTCCGACGGTTCCCAGACCCACGACTGGTACGTTGCCCATCGAAATGAATAACTTTTAGGAGGCGGCCGGCATGGTGACCGGAAGTCGGATCGCGTGGTTCGTCATCGCGTTCATGTTCGCGCTCCCGAGCATGATGCTGCTGTTCCGCGGCGACGATGGGATCACCGCTGAGCTGTGGGGACGGAGCATCCCGTTCGCCTTGGCGATCGCGATCGTCGTCGCAGCGGTCTTCGGGGGAGGCAAGTCGTGAACACCCGTGAAATCGTCTACCGGCAACGACTCCTGCTCGTGGCCGGCACCCTGCTCGGCCTGTTGGGCACCGCCACCACATTGGCCCAACCGGCGTTTGTGGGGGTGCTGATCGCGACGGTGGCGGCCGGTGATCCGGTGACCGGTCCGGTGGTCATCCTGGCGACGTTGTTCGCCGCCGACGCGCTGCTGGCCGCGCTGCAGTTCTATCTACTCGGTCGTGCGGGCGAGAACATCGTGCTGGACCTGCGGACGACCCTCACCGGCCGCCTCCTGCACGCCCGGATGCGGGCCTTCCAGCAGCTGGAGCACGGGGACGTGATGACCCGCACCGTGGCGGACACCTCGGTCGCCCGAGTGGCGCTGTCCTCATCATTGGCCCAGATCATGACCGCGGGGTTCACCACGGTCGGGTGCGTCGTCATCATGGCCTGGATCGACCTGCCGATGCTGCTGGTCACCGCCGGCTGTCTCGCGGTCGCCTCGGTGGTGGCGTTGATGATCGCCCGGGCCATCCGGAAGGCAGCGGTCAGGAACCGGGAGGACACCAGCGCGTACGGGTCTGCGCTGCTCCGCATACTCACCGCGCTGACCACGGTGAAAGCTTCCCGGGCCGAGGAGCGGGAGGCGGAGCATCTGCGAGAGCTGGGCGAGGCCGCCCAGGCCAGCGGTATCCGCGTGACGGTGCTGTCGTCGATGCTCATGCCGGCGATCAACGTAGGGACTCAGGTGTCGTTGGCGGTCGTGGTCGCCTGGGGGATGGCCCGTGCCGCCACGGGCAGCCTCCCGATCGGGGAGCTGACGGCGTTCATCATGTACCTGCTCTATCTGGTGTCCCCGCTGGTGATGCTGTTCCTGGCGGTCGCCGAGTTCCAGCAGGGGCGGGCCGCGGTCGACCGGGTGAAGCAACTGGCCGCGATCGAACAGGAGGAGGAGAGCGCGTCCAGGGCGGCGCTCACCGCGGCCGACACCCGGGCGTCCGACGAGGACCGAGCTGGGGCGGCTGTCCGTTCCACCGCGCCGGCCGTCGAGTTCAAGGGAGTCACGTTCACCTACCCTGGGGCGGCGGCACCGGCGCTGCGGGATGTCTCGTTCACGTTGCCTCCCACCGGGGTCACCGCGGTCGTGGGACCGTCCGGCGCGGGGAAGAGCACCCTCTTCGCGCTCATCGAGCGGTTCCACGAACCAGACCAGGGCACCCTGCGGGTGGTCGGCCTCGACGTCGCCGCCACGCCACTGGCCGAGCTTCGGAGCCGCATCGGGCTGGTGGAGCAGGACGCGCCCCTGCTACGGGGCACGATCCGGGAGAACCTCACCTACGCCCGCCCGGACGCCACACCTGCGGAGATCGAGGAGGCGATCCGTGCCGCGCACCTCACTGAGGTCATCACCGCGCTGCCACACGGTCTGGACACCGAACTCGGTGAGGGCGGTCTGGGCTTGTCCGGTGGGCAGCGGCAGCGGTTGGCGATTGCGCGGGCGCTGGTAGCCCGGCCATCAGTGCTGCTCTTGGACGAGGCGACCGCCAGCCTCGACTCCGATTCGGAGCGTGCACTGTGTGATTCGATCGCGGCCATCGGGGCCACCTGCCAGGTGGTGATCATCGCGCACCGGATGTCGACCATCACCGTTGCTGACCACATCCTGGTGCTGGAGGAGGGTCGACTGCGCGCGACTGGCACACATACCGCGCTGATGGCGGAGGACCCCACCTACCGGCGGTTGGCCAGCCAGCAGCTGGTGGCGGCGGAGACGGGGGTGTGATCGGCCGGGGTGCCTAGCCTGGGCGGGAGGGTCGGGACAGGATGGGAGCCGGGTCGGCGAGGAACACCACGGTGGGGAGAGGAGCGGGATGGAGGAACCGGCGGACACCCATATCCATGTCCATGATCTGTGGCGGCGGTACGGGCGTGGTAAACGGACCTTTGACGCGGTCCGCGGGGTGAGTTTCACCGTCTGGCCGGGTGAACTGTTCGCGCTGTTGGGCACCAACGGCGCGGGCAAGACCTCCACGGTGGAGCTGCTGGAGGGGCTCGCCACCCCGTACCGAGGCAAGATCACTCTCTTCGGCGAGTGTGATCCGGTTGCGGATCGGGACCGGATCCGGCCCCGCACCGGGGTGATGCTGCAGCAGGGTGGATTCATCTCCCACCTGACCGTGCGGGAGAGCGTGCACATGTGGGCGGAGCTCACGTCCCGGTCCCGACCGGTCGCCGAGGCCCTCGCCCTCGCGGGGCTGACCGACCGCGCCGACGTCCTGGTGAAGAATCTGTCCGGAGGGGAAAGACGCCGGTTGGATCTGGCGATCGCCACCCTCGCCCCCGTGGAGCTGCTCTTCCTCGACGAACCGACCGCCGGCATGGATGCGGAAGGGCGGCACGCCACCTGGCGGTTGATCGCGCAGCTGAAGGAGCAGGGCACCACCATCCTGTTGACCACCCACTACCTGGAGGAAGCGGAGGCGCTCGCCGATCGCCTCGCGATCATGCACCGGGGGCGGATCGCCGCTGCCGGCACCGTCGCCGAGATCGTGGCGGACTGTCCCTCCATCTTGTCGTTTCGACTGGCCGATCCGTCGCTGGTGTCCGCGTTGCCCATCAGCGTCACCACGCAGCGGTGCGATGGGCGGATCGTGGTGAACACGTCGCAGTTGCAGAAGGACGCCACCCGCCTGTTGGGCTGGGCAGAGGAGCACGGGGTGGTGCTGGAAGAGTTCACCGCCCGGCCGGCCAGTCTGGAGGAGGCGTTCATTCGGATCGCCAGCGGCGACCGATTCGAGTCAGCTCCGGAGCAGGCAGAATGAGCACGCTGGCGGTTCGACACCTGAAGACGCTGTTCCTGGTCGAGTGGAAGCTGTTCCACCGCATCAAGTCGAACTACATCTATGTGCTGTTGGTTCCCTTGATGCTGCTGATGGCGATGCGGTTCGTGCAGGAGCAGATGAACCTGCCAACGCATGGCCTTCAGGCCGGACCGGTACTGATCACCACCGGTGTGGGGATCTTGTTGATCTTCTCGCTGTATTCGTCGGTGACCGGGCTCTACGTGGCCCGACGGGAGGAGCTCGTTTTGAAACGGCTCCGGACCGGAGAGGTCTCCGACGTGGTGATCCTGACCGGAGGCGCCTCCATGTACCTTGCGATCACCCTGGTGCAGGTCGTCGTGGTGGCGGTCGTCCTGTCGGCGATGTTCGGGGTGTGGCCGCGTCAGCCGCTGTCGCTGCTGTCCGGCCTCCTGACCGGAGTGGCGCTGATGATTGCGATGGCGGCGGCCACGGCGGCACTGTGCCGCACCGTCGAGGCGGTGACTGTGGCGACGCTACCCGCCATCTTCATCCTGCCGATGATCTCCGGCATCTACATCCCCCGGGACGTCCTGCCGGATGCACTCGGGGACGTGCTGCAGTACGCACCGATGTCGTCCACCATCGACCTGGTCCACGCCGGGTGGGCGGGTGACATGACCATGAGCGCCGGGTTGGGGCGGGTTCTGCTGGCGCTGGCCTGGGCCGCGTTGTTCGCCTGGATCGCGCTTCGGCGATTCCAGTGGGAGCCACGGGTCTGATCCGCGCTAGGGCGCCGGTACACCGCGCAACCAGGGTTGCCCTCGCGGGGGCGCGGCGCCGACCCGTCCGGATAAGGTGCGAATATGCGCGCGATCCTCGCTAATCAGGCCGGCGGCCCGGACGTCCTTTCCTTGGTCGAACAGCCTGATCCAGAGCCTGGGCCGGGGCAGCTGTTGGTGCGGACGGCCGCGGCCGGGGTGAATTTCCGGGACATCTACGAGCGGTCGGGGGTGTATCCGATGCCGTTCCCGCATGTGCCGGGGGCGGAGGGCGCCGGCACCGTGCTCGCGGTGGGCGACGGGGTGAGCGGCTTCGCGGTCGGGGACCGGGTGGCGTGGGCGGACGCCCGCGGCTCGTACGCCGAACTGGTGGTGGTCCCGGCGGAGCAGGCGCTGCCGGTGCCGGACGGGGTGGAGCTGGAGGTGGCGGCGGCGGTCCCCTTGCAGGGCATGACCGCTCATTACCTGGTCACGTCTACCTTCCCGGTCCAGCGTGGGCACACCGTGTTGCTGACCGCCGCCGCCGGCGGTACGGGGCTGTTGCTGACCCAGCTCGCCGCCGCCCGCGGCGCCCGGGTGATCGGGTTGGTGGGGTCGGAGGAGAAGGCCGCGCTGGCCCGTAACGCGGGCGCCGCCGAGGTGATCGTGTGCGCCGGCTTGGGGGACCTCACGACCGAGGTGCCGGCCCGGGTGCGGGAGCTCACCGACGGGCAGGGGGTGGACGTCGCCTATGACGGGGTCGGTAAGGATACGTTCGATGCCACACTGGCCTCGGTGCGCCGTCGGGGGATGGTGGTGTTGTTCGGGGGTGCAAGCGGTCAGGTCCCCCCAGTGGATCCGCAGCGGCTCAACCACGCCGGGTCGCTGTACCTGACCCGGCCGAAGCTCGGCGACTACATCGCCACTGCGGAGGAGTTGCGGTGGCGGGCGGATGAGCTGTTCCAGGCGGTCGCCAACGGCACCCTCCGGGCCCGGATCGGGGCGCGGTTCCCGCTAGCCGAGGCCCGGGCGGCTCACCAGGCGTTGGAGGGGCGCCTCACCACCGGCAAGGTCCTGCTGGTGACCTGAGCGTAGGTTGTAGCGTGGCAGGTAACTGAATAGTGACGGAGTGTTTCAGCCAGGTGGTCCGTCGCGGGCGATCATGCGCGGTACTGGCTGAGTGACCGATCCCACTGGTCCCAGTGGCTAATTCCAGGTCGGCCGAGCGGCCAACCAGGGTTTGGATTGCTTGTTGATCAGGCATGCTGGGGCGGGACCCATGAAGCTGCTGTTGTATCTCAGGGGCCGTCGTCCCCTGACCCCGGCTGCCCGCGCCGGTGTCGGCGCGGCCGCCGTGCTGCTCGCGCTCGTTTCGCTGATGGAGTTCGTCGACGGACGCGAGCCCAACTACGTGGGATTGATCGCGGCCGTGCCGTTCTTGACCGCGGTGTTCGCCAGTTGGCAGGCGGTGCTGGTGGTCGGCGGGGTGGCCACCGCGGTGGCGCTGACGTTCAGCCTGTTGGCGCCGGAGCTCACCCTACAAAGCGCGGTCAACGTCACCGGGGTGGCGCTCGCGACCGGGATCGCGGCGGCGGTGGCGGGGTTGCGGCAGCGGCAGGCGGAGCGGATCGCGGAGCTGGCGCGCCTGGCCACGGTGGCGCAGCAGGCGGTGCTGCGCCCACTCGGGCCGCAGGTAGGCAGCCTGGCGGTGGCCGGCCGGTACGTGTCCGCGACCGCCGCGGCCGACATCGGCGGTGACCTGTACGAGGCGCTGGACACCCCGTATGGGGTGCGGATCATCATCGGTGACGTCCGAGGTAAGGGGCTGGACGCGGTCCGGCTGGCCAGTATCGTGCTCGGCTCGTACCGGCACGTGGCCTATGAGCGGTCGGATCTGCGGGCCATCGTGGCGGACCTGGACCGGGCGGTGGCGCGGTCGGTCGGCGAGGAGGACTTCGTCACCGCGGTGCTGCTGGAGGAGCGCGGCGGCACCCTGACCATCGTCAACTGCGGGCACCCGGCGCCGCTGCTGCTGCGGCGGGGGCAGGCGATTCCGCTGGACCCACCGGTCACCGCGCCGCCGTTGGGGTTCATGCCGGTGGTGCAGCCGCGGGTGGAGCGGCTGGAGCCGGCCGACCGGGTGCTGCTGTTCACGGATGGACTGGCGGAGGCCCGGCGGGACGGGGAGTTCTTCCCGACCGCTGAGCGGGCCTGGGGGCTGTTGGGCCACGGCCGGGTCGCGGATGGGTTGGCGTCGTTGGAGGCCGCCCTGGTGGAGTGGGTGCGCGGCCGGCTGGACGACGACATCGCGCTGGTGCTCCTGGAGTACGCCGGTGCCGCGCCGACTGAGCAGCGGGCCCAGCCGAGCTGGGAGTTCGACATTCCGCCCCCGGCGGACCGGGTCTCGGGCTGAGCGGATCGGGGGCGGGCCTACCGCCGGCGGGGGCCGGCGGGAGTGGGCGCTCCGGCCCGTCCTACCCGGACCACCGCCCGGACCCGCTGCTGGGGTACGCGCTGGGGCTGTAGGCGGGAGCGGGATCCACGGGGTCGGTCGGCTCGGTGCCGTCCGACGTACCAGCGTCGCCTCCACAGATAGTCCAGCGTGTCCTGTAGCAGTCGCATGATCATGGGCGCCTCCCCCCTTCCCGGGCCGCCTCGCCGCACGCCGCGGTGCCGCCACACCGCGTCCGCCCACGTGCGCGGGGTGCCGGTTCAACGACTTGTGAACACCGACGGTGACGCGGCGAGATCAAGGGCGCGAGCGGCGGAAAAGCCACGGGCGGAGGGCGGATCGCCCCCAGGTCGGGAGTGGTGGGGAGCAGATTGGCTCGCGAAGGTTACTCACCAGTACTACTCGCTGGTAACATAGGGATATGAGTGCGTCGAGCCACTACCGCAGCAACCTTCGTGACCTGGAGTTCAACCTGTTCGAGCTGGCCCAGGCCGAGGCCGGCCGGGCTGGCACCGCCCTGCCGGGGCTGGGGCAGGGGCCGTTCGCCGATTTCGATCCCGACACCGCCCGGGACATCCTGAGGGAGGTGGATCGGCTGGCGCGGGAGGACGTCGCGGCCAGCTATGTCGCCGGTGACCGCCAGCCCCCGGTGTTCGACCCGGCCACCGGGGAAGTGCGCGTGCCGGAGCCACTCCGCCGGTCCTACCACGCATTGATGGACGCCGAGTTCTGGCGGCTGGATCTACCGGAGGAGATGGGAGGGACGCCCGCGCCGCGCACCCTGTGGTGGGCGGTAGCGGAGCTGATCCTGGGCGCGAACGCGCCGGTGTGGATGTACGCGGCCGGCCCCTCGTTCGCCCAGACCCTGTTCCGGGAAGGCACCCCGGAGCAGAAGGAGTGGGCCAAGCTGTTCGTGGAGAAGCGGTGGGGCGCCACCATGGTGTTGACCGAGCCGGACGCTGGCTCGGACGTGGGCGCGGGACGCACCAAGGCGATCCGGCAGCCGGACGGATCGTGGCACATCGACGGGGTCAAGCGGTTCATCACCAGTGGCGAGCACGACCTGACCGAGAACATCATCCACTATGTACTGGCTCGCCCGGAGGGTGCCGGCCCGGGCACCAAGGGGCTGTCGCTGTTCATCGTGCCGAAGTTCCTGTTCGACCCGGCCACCGGTGAGTTGACCGGGCGCAACGGGGTAGTCGCCACCAATGTGGAGGACAAGCTCGGACTGAAGGTGTCGGCCACCTGCGAGCTGGCGTTCGGCCAGCACGGCACCCCCGCCAAGGGGTGGCTAATGGGCGAGGTGCACGACGGCATCCGGCAGATGTTCCTGATCATCGAATACGCCCGGATGATGGTGGGGGCCAAGGCCGCCGCCACCCTGTCCACCGGCTACCTGAACGCCCTCGACTACGCCAAGCAGCGGGTGCAGGGGGCCGATCTGCTGCGCAGCACCGACAAGACCGCCCCCCGGGTCACCATCACCCACCACCCGGACGTGCGTCGCTCGCTGATGTTGCAGAAGTCGTACGCCGAGGGGCTGCGGGCGCTGATCTGGTACACCGCCAGCTGGCAGGACCGGGCCCGGGCGGCGAGCGTCGCCGGGGACACCGAGACCGCCGATCTGGCCGAGCGGGTCAGCGACCTGCTGCTGCCGGTGGTCAAGGGTGCTAGCTCGGAGCGGGCGTTCGAACTGCTGGGGGCGGAGTCGCTGCAGACCTTCGGTGGCTCCGGTTACCTGAAGGATTACCCGTTGGAGCAGTACCTGCGGGACGCGAAGATCGACACCCTGTACGAGGGCACCACCGCGATCCAGGCCCTGGACCTGTTTTTCCGCAAGATCATCAGGGACCAGGGGGTCGCGCTGCGGACCGTGGCCGGCCAGATCCAGGCGTTCGTGACCGACGAGGGCGCCAACGGCCAGCTGAAGGAGGAGCGGCAGGCGCTCGCGGCCGCGCTCGCGGACGTGCAGGCGATGGTCAAGACCATGACCGGGTGGGCGATGGCCAGCCAGAGCGGGCAGCCCCGCGACCTCTACCGGGTGGGCCTGGCCAGCCGCCGGCTGCTGCTGGCCGCCGGCGACCTGCTGGTCGGCTGGCTGCTGCAGCGGCAGGCGGAGGTGGCGCTGGCCGCGCTCGGGCGCGGTGATGTGTCCGCATCGGACCAGGCGTTCTACCAGGGCAAGGTGGCCGCGGCCCGGTTCTTCGCCCGGGAGGTGCTGCCCCGGCTGGCCTCCGACCGAGTGATCATCGAGCGGACCAGCCTGGACGTGATGGACCTACCGGAGGAGGCGTTCTGACCCGACTCCGGCGGGTGGATCAGCCGGTGAGCTCGGCGCGGGCCGTGTGGACGGCGGCTAGAGCCGCGGTCCCCGGCCCGCAGTCGGGCCAGGTGCCGGTGAATTCGTGGACGGCCAGGGTGCTGGTGCGCAGGCCGTCGGAGTCCAGCCGGGCGGGTGAGTGGGTGCCCTCGGAGAGGGTGAAGGCCAGGTAGGACAGGGTGGGGTTGTGCCCGACCACCAGCACCCGGGTCACGTCGTCGCTGATCTGCCGCAGCAGTGTGAGCACCTCCGTGACACCACCCTGGTAGATGGTGGGCTCGTAGCGCACCTGGGGCACCGCCTGGGCGGGCAGTTGTTCGGCCACCGCTTGCCAGGTCTGGCGCGTACGCCGGGCCGGTGAGCACAGCACCAGCTCCGGCAGCGCCTGCTGGGCCAGCCACCGGCCGGCGGCCCGCGCGTCCCGCAGCCCACGTTCGGTCAACGGTCGGTCCGCGTCCGCCATCCCGAATGGGTTGTCCGCCTTCGCGTGTCGCAGCAACACCAGTGTCCGTACCGTCATGCCGACAGCCTGCCGTATCCTCGCCGATCCCGCACGCAACCCCCAGGATGAGCCTCGATCTCCATGATCAACTTTCGATCTCGAGGCGCTTGCGCCGGCCGTCCGTGTACCACGGACGTGGCCGTCGACCAACGCGCCAGTCCACGATCAGGGGCAGTTGACCCACTCCTCGGTGCCGTCGGCGAACACCTGCCGTTTCCAGATCGGCAGTCGGGCCTTGACCTCGTCGACCAGGCGCGCGCAGGCGGCGAACCCCTCCGCCCGGTGGGCGGTAGCGACCGCGCACACCAGCGCTGATTCTCCGATATGGAGGGTGCCGTACCGGTGGGAGACCGCCACCGCCCGGACCGCGGGGTCGGCGGCGATCTCGGCGGCGATCCGCCGCAGCACCTCACCGGCGCTGGGGTGGGCCTCGTACTCCAGCAGCGTCACCGGGCGGCCGTGATCGTGGTTGCGCACCACGCCCGCGAACGACACCACCGCCCCCGCGCCCGGGTCGGCCACTACCTGTTCATGCCAGGCGCGGTCCAGCGGCTCATCGGTGACCACGGCGTGGCAGACCTTCGCGGCGACGGTCACGGCAGTTCCCCCGGCAGCAGCGGCAGCGGCACCAGCGGTACGTGGTCACCGGCGGCGGCCTCGCTCTCCGGCGCGACCACCGCGAACCCGATCGCGGTGGCCAGTCCCCGCAGCATCGCCGAGCCGGCGTGCGGCACCGGGTAGGCGAGCCCGTCGGTCGGATCCCGCCGCACCAGCGCCAGATGGGTGTCGGTGCCTCGGCCGCGCACCGGTGCTCCGAGCGTGACCCGGGGCAGCCGGGCCAGGCTCGGCTCCGCTCGCCCCAGCCAGCCGGCCACCACCGGCGCCACCAGGGTGAGCAGCCCGATGACCGCCGACTGTGGATTGCCGGGCAGACCCACCAGCAGAGCGGTGCGCCCGTTGCCCGCCGGCACCCCGGCCAGCAGCATCGGGTAGCCGGGCCGGACCGCGACCGTGTCCACCAGGTAGGTGGCGTCGAGTGTGGCCAGTGCCGGGTGGAGGTGGTCGACCGGGCCGTGCATGGTGCCGCCGGTGGTGCAGATGAGATCCGCCCCCTTGGCGATCGTGTCCCGGATGGCGCCTAGATGCGCCTCGAGGGTGTCGGCGCCGGGGCCACCGGGGGAGGGGTCCACCCACGCCCCCAACCGACGTAGCCAACCGGGCAGCTGGGGGCCGAGCGCGTCCCGGACCCGGCCGTCGCCGGGCGGCCCGGACAACAGCAGTTCGTCCCCGAACACCAGCACCGCGACCCGGGGCGGGCGGCGGACCGCGAGGTCGTCGTAACCGCAGGAGGCGGCCAGGCCGATCAGCGCCGGGGTGATCGCGGTGCCGGCCGGCACCAGCTCCTCCCCGGCCCGCGCCTCTTCCCCCGGCATCCGCCACTCCGGCCGGGCACGGGGGGTGCCGGTGACCCGTCCATCCGCGTCGCGCGTGGCGTGTTCCCACCGGACGATCGCGGTGGTGCCGGCAGGCACCATGGCACCGGTGGCGATCTCGACGCACTCCCCGTCACTGGTCAGCGGGGGCGCCACCTCCCCGGCCAATACCCGACCGGTGATGCGCCAGGGGCCGGCGCCGCGGACCGCCCAGCCGTCCACGCAGGAGGTGGGGAAGGCGGGCAGATGGGTGCGGGCGATGATCGGCTCGACCAGCACCCGACCGTCCGCCTCGGCCAGCGGCACCCGCTCCGGGGCCGGGGCGTGCTCCCGACCAGCGGCCCAGGCCGCCGCTAGCGCCGCCGGCCACGGGGTCGTATCCATGGGCTGAGCCTAGCCGTCGACCGAGGTGACCAGCAGGTGGACGCGGTCATGCTCCACCGAGATCAGAGTCACCCGGAGCCCGCCGATCTGTTGGGTGGTGCCGCTGGTGACTTCCCGGCGGTCACCATCGATCGTGATCACCGCGGAGTCGGCGGCGCGCTCCCGGACCATGACGTCCTGCACCGCCAAGTCCACGTCCCCCAGGATCCGCCGACCGCTTCCGGGAGACAGTTCCAGATCGCACTGGACGTCGTCGCAGTCGGGAACCTCCGCCTGATAGGCGGCTAGGCCACCGACCACGCCGGCCGCGAGTAGTGGAAGAACTAGGGAAAATCCGAAACGAGGCACATATATATCATGCCGCGCTCAAGGGCGCTCGTCCGGCGATTCGGTGATCCCCAACTGCGGATCGACTCCGCGCAGCACCAGCGCCAGCCGCGCCTGGCCGTCCGGAGTCACGGTCACCGGCACCCCCCAGTCCTGGCGGGTCAGGTGACAGGCCGCGTGCTCACCGTCCACATCGCAGGTCGCGGCCTGAGCCACCACCTGCAGCACCCCCGACTCGACCGCCGGATCCAGCACCAAGGTGCGGGACAGATCGGTCCCCACCCCCGCGCCCTCGAGGAGCAGATTCGCCGGCATCGCCGACACCTCCAGCCGGGTGGCCGGCCCGTACGAGGTGTCCAGCCGCTGCCCGGGCGGTGGGCTGAACAGCACCTCCAGCTGGACCTGGCCCCCGGCCAAGGCGGTGGCCGGGCGCTCGGTGCGGAGCCGTTGATCGGCGATCGGCGCCGGTGCCTGCGCCGGCAGCGGCGTGAGCCGGTGCGCCGCCGACTCCACCACCCAGATCCGGCCGTCCGCGCCCACGACCAGGTCGCTCGGCTCCGCCAACCCGGTGGCCACCGTGGACACCTGGCGGGTCTGCGGATCGAACCGCCGAACCGCCTGGTTGTACGTGTCCGCCACCAGCACCCCGCCGTCCGGCGCCACCAGCACTCCCAGCGGGTGCTGGAACAGCGCCCGGTCGGCGGGCCCGTCGGCGTGCCCGAAGTCGAACAGGCCGGTGCCGACCGCGGTGTGCAGCTGGCCGTCGGCCACCCACCGCAGCGCGCTGGTCTCACTGTCGGCGATCCACAACCGGGTGCCGTCCGGGTCGGTCGCCAGCCCCGACGGCTGCGCCAGCCACGCCTCGGTCAGCGGGCCGTCCCGCAGACCCTCCACGGTGGTGCCGGCGTACACCCCGGCGGTACCGGCCACCGGGTCGAACCACCACAGCTGGTGGATGCCGGCCATGGCGACCACCACCCGCCCGTCGTACCAGGCCACATCCCACGGGGAGGACAGGTCGACCTGGTCCGCCGGGTGGGGGTCGAAGTCCACCTCTCCCCGCCAGGCGCGCCCGGTGCCGGCGACCGTGCGGACCTCCCCGTCGGCCAGGCGCAGGCCCCGCAGCCGGTGGTTGACGGTGTCGGCCACCACCACGTCGTACCCGACCGCCGCCGCGACCGGCTCCGGCAGCCGGCACAGCCCCTGCGGCTCGTTGAACTCCGCCCGGTCGGCCGGGCCGTCGGCCGCTCCCCGCTGGCCGCTGCCGATCCGGCGGACCACGGTCTGACCGTCGGCGGCGAGCTCCACCAGGCGATGCCGGGCCGAGTCACTGACCAGGAAGCCCCCGCCCGGCAGCGCCACCGCCTTGCCCGGGAACCGGAGCGAGCTGTCCGCCTCGGTCGGCGGCTGGACCTGAAACCGGCCCCGGCGCAGGGTGCCCTTCTGCTCGTGGACCGTGATCAGTTCATCGAACAGCCGCGCCAGGCCCGGAGCGTGCCCCTCCCCGGCCATGGACGCGACCAGGTACCCTTCCGGGTCCACCACCGCCAAGGTGGGCCACGCGCGGGCCGCGTACTGCCGCCAGGTCACCAGGTCCGGATCGTCCAGCACCGGATGGTGCACCCCGTACCGCTCCACGGCCGCGGCCAACGCCGCCGGGTCCCGTTCGTGGGCGAACTTCGGCGAGTGGACCCCGATCACGACCAGCACGTCGGCGTACCGCTCCTCCAGCGGCCGCAGCTCGTCGATCACATGCAGGCAGTTGATGCAGCAGAAGGTCCAGAAGTCCAGCAGGACGATCTTGCCGCGCAGGTCGGCCAGGCGCAGTGGAGCGGTGTTGAGCCAGCCTCGCCCGACGAGTTCCGGCGCGCGTACCCGAGGAGTCGACAGCACCCCTCAATGATGGCAGCCGGGGTCGTGCCGGGGGCGGGGTCGTTGCTCGGGGAGTCACCGGACGCCCAGTCCGGGCGGGGCTCGTCGGTGGGCTGCTCCTCCTCGTCGTGCGCGATGGTGAAGACGTACCTGAGGGATCGCTTCGGGCCGCAGGAATCCCAGGCGCGGGCGAGCCCTTCGACGCCGAGATCTCCACCGGCGTGTTCCCGTTGTTGGCGGGTCGCGAGCTCGATCGTCGCCCGTGTCACCACCACCACGTCGCCTTCCAGGAAGCGCCCCGCACCGGGAACCTCCACCCCTCGGCGGTGGCCGTCGGCCACCGGGCGGCTGCCCCGGGGCCAGACCGTGTTCCACGCTGGCGGGAGCCCACCGTTCTCCAAATAGAGGCAGCTCGTGGTGGAGTCGTACCGGACGGTATAGCTACCGGTGAGCGGTGGGATGACGATGTCGTCGCGATCGCCGCGACCGCGGCGTACCGCCCGCCTCTCATGTTGTGTCCCCGTCCTCCGCCCCCGGTAGGGAAACGGGGTGATGCCGGCTGATAGGTGACACGTCCTACCCGCTCAGGAATGAATTGTCATCAATTAAATGGCGGGGCGGTGGTGGTCGACTCGCCGAGATCCGCGTGCGACGTCCCGCCGAATGGAATGCGTACGGTGCATGGCTGGTGCGCGCAAAGCGCATTGGACAGGTGCCCAGGCGGGCAGTTCACTGGCTGCTAGATCCGATGTTCCGGTGGTCCATGGACCGAGGGCGACGCCGGTTGCCGCAAAGAAAGGGCCCAGACTATGGGATCACGTGAGAAGAAGACTACACAGTTGCGCCGCATTTTCGAACGGCCGGGGACGACGCTCATGCCGTTCGGGGTACTCCCGATCCACGCCCAGATGGCGCAGCGGGCAGGCTTCGAGGCGTTCGAGATCTCGGGTGGCATGACGTCGTGGTGGGTGGGCGGCGTCGCGGACGCGGGCTTGCTGACCATGACCGAGATGGTGGAGCACGCGGCCCGGGTGGCGAAGTCGGTCGACATCCCGGTCTTCGCGGACGCGGACACCGGCTACGGCAACGCCGTCAACACCTGGCGGACGACCCAGGAGTTCGTCCGGGCCGGAGTCGCGGGCATCCACATCGAGGACCAGGTGGAGCCCAAGAAGGCGGGCGGCCAGGCCGGTATCCAGATCGTCTCGGACGAGGAGGCGGTCGGCCGGCTGCGGGCGGCGGTGGACGCCAAGAACGAACTCGACCCCGACTTCGTCATCGTGGCGCGCACCGACGCCTACGCCGCCGAGGGCGGCAGCCTGGAGGAGGCGATCCGGCGCGGGAACCTGTACCTCAAAGAGGCCGGCGCCGACGTCATCTTCTACGAGGGGCTGCGGTCGTGGGACGAGGTCCGGCGGGCGCTGAAGGAGACCGACGGCCCGGCGTACGCCATTACGAGCCGGCACGCCGGCCGCCACCCCTCGCTGGCCGAGCTGAGCGAGATGGGCCAGAAGATCAACATCGTGCCGTTCATCCTCCCCGGCATCCAGGAGGTGTGGAGCCTGCTGCTCAAGGTCAAGCAGAGCGGCGAGCTGGCCCCGATCGACGACTACCTGGAGCAGCTCTTCCAGAAGCAGGGACAGGAGGACTTCGTCGGCTGGGGGGACGCCTTCATCTCGCCGAACTATGAGGACGTCCGGCGCTGGGAGGAGAAGTACCTGCCCGCCGACAAGCAGCGGGACTACGAGAACACCGTCCACGACTGACCGCGTCGGTCAGGCGGCCGCCCGCGGGACACCCGGCGATACGCCGGGTGTCTCCGGGGCGGGCGGCGGCGCGGCTAGCGAAAGGTCGCCCGCTTCGTTGCCCGGTACCGGGGCGAAGCCGACCCGCTCCCAGGCGATGTGGCGGATCAGGTGGACCACCGTGGCGGTGGTGGGCGACATGGTGCGCGACTGGATCCGGTACAGCCCCACCACCGCGCGCCGGAGCGGCTGCGTGGCGGTGTCGATCGGCAACGGGGTCAGGTGCGCCACCTCGTGGATGTCGCTGGCCACCAGGATGGCGTCGGTGGTCGCGGCGGTTTTCGCGGCGAGCTCGAAGTTGTCCAGCTCGATGGTGGCGTTCAGCCAGGACCGGGCCTCCTCCGGGACCGTGTGGGCGAGGGTTTTGTTCCAGGCAGTCGGGCCGATCCGAGGGTAGGAGCGCAACGCCTCGAGCGGCACCGGCGTGGTGGCCAGCAGCGGATGCTCCGGGCGGACCAGGAACGCCGGACCGGACACCCACAGCGGCTCCACCCCCACCCGCTCGGAGATGTGCGGGGTGCGGAGTCCGATGAAGAAGTCGATCTCCGTGTCGAGGAGCTGCCGCATCATGCTCGCCACCGAGCCGATGACGACGTTCACCCGGATGTCCGGGTACTTCGCCAGCACCACCTCCAGCAGGCGCGGGACGATCAGATCGGCGGCGGAGGGGCCGATCCCGAACCGCACCAGGCCGTTGACGCCGGCGGCGGCGCCCTCTAAGGCCTGTTCGAGCGCGGTGGCGTTGAAGAGGAGGTCTTCGGCGCGGGCGAGCAACTGCTTACCGACCGGGGTCAGGACGGCCCCGGTACGGCTCCGGTCGAACAGGGTGACGCGGTACTGCCGCTCCAGTGCTTGGATGCTCCGGCTCAGCGCCGGCTGGGACAGGTGGAGCGCCTCGGCCGCCTTGATGAAGCTACCCGTGTGCGCCAGCACCACGAAGTGGTGAAGCTTATGCAGGTCGAGCACCGGAGTGTTCCTCCTTCCGCTCGAAGATGAGCGGATCGAGTGGGGTCCGCACCGGGTAGACGTCGCCCAACAACTGAGAGCCGTGGATGGTCAACGTCACCGGGATCTCCGCCCGGCCGGCGGAGGCATCGATGGTGGCCGAGGCCGGGTCCAGCCGGCCGATTCGGATGCGCCGGGACCGGTCCGGTAGATAATCCGTGTCCACAGCGGTCAGCCAAAAGCTTTTGTCCTTGGCTACCACGTGTGGGTTGATGATTTTGACCGCGAGCATACCGTCATGTGCCTCGAACCAGACCTCTCCCTGGTACTGGAACTCGGCGCTGGTAAATGGGTCCTCCCCTTCGCCGGTGGGCGCCACCTGTGATCCCACGAATGGGAATACGAACTGTCCCGCTTCGGCCCGGGTCGGTGATTTCGGCTCAATGTTTCCGCCGGCTGTTTCCACGTACGTGCGGAAGCTCTCCTTCACGCCCCATTTCAGGGGATTGTGCAGAAGCGAGATGAGGAGTTCAGTATCACGCACTGTCGTCCCTTGTGTCAGATCCGGAAGAGCGGCGCTCGCTGGTCGGAGTCGGGTGGTAGCCGTCTACCTGCGAGGATGGCCGGGCTGGTGGGCGGTGTCAACCGCTGGATCCGGCGCCGCCGCCGTAGGCGGGTCGAGCAACTATGCACGCGGTGCATGCTAATCGCTTCT
>Ga0079224_100001125_pt1 | contig 29576 bp, 24 predicted proteins | sample Stecom2015_FD_80414 | JGI IMG/M metagenome (GOLD analysis project Ga0079224, IMG submission 80414) | Agricultural soil microbial communities from Utah to study Nitrogen management - Steer compost 2015 | ecosystem: Environmental > Terrestrial > Soil > Agricultural land | place: USA: Utah... | reverse complement strand
TAGGGCACAGCGGCCCGCAACCCTGTAGACTTGCCCCATGAAAGTTGATTTTCACTGCCACACCACAGCCTCCGACGGAACCCTCAGCCCGGCGCAACTGATCGCCCGCGCCGGCGAGTGCGGTGTTGACCTGCTGTCCATCACCGACCACGACACCCTGGCAGCCTACCGGCAGCTGCCTACCCTGCCCAACGGCCTCACCCTGATCACCGGGGTGGAATTTTCCTGCCAGTGGCAGAAGCGGGGTATTCACCTGGTGGGGCTCAATGTCGACCCCGCCTCGGCGGCCATGGTGGAGGCGGTCACCGCCCAGACCCGTGCCCGCCGCTTGCGGGCGGAGATGATTGCCGAAAAGCTGGAAAAGTTCGGCGCCGAGGCCCCCCTTGCCGGCGCCCTGGCGGAGGCGGGCCACAGTGCCCCGGGGCGCCCTCACTTCGCCCGGCACCTGGCAAACTCCGGCTTTGTGGCCCACCAGGAGGAGGCATTCAAAAAATACCTGGGCACTGGCAAGCCCTGCGATATCAAGGCCTGCTGGCCCGAGCCGGGGGTGATAATAGACTGGATTCGCAGCGCCGGCGGCGTCGCCGTGCTGGCCCACCCCGGCAAGTACAACTTCACCCGCAGCAGACTGGTGGCCTTTCTTCAGGACTTCAAAACCCTGGGCGGCCAGGCCATGGAGGTGGTGTCCGGTCGCCAGCTGCCCGCCCAGACCCGTGACTTTGCCGCCCTTTGCCAACAGTTTGGACTCCTGGCCTCCCTGGGATCAGATTTCCACAGCCCCGACCAACACTGGCTGGATCTGGGGACTTACTCCACCCCGCCACTGGACATCAGTCCGGTTTGGGCGCTGTGGCAGTGACTGGCAATGGACTGGGGGGTGGTCTTTGCCCATAATCTTTGTTATTTATCCGTAAGCGCCGATGACCCTGAAAAAACCACCCACCAAGGCCGAACTTCGCGAGCAACTGCTGGCGGAGGTCCGCTCCTATCTGGAGGGGGGCGGCACCGTGGAGGAGGTTCCCAGGGGCCTCAGCGGCCGCGGCGACAACACTCCCCTGCGCACCGTGTTGTTCGACAGCCCCCGGGAGGGGCGCACCTATGTCAACGACCTGGTGGCGGATATCGACGCCAGGCGCAAGCCGGCCAAGGCGGCGGCAAGCCCGCGCAAACCCGGCAAGCCCCAGCTCAAAACCATCTACGACGACTTTGGCGAACCCATTCGCAAAATCTGGGTGGAAGAATGAATGGCACTGAAATAAACCCAACTGCGATCTAAGGCCGCAGCCCCGGGATGGCTTTTCGAGACACGCCGTGAATACATCCCTGTAGGCTCGGGTGCAGCGTCCCTGCTGCATACGGTCGCGAAAAGCCATCCCGGGGCTGTGGCCGGGCTACGAAGCACAATAGCACCCTTAATTCATTGCCATTCGGTAGAAGAAAAGCTTTCGGCACCAGCCCCACAAGGGTGACAATGCCCGCCATACCCTAGTTCACAGGACGACCATGACCTATAAAGGCAACCCCAATTTCGATCATCGCCAGCAAGACCGCATCGGGGTGCTGCTGGTCAACCTGGGCACGCCAGACGCCCCGACCCCGGCGGCCCTGCGCCGCTATCTGGGGGAGTTCCTCTGGGACCCGAGGGTGGTGGAAATCCCCCGCCCCCTGTGGTGGCTGATCCTCCACGGTATTATTCTCAGGGTCAGGCCCCGCAAGTCGGCGCGGGCCTACGCCAGCGTGTGGACCGAGGCCGGCTCGCCGCTGCTGGTACACACCCTGGCCCAGCGGGACAGGTTGCGGGAACACTTCGGGGACAGCGTTCTGGTGGAGGCCGCCATGCGCTACGGCAATCCGTCCATGGACTCCGCCCTGGATGCCCTGTGTGACCAGGGCGCACGGAAGATACTGGTACTGCCCCTCTACCCCCAGTACTGCGCCGCCACCACCGCCTCCACCTTCGATGCCCTGGCCCGCAACTTCAGCGCCAGGCGCTGGCTGCCGGAACTGCGGTTTATCAGCCACTACCACGATTTTCCCCTGTATATTCGGGCCTGTGCCGACACCATCAGCCAGTATTGGGCCCGCCACGGCAAACCTGACAAGCTGGTGTTCTCCTACCACGGCATTCCCAGGCGCAACCTGGATCTGGGGGATCCCTACCACTGCGAGTGCCACAAGACCTCGCGCCTGCTGGGTGCGGCCTTGGGGCTGGCGGAGGACGCCTGGATCACTACCTTCCAGTCCCGCTTTGGCGCCGCTGAATGGTTGCAACCCTACACCGACGCAACCCTGAAGGCCCTGCCGGGCCAGGGAGTCAACCATGTGCAGGTGTTCTGCCCGGGATTTGCCGCGGACTGTCTGGAGACCATTGAAGAAATTGATGTCGAGAACCGGCACTACTTTCTGGAAGCGGGGGGAAAGGACTTTCATTACATCCCCGCCCTCAACGCCAGCGAGGCTCATATCGACGCCCTGGCTGCCTTGGTGTCCAACCACCTGGCCGGCTGGGAGGCCAGTGTCGAGGCCGACCCTTTGCGCCAGCAGCGGGCCCAGGCGCTGGGAGCGGCCCCTGCTAGCGCTGTTTCAATTTGATTTTGGCCAGATCGGATTGGTGTGGGAGCCCGGCACCCAGGGCACTCGCTCCGCTCGCGGGGCAGGCTCTCCTCCGGGCGAAAAGAGGTGGGAAATTCGCCCTATTCGCTTCGAATCACCACCATTCGCCCGGAGGACCGGGCTCCTACAATAGAACCGGGGCATAAGGCACTATCAAATTGAAAGAGGAATGTCGTGATGCCGACGTGTTTGTCGGATTACGCTTCGCTACCAAAAGTAGGCGCTTTAGGCGATCCGACCTACGGGAGCAATGTTTCGATACCAACAGGTTTCAACACTAGAACCGGGGCATAAGGCAGTATCAAATTGAAAGAGTACTAGCCCGTGACACTCACAAAACCTGGCAGAGCACACCCGTCCTTACTCCACCCTAAAAACAAGGAAACCCTTCATGAAGATATTTGTTATTGGCGCCACCGGCTATCTTGGGTCGAATATTGCCCGCCACCTCGCTGCCCACGGCCACCGGGTCACCGGCTTTGCCCGCAACCAACAAGGCGCCGACAAAGTGCGCAACGCCGGGCACCAGGCGTATGTCGGCGACATTGCCGACCACCAGGCGCTGTGCCAGGAGGCCCTCGCTGCCGACGCCACCATCTTTGCCCCGCAATTGCTGCAGGATGAGGAACACGCCACCGTCAAGGCCCTGCTGGCGAGCCTCAAGGGCAGCGGCAAGCACTTTATTTTTACCTCCGGCACCGGGGTCCTGGGCATTCAGACCAACGGCCACTGGGTTGACGACACTTTTGCCGAAACCGACAGCTTTGAGCCGCGCCGCGCCATAAGCCTCCGGGTCGACACCGAAAACCTGGTGCGCGCCGCCGCCCGCGACGGCGTCCGCGCCATGGTCGCCCGGCCACCCATGATCTGGGGCAACGGCACCTACCCGGCGGACGCGATGATCGTCGAGTCGATTCAGAAAACCGGCGCCGCCTGCTATGTTGGTCCCGGTCTCAACATGTACTCCAATGTCCATGTCGACGACCTGGCGGAGCTGTACCGGCTGATGCTGGAAAAGGGCACGGCGGGCAACCTCTACCACTGCGTCTCGGGAGAACTCAGCAACCGCTGTATCGCGGAGTTCGTCGCCCGACGGGAAGGCTGCGAAACCCGCTCCGTGACCATGGATGAAGCCATCGAGATCTGGGGAAAATTCGCCGCGGTGATCGTCGTGGGGGCCTCCAGCCGCTCCCGCTCACCCCTGGCCCGCAGCGAACTGGGCTGGGCGCCCACCCGGGTGGACTTGATCGACGAAATCCTCCGCGGCGCCTTTGGTGGCTAGCGGGTCACGGGGGCGGAATCAAGGCTGGTATTAACCCGGCGCTATTTATCGCCGGGTGAATAACAGGTCACCATTCAGCACCTCCTCAAATAGCAGGGTAGTGAGCCGAAGCACGGTGCTGAATAGTTCCAGCAATAGTTACTTGCGGTCCTTGCCGGCCTCGGCCCTGGTCTGCTCTTTGGATTGGTCCTGATTTTCGGGCTTCTCCTGGCTCTTGGGTTGTTCCGGGGCCTGGCCCCCACAAACGCCACAGCAACTGCTCATAGGTATCTCCTGATCGGTGGGTGATTTAACAAACTCATCATAACCGAGCTTTTTGCTCAGGTACTTGATGGCCGTCAACCCGGGGCGACAGGACTGGGGCTCATTTGAAAAACTGGAACAGTTTGCCGGCAATCTTGCGCAGCTGAATCTCGTCGGCGCCTTCGGTGATGCGATAGCGGCGGTGGTGGCGGTAGAGATGCTCGAAGGGCTTGTGCCGCGAATAACCGATGCCGCCGTGAACCTGCATGGCCAGGTCGGCGGCGTTGCAGGCCAGGCGGTTTGCCCGATAGTTGCACATGGAGATCTTGTCGGTGAGCACCCTGGCCACCTCCACCTTGGGAATTTCGTCCATCTGCTGGGCGGTGGCGTAGATAAACACCCGCAGCATGGCCGCCTCGGTGTGCAGCTCCACCAGGGGAAACTGTACACCCTGGTTTACCGCCAGGGGCTTGCCGAAGGGCTTGCGCTCCCGGGCGTAGGCCACCGCTTCGTCAATGCAGTACTGGGCGGCGCCCAGGGATGAGGCGGCCTGGCGAATCCGGCTCTCGTGGACAAAGTGCATGGCGACGTTGAGACCGTGGTCGAGGTCGCCGAGCACCGCATCCTCCGGCACCCAGACATTGGTGAACGAGCACTTCGGGTGGTCGGTGGGCATATTGAAGGTCCACAGGTACTCGCCGACCTGGAAGCCGGGCGCATCCGTGGGCACCAGGAAGCAACCGATGCCCTTTGCGTCCCCCTGCTTGCCACTGTGGCGGGCATAGGTCAGCACGTGGCTGGCCACATGGAGCCCCGTGGTCCACATCTTTTCACCGTTGATCAGCCAGCCGTCGACACCATCGCGCTGCTGGCGCACCGCCGAGGTCTCCATCCAGGTGGCGTCGGAGCCGTGGGCTTCCTCGGTGAGGCCAAAGCCCCAGAACATCCTGCGCTCCAGCAGCGGCGCCATGTACTTGGCCTTCTGCTCAGCGGTACCGAAATCCCGCAGCTGCAACGGCTGCATCAGGTTGCCGACGATGGAGCTCTCGTTCTGCAGGTCGTTGTGCAGGCCGAGCCCCTTGTGGGCCAGGTGCTCGCGGATCCGCGCCATGGCCAGGTTGGTGCCGTCCCTGCCGCCAAACTCCGCAGGCAGGGCGTAGCGGTAGTGACCGGCGGCATCGGCACGGCGCTTCATCTCCCCGAGCAGTTCCTCCCAGTCCTTGCGGGGCAGGCCACCGTTGTCCCAGTCGGTGCGGGCATGCTCGCGGCGGTGATCGAAAAAGCGGATATTGTCGTCCTGTTGTTCAAGGGGTTTGATCTCGGCCTCGATAAAGGCGTCGAGCTCCTTGAGATAGTCTTCGATGTGCTGGGGAATGGTGAAGCCCATGGTTGTGTTCCTCGTTTTAGGTGTCTGCTGCCGGCTCGCCGGGGACCGGAGCCGGATGATGGTAGGCCCCGAGGGGGGCGGTCGCCTAACCAACGGCGGCGCTCATCCCGGCCTCGGGAGTCCCCGCTTGTTGGCGCTGCTGAACTGTCCACAGGTGGGCGTAGCGGCCGCCGCTGGCCAGCAATCCATCGTGGGTGCCCTGCTCGACGATGGCGCCGTCCTCCAGCACGATGATAGTGTCCGCATCGACAATGGTGGACAGTCGATGGGCGATCACCAGGCTGGTGTGCTGACTCGCCACCTCGCGAATGGCCTTGAGAATACTCTGCTCCGAGCGGCTGTCGAGGGACGAGGTGGCTTCGTCGAAGACCATGATGGGGGGCTGCTTGAGAATGGCCCGGGCGATGGCCACCCGCTGCTTTTCGCCCCCGGACAATTTCAGCCCGCGCTCACCCACCAGGGTGTTGCCCCCTTCCGGCAGCCTGTCGATAAACTCGTCCAGGTGGGCCATGCGGACCGCTTCCGCCACCTCGGCATCGCTGGCGCCCACCCGGCCGTAGCGGATATTGTCGAAGATGCTCATATTGAACAACACCGTATCCTGGGGCACCACGCCGATGGCTCCCCGCAGGGAGTGCTGGGTCACCTGGCGAATATCCTGACCGTCGATCAGGATCCGGCCCTCACCGGGATCATAGAAGCGAAACAGCAGCTTTAGCAGGGTGGACTTGCCCGCCCCACTGCTGCCGACAATGGCCACTTTGTGTCGCGCCGGAACGTCAAAACTGAGGCCCTTGAGGATGGTGCGCTGGGGTCCGTAGGCAAAACCCACATTGTCGAACTTCAGGGTGCCGCTGGTTACCGCCAGGGGTTGCGCCCCGGGGACATCTGCAACCCGGGGCACCCGCTCCAGCAGGGCAAACATACTTTCGATATTGGCCATGGAACCTTTCATTTCCCGATAGACAAAGCCCAGAAAATTGAGGGGCATGAAGATCTGCATCATCAGGGCGTTGATCAGCACGAAATCCCCCAGGGTCATGTTGGCGCCCAGCACCTGTAGGCCCGCCAACACCATCGCCGCGGTCATCGCCAGGCCGATGATCAGCGCCTGGCCGCCATTGAGGGCGAACAGGGTGAGGCGGTTCTTGCGCCGCGCCTGCTCCCAGTGGTCCAGCTCCCGGTCGTACTGCTCCGCCTCGTAGGCTTCGTTGGTGAAGTACTTGACGGTCTCATAGTTCATCAGGCTGTCGATGGCCCTGGTGCTGGTGCGGGATTCGGCGCTGTTGGCCTCCCGCACGAAGCGGGTCCGCCACTCGGTGGCCACCACGGAAAAGGCCACATACAACAGCACCGCCAGCAACACGATAAGGCCAAAGCGGATATCGTAGTTCCACCACAACAGGCCCACCACCAGGGCAATTTCGAGGAAGGTGGGAAGGATATTGAAGACCATGAAGCGGAGCAAAAAGCTGATGCCGTTGACCCCCCGCTCGATATCCCGGGACAACCCGCCGGTGCGCCGGTTGAGGTGAAAATCCAGGTCCAGGGAGTGGACGTGGCGAAACACCTTAAGACCGATGCGGCGCATCGCCCGCTCCGTTACCCGGCCGAACAGGGTGTCCCTCAGCTCGCCAAACATCACCGTGGCAAAACGGGCAAAGCCGTAGGCCAGCAGCAACCCCAGGGGCAGGGCCAACACCGGTGCAGCCTGGCTGCCATCCAGGTTGTCGACGATATGCTTGAGCACAAAGGGGCCACCCACGCTGGCCACCTTGGCCCCCACCAGGCACAGCAGGGCGAGCAGAATTCGCAAGCGGAATTCCAGCAGGTAGGGCACCAGTTGACGCAGGGTGGCCCAGTTGAGGGTAGCACTGGTGTCGCTGAGGTCCTGGGGTCGCATGGCGAGGGATGGCTCCACAAAACGGCCAGTATAACCCTACCGCCAACAGCCGTGGCCACAGGGTGGAGGCCGCGATGGATCATCGCGGCTCTGCCCACAGGACCACAGGTCGTTGACCACGGGTATGGCGGCGCAGCATACTGAGGCCCAGATATCTGCACTCCATCGCCAAGTCCGCCACCGACTCGAAAGATCAATAAGCTGACGGGCAAGCACCACACACATGGTGACCGCAATGAATCGATTTCTCGCTCTGCTGATGGCCGCCTGCGCACTCCTTACAGCCAGCTGTGCCGGCGGTCCCGGTGCAGAGGGGCTGGTGTCCGCGGCGCGGATTGTGGATCAGAGCATCCCCCTGTCCCTGTCCCACGATGAGGTCAGGGCAAGGCTGGGGGCACCCACGGTGACCCTGGGACCCGGGCAGGTGTATGTGTACACCTGGACTGTCCACAACGGCGCGGCCCTGTGGCTGCTGGGCGGCTCGGGCACCGCGCCCGGTGAAGACAGGCTGTTGATGGCCTCCCACCTGTTTTTCGTGGCCTTCGACAACCAGGGCCGAGTGGCCCGCAGGGGCTCGGCGATGTTCGATCCCGGTGAGGCCATTCCCCGGCAGGCGGCGCAATGGCTCGCCAGGGGGGATGTACAAATCGCCGGCAGCCCTGGGATAGACGTTCCCCCGGACGGCACCCCCCGGCTGATCCTGTACCGGCCAGAGAAGTCGGCATGCCCGATGTTCAGCTACGACACCGATACCCTCAAACCCTCGGTGGCCATCAATGGCCACCTGGTGGGGGAGGTCGCCAAGGGCCAGTACCTGGTGACCGAGACCGGCACCGCGCCCTACCTGCTCACCCTGGACCCGCAACCTGGGTACAGGCACAGCAGCCAGGATCAGGGCGCTGAGGGGAGCGAGCCGGTTTCACTGCAACTTGCGCCGGATGCCAGCGGCCAGATTTTTGTCGAAGCCTATCTCTGCGCCGGTGTAGGGCGGCTGAAAACCCACCTCGCCATCGAGAGCCCGGGGCCGGCTCTGAAACAAATCGCGGACATGAAACCCGCCTGGTAGGCCACCCGGGCTCACCGGAAGCCAGCGGGACTGTGCGCGTAAACGAATTCCCGCCGTCGCCAATCCCCGCCAGCAACACCTACTGGCGAACAACAACCCAACCATAATTCAAGGTGAGTCTGATGGAAGTCAAATCCTACTGTCGTATCTGCGCCGGCCTGTGCGGCCTGGTGGTAACCGTCGAGGACAACCGGGTGGTGGCGGTGCGCCCTGACCGGGAGCATCCCGCCAGCAACGGCTTTATCTGCACCAAGGGTCTGCAGTACCCGGAGATGCACCACGGTCGCGGGCGGCTGCGCCAACCCCGGCGCCGGCGCTCCGACGGCAGCTACGAAACCATCGCCTCCGAGGCCGCACTGGACGATGTCGCCGCCAGGCTCAGCGCCATCATCGCCAACCACGGCACCAATGCCGTGGCCATGTTCTACGGCACCGGCGTGATCGGCAACCTGCCCCAACTGACCATGGCACTGGCCTTTATGGCGGCCCTCAAGTCTCCCAGCGTGTTCTGCACCATGACCATCGACCAGTCTGCGAAATGGGTGGCGCAGGGGCGGCTCGGGTCCTGGGCCGCCGGCCGGCCGTCCTATGACGACGCCGATGTGTGGCTAATCAGCGGCTCCAACCCCCTGGTGTCCCTCAACGGCCAGAGCTTTGGCATGTCGCCCCTGGACCCGGTCAAGCGGATGAAAGCCAGTCGCCAGCGGGGCCTCAAGTTGATCGTTGTCGACCCGGTGGAAACCGAAACCGCCCGCTACGCCAGCCTCTTCCTCCAGCCCCTGCCCGGCGAGGATCCGGTGCTGTTCGCCGCCATCATCCGCCACATCCTCAGTGAAGGCTGGCACGACGCCGATTTTTGCGCCCAGTATGTCCAGGGCCTGGACGGGTTGGCGGCGGCGCTGGAGCCCTTTACCCCGGACTACGCCGCCGCCCGCTGCGGGGTGCCTGCGGCCAAGATTCGCGCCGCCGCGGAAATGTTCGCTCGGGATTCATCCCGGGGCATGGCGGGTGGCGGCACCGGTCCCGACATGGGACCTTTTTCCAACCTCGCGGAACACCTTATCGAAACCCTGAACGTCATTTGCGGCCGCTTTCCCAGGGCGGGGGACACCGTGCGCAACACCGGCGTATTGACCCCGCCGCGGGAGTACCGGGCCGAGGTTATCCCCCCTGGGCGGAGTTGGGAGCAGGGACACAAGAGCCGGATTGGCAACTACGGCACCCTCCACGGCACCATGATGACCAACCTGCTGGCGGAGGAAATTCTGCTGCCCGGAGAGGGCCAGATTCACGCGCTGTTCTGTGTCGGCGCCAACCCCGCCGCGGGACTGCCCAACCAAGAGCGCGCCGTCAAAGCCCTTGAGGCCCTGGAGCTATTGGTTACCGCCGAACCGCGCCTGGCCCAGACGGCGCGGCTGGCCAGCCATGTGTTTGCCCCCACCCACGCCTTCGAACGCCCCGGCCACAGCCTGATGCTGGAGGCCTACGCCCCCCTCGGGGTGAATTTTGCCCAGTACTCCCCGGCGCTGATTTCCCCGGAGCCGGGGATGGATGTTATCGACGATTGGTACCTCTACTGGGCCCTGGCCAAGCGCCTGAAACTACAGCTTAATTTTGCCGGCACCGAGCTCGATATGGAGACCCCGCCCACTACCGACCAACTGCTGGAGCTGCTCGCCCGGCACGCCCAGGTGCCCCTGGCAGAGGTCAAACGCCATCCCCAGGGCAAGATATTCGACCGCCCGACCCAGACCGTACTGCCTCCCCGACCCGGGGTCGGCGCCCGTTTCGATCTGGCCCCCGCCGATGTCAGAGACGAACTGACGCAGCTGCTTGCGACAACCACAGTGACCTCACCCTACACCCACCGCCTGATCTGCCGGCGAGAACGAGCAATGATGAACACCGCCGACTTCACCCTGGCCGGCGTGCGCAGGCAGCTGCCCTACAACCCGGCCCATATGCACGGCGACGACCTGGCGGAACTGGGGCTTGAGGATGGCGATGAAGTGGAAATAATCTCCCCGGCGGGGGCCATACCGGCGATTGTCAAGGCGGATGGCACCGTGCGCCGCGGGGCGATATCCATGAGTCACGGCTGGGGGGCTCTCCCCGGCGAGGAGGGGGACTACCGCCAGGTGGGCTCCTCCACCTGCCAGCTGGTAACCAGCGACCGGCAGCTGGAAAGCATCAATGCCATGCCGCGAATGTCGGCGATCCCGGTCAGGGTTGCTGTGCCAGGACGCGGCCCCCGGCAACCACCCCGGTGACCCTTCCGGTGACTGAAGGCCATCGTTGCTCGGCGCCCGGTTCAGCCTCAGGGCTTCCTGGATCGACCACCGAGGCGCCCTGACTTCTTCCCGGGCTTTGCCGTGTGCGGGCGCTGGTTTGCCCTGGCGCCGCCGGCTCCCGCAGCCCCCTTCGCAGCACCACCCATGCCCCTTGGCGGCCGCTTGGTGGCCTTCTTGACGCTACCTTTTGCCTCAGACGAGGAGTGTTCGATCATCTTGAACAGCCCTTCCAGCTCCTTCTGGGTCAGGTCTCGCCACTCCCCCACCGGCAGCCCCTTGAGGCCAATATTCATGATCCTGACCCGCTCGAGGCGGGTGACGACATAATCGAGGTGTTCGCACATGCGGCGAATCTGGCGGTTCAATCCCTGGACCAGGGTAATCCTGAATACGAACTGCGACTCCCGGGTGACCTTGCATTTTCTGGTGACGGCGCCCAGCACCGGAAGGCCGCCGCCCATTCTGGCGAGAAAGTCATCGCTCACCGGCCGGTTGACGGTCACCAGGTATTCCTTTTCGTGGTTGTTGCCCGCGCGGAGGATCTTGTTCACCAGGTCGCCATTGTTGGTGAGGAAAATCAGCCCCTGGGAGTCCTTGTCGAGGCGGCCAATGGGGAAAATCCGCACACTGTGGTTGACGAAATCGACGATATTGCCGCGAATATGGGCCTCGCTGGTGCTCTCAATGCCGACGGGTTTGTTGAGGGCAATAAAAATCAGTCCCTCCTCATCCCGGGGCTCGATATCCTGGCCGTTGACCCGAACCCTGTCGTTGGCGAACACCTGGTCCCCCACCCTGGCCCGCCTGCCGTTGACATAGACATTGCCCTGCTCGATATAGCGGTCCGCATCGCGGCGCGAACACAGGCCGCTGTCGCTGATGTATTTATTCAGTCGGGTGGAAGGCACTGTCGCCATGGGGAGTCGCCGGGTGGGGAGTCCGGCCATCATACAGGACTTGGCGGCGCAGGCAGCGGGGGGCAAACACCCTATTGACGTTTCGCCCCCATCACCACCTACCCGGACAGCGGACGCGAGCGGCCACCGCACTGAGGGACGGACATAATGGCGACATAAAGCCCCGACGGGCGCAGCCGCGACCTGCGCTGCCCCCCTTCAGCTTTCCCTTTTTGGCGCTCCGTCGTTAGCGCTCCGCGGCCCAGCTGGCCGCCGCCATGGCGGTCACTGCGGCAATCTCCTCTTCTGGCACCTTGTCCGGCTCCCCCGGCTCCAGGGGGTCCACATGGAACAGATAGAGGCGAGAGACAAACTGCCGCACCGGCAGCGAGGACTCGCCAAAGCGCTCGCCACAGCCACCGGTGGACACCACCACCTCATTGCCCCAGTCCTGGCCGCTGTCGTTATTGGGATTGAAGAAATAGACCCGCATCTCGCCCTCGTGATCCAACGCCACCCGCAGCAGGGTGATGGCGTGCCAACCGACAAAGCGGGCGGCGGAATCAGTGACCGCAATACCCGCCGGCTGGGGGTGAATCACCGGCTGGTTGCCGTTGAAGAAGGGGTGGTAACTGGCGTAAAAATTGCGCAGGAACTCGCCGTACTCCGCCAGCTTTCCGGTGGCCACATCCACCGCGATATGGAACCCGCGGCCCACCCACCAGCCGTGGAATTCCGGGTTTATCCAGCGGTGGGGATCCTGGCCCCGGTCCGCCACCAGGCGTCCCATGGCCATGTAGATTTTGTCGAGATGGGGCACCAATACCAGGGATACCGGGTCCACATCCAGCACCCCGGAGACCGCCATGCCCTGCCCCGCATCCCCGGATGACACCTGCCGGCCCTCGAAGTGCATCACCACATTGTCATCCCGCGCCGCCCAGGCGACCATTTGCAGCAGGTAGTCGGGGTCATTGTAGGACCACATGGAAATGGCCCTGGCGCTCTGACAGGTGGGGTTGTTGCCCTGCCCCACCCCCAGGGGTTGGCCGAGGGTATTGATCACCCCGGCAAGCAGATACACCTCGGGGGGCCGGGCGCCACCAAAGGCACTGGCCAGCAGCTGCCGGTTGGCGGCTGACAGCGGCAGGGCGAGCTGCCGCCACAGGGCGGGGGCCACTGCGGGGTGATAGAGAATGCCCCGCTCCAGCAACACCGCCAGACCGTAGACCGCCTGGGCAGTCTCGGGGAACACCCCCCTGGTGATCAGGGCCTGCACCAGGGGCTGGTAACAGAGCATCACTTCCCGCCCGGTGCTGCTCAGGCCCAGGGCGGCGGCTACCAGGTCCGATCTGTCACAGATATGCCGCAGAAATACCGTGTGGTACACGGAGACCAGGCCGGTGTCGTGCATCGCCCGGGCAAAGGCGCCGGACTCCTGTTGCAGGGCGGGTTCGTCCATGGCCTGCAGGCGCTGGCTGTAGGCCTCCAGCCCCGGATCCTCCCGGCAGCCGTGGCTGGGGTTGAACAGGGCGCTCACCAAACGATCGCCACCCCGGCCGCCCCCCATCTCCGGGTTGGCCATGCACACCGCAATCTGGGTGATCACGGTTTTGACGGTATCCACCTGAATGGGGCGCTGAGAGAGAATCCGCCACACCTCGTCGATCACCCGGTCGAGAATATTCTCGTAGCCGATATGCTCCACCAGATACTGGTAGACCGTCTCCGCCACCCGGGCCAGTGCCGGATCGCGCTCCCGGTCCGCTTCACCGGCGCCGCCAAACAGCAGATTCAGGTTGAGGGCCAGCACCTGGGAGAGGAAGTGGTGGGCGTGTTCCGAGGACAGTGAGGGGTGGAAGTACTCCCCCCGGGCCACGGCGAGAAAGCGCAGCTGGCTCAGGCACTCCAGCACCACGGTGTGGCGATCGCCGAGACGCAGGGTATTGGCGGCCAGCAGGGGTTGAAGAATTTCCGGCGAGGCCCAGTCGGACCCGAGAAAAATGCCGCTTTGCTCCAGGGCCTGGATGCGCCGACCCACCGCCGCCACCGTCTCCGGATTGGCCAGCATCCGCCGGGCCAGGTCCAGCACCCGGCTGCTCACCGTGGCCTTGGCAAAGGGCCGGGCCTCGGCGAGCCGCGAGATGGCGGTGTCCAACTGGCTTTCGAGCTGCCGGCTCGGCCGGGGAGCCCCGGAGGCCTCGCTCTGTTCTGCAACCATGGAAGTTGTCCTTGGGGGCCTGTCGCCAGGCCCTGTTTATTCACTGTTTCTGACGGTTGTACAACTGCCCGGCCGACGTGGATCAGACATAATAATCCAGCTCTTCCTGAGCCTTGAGAAGGTCCCGCAGCTGGTGGGAGTCGTCACCAAAGAAGTACACCAGGCCCCAGTGGGTGCCGAAGGCGGTGCGCTTGGTGACCTTGTTCTCCAGGGGCTCCTGCAGTTCGTGGAACTCAAAGTAGGGATGGTTCTCGGTCGCTTCCGGAATCCGCAATTCGCTCACCACCCGCCGCCTGGGGTACACCCCGAAGCAGCCGGCATAGCCCTTGGCATCCACCACCTCCCCGGGGAAAAAATTGCCGATTTCCTCCTCCGTGGTGTGGGGATCAAAGGCCAGCACCAGGCCCTGGTAGGCATTGAAGCCGTAGCTGCGCTCCAACAGCTCGAAGACATTGAAACCCGGCGGCCGGTAGGCCACCTCCCCGAGATACATCACATTGTCGTTGGTGACAAAGTATTCCGGGTGGATAAAGCCAAAATCTATATCGAAGGCCTTGATCAACTTTTCGATCTCGAGGGTGATCTGGGCCCGGTATTTTTCCAGCTCCGGGGTGGCGGGCACAAACACCGAGTAACCCAGGGTCACGTATTCCGAAATGTTGAGGAAGCGGATTTTGCCCTTGTGGATCCAGGCCTCCACGGCAAACTCCCAGCCGTCGAGGTGGCTTTCCAGCAATGCCGGGAACTCGTTGTCGGGAATATTGAACACATCCTCAGGGGTGCGGATAACCCGGTGCCCCAGGCAGCCCGCCTTGTCGAAGGCTTTCATATGTATCGGGTCGTTGGGGTCGCCCTCCAGCTTGAGCAGGGTCTGGTTGACCCGTTTGAGAAAGCGGATTACATCGTCCTTGTCGTGGGCTTCCTCAAAGATACCCACCCGGATACCCCCCAGCTGGGCGCGCCGCTTCATCAGCGCCTTGTCCCGGAACAACAGTGCCTGACCGTAGATTCGCGGCTGGTTGAGGAGCACGGAGTTGATGGCGCCGGCCCACTCCACGGTCTCCTCAAACAGGGGAATGGCAATATCGACACCCTCGTCCTTGAGGGTCTGGGCGATTTCCATGGAGCGGTCGTTGAGGCGCTCGAAATTCCAGGGTATGTAGGGAATACTGTTGTTGCGGGCAAACTCCTCTGCCCAGGGTGGCGCCACAATCACATAGCGGCGATCAAAGCGGTCGATGGCGTCGATGGCTTTCAGGCTCCAACCCAAAATTGCGATATAACCCTTGGCGGGATCCTTGTTCTGATTGCTGGGGTGATCGCGCAAGGTTGCTGTAGTATTTGTCGCTGTAGTCATGGTCTCTCCAGATTCGAAGGGCACGGCGGTGTCCGCCTTCACAGTGAACGATTCGAAGAGCATGGAACCAACAAGAGTCAACCTGAATAATCGGGCCAGACAGACAACAACCGCAGCACCGCGCCAGAGAATCGTTTGCGCTGTGAAAACTGCCTGAAATCAGACAATTACCTTTTTACCTTGACCCATTTGCCGGCCCAGGTCAAGTTGGCGGAACCCCCGGCGAGGGGGCCAAGGGTGCTCGAGAACTGTCAGCAAAGGGCCAAACCCGTTTCCCCCCCGCCCCAAATTTCCTGATCCCAGCCCCGGATTGGCGCCCCCCGATTCGAGGGCCTGGCCCCGTATTGCTATACTCTGGCGCTGTGCCCAAGCCCAACCAAGGAGCCCCATGCGCCAGACGCCACTACCCAACTTCAGCGCCATCCAGATTGCCCAGCTGCCCACCCAGTTGAAGGCCCTGCTGGCCGACTGCCGGCGGAGGATCGCCGACCTGGTCAACCAGCAGCCACCCTTTCACTGGGACAATCTGATGGCCCCCCTGGAAGAAGTCGACGACCGCATCGACAAGTTCTGGTCGCCGGTGAGCCACCTCAACTCGGTTATGAACAGCGACGAACTCCGCGCGGCCTATGACGTCTGCCAGCCACTGCTCACCGCCTACCACAGCGAGATGGGCCAGCACCGGCCACTCTACGAGGCGGTGAGCTCCCTGGCGGACAGCCCGGACTTCGCCACCTTCAGCCCCGCCCGCCAGCAGGCGATTCGCCACCTGGTGCGGGATTTTCGCCTCTCCGGCGTCGCCCTCGAGGAGCCCCAACGGCAGCGCTTTGCCGCCATCCGCCAGCGCCTGAGCCAACTGGGCACCCAGTTCTCCAACAATGTCCTGGACGCCACCGACGGCTGGGAGAAAATCGTCGCCGACCCGGGGGAGCTGGCGGGGGTGCCGGAGTCCGCCCTGCAACACTACCGCCAACAGGCCGAGGCCAAGGGCTGCGACGGCTATCGCCTGACCCTGGACATACCCGCCTACCTGCCGGTGATGCAGTATGCCCACAGCAGAGACCTGCGCCTGGAACTCTACCGCGCCCACGTCACCCGCGCCTCCGAACAGGGCCCCCAGGGGGGAACCTGGGACAACAGCGAAGCCATGGTGGAAATCCTCCAGCTGCGGGAGGAAATGGCCGCATTGCTGGGCTTTGCCAACTACGCCGAACTCTCCCTGGCGCCAAAAATGGCGGAGTCCCCCGCCCAGGTGATCGAGTTCCTGGAAAACCTGGCCACCGCCGTCCGGCCCCAGGCCCAGCGGGAGCTGGCCGAGTTGGCGGCCTTTGCCGCCAGCCGCGGCTGCCAGCCCCTGGAGGCCTGGGATATCCCCTATTACAGCGAACAGCTGAAGGAACAGCACTACAGCGTGTCCCAGGAACAATTGCGCCCTTATTTTCCTGCTCAGCGGGTACTCGAGGGCCTGTTCGCCATCACCGGCACCCTGTTTGGCATCAGCTTTGAGCCCCGCGAGGATGTGGACCTCTGGCACCCGGATGCCCGCTGCTATCAACTGCTCAAGGATGATCAGCCAGTGGCCTATTTTTACCTGGACCTCTACGCCCGGGCGAAAAAGCGCGGCGGAGCCTGGATGGCTGACTATTGCGGACGCCGCCTGGCCGAAACCGGGGCCCAGTTGCCGGTGGCCTTCCTGGTGTGCAATTTCTCCCCCCCCACCAGGGAGCGTCCCGCCCTGCTGACCCACAACGAAGTCACCACCCTGTTCCACGAGTTTGGCCACGGCCTGCACCATATGCTCACCGAGATCGACGTCCTCCAGGTCTCCGGCATTCACGGGGTGGCCTGGGATGCGGTGGAGCTGCCCAGCCAGTTTCTCGAGAACTGGTGCTGGCAGCCGGAGGCCATCCCCCTGATTTCCGGCCACTACCTGAGTGGCGAACCACTGCCCGACGACCTGCTGGAAAAATTGCTGGCGGCGCGCAATTTCCAGTCCGCCATGCAGATGCTGCGGCAACTGGAATTTGCGCTGTTCGACCTGAAGCTTCACATTCAGCCCGCGCCCCAGGGGGCGGGGGATATCCAGCACCTCCTGGATCGAGTGCGGGCCGAGGTGGCGGTGGTGCGGCCTCCGGAATTCAACCGCTTTCAACACAGCTTTTCCCATATTTTCGCCGGCGGCTACGCCGCGGGTTACTACAGCTACAAGTGGGCGGAAGTGCTCTCTGCCGACGCCTTCGCGCTGTTCGAGGAGCAGGGGGTGATGAACCCCCGGACGGGCCACAGGTTTCGCGACGTCGTCCTCGCCAAGGGTGGCTCCGAGGATGCCATGGCCCTGTTCGAGCAGTTCCGCGGCCGCCCGCCGTCCCAGGAGGCCCTACTGCGTCACAGCGGTATCGTCCACCGGGCCGGGTAACGACTTTGACGACCATCAGCGATTGAGGACTGGCCATGGCAGCTTTGCCCATCAAAAAAGACAGCGCCTACACGGAAGCGGAAATGATCGCCTTCCTGACGGCGGCAACCATCCCCATGCGGCTGGCGGTGATCGACAACCGGGGCCGGCCCCTGGTGGCGTCCCACTGGTTCCGCTACGGCGACGGGCATTTTTACTGTGCGATCCACAGCAGCTCCCTGGTGGCCAAACTGGCCGCCCGCAACCCCGGGTGTGGCTTTGAAATCGCCGGGGACACCATTCCCTACCACGGGGTGCGCGGCCAGGGCACGGTGGAGCTGTTGACCGCGGGTGCGGAGGAAAATCTGCGGGAGCTGATCCTGCGCTACCTCGGGGATACGGAAAGCGCCCTGGCCAAGTGGCTGTTGGGCCGGGCAGAGGGGGAGTATCTGGTCAAGATTACCCCAGCCTGGGTAACCAGCTGGGACTTTCGCGAACGCATGGCGAAGTGATCAGCGGCCCCGGTTGGCTTGCGGGCACCGCCGGGGAACAGAAACCTCCGCACCTGGGACAGAACAAGACGGTGTAGGCCCGGTCACCGGGAATGTCGTCGAACCAGACGGACCATGGCGGGCTAGCCTACAGCCAGCCGGATTTCTTCAGCTTGCGGTGGAACAGGCCACAGATAACCAGGGTGGCGACAATCATTCCCGGGTAGCCAAACTCCCAGGTCAACTCCGGCATGTGGTGGAAGTTCATGCCATAGAGGCTGAACACCACCGTGGGCACCGCGAGAATGGCGCCCCAGCCCGCCAGACGCTTGACGATGTCGTTCTGCCGCACACTGATCAGAGACAGGTTCATGGCCATGGCCGTGGTGAGCATTTCCCGCAGGTTGTCCAGGGTCTCGATGGTGCGCGCCACATGGTCGTGAATATCCCGGAAGTAGGCGCGCAAGTCCTTGTGGATCAGCTCCGGGTGGAGGCGGGTGAGCTGCACCGAGATATCTTCCACCGGCACCACGGCACTGCGCAGGGCCATCAATTTTCGCTTGATGCCGTAAAGGCGTTCGATGGCGGTATGATCGAGTTGGTGGGTAAAGATTTCCGACTCCAGAACCTCGAATTCGCTGCTGAGCGCCTCCACGATGGGATGGTAGTTGTCGACGATAAAGTCGATCAAGGCATAGAGGGCAAAGGGTGCGCCCTTGGCCAGCATCTCGGGAGCATCCTCGCAGCGGCGACGCACAGCGGCATAGCCCAGGTCATTGCCGTGGCGCACCGAAATCAGGAAATTTCTGGCGACAAAAAAGTGGGTCTCGCCATAGTGAATATCGCCATCGGCAGCCGTGTCCCCGGCCCCCGGGGCCGACAACTGGGCAGTTTTGATGGCAATAAACAGGGTGTCGCCATAGGCTTCGATCCGCGAGCGCTGGCGGGCCTTGCGGGCGTCCTCCACCGCCAGCTCGTGGAGTCCAAACTGCTCCTGAATGTGCAGCAGCACCTCGGGCTCCACTTCGTGCAGGCCGAGCCAGAGAAAGGTCCCGGGGTCTGCCAGGGTGGCACCGATCTCGGCGAGGGGGATGTCGGCAAGGCGCTTGCCGTCGCGGTAGGCGACACAGTTGACGATCATGGCTTTGGGGGCTCTCCGCTGGTGTGCAGCGCCAAGCATAATGGCTTGCTGGCCGGGGGTCACCACAAAGGTGTTGCCACCAGCTCCCCGCGGAGTGGTAGCATGGCAGCTCTATCAGTGCGACGAATCGACTCCCGGACCATGGCCATCAGCAACGGAATCTACAGACACTTCAAGGGCAATCTCTACCGGGTTCTTCACAGCGCACGCCACAGCGAGACTGGCGAGGAGATGGTGGTCTATCAGGCCCTTTACGGCGAGCGGGGTATCTGGGTGCGGCCGCTGGCGATGTTTGACGAAACCCTGGTCAGGGATAATGTTGCGGTAAAACGGTTCACCTTCGTCGAAGACGGTTGACCTCAGCCACACCCCACCCGCTTCAGGCTGATGCGGTCCCGACTCAGCAAATCCTCGTAGCGGCCGAGGGACAGTGGGCGACTGAAGCAGAAACCCTGCACTTCGTGACAGCCGATGGTGCGCAGAAACTCGTACTGGCCGGGGCTCTCCACCCCCTCGGCAATCACCTTCAGGTGCAGGTGCTGGGCCATCGCCACCATGGCCCGGTAGATGGCCCGGTCCCGCTCGTCCAGCTCCACCCTGGTGATAAACGATCTGTCGATTTTCAGGGCATCCAGGGGCATGGTGCGCAGGGAATGCATATTGGAGTAGCCGGTGCCGAAGTCATCCATGGCAATGGCGATGCCCATACCTCGCAACTCCCTGAGGGTCTTGAGAAAAGCCGGCTCATCAATGGCCAGGCAACTCTCGGTCACCTCCAGCACCAGCAGGGAGGGATCCAGATCGTTGCCCCGCAGTGCCTCACCGATCATGTCTGTCAGCCCCGGTTGCTGGAACTGCCGGGCCGACAGGTTGACCGCCAGCGGCACCACCGCGAAGCCTCGCTCAAGCCAGGCGCGGAGCTGGCTGCAGGCGCTGTTCAGCACCCAGCTGCCAATAGTGTTGATAAGCCCGGTATCCTCCGCCAGAGGAATGAAACTGCTGGGCATCACCGGCCTCTTCACCCCCTCGCGATGCCAGCGAAGCAATACCTCGGCACCCACCAGGCGGAGGCTTTCAACACAAAAGCTCGGCTGATAGAGCAGCTGAAACCGGGACTCGCCGGCCGCCTGGCGCAACTCCTGCTCCATGCACATCCGGCTCACCAGGGAGTGATCGAGCCCGGGCTCGAAAAAGCGGAACCCGTTGCGCCCCGAGGCTTTGGCCTCGTACATGGCCAGGTCCGCGTGTTTGAGCAGGGTATCCGCCTCCTGGCCGTCTCCAGGGTAGAGACTGACCCCGATGCTGCAGCTGATCAAATACTCCCTGCCGCCGATCACACAGGGCTCCTGGATGGCCTGCAACACCCGCTGGACCGCCGCCGAGGCCTGATCGCTGCCGCGCTGGGTATCCGCCAGCAACAACACGAATTCATCGCCACCGAGGCGGGCCACGGTGTCGTGATCGCGAACACAGCGGCGCAGCCGCCCGGCGATCAGACGAATCATCTCGTCCCCGGCGTTGTGCCCCAGGCTGTCGTTGACGTGCTTGAAATGGTCCAGGTCGACAAACACCACTGCGAGCCCGCTGTGATCCCGATCCGCAAGGCGAATCCCCTCCTGGATACGGTCCAGCATCAGGGTGCGGTTGGGCAGATTGGTGAGGTTGTCGTGGGTGGCCTGATGGGCGATGAGCTTTTCGTAGGCCTTGCGCTCGGTGATGTCCTCCACCGTACCCTCGTAGTAGCGCAACTCCCCGTTGCCGTCCCGCACCTCGTGAGCATTTTCCGATATCCAGATGATGGTGCCGTCCCGGCGGTGGACTTCAGACTCAAAATTGATCAGCTCCCGCTGCTCCCGCATCAGGCGCACGAACTCCTCCCGCCGCTGGCAATCGAGATAGAGCTGCTGGCCGATGTCCCTCAGGCTGGCGATCATCTCCCCCGGGTTTGGATACCCGTAAATTCTCGCGAGGGCCTGATTGACCTCCAGATAGTGACCGTCCGGGGTACTCTGGAAGATGCCCTCGGTGGCGTTTTCAAAAATACTGCGGTAGCGCTGCTCGGCCTCAGTGAGCTTCAGCTCCCGCTGGTGGCGTTCGGTAATATCCTGGATAAAGCCGTGGATCAGCCCCTTGCCGAGGCCGCGCCCCCGCTCCCACACCCAGCGTTCGGAGCCGTCGGCACGAACCACCCGGTACTCCAGGGCAAATGACTGGTTGGCCATCATGGCCTCATTGACGGTGCGCCAAACCCTGTCCCGGTCGTCGCGGTGGATGATGTCGGCAAAAGCCAGGCGCTGATTGAGCAGCAGGTCCTCCGGCGGGTAACCGGTCAGCTCCCGGCACCCCTGGCTGACAAACTCCAGGGTCCAGCGCTCATCCAGACGGCACAGGTATACCATGCCATCCAGCTCACTGAGCAGCATGGCGAGAAGGCGCTCCCTGTGCCTCGGGTTATCCAGGTTATTCATAGGGCGACCGTTTGCGGTACAGGGCGGACCCAGAGTGGAAAGCACAAAACGTACCAGATGAGCTAAAGCGGCCCCTTTCCCGGGATCCAATGCCAAACGGGAACAGGCTCGCCATATGACCATAAAATCTGGTTAATTATAGCTACAAAACCACTTTTACCATTTACAAGAAAACCTGTACCCTGCGCCCTGAACTTCATTGCAATCACCCCAAGGACCCCTCCCATGACTGAACAGAAAGCTACCAATGTCCACTGGCATCACGGCGAGATTACCCGGGAAGACAGGAATCGCCTGCTGGGACAAAGGGGCGCCACCCTGTGGTTCACCGGCCTTTCCGGCAGCGGCAAGAGCACGGTCGCAGTGGCCTTGGAGTCCGCCCTCTACGAACGGGGCAAGCTCAGCTACCGCCTGGACGGCGACAACATCCGCCTCGGCATCAACAAGAATCTCGGGTTTTCCGCCGAGGATCGCACCGAAAATATCCGCCGCATCGGCGAAATCGCCAAGCTGTTTGTCGACGCCAGCCTGATTGCCCTGTCGAGCTTTATCAGCCCCTACCGCTCGGACCGGGACAAGGTGCGCGCCCTCCACGAGGAAACTGGCCATGACTTTATCGAGATCCATGTCGACTGCGCCCTCGACGAGGCGGAGAAACGGGATCCCAAAGGTCTATACAAGAAGGCCAGGGCCGGGGAAATCAAGAACTTCACCGGTATCGACGACCCCTACGAGGCGCCCCTCAACCCGGAAATCCATCTGCGCACCGACCGGATGACCCTGGAGGAAGAGGTCGCCACCATCATCAACTACCTGGAAGAGCGCGGCATCATCCAGACCACGCCAGCCACCGAGGAATAACACATGATCAAGCCCCATGGCTCTGAGAAGCTGAACCCCCTGTTTGTCTACGACACCGAAGCGCACCACGCTCTGCTCAAGGAGGCGGAAACCTTGCCCTCCCTGCTGCTCAACTCCGCCGCCGCCGCCAATGCGGTGATGCTCGGCGCCGGCTATTTCAACCCCCTGCCGGGCTATATGGACCTGGCGGACGCCCTCAGCGTGGCCGCCGACCTGAAAACCGCCAGTGGCCTGTTCTGGCCGGTACCAATAATCAACCTCACCAAGGAAAGCGGCATTGAACCCGGCCAGCGCATCGCCCTCCGCGACCCCAATGTGGACGGCAATCCGGTATTGGCGATCATGAACGTGGAGGGGGTGGAGACCGTTAAGGACGAGCAGATCCAGCTGATGGCCGAGGCAATTTTCGGCACCCTGGACCCCAAGCACCCCGGCGTGGCGGTATTCACCAGCCTGGGCAACACCCTGGTGTCCGGCCCCATCCAGGTGCTCAGCTTCAGTTACTTCCAGAGCGACTTCCCCGACACCTTCCGCACCGCGGTGGAAATCCGCAATGAGATCACCGAGCGCGGCTGGAACAAGGTGGTGGCCTTCCAGACCCGCAACCCCATGCACCGCGCCCACGAGGAGCTGTGCCGGATGGCCCTCGAGCGCCTCGACGCCGACGGCATCGTCATCCACATGCTGCTGGGCAAGGTCAAGGAAGGTGATATCCCCGCCCCGGTGCGGGATGCCTGCATCCGCAAGATGGTGGAAGTCTACTTCCCCAAAAACACCGTGATGGTCTCCGGCTACGGCTTTGACATGCTCTACGCCGGCCCCCGGGAGGCGGTGCTGCACGCGGTATTTCGCCAGAACATGGGGGCCACCCATTTTATCGTCGGCCGCGACCACGCCGGGGTGGGGGACTACTACGGCCCCTTCGACGGCCAGTCAATCTTCGACGAGAAAGTCCCCGAGGGCGCCCTGGAGATCGAGATTTTCCGCGCCGACAATACCGCCTTCTCGAAAAAGCTGGGGCGGGTGGTGATGATGCGGGAAGCGCCGGACCACACCCCGGAGGACTTTATCAACCTCTCCGGCACCAAGGTGCGGGCCATGCTGAGCGAGGGCATCGCGCCCCCGCCCGAGTTCTCCCGGCCCGAGGTGGCGCAGATTCTCATGGATTACTATCGCTCCACGCTGTGACCTGAGTTGCACGTTGCACGATTCACGTTACACGGGAGTGCCAACCGCACCTCCGCCACTGCTTTCAGGTGAAACGTGTTACGTGAAACGTGAAACTCAAAATGAGGATTTGCAATGACCGACTACGACGTATTCAACGGCGACGCCGACGGCATCTGCTCCCTGGTCCAGTTGCGCAACGCAGAGCCCCGGGAGGCCACCTTGATCACCGGCGTCAAGCGGGATATCGAGCTGCTGGACAGGGTTCAGGCCGGGACCGGGGATCGGGTGACGGTGCTCGATGTCTCCCTGGACAAAAACCGGGATGCCCTGGCGCGAAACCTGGCGGCGGGCGCCGAAGTGTTTTATGTCGACCACCACTTTGCCGGGGACATCCCCCGGGCCGCCAACCTCGAGACCATCATCAATGAGGCGGCCGATGTCTGCACCAGCATCCTCATCAACCACCACTTGCGCGGGGCATATCGGGAGTGGGCTGTGGTGGGCGCCTTTGGCGACAACCTGAAAAAAAGCGCCAGCACCCTGGCCGCCCCCCTCAGCCTGTCAGCGGACAGGCTCCAGCAACTGGAAAACCTGGGCATCTACATCAACTACAACGGCTACGGGGAGTCGCTCGCCGATCTCCACTTTCCCCCTGAGGAACTGTTCCTGCTGGTGAGTGCCTACGCCAGCCCCTTCGACTTTATGACCGCTGGCAGGGAACACTTCGCCAGGCTCGAAGAGGGCTATCATCAGGACATGGCCACCGCCGCCAATACCAAACCCCTGGTGGCCACCGAAAAGACTGCGCTCTTGGTACTCCCAGCGGAACCCTGGGCGCGGCGGGTCAGCGGCGTCTACAGCAACGACCTCAGCAACCAGTTCCCGGCCCGAGCCCATGCGGTGCTCACCGAGAAACCCAGCGGCAATTACCTGGTCAGTGTCAGGGCGCCCCTGAACAACAAGCGCGGCGCCGCCGACCTGTGCCGCAAGTTTCCCACCGGGGGCGGCCGCGAAGCGGCGGCGGGGATCAATGACCTGCCGGCGGCGATGCTCGATACCTTTATCGAGGCCTTTACCGCCCAGTTCAGCTGAGTCCTTTCAACACCCAATCGGGAGGGGCGGGTCTTGGTGGGGCGCTGAGCGGGGGAAAATTGTGTTATAAACACCCTCTCCCACAACACTTGGAAACTCTTCATGTCTTTTTCCCTGCACCAGGCCATTCTCCCCACCTACCTGCAAATTCTGGGCGCTGTCAGCGGCCTGGTGGACAAGGCCGAAGCCCACTGTGCCGCCGCCGGACAAGCGCCGGCGGACCTGATTCAGGCCCGCCTCGCCGAGGATATGCAGCCTTTCAGCTACCAGATCAACGCCGTCGCCCACCACACCATGGGGGCCATCGACGGGGTATTCAACGGTGTCTTTTCGCCGCCCTCGGCGCCTCTGGCGGAGGACTTTGCCGGGCTCCGCAGCCGCATTGGTGAGGCCATCGCCTATGTCCAGGGGGTGGACCCGGCCGCTGTCGACGCCGTGCTCGGGCAACCCATGCGCTTTGAAATGGGCAAGTTCCGCCTGGATTTCACTGCAGAGAATTTCCTCCTGTCCTTTTCTCAACCCAACTTCTATTTCCACGCCACCACGGCCTACGACATCCTGCGCTGGCAGGGGCTGGCGGTTGGCAAGCAGGATTTTCTTGGCCACATCCGTCATCTGGGGTAACAGCCTGCGGGACCACAGTTTGCTCTCGAACCACATTTTGCTAGAGTACAAGGCGCCCCCGCCTGTGACAGGCACCTCGACTGGGAGTTGCTATCCGCCCCGAAGGCCTCTCGTTTATCGTCCCTTGCACTTGGTGACCGGGCCGGTGGCCAGGGAGGGGTTTGCGAGACTTCGCGGCCGAGGATCGAGGTTTCCAGCAGCGGGCACCAACTCAACAACCCCAGCCGGGACCAACTCCCGACCCCAAGGACGTCATCTATGGCCATGCACCACCACGCCGAGCAAACCCCCGCCAAACACGCCATTATCATGGAGCAGAGCGGCTCCTCACTAACCTTTGGCGAGCTGGACAACAGGTCCCGTCAAATCGCCAGATTGCTGCGCAGCCACCTCGCCCCAGGGGACAGGTTTGGCCTGCTGATGGAAAACTGCCCCGCCTATTTCGAGATCAGCTGGGCCGCGCGCCGCGCAGGGCTGCGCTGGGTGCCCATCAACTGGCACCTGCGGGCGGAGGAAGTGAGCTATGTGGCGGGGAACAGCGACTGCAAGGTGCTTATCGCGTCCCCCAAACTCGCCGCTGTGGCCCGCCAAACGGCGGCCTCCACCCCCGCCATCGTCGCCTGCTACTCCAGCGGCGAGGGCTTCGACCAGTTCACCCCGCTGGCGCAGGCACTGACGGACGACCTTGGGGATTACGGCGCAGAGCGGGAAGGCATTTTCATGTTTTACTCCTCGGGCACCACAGGCCACCCCAAGGGCATTCTCCGCCCCCTGCCGGACGCCCCCTTCGGCACACCGGCCGCCGTGGAGCAGATCATGCACAGCCACTACGGCTTCGATCACGACACAGTTTTTTACGCCCCCGGCCCCCTCTACCACGCCGCCCCCCTGGGCTGGACCATGGGCGCCCAGATGTGGGGCGGCACCGCCATCAGCACGGAAAAATTCGATGCCGAGCGCACGCTGGCCAGCATCGAGAAACACAGGGTCACCCACGCCATGTTCGTGCCCACCCACATGACCCGCATGCTGAAGCTGCCCAGGGAGGTGCGGGAAAAGTACGATTGCTCCAGCCTGAAAATGGTGGTCCACGCCGCCGCCCCCTGCCCCCCGGACGTCAAGCGGGGAATGATCGACTGGTGGGGGCCAATAATCCATGAGTTCTACGGCAGCAGTGAGGGCAGCGGCTTTACGGTGATCAGCTCGGAGGAATGGCTGAGCCATCCCGGCTCGGTGGGGCGGGTCCTGCTGGGGATTCCCCATATTCTCGCCGACGAGGGCAACGAACTGCCGGTGGGGGAAACCGGTGAACTCTGTTTCGAGAACGTGGATCCCTTCGAGTACCACAAGGATCCGGGCAAGACCAACAACTACTTTGACCAGCGGGGCTGGGCCCACACCGGCGACCTGGCCCGCCTCGATGAAGAGGGCTATCTCTACCTGGCGGGCCGCTCCAGCGGCATGATCATTTCCGGCGGCGTCAACATCTACCCCCAGGAGGTGGAAAACCTGCTGGCACTGCACCCACTGGTGGCGGATATCGCCGTGGTCGGGGTTCCGGACGACGACCTGGGGGAGATCGCCGAGGCCGTTGTCCAGCTGGCCCAACCGGTGGCAGACCTGGCTGCGGTCACCGAACAGCTCAAGGCGGCGTGCCAGGAAAAACTGGCGCTGTACAAAACCCCCCGCTCCTTTCGCTATGTGAAGGAACTGCCGCGGCTGCCCAGCGGCAAGCTGCTGCACCGCTACCTGGTCAAGCCCAAGCCCTCGGAGTGACTGCGCCCCGGACAAGGGTCTGGCAATTGCCAGTCCGTTGTCCGCGAGCGCCTGCATTGAGTGGGCTTACCCGTTAGCGGCCGACAAACTTTGCCGCGCGCCGCTCGACAAAGGACTGAACCCCCTCCGCGGCATCCTCACTGGCGATCAACCTGGCCTGGGCCGGACCCAGCGCCGCGATACAGGCGTCCACCCCCTGAGTGGACCACAAGCGCGCCGAAGCCTTGGTGGCCTGAACCGCCAGGGGCGCCTGGGTGGCGATGCGCTCGGCAATTTCCAGGGCCCGCTCAAGCTGGCTGCCTGCGGGCACCACTTCCTGCACCAGGCCTATGCGGTAGGCCTCGGCGGCGTTGAATTCGTCGCTGGTGAGGAGATGGTACATGGCGTTGCCCCAGCCGGCCCGCTCCGGGATACGAAAGGTGGCGCCGCCGGTAGCCTGAATGCCCCGGGCCGGCTCCAGCTGGCTAAACCTGCAATCGTCGGCGGCGACAACAATATCCCCCGCCAGCATCAGCTCGATTCCCAGGGTAAAGGTGATGCCCTGCACTGCGGTAACCACCGGCTTGCGACAGGCCCGCCCCAGCGCCAGGGGGTCCACACCATAGTCGTGGAGACCGCCGCCCTCGTTCATGCTGGCGGTCCATTTGGGCAGATCCAGGCCGGCACAAAAGTGCTTGCCATGGCCAAACACCACCCCCACCCACAACTCGGGATCCTCGTCGAGGCGGGTAAAGGCATCCACCAGCTGGCGGGCCATGGTGGGGGTGTAGCTGTTGTACTTGGCGGGGCGATTGAAGCCGATCAGCAAAATGTGCCCCCGCACTTCGGTGGAAATGGAGCCTTCGGTATCTGTCATGGCGTACTCCTCAACTATTGGGATGACTACAGGCGGCAAGGTGCCCGCAGGCGGGCAGCAAGTGTCCCGCAAAATCACGATTATAATGAATCTGTCCGCTGGCCCCAGCTGTGATTTATGACAGGTTGCTGAGGACCCCGGGCTTGCTACTCGAAGACATCCACGAGGATATCGGCAATGACGGCACCGGCGGCGGAAACCAGCACCAGGTCGGTGCCGGTGCGCTGCCACTCGTAACCCTCGTAGCGGGGCAAGTCAGCCAGCATGGCAGCGGGTATACCCCGGGATTTGGCGATCCCCGGCGGCAAGGGTTTACCTCGGGCTAGGTTCTTGCGTATCCCCGGGGGCAGCGGCTGCTGGCCCACCAGCTGGTGAGAGCTGGCGATACGCCGGGCTTGGGTGGCGGAAATCGTGGCGACCACCATTTCCACGGGTGAATATCCAGGAGCCCGGTGATCGCCAGTGTGATTGTGGACATCGGCTTTACCCTTGCCGCCTTTGCCCCCCTCGGCCTGGCTCCCCCCCTTGTCTGACATTGCAGGAGCTGAGGCGAGAGCGGCAAGCATAGCCAAGACCAGAAGTCGGGATCTGGTGTTCATGGTGATTCTCCTGTTGGGTACCGGCCGTTGCGCCACTGAATTGCCCGGCTGGTTGCCGCGGGGCATCAATGGCGGGAGCCTGATACTATACCCCTCGGTGCGACAATGACAGGAATGGTGTATGCCCAGGATTCTTAAACTGGTATTGCAGGGCCTGGTGGCTGTTCTGCCCGTGGGTTTGACCCTGTATTTTCTCTACTGGCTGGCGGCCACCGCAGAGGAGCTGATCAAACCCCTGCTGTTGTGGTTTATAGCCGAAGACCACTATTTCCCGGGAATGGGCCTTGCCGGGGGAGTCGTTCTGTTATTTGTGATTGGCCTGGTGATCAATACCTGGGGCATCCGCTACCTGCTGCGCATCAGCGATGAGCTGCTGGCCAGAATCCCCCTGGTGAAATCTGTCTACGGCGCCATCCAGGACATGATGCGGGTCTTCAGCCTGGCGGAAAAAAAGGAGATGAAGGCGGTGGTCAGCCTGGATGTGGGCAACGACACCCACCTGATCGGCTTTGTCACCGGGGCACAATCCGGCCAGCGATTCTTTGCCGACAACGGCAGTGACAAGGTGGGGGTCTACCTACCCATGAGCTACCAGATAGGCGGCTTCACCGTCTATGTGGAGCGGAGCAGGCTGACCCACCTGGATATTGGTGTCGAGGAGGCCATGCGCATTGCCATTACTGGCGGTGTCCAGGGCGGACACCACGCCAAGGACTAGTGTTGTTTCAATTTGATTTTGGCCAGATCGGATTTGTGATAGGGGTCGGGAAGGCTTAGGCCTCCCCGCCCTCCGAACCGTGCATGCGGTTCTCCCGCACACGGCTCTCCAGTCGGTGGTTTCAAC
>Ga0079224_100001124_pt1 | contig 29578 bp, 23 predicted proteins | sample Stecom2015_FD_80414 | JGI IMG/M metagenome (GOLD analysis project Ga0079224, IMG submission 80414) | Agricultural soil microbial communities from Utah to study Nitrogen management - Steer compost 2015 | ecosystem: Environmental > Terrestrial > Soil > Agricultural land | place: USA: Utah... | reverse complement strand
GACTTAAATACAAGCGCCTTACCCGTCCAGATATTATCGGCCGATGCCAGGTTGTACTCAACGCCGACAGTTCGGTTATATTCAGAGGCCGTCGGATGATCGGAAGGCTCATAGTCGAGTGATTCTTTGTTGATAAGAAAGACGCCCACATTCGATCGTGCAAACACCCTCCGTTGTATTGCAACAACAGCAAAGTTCTGAGAAGGCAGGCCAACTGAATCAACTGCATCGGTCTGCATGTCCATCGCGCCAATCCGCCAGTTCGTGTTGATCTTACCGCTCAGTCGCGCTCCGAAACGTATCGGCACCCCAAGTCCGATCCGTCTGGAAAAAAATGGCCGAATGTTTTCATAGCCAAAGTTCGCGAACAGGTCACCGTTCTCAAGAAAGAATTGACGCTTCTCAGGGAAAAACAATTCAAAGCGGTCGAGGTTAGTCACCTGGTCGTCAACGTCTACCTGCGAGAAGTCCGGGTTAATGGTGAGGTCGAGGTTTAACGAGGATGTCACCGCGATCTTAGCATCCCCACCGAATTCATGATGATATTTGCGTGGTGTGTTGTTTTCGAAGTCGCGCGTTACCCCTCCCAACGCGTACGGTATCAGGGAAATATTTGAACCCGCTTCGGGAGGAGGTTCATCCCACACCAAAGTTCCTGTGTAGGCCAGCGCAGCGGTAGGGAATTGACGGGGTACGGGTGTCCAACTTGACTTCTCCGTAGTCTTCAGGTCGAGACGACTGAAGTTGATGCCCCATTCGGTGATGCCTTTTTTGTACCGGATGGTCTTGAACGGAATCGCCATCTCAAAGATGTATCGGTCGTCATATTCCCTGACTTCCGAACTCCATTTGTTATCCCAACTGAGGTCAACCTTGTAGCCCTCATACATTATCCCATCCCATTGAGCACCCGCAGCATTTGCTCCGAAGGAGAACCCGTTGGTTTGATCATCGAACGGATCAATAAAGACGAGGAAGTTATCGTTGTTGCCAAAAATAAAGTCGCGTTTGAGTGATTCTACGATGTACCGTCCGGGGAGCTTATGAAAACAGGTCGCGACCAGGTAAAGGTTGTGGTCGTCGTACGTCATCCGGACATCCGTACGAACCTCCGCCTTGCTGGTATCCATTGGCAGTACCATGTAAAAGTCAGATGCAACCTCCGCCTCTGCCCAGGCCGGCTCATCAATAACCCCATCAATCCGGATCGGGGATGAGGCCTTTTTTATGTGAATGCGAAAATGGCTGTTCACCTTCTGCGCGTTGGAAACCGTACCAGCCGTCAGCAGGCTCAACGCGCAAACACCCAATACTAATCTTAGCATGTCCGGGACCTAGCTCGTGCCCAAAATAGGAAATGCCCCTGTACCTAAATGTACAGGGGCAGGATATTTCACGAGCGGTTAGTGTGTCAAGCACACACGTCACTCATCCCGAAGAATGTTCACGGGATTCACCCGCATTGCGCTTAGCGCCTTGTTGCCGGCTGAAAGTACCGCAACCAGGAATAATAAGCCCGTCGCCGCCAGCAACGTTACCGCATCCGCCTCCAGGTAGTATTCCCAGATCGCATCCATCATGGTGTGAGAAGCCACGAATCCCAGTGCGCCACCCAGCACAGAAGCAACTGCCATGACAATCACAAACTCCAAACCCACCACTCGAATCACGTTGGCAGCGCTGGCTCCGAACACTTTACGAACACCAATCTCTTTCATCTTTCGAATGAGGGTAAGTGAAACTATTGCGAACAAACCCGTCGCAGACATCAGCACGGCGATCACGCCGAGAAACGAGAAGACGGCAACGACGTTCCCGTTAATCATTTCGCTCGTTCTCAGGTTTCGGTCGTAGGGAATACCTTCATACAGTGTATTGGGTGAGACGCGCTTCCACGCTTCTTTCATCGTCTCGTTCACGGCCATGACGTTTTCAGGCGATGCTTTTGCAACGAGAAAACGATAGTCGTCCGGATGCACATAACGAAGCATTGCCGGAGCAACTTTCTTCCAGAAACCGTCGGTGTAGATGTCGTTAATCACGCCAACTACATACAAAGCCAGCGTATCGGCCACTACAATGCGTTTCCCGATAGGATTATCCTTCCATCCGAACGTGCGAACCAACTCCTTCGATACTAAGACCGACTCTTTCCGGTCGGTTTCTGAATCCTCAATAAATCCTCTACCCTCCAACACTTGAATATCCATGGCTTCAAGGTAGTCGTCACCAACATCAACCACCTCTACAAAATGCTTTACACCATCATACTCTGCAGGTATGCGGTAATAGTTATCGGAGACGTGACCTCCCGAACCTGCTATGGCGTGAATCCTTTGGTCGGTCATGAGTTCATTTCGAAAAGCTTCAAATTCGCTTGCTCCGGATACTGGCACCAGGATAACTCCGCTTGTCGCGTACCCCAGGTCATAATCTCTTTGATACATCGCATTCCGCAGATAGGCAATAGCGGCGACGATGCATAGCACTGAGATAGAAAATTGAAGCGTAAGTAAGACACGTGTCAGTTTGGTTGTGCCGCCAAACTTTAGTCGTCCTTTGAGAATGGCTACAGGTCTGAAGGCCGACACATAAAATGCGGGGTAACTTCCTCCAATGATAGCGGTGATGAAGACAAGTCCTGCCAGAAAGGCAATGAACCCAGGGTTGTTTACATACTCAACCGACAACTCAATACCATCCCACATACTGCTATACAGAGGCGCCAGGAATTCAGCGAGAACCATTCCAAGCCCCAGTGCCATCAAACAAAGTACAATGCATTCGCCAAGAAACTGGGTAATAATTTGCGTACGCCTTCCACCCATGGCCTTCCGTATACCGATCTCTCTGAGTCGCCTTCCGGACAAAGCCATAAACGTGTTGGTGAAATTGAAACAGGCGAGCAGCAGCAGGAATACCGCCATAATGCCGGGACCCAGCACCGCTGAAGGAGGAAATCCCCAGCGCAATTGTTCACCGTTCAGCCAGGTTTCGCCAAAAAAATTCGCCGAGAGTGTTTCGAAATTTTGCAGGTAGTATTCGCTCAGCTGAAAGTCTTCGCGGGCGAGATTTTGCGGTTCGATGTATCGCTGCAGTTGGTTCACGACTGCAGCGACACGATGTGGATCATCAATCTTCAGGAATAGTGTACTGGAGATTTCCCAGCTGTTGTCCTGCACGATTCTTTCAGGTGTCGTAACCCAATAGTTGTCCCACAGTGTAATTGCGTCAAATCCAAAGCTTGAATTGAGCGGTTGCCTTTCGAATACGCCGCCGATGGTATACTCCTTCAGTTCCCCGTGGTTAATCTGTGTGATGGCCAACCCGACCACATCTTCGCCATCGAAATATTTTCTTGCGAGCTCATCGCTGATCAGGATGGTGCTCCTGTCGTGCAACGATAGCGTTCCGCCCTTTGTGGTGAACGTGAAGAAATGGAAGAACTCGGGATCTGTATAGGAAATGCTCGCGCTAAAAACTTCGTCACCGATCCGGATGTTTCCCGGCGCAGATGTGTATCGGACGACTTCATCGACGTCCGCAATGTTTTGTCGTACCATGCCGGCCAGAGCATTCGGCACAACGGCAAAGCGATTGCGTTCACCATGGGCTTCCTGCCAAGCCTGAACCCGGTAGATGACCTTACGATTTTCGTGATGTGAGTCAAAGCCTGTACTGAACTGCCAGTTAAACCAGGCAACGATGCAGCAGGCCAAAGCTATGGCCATGCCCAGGACGTTAACGAAAATGGAGATTTTGTTTCGCCGCAGATTGCGAAACAGGATGAGCAGGTAATTGCGAACCATAGGAACCGGTTTTCCGGCTTAGTCGCATTTTTCCGCCCTTAGGTTACAGTTGAAACAGACGCAGGCGCAGATGCATATGCAGGGCATTCCTGCGGCTGCAACCGCATCTGCGTCTGAATCTGCGTCTATCGTCTACATCCTTTGGTCAAGGCGCACGCCTTCCATCTCGGGTTGTTGCATAAACGGCTGACGATACAGTCGCTTTCCCGTTGCCTTGAAGAAGGCATTGGCGATGGCTCCACCCGTTGGCGGAAGTGCGGGTTCACCCAGACCCGTAGGGCTGATGCCGTTGTCGACAAAATGAACTTCAACGTCCGGTACTTCTTTAATTCGAATGAGGCGGTAGGTGTCAAAGTTCTTTTGCTCGGCCTCACCGTTTCGGAAGGTAAGATTTCCGTACAGCGCGTGGCCAAGTCCGTCGACAATACCGCCCACGACTTGTTGTTTCGCCCCGCTTTCATTAACGACGATACCGCAGTCGGCTGCCGCGTAAATCTTTTGCAGCGTCGGCTGATTGTTCTTCATCGCCACTTCAGCAACCTGGGCGACGTACGATCTGTGCGAGAAGTATACGCTGAAACCTTGCGCAACATCGCGTTTTTTGCCCCACCCGCTTTTTTCAGCGGCCAGTTTGATGACAGCGATCATCCGATCAGCATCGTATCCTAGCTGTCCCACCGGTCTTTGTTTCGCGCGTTCCAGGAGTTCCAGGCGGAACTGTACCGGATCCTTTTTCGCTGCCAGCGCCACCTCGTCGAGGAACGATTGTTCCGCGAAGGCAAGGAAGTTGGTGATCGGGGCGCGCCACGCACCGGTCGTAATCGGCGACTGATGCTCGATCGATTCAATGAGTACGTTGTCAACCGCTCCCGACGGGAAATTGTGTTCGCGGGTAGTATTGCCGGAGTTAATCCCTGCACCGCGCAGCTTGTACCCGATGAGGTTACCCCTGGCATCCAGCGCTGCTTCAAAGCGATAGCGAACTGCCGGCCGGTAACTTCCACCCTGCATGTCGTCTTCCCTCGTCCAGATCAGTTTCACAGGTGCCTTTACAATGCTGGAAAGCTCTGCTGCCTCCAGCGCAAAGTCGGTCTTCAAGCGTCGTCCAAAGCCACCGCCAAGGCGCGTAAGCTGAAGCGTAATCTTTTCCGGAGGGATGCCCAGCATCTCAGCCACCTGCGTGCGCGCAGAGTTCGGCGTTTGCGTGGGACCAATCAATTCGACACCATCTTCGCGAACATCCGCAAAGAAGTTCATGGGTTCCATGGGCGCGTGCGCCAGGAACGGACACTGATACTCTCTTACAATCTTCGTTGCTGCCGACGCGAAAGCAGCATCTACGTCGCCATCCTTACGCTTCACTTCAGCTTCCTTGCTATCGAGAAGCTCTTTGAACAGGCGATCGTGATCAGCGGAACTTTCAATGTTGCCGGCGGCTTCGTATTCAATGCGGAGGGCTTTCCGCGCTTTCATCACTTGCCAGGTCGACTTCCCCACAACGGCGACATTATTCTTGAATGTTACAACGTCGACAATACCAGGCATTGCCTTAGCAGCAGACGCATCGACAGATTTGATCTTGGTACCGAATGCCGGCGGGCGCTGAATCATGCCGATCAGCATGCCGTCGCGATATATATCAAGCCCATAGAGCGGCTTGCCGGTGATCATCTCAAAATTATCGACGTTCCGAACGCGTTTGCCAATCAGCTTGAACTCGCTGCGTTCCTTCAGCTTCACATCCTCTGGCGGCGTAATCTTCGACGCATCCGTTGCCAGCTCGCCGTAGGTGAGTTTCTTGCCGCTCTTCTTATGGATTACGAATCCGTTTTCAGTCGACAGTTCTGAAGCCGGCACACCCAGTCGTTTTGCTGCAGCTTCGACGAGCATATGACGGGCCGTAGCACCGGCTTTCCGCAGGCGTTCCCAGGAGTGAGGAATAGCGCCGCTACCACCAGTCACCTGGCGGTCGTACTTTTCTGTATCGAGCGCAGCCTGGACTACCTTCACCTTCGACCAGTCGGCATCAAGTTCGTCCGCCACAATCATGGGGAACGTTGTCTTGATATTCTGACCCAACTCGGGATTGGGAGAAAATATCGTCACGATATTATCAGGTGATATCGTCAGATAGCTATTGAACGTTACTTCGCCTTCGGCAAGCGCACCTTCCGTGACTGACTCAATGACGGAAGCCCCTGCCTCATTCCAGTAAAATCCCAGCAACAGGCCACCACCAGCGGCCGATGCGATCTTGAGGAAATCGCGTCTGTTGGTTTTAATCATCGTCTCCATGGTAGGGCTCATTTAAGTTTTGAAGAAGCTAACTGCACGGCCTCGCGAATGCGGTGATAGGTTCCGCACCGGCATATATTACCCTGCATGGCGTTATCAATTTGCACCGGCGTAGGTTTGGGATTTTCAGCGAGCAATGCGGCGGCAGTCATAATTTGCCCCGCCTGGCAATAACCGCATTGGGGAACGTCCACTTCATCCCATGCCAGCTGGACAGGGTGGTCGCCCTTCTCAGAGAGCCCTTCTATCGTCGTTACCTTCCCGGATCCCACAGCGGAAACCGGAAGTACGCATGAGCGGACTGCGCGTCCGTTGAGATGAACGGTACAGGCGCCGCACTGAGCGATGCCGCACCCGTATTTGGTGCCTACCAATCCGAGGTTGTCGCGCAGCACCCACAACAGAGGGGTATCGGCGTCTACGTCAGCCTCGTAGGTCTTGCCATTGATCTGAAGTTTGTACAAAGCCATTTTTCTTGGGTGAAGGTTTTGAATTGCATAAGATATTAAAATATTCAAGCCACCGGAAGGCAAAAACCATCCGATGGCAAACCCTTGGTTTAAATGGCTGGACCGTAATTATTCGGTTCTGAGTACTTCAGCGGGTTTGGAGCGGGCTACCTTCAGCGTTTGTGAGAGTATCATTAAGGCGGCGAGTGTCAGGATCACGACTGCACCCGACACCATTTCGAACCACGTTAAAGGTGCGTGATTTGCTACGCCAGGCAGGAGAATCCGATCAAAGAAAAGGAACGTCAGAGGTATCGCAATCGCTATCGAAACACCCAGGAGGAGCATAAAGCCCCGTGCGAGCCGGTACAAAATGCCAACCTCACTGGCGCCAAAGACCTTTCGAATGCTCATTTCCCTAAGACGTATTTCGGAAGTATAGATGACCATCCCAAGCAATCCCAGGGAAGCAATGCATACAACGAGAACTGCAATAAAACCACCTGCCTTAACCGAGGCAGAAAATCCCCGGAAGGACTCCTCCAGTTGATCGTCGAGAAACTTGGCCTGAAGGGGATGATTAGAATCCAATCCGCTCCAGATCTGTTCCACCTTCTCATAGGCTCTCCGCAGATCGTTCGTGACAAACTTTACATTCAAATACTTTGCTTCTTCAGGCATGAGTTGCCGGAAGACAACTTCTTTATTTGTAGCATTGTTTACCCGGCCGTAATGAAAATCTTCGACAACCCCGACAATCTGCAAGTCAGTATGGTCAATGTTCACAACCGCACCAATTGCTTTGGAAGGATCGTCCGCTCCTAGGTTGAATCTTCGCAAGACAGAGGAACTTACAATCACCTCCCGCTCTGTCGAATCTTCAGGCGATTTCGGATTAAAGTTTCGACCGGCAATGAGTTTAAAGTCGTGAAGCGGAAGAAAATTTTCATCAACCCGATTGTAATACACCTGGGCTGAGTCGTTGGGATCTGACGGATTTTTCATGAATGTGTAGAAGTAATTGCCAACGCTCATGACCAGTTGGGATTGCGACTGGCCAGCTACTTCCGGCAATTTGGAAAGTTCGTTTTTTAGTGCATCGGCTTTGTTGTCACCAAGCCGGATGTTAAGGATGTTCTCGGTATTGTATCCCAGATCGTAAGACAGGAAATGCTTGTACTGATCATAGATAACCACAGTACCCGATATGAACATGATCGAAATGACGAACTGAAAAACGACGAGAATCTTACGCGCCGTGATTCCCCGAAACGACGGGCGACCCGATCCTCCCTTAAATAAGGACACTGCACTCAGCCGGGAGAAAAAGAGCGCAGGAAAAAATCCCGCAGCAACACCAACCAACAGCGCAAAAAGTATGAAGAGTCCAATCAATTGCGGCGACAAATCCATTACCAGCATCTCCTGCAGCGAATACTCCATGCTGATAAAATGAGGTCGGATAATGACGAATATCCCAACCGCGAATATCAACGCCAGCAGTGCGATAACGACTGACTCGGTAACAAACTGAACAAGCAGATTTCCCTTCACCGCGCCAATGGTCTTACGGATTCCAACCTCCTTCAAACGTCGAAACGACCGGGCGGTGGACAGGTTGGTATAGTTGAAGCAGGCCGAAAGAATGACGACCAACGTCATAGCTGAGAATACCCACACAACTGTACTGCCCATATAGGGACCAATCTGGTTACCCAGATTTTGACCGATGACGATATTCTCCATGGGCTGCAAGCCCAACTGGACATAGCCGGACGCGACGGCATTGGCCTTGCGTCTGCATATTTCATCAAGTCGTTGCTGCAGTGATTCCGGGCTGGAGTTGGGAGGCAACAACACATAGGCGTATGCGTTCCAGATGTTCTCCCACAGCATTTCGTAAGGATTGTCTTTTTCTGTGATCGTCCTGGTGCTGAGCGATCCCAGTACATCAAAGCGCATGTGAGAAAACTTCGGAGGATCCTGAACAACGCCTGTCACCGAAAAGTCTCTGCCCCAAACCAAAACGGTCTTACCCACTGCGTTTTCCTCACCGAACAATTTGCGCGCAAATGTCTCTGTAAGGACGATGGAGAACGGCTCCTTCAGCGCCGTAGCAGGATTCCCGTGAAGCAATTTGAATGAGAATACGTTAAAGAAGGATTCATCGGCCATGAGCCCGCCAAATGGGACGACTTTTTCCCCGTAGGTAATGTCTCCCATAAACCCTCTGTGAATGACTGCAACATCCTCAATCCCCGCAAGCGATTCTTTGATCTCCTTGCCAGCAAGAAGCGAGGTAGTCGCCATGTGTCCGGAAATAAGATCTCCCTGCCGCTGAAACTGACTCGTTACACGATAAATTCGATCGCGATTCTCATGAAAGCGATCATAGGAAAGTATATCCGTCAGCATTGCGATCAGCAGAAGTCCAACCGACATGCCGACAGACAGTCCGACGATGTTGATCGCAGAAAAGAGTTTACTGCGCGCGATGCTTCGTGTCGCGCTCTTGAAATAACTACCGAGCATGATCATGTTGGGGATTAGGGTGAGGACGTTCGGTCTTCTAATGGTATAGGGCCTGCAAAATTTGATGACGTCAAGACAATAGATCACCTTTGCGCGAAACGGCCCGCGCTCCCGGACATTGCGATCGAACATTTCATTCAGATCGCCCTCGAGGTCTTCAGCAAGTTCCGGTCGGCAATACCAGCTGAGCAGCCGTTGCGCCCATCTCGGAGGTTGGGGTTCACGTCGCGCCATCATGTATTCTTGAATGAGAACTCCGGAATGACATTCCAAAGATTATCGCGTATTTCCTTGGCCCTCACGAGAGCTGCTCTGCCAGCACTGGTAACAGTATAATAACGCTTGCGCTTTCCACCCCGCACGCTGGTCGCCTCTCCCAACCGACTCTTGACATACCCCTTGCGCTCAAGGCGATTCAAAACAGCGTGCACGACGCCAAGCTTCACCGGTCTATCGGCATGCTTCGCCAACTCATCGCGGATGGCCACGCTGTATGCATCGTTTACCAGCGCTGCAATGGTGAGGAGGACAAGTTCTTCGAATTCGCCAAGGTGAGTGCCTTTCATTTGGTAATCGGTAAATAGTGATCGGGGCACGCTGTAGAGACGTAGCATGCTACGCCTCTACTGTTACGTTCTTCCGTAATGAATGATGCCGCACCGATGATTAATTACGTAAATGTATGTAAAACAGTTACAGAAATGCAAACGCCATTTTTTGGTGCTTGAATATTTAGCCTAAAGCTGCGCCCTGAAGTACTTCCTTGAGGCGTTTAGCCACGATGCGCTCCTCGCCAGGGTTCATCATCCAGGTGGTGATGCCTATGGTTTCCCTGTCGCCGACGGTCTCTATGGAAGGGTGACCCTCACGAAGTGCTTTCCTTGCTTCTTCCGCCGTGATCTTTACCTTGCTGGAATCCCACTTGATGCGAAGTGAGGGAACGTGGTTAGCAACTTTAGGCACGTGAATTTCTGCGGTGACTCCGGGAACGGACACTGCATGATCGTGGATGAGTTTCACCTGGTTTTCCCACATCGCCCACTCTGCCTTCTCATCGCGAGAAAGGTAAACTTCCAGGGCGACGAGCATTCCAAGAATCTCCTCCTTGTTGACTTTCATCACCCGGCCAATGGCATCGCCAATTGGTGGTGCGTTCTTTTTCGCTGCCTCAATGTATTGCTTTCGACCCAGCAACAGTCCGGCGCTCTGAGGTCCCCGCAATCCCTTCCCTCCGGAGAAGCAGACAAGGTCGAATCCCATCTGCGTGAACTTCCAGAGGTTTTCAGTTGGCGGTACGTCTGCCGCACAGTTGATGAACGTTGGTATGTTGTGTTTTTTGGCAATTGAAACAAATTCCTCCCATTGCACCTTGCCCTCGTAGTTGTTGGCGTTGAGGAACCACATCATGGCGGTGTTATCGTTGATGGCCGCTTCCATTTCCTTTCGCGTCTCCACTTCAACGATTTTCACGCCGCAGTTGCGGATGGCGTGATCGTACCCGATGCGGTGGGATTTTTGAATGATGACTTCCGTCTTCATCCCTGTGAGGTCGGCGGGAAGCCGTCTGATCTTGTCGGGATCACCGCCCGTCATAATAGCAGCCGTTCCGAACGTAATAGCGGAAGCCGCGCCGGTAGTTACCATAGCGGCTTCGCATTTCAGGAGTTCAGCGATGCGTGCACCAACGGCATCCTGCAGGTCCTCCAGCTTTACATATTGCAGGGCCGCATAATTGATCGCCTTGATCACCTCGGGGTGTGGAAGCGATCCGGTCAGCGCGGTGTATGTTCCCGCCGCGTTGATGAAGGTCCGTACTCCAAGTTCCTTGAAGTAATCTCTTTCAAAGGATACTCCACCCAACACCGGGTTGGGCAACGTACCCAGCAAGGGGATTGTCACCAATCCCTTAAGCAAGTCCCTGCGCTTCGTCATTTTCTTTATTCTTTAAACGTAAGCAATACAATCAATTTCCACGAGTGAATTGCCGGGTACGCCGCCGTACACGGCCACTGTCGTGCGCACCGGAGGATTCTTTCCAAACCGTCCGCGATACGCCTCGTTCATCGCTTTATAATCGTTGAGATCATGAAGATACACGTTCACTTTCAACACCTTCTCCATCGATGATCCGGCTTTCTTCAGTTCTTTTTCAAGTTCGTCCAGAACGTGCTTTGTGTGCGCGGTGATGTCACCTTCAAAATGCGCTCCTTTCCCGGCGACGAATACGAGGTTGCCGTGTTTAACCGAACCGGAGAACAGGGGAACGCCTCCATCCTGATAGACTTCTCCCGTAACCACTTTTTCAGCACTAGCTGACGCGGCCTTTGCAGCACCAAAGCCAAGGAGGCCGGCAATGCCAAGAGCAAACTTTTTGAATGCGGATCGTCTGTTTGTATTCATAGTAATCATGTTTAGTCGGTTGATGCTTGCGTCTTTTTTTCCTTAGCAGGAAGCGTAATCCTCCAGATGTGGGCGTCGTCGTTGCTGTTCTCAATGACATACACATCATTTCCTATCATCACGGCGTCAGTCGGACCTTCAAAACCTTCTACAATGCGGCGGCATCGCACGCGATAGTTGTCGATCTTTTCATCGTACTCGAGATCAAGGTGCATGAGATCTGCACCTTGCATCGTGAAGGGTCGCATGAGAACGCTGGTTCGCCCGTACGTCCAACTCAGTACGAATCCATCCTTATTGAATTCATCCGCAAGAACTCCGTCGACGTCAAAGAACAACCCCAGCGGCGACCTGTGCGGAGTGAACGTTCCTACCAGCACACCGGTAGTGTCAGCATCCATGACCTTCCCCGTTTTCCTATCCCGATACTCATTTGCATCAGGTCCTAAATTCAGCACCGGATTTGTAAAAGGTTTTTTTGGCCGTTTGGGGAATGTAGGGTCGTTGCGGAAGTAGCGCACGCGCCAGGCATGAGAAAAGGGATTAATGAATGGGTCCGTTTTCGGATCGGGTTGCCAATCTTTGTACTGTTGAGGATTCTCAACCATGCCCATCACCCATGGAAAGCCATAGTGTCGTCCTTCGCGCAGCCAGAACATATCTTCAGGGTGATCGTAGTCGCCCGAATTTGAAACCGCGAACAAATGGCCTTCCGGCGAGTACGCAAGATCGTACGCATTGCGTATCCCTTCTGCAAAAAGGTATCCGTTCCTGACCAGGAATTCCTTGTCGTTGGGCAGGAATAACGCCTCGGCATTGACTGGAATACGGAGGACACACGCGGTCAGCGCCTCGTCTCGCGAGTTCGGATATTCGCCGTCATTATCTTGCACCTCACCATGGTCAGTTCGTGCACCGCTGTTGACGAAAATGTATTTTCCATCCAGACTTATCACCGTTCCATTGAAACCGTGATCGAATATCGTCTTCGTACTTCCAACGTCTTCTGTAATGAAGCCCAGACTCCAGTCACGCCTTCCATTCTTGTTCAGTTTACCCTTCATCATGATACCCTTCGTCCCTTTACCCCGGTTTACCGAAATATTTCCGACCAGGAAAAGTGTACTGTCGAGAAACGACGCACCCTGCAACCTCGTGATGCCATGATCCGCCGCTGTGTACTCTTTCACCAGATATTTGTTGCCGGCGAAATCCCTGGCAACCCGAATGATGTCGCCGGAAAATGTCGTGTAGTAAAAGTCTTTGCTCACAGGATCAACCAGGAAGCGCACAGCGTCGGGACCGATCGCCATGTAGTGTGATATCTTAATATCATCCCGAAGCGCTCTTGGAACACGTTGCGCGCTCAGGTCAGTCGTGACAACCACGACCAGCAAGGCCAGGCATCCGGCAGATCGTAGCATCTTACTCCCCTTCGTCATTGGCAAGTACACGTATGTATGCAACAAGCTCCCACCGTTGTTCATCTGTCAGCAAATCGCCATAGGGTGTCATATTGCCTCTTCCGGTTGTTAGCTTCCAGTACAGCGCGCCGTCCGATTGCCCCCGGACGGCCGGAGCGTGGAAGTCGGCTGGCTTAATAGGGAACGATGCACCCGCCGAACCGTCGCCCCTACCCTTTTTGCCGTGGCACGACCAACAGTAGAGATCATAGTTTTCTTTTCCACGTTCTATCGCAGCACCATTCCCCGCAAACGGATTCTTAAGTGTATCAGCCCACGCAGGAGCAACCCACGGTCCTTCCTGGAACGATGGAGGCCGTTCGAATGAAAGAAACAGCATGGCAACAGCACTCAGCAACACAACACCAACCGCAGGTTTCCGCATGCTCATTGCTTGAAAGGTTTTGCTGCAAGGCCATTGAGATCCCACGCGACCTCACCGTTGGCGATCGTAACCTGACATGTCAGCTTGCGGTCGCCGGGCATTCTGAAACCGCGAACATCAACAAAGCCAAAATTTCCACGATCCAAACTCAACACCACGACATCAGCCGGAGCACCCACGTCGAGGTTGCCCAACTCTTCGCGATGAATAACTTTTGCGGGTGTCCACGTCGCGCACGTGATCACTTCGTTGAGTGTCATCCCGAGGTTGAGGAGCTTCGACATGATGTTCAGCATATCCTTCATTCCTTTGTTCATGCTACCCGTGTGAAGGTCGGTGCTGATGGAGTTAGGTCTGAAACCCTGTTGAATAGCCGGAATCGCTATCTCGTACGCGAAACTTCCTCCACCGTGACCGACATCAAAGATGATCCCGCGTTGCTGCGCCTTTTGCACGAAGGGCTCAAGCTTGCCGTCCTTCACGATCGGCATTCTTCCCTTTACGTATGCAAAGCAGTGCGTGAAGATGTCACCGGGTCGTAGTTTTTCCATAAACAGTGTCTCCAGCGAAAGCGGAGGATTGCTACCGCCGAAGTCGACCATGACCGGAACACCCGCCAGCTTACCTGCCTCAACAGCACGTTCGGTAGGAACCCACGTGTTACCTTCGAAGTGTGCGAGCTTAATGCCCACGACATACTCCTTGTTTTCCTTCGCTACCTTGGCCGTCATGACCGGGTCCATGTCGTCAATGTTTTGCTCGCGCTGGCCCCCGCTCATTCCGTTACCCACAATGTTCAGGAAAGACAGTACGCGTGTTGTCGAATTATCAATGGTTTGCGCCTTGAATGTTGCAAAGTTTCTCCACCCTGCTCCTCCAACATCCACAACTGTTGTAACACCTGAACGCAACGTAAAGCCGTCGGGCGGAAGGGCCGAAAAGCTGTTGCTGAGATAGTGTCCGGGTTCTGTGCCGAAGAAGTGGTGACCGTGGATGTCAATTAACCCCGGAACCACATACATGCCAGACGCATCAATAACCTGCGTCGCAGGTTGATTGATGGATGGTGCTACCTGGACAATTTTCTTATCGCGAATAGCAACATCCATAATACCATCACGCCCGTTTTTCGGATCGATCACATGGCCGTTCTTGATTAGAATGTCGAGCGTCTGCGCCTGAAGGTTGACAACCATCGCGACAAGCGCGAACAACAAAATGATTCCTTTTCTCATGGTGATGGGTTTTGAACGATCTGCGAGCCTGCATCAAGATAATGAGAAAAAAACCGCATCACCAAGACTTTTTGTTGCGCGGCGAGTGTAACAGAACTTTGCTCTGAGTCGAGAAAATGCACACCAAAATACACACCAGATCATAAGATGCACCCTATGTGTCCTATGTGTTCATCTATGTGACCTATGTGGCTCAACAGAGGTGTGGGACATTTTTGAACCACATAGAGGACATAGGGAAACACATAGAACACATAGGGAGATTCATTCACTGATTCCCTTACCTCGCAGATACCATGCAAGCAATGACGTTCCAATCAACGTCATCACACCCATGATAATCGGAAGACCGCTCATGGGTGCGAGGTCGTTCATGTAGAGGACGACGCTGATCGTTGCAATCGTTAGATCCATTAGGATGGTGAACGTCAGCGCGGCCGGCGCAAGTGCAAGTGCGAAGGGCATCTTTTTCAATGAGAAGAGGCCGACAAGAAATAATCCGGGCAGGCAGACGGAAAGATCGAGAACGTGTACCGGATTTGTAATCAATCCTGTATCAGCAAGTGCCTTCGGCGGTGTGTTGCTGATGGATGCTGGAATGATTTCCGAAAGCCACAGAACATAAAACGCAGCGGCAACGATCATCAGGTAATAAGCGACCCACGGTGTGGCCTTATGATCAGACTCGTGGTATGGCGGAAGGATCGCGGCGCTCTTTAAGAAATAGCCAAGGGCAAACAACGACACACCCAGCGCAAAACAGTAAAGCAGGAACAATACATTAAAGTGTACCGCGAAGCAATAGATCACAAACGTATACACGCAGTACGACACAACACCACCCCAAATCAGGAACGCCGCGATTCTTGTTCTCGCAAAGAAGGCCGTGAGCAGAAGAGCAGGAACAACGAAGAATAAATCGAACCCGTCCTGCGCGACAGCCTGTGCATACCAATTGGGCGACTCGCGACTGTAAACAGAACGCACCATCAGCCCGGGTATGCTCATCGCACACACCAGTCCCGCCAGGGCGAGGGAAAACGCACGGACAATGGCAGCATTGGGTTGCATAATGTTCGACTTGCACGCTCAAGTTGTGCATTCTGTCGCCACCCTGCAAGGGTAAGAGGGGATTTTCAGTGTAAGGGTGAATGTGAGAGTGAGGAAGGAAATAAAGTGGTAATCGGTAATCCGTAACCATCGGTCGAGGAATGGTAGTCAGGTCCCCACCGGTTTGGGAAACGGCACCCCGTATGTATCGCCACATGCTTTCAATGCCGGGGGAATTGTCGGATACAATGCCACCCCATCGCGTTTTTGCGTTTCGCGCAACTGAAACGCGCGCGTTCCGGGCATCCGCACCGGATTGCCTATGGGTCGCGACGCCAAACATGCTTCCACCAGAAATTTCATCTGCGTGGTAAATCTCTCACCCCCACCAAACGCTTCCGGATCCATAATCTGCAGGAACACCGACGCACCCCACTGGTCGGGATGATCGGCTCTGCCAAAACCTGCCAGCCCGCTCGTTAGCGCTTCTACCAGGATGCCCAGGGCAAATCCCTTATACCCGGTGTCTAGTCCCCCCAGCGGAAGTATTGTAGCAGGCGGATCCTGCACGAAGGTATTCGGATCATCAGTAGCTTTACCATCCGCGGTCAACAGCCATGGGTGTGGCAGCTTCTTACCCTCATCGCGCGTGCGGAGAACATATCCATTGGAAGTTGTTGACATGCTAATGTCGAAGATGATGGGATCGCCATCGGTTGGAATCCCGCCCGCAATGGGATTAGGGGTGTACACTGGGTCAAGGCCACCAAAGGGCGCAACCGACTTAACCCGAGGGTCGCTGGATGACAACAACATCATCAGTCCTGCGCGCGCGACGCGCTCCGGATAGGCCGCAAGACAGGCGATGTGGTGACTTCGTTTGATGACCAGCGTACCAACAGGGTGTTCGGCGATGCGTTCCATCAGAACATCCATCGCCTTATTTACAAGCCAGGGTCCCGGGAGATAATTGCCATCCCATACGATAACCGATCCGCGATCTGAGACAACACCCGGCTCTCCGTCGTGCTTCATTTTTCCTTCCGTCGCTTCCTTCGCATAGGCAGGAAGAAGGTGCAAACCGTGCGTGTTGTGACCCATCAGATCGGCTTCCACCAGCGTTTCAGCAACTACAAAAGCTTTACTCGAGTTAACTCCGGCGGCAGTCAGCACATCGTGCGCGAACCTGATGAGATCGGTATGGGAATAGACCATTTGTACAGAAATTATTGTCTCCCGCTTTGCCCGTTCAGGACATAACGATCACCGACAAGCTACGGGGTCCGTGAGCACCAATGACGAGCGACTGTTCAATGTCGGCGGTCTTGGAAGGCGCTGAGATAAACACACCGTACCCGTGTTCGGCAATCGAAATACGCGCGTACGCATCGTGCAGGGTGGCGACAATATCTCGTTCGTGGATGACGATAGCAAGATTTTGCGCTATGAACGGAAGGACGCGTTTGATAAGCCTGGACTCGCTGATCCAGATTGCCGCATTTTCCGCCACTCCAACCTCACCATGGACAATGGCCAGATCGACATCAGCAAGTGTATGCGGATCGTCTTCGGGGTGCAGTTCCCGTGAACCATCTATCCCCTCGACCATCGACACGACCTGATGCGCTGAAGCATACTCACGAGAAATAACTGCCCTTGCCTCATCGACACCCGAAATGCGGAAGAACTTTCCGCCATTTTGCAAAACGGATGACTGGAACTGGGTGACCAACTCACCTGCCTGAGACGGACCTGGATGATAGGAAGCGGCGCCTATGCCCGATGGCTTCGCCGATCGAATAGCGTCGAGTATTCTTTCGCGACTACTCATTATTTTTTCTTCACGTTTTTTATGTACCAGTCGCGAAATGTTTCCTTGGACATCGGCGGTAGTTGACGCGACTTACCCCAGCTTCTTAGTCCCGTCGGAAACAACGGGAAAAGCGTTCGCGCAACACGTGCCGTCAAACGGAAAAGACCGGGACTGGCAAACACACGACCCGCCGCCTTCATCATTATGCGTTTCAATGCTGATTGCCCATGGGCTTTCGAAATGACTTGTCTCCACTTGAAGAGCTGTTCATGGATGTTGATCTTCACCGGACACACATCGCTGCACGATCCACACAGTGTTGACGCGAAAGGCAGCGAGCTGTAGGCTTTCAGATCAAGATTAGGAGAAAGAATGGATCCTATAGGACCTGGTACAGTAAATCCATAGCTGTATCCACCACTTCGTCGGTACACCGGGCAGGTGTTCATGCATGCTCCGCAGCGAATGCATTTTAGCGAGTCTCTGAAATCAGGCCGTCCAAGTTGGCGAGAACGACCATTATCAACTAGTATTATATAGAGATTGCATCCAGGTGCCGGGCGATGGAAATGCGACGTATAGGAGGTAATGCTCTGACCCGTCGCGCTCCTGGCGAGGAGACGAAGGAACACGGCAAGATGCTCCGCGCGCGGAATGATCTTCTCAATGCCCATGCTGGCGATGTGAACCGGTGCGAGATGAACACCCATGTCCGCATTGCCTTCATTAGTACAAACCACAAAGCCCCCGGTTTCTGCAATCCCGAAATTGACGCCCGTGAGGGCGGCATCCGTCTCGAGAAATTTTTGCCGAAGGTGACCACGCGCTGCTTCCGTTAGTTGCTGAGGATCATCTTCACCTGCGCGCGTACCAATCTTTTCATGGAAGATGTCGCCGATCTCTTTTTTCTTCAAGTGGATGGCGGGCATCACAATGTGACTCGGTGGTTGGCCGAGGAATTGAACAATGCGTTCTCCCAGATCGGTATCAACAACTTCGATACCATTCTTTTCAAGAAAAGGATTTAGATGGCATTCTTCCGTGAGGATTGATTTGCTCTTGACAAGCCGGCGTACCTTGTGTGCGCGGAGGATGTTGAGCACGTGGCGGTTGTGTTCCTCGGCATCGACGGCCCACAATACCTTCACGCCGTTTGCCGTCGCAGCCTTTTCGAATTGCAGCAGGTACTTGTCGAGATTTGCTAATACATCGTCCTTGATTGCTGATGCAGCGTTACGTAAGTCTTCCCAATCGGGAACGGTACGCATCGCCGCGTCGCGTTTCTCGCGCACAAACCAGAGCGTGTCGTCGTGCCATTTCGATCGTGGCCGGTCGGCAAGAAACTCCGTTGCTCCTGCGGCGTGCGATTTCATCAGGTCATTTCTTCATCCAGAACGGCGCTGTGACAAACCAGCCCACTGTGCCAATGAACATGAGCGTCTTGTTCTGACTCATACTCATCACCTGCGCAAATACAAGAAACGCCGGCACGATGGTCATCGCCAGGAAGATGAAGGATAATATCATTAATACCCTGGATTTCATAGGCTCGTTATTTGTGCAGGACGTCGTTGAACTACCTTACTCACTATTACATATAGGACGACGGCGATAAACCAACCTGGTAAACCGACAAAGAAAATCTCGATACCGAAACTCAGGTTCAGCCAAAGACAGATCAAGAGCGTCAGTATCCATGTAGCCGCAGCTGCAGTATTGAAGCGGATGCCCGCCCGTTCTGCGTATTCCTCCTGAAGGCCAAGCCTGGGAAGAAAGTAGACGTCCGCAAAAATTACTGCACCGGCCGGCATAAGGATAAGTCCATAGAGCGCAACAAATTCAAGCAACTTCATGACGAGCGCGGGGAACATCGCAGCAATCGTTGTCACCAATCCCACAACAAGCGTCACCTTCCAGGTCTTCCACTTTGCATTGATCGCCTGAATGGCAAGTCCGGCCCGGTACAGCGTGGGGTTGGCTGTCGTCCACCCGGCAATAATTACACAAAGTGCACCTGCGATGCCGGCAGCGTTGTAGGCTACAGGTCCTGGTGCAAATTCGGTACTGTTAGCCGACTGCTGTAAAAAAAGCGCGTATAGTATTCCCGATGCAACCCAGGCAATATAGTGGCCCAGTATCATACCCGCGGATGATGCAAAGCCATACTGCCATTTCTTTGCATAGCGGAGCAGCGACATATCAGCCATACCAATGTGCATGGCCATGTTGCAGAACCATGCGAAGAATGTCACATGCCAGAAAGTAAATATGCTTTGACCTTCGAGAGGCACCCCATTCCATATCTTGCTTTCTGCTACAGGCCAAAAGTCGGCAAGCGAGGTGACGCCAAGCTGTGGAAGAACAGCGATCGCAGCGGCGATGAAGATCATTATCATCCACGGTGCAGCGAGATTAGCGAAGCGCGCTACCTGGTCGAAGCCGAACATGGCAACCAGCGTGGTGATTGTCCCTACAACAAGCACTGTAATAACCCATCCTATGCTATTGGGATAGATGTCGTTAAGTGTCGGCATTGGAAGATCGAATGGTATTCCTACCGCGGTAGCGCTGACAGCGATCATCGATCCAGCAAGAAAACAAAACAGTCCTGCGTTAACGAGGTTGTACCCAAGCGCGAAGTTCTTCCCTCCTATTTTCTCAAGCTGATAGTAGAGGGTCACACGCTTTTTTATTGAAATTTTTGCCGTGAGATACGCCCAACTCAATACAGCGAGAAGGTTACCAATCAACAGCCCCAAAAAGAGATCAGACGCTGCTACACCGTGAGCCACGAAGAGTGGGCCGAGAACAAACTCCGTACCGGCCGTATGTTCGCCGGCATACGTCCCTATGAAACTCTTCCAACCTTTGAGCTTGCTTTCGGGAACGGGCTCCCGTTCGTATTCATTGACGGCGTCAAGTTTGGAAACGAGACTTTTCTTATCGAATGATGCCATAGGTATGGGGCAGTTCGCTAATTTACCAAACATACCCGCATCCGTAACACGGGCTATCCTGTACTATCAGGGAGGAATTCAGATGCTGTCCCGGTTGATAAAATGGAAGGCGTTCTTGACCACCTCCTGTTTGCGCGACTGGATCATATAGGCGGCCGTCTCTCCCATCGCGTCGAAATCCGTAGAAATCACGGTGATACCCAGCAGGTCCTTAAGGGGTGTATCGTTGTATGAGATCACGCCAATATCCTTTCCCATTGTCAGGTTGCGATCGCGAATCTGCTTGACAAGCGCCACGAGGTCGTTCTCTTCGATGATGATGTAGGCGTCTTTCGACTGCAATTCCATGTCGGCGTAGATCTGGTCGAGAATCTCGAACTGAAAATCATAATCCGCACAAAATTGCTGAAAGCCGGTGCGTATTCGTGTAGGATATGGGTAGACCGCCTTGCGCGGATACACCAGGATCAGCTTCTGATACGAACGCAGGCATTCGCTCGCCTCGCTCAGCGCTTCGTAAATGTCCATTCTGAAGTCCTGATAGACAGCAGACCGCGCCTCCAGGTCGGGAACCATGTTGTCTATGTAGATCACCTTTTCTTCCGGAAGTGTGCGCAGAGCTTCGAGCACCTCAGGAGTAACCGTGCGGTGGCTGAGATGTTCATCCTTGAAATGCGGCATGATGACGTAATAGTCGTATGCACCACGCGACTCCTCCAGTTCGCTCAGAAATACCTTGGGATCGCAGTGGTACACCTTTAAGTCGACACGCGTGCGCGAGCCAAGACTCCCGACAAACGCGTTGTATATCCGCAACTTGTATGAACTGAGTTTATTCATCAGGAAGAGCACGGAGAGGCCGGAAGCCTCCACCGCACGCGCGACGTAATAACCCTTGCCCTTTGCCGAGACGATGATCTTTTTTTCCTTCAGGAAATTGTATGCCTTTTCGACAGTATCCCGTGACAGATAGTATTCTTCTGAAATCTCATTAATCGAAGGTATCCGCATGCCGACCTTCAGGCTTCCCTTTTCGATCTCCTCCAGGATTGAGTTCACAATCTGGCGGTATTTCGGCATCCGCGAGTCGCTGTCAATCCGCAATAGCTTCAGGCTTTCCATAGGGTTACCAAAGTAGTGAAATTACCAACGCTTTACTAGTGGACTGTTGATCCTTCCGGACGGTAATCTATGTGGTCTATGTGAAACTTTATATGCTCTATGTGGTTCAAAGGCCTTTCTAATTTTTGAACCACATAGGGCACATAGGATTTCACATAGAACACATACAGGCGATGGGAATTGATTTAGTTGTTCCAATAGACCTCGTTCCACCGCAATTCGTTCCTGAACTGGTAGAGCGATGTGTTCCTGTCGATTTTCACGAATTCAACCCCAGCGATTTCGGCAAAATCTTCGAGGTGTTCTGAGGTTAGATTCTGAGAGTAGCATGTATGATGTGCACCGCCGGCGAGGATCCAGGCAGCGCATCCGGTGTTCATGTCAGGCATGGGTTTCCAAAGGACGCGTGCAACGGGAAGTTTCGGCAGATCGTGCTTAGGCTCGACCGCCTCCACTTCATTGACGAGGAGACGGAAGCGGTTGCCCATGTCAATTATCGACGCGTTGAGTGCAGGTCCCGCACCGCTTCCGAAAACCAGGCGTACCGGATCTGCCTTGCCACCAATTCCCAGGGGATGAATCTCGCATGAAGGTTTACCCGAAGCGATGGAAGGACAAATCTCCAGCATATGAGCCCCGAGCACCATCGAACCCGTGCCATCAAAATGATACGTGTAGTCCTCCATGAAGGAATTTCCACCTTTCAGACCGGTGGCCATCACCTTCATCGCGCGCACCAGCGCCGCCGTCTTCCAGTCACCCTCAGCACCGAACCCGTACCCTTCCTCCATCAACCGCTGTACGGCGATGCCCGGCAATTGAGGAAGGCCGTGCAAGTCTTCGAACGTATCCGTAAAGCCTTTGAAATTGCCCGCCTTGAGAAACTGACGAAGTCCTGCTTCGATCCGCGCCGCTTCGCGCAGTGACGCATGACGCGTACCACCTTTCTGGAGTTCAGGTGCGACCGCATATCGATCCTGATACTCAGCCACCAGGGTGTCGACTTCCTTATCAGCCACATCGGTGATCGCAGCAACGAGATCACCTACACCATAACCATTGACGGCATACCCGAATCTGATCTCTGCTTCTACTTTGTCGCCTTCGGTGACTGCTACCTGCCGCATGTTATCACCGAACCTGCAGTAACGCCCTCCCTGCCAGTCGCTCCACGCCAGCGCCGCGCGCAGCCACGCTTCCATGCGTGTGTGAACCGCGGGATCTTGCCAATGACCGACAACCACTTTGCGACGAAGTCGCATGCGAGACATTATGAAACCGAACTCGCGATCGCCATGGGCGCTCTGGTTCAGGTTCATAAAGTCCATGTCGATGGTCTTCCATGGAATTTCGCGATTAAACTGCGTGTGCAGATGAAGGAGTGGCTTGCTGAGTATCTTAAGTCCACCAATCCACATCTTCGCCGGAGAGAAGGTGTGCATCCAGGCCACCAGCCCTACACAATTATCCGTGTTGTTTGCTTCGCGGCACAGCGACGTTATCTCTTCCGGCGTTTTCAGCACCGGCTTAAAAACTATTCGTACGGGAAAGCTTTTGACATCATTGAGCGACGAAGCTATCTGCCGTGCGTGTTCGGCTACCTGTTTCAAAGTTTCTTCGCCATACAGAAATTGGCTGCCCGTAATAAACCAGGCTTCGGGGTTCTTGAGGTCGGTCATTCTATATCGTTTTACGGTCAGTTGCCGTAGTAGGCATCCGGACCGTGCTTTCGTTCATAATGTTTTCTGATCAGGGCGTCCTTCATTCGCGCCGCATGAGGATTGATCTTCTGTGTGAGGTACGCCATCCTTGCAATCTCCTCCAGTATGGAACTGTTGTAGACAGCTTTCTCTGCCGTTGCGCCCCAGGTGAAAGGCGCGTGACTACCTACAAGGATCATTTCCACTTCACGATAATCCAGCCGTCGTTCCTCGAAGCACTGCAGAATCTGGAACCCAGTCTGGTACTCATAGTTACCGCGAATCATTTCGTCAGCCATGGGTGCAGCGCACGGAATATCGTGCGTGCAATGGTCGGCGTGCGTTGTTCCGTACAGCGGAATGTCGCGCAAAGCCTGCGCCCAGCTGGTTGCGTATGTTGAATGGGTATGCGCAATACCGCCAATGCCATCCCAATGTTTGTATAACACGGCATGGGTGAGCGTGTCGGATGAGGGTCGCAGTTCTCCTTCCACCTTGGCTCCGTCGAAATCGACAATCACCATTCCTGCGGGTGTAAGCAGATCATATGGCACACCGCTGGGTTTTATTGCAAAGACGCCGAGGTTGCGGTCGGCTGCACTTACATTTCCGAACGTGTGAATGACGAGGCCCAGACGCTGAAGATCAACGTTGGCTTTGTATGCCGCCTCTCTGATGTGATCGAATTTCGACATGCACTACACTAAATCGGGTTGTAAGCGCTTACGTTCCAGCCACACGCCGAAATCCTGGTATTTCTTATAGCGCTTTTCATACAGTTCGGTCTTCGATTTATCAGGCTTGTATTCGGCGTCAAACCCCTGACCCATGGCGTTCATAGCATCTTCCACACGCGGATACAATCCAGCGGCCACAGCAGCAAACATTGCAGCACCCGCGGCACAGGTCTGTTCCGAGCGATGGATGCGGATCGGCATGTTCATCACATCGGCCATTACCTGCATGATGTAGGGCGACTTCCTTGCAACACCGCCCAGTCCAATAAGTCCCTTGACAGGTACACCTTCGTCACGGAATCGATCTACAATCGCACGGGCACCAAAACAGGTAGCCTCAACAAGTGCCCGGAATACCCTCGGTGCATCGCTGCCAAGCTTCAGTCCCGCTATTGCACCTTTAAGGGTTTGATCAGCATCAGGAGTTCTCCGGCCATTCAGCCAGTCTACTGCCAACTCTCCGTCGTCGTCCAAAGTTAATGTGGCAGCTTCACGACTTAGCCCTGCAATTATAGTTCCGGTAATCTCTTCTTTCAGTTTTCTTCGAAGCTCCTCATTAATAAGGGTAGTGGTATCGAGCAGATGATCGAGCGGCCATGACAAGAGGTTTCTGAACCACGCATAAGTATCGCCAAAGGCCGACTGTCCCGCTTCGAGTCCGATCATGCCGGGAATGATTGAGCCGTTTACCTGGCCGCAGATGCCGCGTACCAGCTTGCCTTCCATCTCTTCTGTGGGCGCAACCAGCATGTCACACGTTGACGTACCCATTACCTTACTGAGGTGGTACGCTTCGATCTGTCCTCCTACTGCGCCCATGTGTGCATCGAAGGCCCCGACACCTACAACGACGTCGGTGGAGAGTCCAAGGCGTTGTGCCCATTCCTGTGATAGGTGGCCGGCGGCCTGGTCAGATGTATAGGTGTCGCGGAACAAACGAGACGTAAATCCTTTGAGGAGCGGGTCAAGCGATGAGAAGAAGTCGTCCGGTGGAAGTCCGCCGAATTCGTCGGCCCATAATGCTTTATGACCAGCAGAGCACACACCGCGTTTCATTTTATGGACGTCGTTGCCGCCGGTAAGTACGAACGGTATCCAGTCGCAGTGTTCTACCCAGGAGTAGCAAGCCTTGCGCACCGCTTCGTCGACACGCAGGACGTGCAACAGTTTAGCCCAGAACCATTCTGAAGAGTAAATCCCTCCTACGAATTTCAGGTAAGGCGCGTTCAGGTTGGCAGCATGCCGGTTGATTTCCGCCGCTTCGGCAGTGGCCGTGTGATCTTTCCAGAGCACGAACATAGCGTTCGGGTTCTCGGCGAACTGCGGATCCAATGCCAGTGGGGTACCGGTTCGGTCGACTGCCACTGGCGTGGAGCCGGTGGTGTCGACGGAAATGCCTTTGACGTGTTGTGATACCCCTGACCCTGCTTGGCGGATGCAGTTGCGAATGGTAGTCTCAAGGCCCTCGAGGTAGTCGAGCGGATGTTGTCTGAACTGGTTTTGGTCGGGACGGCAATATTTTCCGTCGCGCCATCGCGGGTAGTGAAAGACTGAGGCGGCCACCTCCGTCCCGTTGGAAGCGTCAATAATTACAGTCCGAACGGAATCCGTCCCGAAGTCGACTCCAATAACAAAGGAGGGCATTCGTATTCCTGGTTTGGTTGCTGGCGCGTAAGGTACAATTTTTTTGGAATACGTGTAATATTAACATTTAACCTTGGTTTTGGAGATCCTTCGCTCGCACATGCCGGCCCACATCCTGTGCTGCACGGCGAGTTCCAACAGACGGATTCTGCGTTCAGGTGAAAGCGTTACCGTAGTGGGATTGTGGTGGTGGGAAAGGTTTGCACCCAACTGTTCCAGCGTCCGTCAGTGCCCCTCTGTGTCTCCGTGGTGAGGAAAAAATCGCTAAGACTCTCCTAAAATATCCCACTCCTCGTTCAGCCTTGCGATGGCCTCGTGCGCGGTGAGATCGAATTGAACTGGTACGACAGAGACATAGTTGTTGGCGATGGCCCATTCATCGTTGTCTTCGCCCTTATCGAAGTTCACAAAGTTACCGGCCATCCAGAAATACCTGCGACCATTGGGATCGAAACGCTGATCGAAATCTTCTACCCACTTGGCGTTCGATTGTCGACATATCCGAATACCCTTGATATTCTCATGGCGCTTTGGCGGAAAGTTCACATTTAATGCCACGCCCTTTGGCAGCCCCCGCTCCAACACTTGTCTTGTTATTCTTTCGACGTATGGCTCAACGTGTGAAAAATCGGCGTTATGGGAGTAGTCACACAACGAAAATCCTATCGCTGGCGTCCCTTCAATTGCCCCTTCGATAGCGGCCGACATTGTACCTGAATACAACACACTGATCGACGTGTTGCTGCCGTGGTTAATGCCACTCACAACGATATCGGGTTGGCGCGACTCGCCCTTCAGAACAAAATGCCTTGCGATCTTTACACAGTCCGCTGGCGTACCGGAACATTCAAATGCACGCACGCCGTCGAAGATGGTTGTCTCCTCAAGTCGCAAGGTCTCTCCTACCGTGATTGCATGCCCCATGCCCGACTGTGGACCATCAGGTGCCACAACCACGACATCTCCGATGCCTTTCATGATGTCAACAAGGGTTCGAATCCCCTTGGCCGTTATTCCATCGTCGTTGGAGACCAGGATTAAAGGTTTGCTCATCTCTTAGCGCTAATTGATCGAGTTGCCCGACAGGGAATTGTAGTAGGCAACAATCTGCGCAAGATCGTATTTCTCCTCAAATCGAAGCCGGTTTTCTTTCATGTATTTCTCTACCGACTCCGCCTTATTTCCCATCAAGGCCAACAGATCACTTCTGTTACCATCGAACTCTACAATAGCCCCGTCTTCTTCAAGAAAAAAGTACTTGTGCACCAGCACCTGTCTTGAAAAGCTTCCAAAATAATACGGTGAATTGTATGTGCGATATTCCAATGCCTCGCGGGCAAGCAACGTCAGATTGCCTTCCTCCATCAGTTCAAAGAAGATCGACGTCCGATAACCAGTTGTTGCATTATACGGCAGCGCAAAAAAGCTTCTGTACTTGTTTACGGTCTTGTCGTATATCTCAAAGAAAAGCACCTTCCGCGGTGTGAAAACTTCCGCGGGTCGGTTCGGACGATCAAACTGAACGAGGTCTTGCATCAGGTCATATTTCACTCTGCCCTTCAGCGTATCGCCGTCCACGAGAACGATCCTCCCTTCATGCCACAGTTCGAACGGCCACTTCTGTGCGTTGGCTGATAAGCTCACGCACAGGAAGACTGCTATCAAAAAATACCTTGCTTTCATCGATGTCCCAGGATCGTGTGTCCCAATTTGTCACGTTTGGTAAGCAGATAACGTTCGTTGTGGACGTTTGGTGATATTTCTATGGGTAAATTCTCGACGATCTCCAGACCGTAACCCATCAATCCCACGCGTTTTTTTGGGTTATTCGTAATCAGTCGGATTTTCGATATTCCGAGGTCACGCAAAATCTGGGCACCCACACCGTAGTCGCGTTCGTCCATGTCGAAACCCAGCTTGATGTTTGCCTCTACCGTATCGAGGCCGCCTTCCTGCAATTTGTACGCCTTCAGCTTGTTGAGAAGTCCTATGCCTCGCCCTTCTTGTTTCATGTACAGCACGACGCCCTTTCCCGCCTTGTCCACCATCTCCATCGCGGCATGAAGCTGTGGCCCGCAGTCGCACCTGCAGCTGCCGAAAATATCACCCGTGACACACGATGAGTGGACGCGAACCAACACGGGTTCGTCTTTTTCCCACGTTCCCTTCACGAGCGCCAGGTGTACGTCGCCGCTGTTGGTTTGCTCATAAGCCACGAGCTTGAAGTGCCCGTACTCTGTGGGCATGTCAACTTCAACGCCGCGACTGATAAGCGACTCCTTGGTGATCCTGTATTCAATGAGATCTTTAATCGAAACGAGTTTCAGTCCGAAACGTTTGGCCACTTTCGCCAGGTCGGGCAACCGTGCCATCGAACCATCTTCATTCATGATCTCCACGAGAACGCCTGCGGGTTTAAACCCTGCAAGACGGGCGAAGTCGATAGCGGCCTCTGTGTGCCCTGCGCGCCGGAGCACACCACCTCGTTTCGCTTTAAGAGGAAAGATGTGTCCTGGTTTTCCGAAGTCTTCCGGTTTTGATTCGGGATCTACGAGTGCGCGAATGGTCTTGAAACGGTCCTGAGCGGAGACTCCCGTTGTACATCCGTGTCCGAGAAGATCGACCGACACCGTAAAGGGTGTACCATGCACTGCTGTATTCTGCCCCACCATCAGGTCGAGCCCCAATTCCTCACAGCGGTCCTCAATCAATGGCGCGCATATTAAGCCGCGCCCGTGGGTAGCCATAAAATTGACGATTTCCGGTGTGACGCATTCCGCCGCGCAGATAAAGTCGCCCTCATTTTCCCGATCCTCGTCGTCAACAACAATAATCACTTTGCCGTTACGGATGTCCTCAAGGGCTTCCTCAATGGTGTTGAATTCAATCTTTTGATCCATACAATCTTAAAACAACGCGTCCCCTACTCGTGCTGCTCGCTAACTCACTGTGAATTAATACTTTCCGGAAACAATTCCCAATTCGCTGGCAAGATTCTGATCTGCATTCTTTAACCGCATTTGCTGCTCAATTAGTTCATCCACCGCGGCATGGTCACCCCGCGCCTCAGCTTCCCTGATTTTGGCTATGTTTTCCTCGATAAGGTTTTGAACGTAGCGATATTTGAGTCGTAACATATTCTGAGGTGCCGCCCTGGGCAAACTCTCCTGTTCGTTCTCAAAGAAGATGTGATACTTATCACGCCAATGCGGACTTGCGTAGTACCGTTGCAGCGTTAGGTCAGTCACGAGTCTCTTGACCTCTTCCGAGCCGTGCACCATGAAATGATGTGAATCGATCAACTCGCCGCGATCGCGTGCCTTCCTGAATTCAGAGAAAATATATCCGTACCCTTCGTGGGTAAACTCCAGTTCTTCAAACTCGGCAATGAAATAACTCAATAAGTCGACATCCTCTTCAAGTTTGGTGTCAGCATAATTGAGGAGTTGGCGGACAATCTCACGCTCCTGAAGCTGAACCATGTCCGTCGTTGTCAAGCCCTTTAAGGGCGGCTCTGCTTCCAGCGGCGGAAGAGGCTCACGTTCTTCACGTGCAGCTTCCTGTCGCTGCTTCTGACGCTCGCTGATCAGGATCTTGTTCAGCTCGTGATAAAGCACCTGCTCTTCGATCTCGAAGAGCACGGCTGCCTGACGAACGTAGACGGACCGTTGAATAGAATCTGGTATTACCGCGATGCTGGTCACGGTTTCCCGTATCGCTTCTGCCCGCCGTATCGGATCGTTTGCAGCCTCTGACCGGAGCAGCGAGATCTTGAACGAGATAAAGTCCTGCTCATGATCCTTGAGGTATTGCCTGAACGCCGTGCTTCCTACTTTTCTTGAGTAGCTGTCCGGGTCCTCACCCTCGGGGAGCAATACAACACGTAGGTTCAGCCCCTCTTTAAGTACCATGTCGATACCGCGGATGGCTGCGCGAATTCCGGCCGCATCGCCGTCAAACAATACGGTGATGTCCCTTGTGAACCGG
>Ga0079224_100001123_pt1 | contig 29591 bp, 19 predicted proteins | sample Stecom2015_FD_80414 | JGI IMG/M metagenome (GOLD analysis project Ga0079224, IMG submission 80414) | Agricultural soil microbial communities from Utah to study Nitrogen management - Steer compost 2015 | ecosystem: Environmental > Terrestrial > Soil > Agricultural land | place: USA: Utah... | reverse complement strand
TACGTTGTAGTAGTTCGCGACGCCGCCGACGTTCCCGCGCAGGTCGGGCGTCAGGATCAGCACCGGCGCGCCGCGCGTTTCCGCGTCAGCCGCCGAGTCCGGCGAGCACGCGCTCGCTTCGCTTGGCCCAGGTGTAATGCTCATGAAAATCCTCGAACGCGCGGGTCGCAAGACGCTCGCGGAGCTCGGCATCGCCTGCCAGCCGCTCGATCGCCCGCGCCCAGTCGTCGACGTTGCCGGGCGCGGCGAGCAGCGCGTTCTCGCCGTCGGTGAGCACCTCGCGCACGACCGGCAACCTTGATGCGACGATCGCCAGCCGACATGCCATGTACTCGAAGAGCTTGAGCGGCGACATCCATTCGCCGATGTCGGCGCCGCTCGTCACGATCACCTGCGGCCGGGACGGCAGCAGCGCGATCTGCACTCGCCGCAAGTGCGCCGCGACGCGCTGATGCTCGACGTGACCGTGCGCGAAGAGATTGCCGTGCTCGTCCAGCGCGCGGATACGCTGCACGTCGGCGCCGGTGCCGCCGAGCAGATGAAAATCATACTGCGGCAGCCGTTTCGCGAGCGCCGCGACGAGCCGGGCGCCCTTGCCGGGCAGCAGGCTCCCGGCGTATGCGATCTGGACGACGTTCGGCCGTCCCGGCCACTCGACGGGCGCGCCGGCGGGTTCAGGCGCCGGCTCGTCCGCGGCATCGTGCGCGACGACGATCCGTTCGGCTGCGAGCCCGGGATAGAGCGACGTGAAGCGCTTCGCGAGGGCGTCGGAGATCACGACGAGGCGCGCGAAGTTCTTTGCCTGAAGCAGTTTCTCGACGAGGCGCGCGTCGGCCTTGGTCTGCGGCGGCATGTGCGCCTCGTAGACGATCGGCACGTCGGTGCCCACCGCTGTAAGGACGCTGTAGAGGTCGCGGCCGTAGACGAGATCCGGAGGAGGCAGGCGGCGCACGTTGCGCGCGGCGGCGAAGGTGCGGGTCAGCCGCTTCAGGCCGGGGAGGGGCACCGGCGGCAGCCGGCTGATCGGAAAGTGCGACTGCACGCCGTAGTACGCGTACACGTCCTCCTCGGTTCCGGATCGATACGCGAACAGCGTGACGGCGTGCCGGTCGCCGGCAAAGGCATTGCACATCTTCATTACGTGCACGCTGTTCGCATGCGGGGACGGCAGCCTCGATGCCGAAAGGTAGTGGATTCTCATCGCGCGGCCGGGGCGAGCAGCTCGGCGAAGAAGGCCTCGAGCCTCGCGACGTTCCTGTCCCGGTCGCAGTGCTCGCCGACGAAGGCGCGCGCTCGGCGGCCGATCTCGCCGCGCAGCGCGTCGTCCCCGATCAGCCGTTCGACGTCCGCCTTGAACGCAGCGTAGTCGCCGTTCGCGCAGAGCCCGATTCCGTTGGTTCCGAGCAGGCCGCCCGGATCGAAGCGCAGGCTTGCGACGGGCTTTCCGTGCGCCCACGCCTGGATGAAGACGTTCGGGAAGCCTTCGGGATCGCACGTATGAACGAGCAGCAGGCATTCGCTCATCAGCGCGTCGAGCGTGTCGCGGGGCTGATGACCGAGATAGCGGAAGCTCGGCGGCAACGAGCGGGTCTCGAGCAGCGCGCGGTAGGCCGGGTCCTGGATCTGCCCCGCCATGCGGAACTCGACGCCGGTATGCTCGAGATCCGCGGCGAGGCGCACGAACTCCTCCGGGTTCTTGCTTTGCTTGAGGTTCGCGGCCCACAGCACGTACCGGCGCGAAGCGTTAGCGGATGACGCGCGGTCCTCGCCCGTGCTCGGGTCGGCTCCGGCTTCGCTCTGCTTCCCGCCGTCGCCGCCGCGGTCCGGCTCGGGCGCCGGCCGCGCGGAGTTGTGGATCACGATGTGTCTTCCGTTCGCGCCGGGCGTAACCTGCCCCGCATGCTGGTAGACGATCCCGTCGACGAGCCGCAGCCCAAGATGATTCACGGCGCCGAGCGCCGCGAGGCGGGCTCTGCCGAGCGCGCGGCCGGCCCGTCTCACGGCGCCGAGCTCCGCGGCATGAAAAGGCTTCGCGGCGATCGGGCGCACGTCGTTGATATGCGATACGGCGAACACGAACTTCGCGCCGGCGCGGCGCGCGTCGAGCACGCTGCGAAGCAGGTGGCGCTTGTTGAAGCGCCAGTAAACGACGTCGGGCTTCGCGTCGGCCAGCGCGCGTCGGTACGCCTCGCGGAACATGCCGTGCAGCGGATGGACCGCGTACGGGTGCTGCCGCTGCGCCGCACCCGGCCGGCACGCCGCGTAGACGACATCGTGACCGCGGGCCGCGAGCGCCGTGGCGATCTCGTGGCATTGCGTCTCGCTGCCGCCGGCGACGTCGTCGATGTGTCGATTGACGATCAGGATACGCACGGTCAACCGGGATGAAAGCAACCGGGATGCAAGAATGGGTCGCTGCGGCGCGAGGGGGCGCTCGGCCTGCACGGCGCCGTCGGCGGCGGGCTCAAATCCAATAGAGCGCCGCCGGCACCGATTCGCCGCTGCGGTAAATGTCGATCCCGAAGTCGTTCACGAGGCGCATCAGCGATCGCTCGCGGTCCTTCGATATGCGCGGTCGCCATTTGTCGATCAACCATTGCCGGTCGTCTTGATCCTTCCGTCCTTGCAAGAAACCGACCGTCTCGGCGCTCGACTTCGATACGGAGGCAGAGGGCCTGCCGATCCTCGCGCGCATCAGCTCGACGTCGTCGAGGGCGAGATGCGCGGCCAGCGCGTCGAGCGCGGGGTCGGGGCGCAGCACGAGCTGCTCGTAGGTCAGAAGCAGAAAGCGGTCCCTGAACCGCTCGAGCGGCACCGCGTACTGGAGACACCAGTCGAGCACGGCTCGCTCGAGCAAATCTCCGCGAGCGACCACGTCCTCCGCGAGCGCGATCTGCGTGCCGGACAGAAACCTGCGGTACTCCGATGAAAGAAACGCCTCGAGTCTCGGCAGCGCGGTGCGCGACAGCGCGACGGGCAGCGGATGCCGAATCAGCAGCACGAGCTGCGCGCGCAGCGTGTCGGCGAGCCAGTCGAGCCGGTGCTCGCACGCGAACAGGATTTTGAACGCGATACGGCGCGTGACGAAGCGATGATAGGGGAGGCCTGGACGCAATCCCTTGAAGGCGGCCGAGTAGCGGTTGGCCAGGAACGACTCGAGGTAGGCCTTCATCTCCGGGAGATGCGCCGAATCGTTCAGCTCCGTCCACTCGGTCAGGCCGAGCCGCCGGACGACCTCGGGCTTGCGCAGATTGAACGGCTCGTTGCACGGCCTGAAGCCGGGCTGCGTGAGCACGAGCTCGAGCAGCCACGTCGATCCGCTCCGCGGGGCCGATACGATGCATGCGTTCGGCAAGCCGTTCGGCCGGTGGACGCTGCTGAGCCAGCGGGCCGCCGCGGCGATCTCCGCGCCGACGCGGCCTCTGCGCTGTCTGGCGGCCCGGGTCGAGGAAGCGCTCAATGCACCACTCCGAACGCGCGCAGGAAGCGCGTCTCCTTTCCGGGAAACAACGTCGCCATCAGCTCGCGCTGCTCGTCGGTCAGCGCGAAGTGCCGCATGTAAAGCGCGAACGCGACGCTCCAGAGCACGACGCCGAGCGTGAGGAGCAAAGCGGGCTGCACCGGCAAAAGCTCGCGGCCGGCGAGCGAGAGCGCGACGAACGGCGTCCATGCGAGAGCCGTGCGGGCGATGAATCGCCATGCGCCCTTCCATACGGCGAGGTCCCTGACGAACCACCAAACGAAGAGGTGCTTCATCAAATGCGCGGAGCCCGATGCGAGCATTGCGCCGACGATGCCGATCTTCGGGATCAGCACGAGCAGCGCGGCCACGTTGTAGAGGCTGAAGATTCGGCTCGCGAGGATGATATGTGCCTTCTCCTTGAGCTGTGCGACGAGCGTGACCGGAATGTCGATGGAGTTGACGGCCGCGAAGAAGAACACGACGGTCAGGAGCGGCGCGTACTCCAGAAATCTGCCGGCAAACAGCACGTCGACGAGTTCGTGGTGCCAGCACGCGACGAACAGAAAGATCGGCACCATCACGACGAAGCCGAACGTGATGAGCAAAGAGAAATACGTTTGAACGCGTTCCACGTTCTTCGTGTAGTTGAGAGAGAAGAACAGCGGACGGACGACGGACTCGAGAAGCTTCAACGGCGTAGCCCGATAGACCGTTTGGCTCAGCTGAGTGCAGAAGGAGTAGGCGCCGACGGTGACGGGATCGAGATAGGCGGCGATGAAGAAGTTGTCCGTGCGCGTCCGCAGCGGCAGCGTCCCTGCGTCGTTAAAATTGTAAAAGATTCCATATTTAAAAAGGCGTCGCCGCTCGCCCGGAGGCAGCTCGTCGGCGGTGCCGCTTTGCCGGTCGGCGCGCGTCATGTAGTGATACTTGAGGCCGGCGTAAAGCAGCAGGTAAGCGGCGACATCGATCAAGAACACCGTCACGAGGTCTACGCGCAAGACGTAGCCGGCAACCGCGTAGAGCACGGCCTTCACGATCGAGAAGAGCGCCTGCATCCCGAGGCTGTGCTGCTGCAGCAGATGAGACGAGAGGGCGATCGTCAGTATCGAGCACTGGAAGTGCGTGAGAGCGAGACCGGCAAAGATCACGAAGACGGTACGATAGTTCTCGATGTCGAACATCGGAGCGACCGTCGGCCATGCGACGAATATCAAAGCGAGCACGCCGGCGGTGCTGACTAGACGAACGAGCCCGATCCGGCGCACGAGCCTGTCGGCGATCCGGTTCTCGCCGCTCTTCAGGTATTCCGGCTGATAGCGGCGCAGCGTGTGCTCGAGCCCGAACGACGCGACCGCGGCGAGCAGCGGCAGCAGCGCGTAGAACAAGCTGTAGATGCCGTACTCGGCTTCCGACAGCAGGCGGACCAGCAGAACGTATCCGACGAAGCCCGCGACTTGCCCCGGGGGGCGCAGCAGCAGCGTGTGGAATACCGCTCGTCTGGCACGCTGTTTGCTGTACAGACGCGTCATCGGTGACGGTCGCGACGGCCCGCGCCAATCAGAACGTAAAAAAGCCGTTCGTGGCGTTCTTCTTGCAGCACCGTTTCATCCTGACACGGTGCATCGGGGGGCGGCAACTGCGCGGTGATACGAGGGGCGCGTGCGAGATTCGCCAGGAGGGTGAAGAAGTCGGATGAGGATTTCGGTTTTCGGATTGGGATACGTCGGCGTCGTCTCGGCGGCCTGTCTCGCGCGGAACGGGCATACCGTCGTCGGTGTCGACACCAATCGAAACAAGGTGGCGCTGGTCAACGGCGGGGCGAGCCCGATCGTGGAGAAGGGATTGGACGCCCTGCTCCGGAGCGCGGTCGACGAGGGCCGGTTGCGGGCGACGACCGACGCGGCGGAAGCCGTGGACTCCACCGAGCTGTCGCTCGTATGCGTCGGCACGCCGGGAAACGGCAACGGCAGTCTGAACCTCGCCTTCGTCGAGCGCGTTTGTCGGGACATCGGCGCGGCGCTCGCGCGGACCGACGACTGGCGGCTCGTGACGGTGCGGAGCACGATGCTCCCCGGGTCCATGCGCAATCTCGTGATACCTGCGCTCGAGCAGGCTTCCGGCAAGCGGGCCGGCGCCGATTTCGGCCTCTGCTTCAATCCGGAGTTCCTGCGGGAAGGGAGTGCGGTCCACGATTTCGACGATCCGCCGAAGACCGTGATCGGAGAAACCGACGAGCGTAGCGGCGACATGCTCGCTTCGCTCTACGATCATCTGCCCGCACCGATGTTTCGAACCGATCTCGGCACCGCCGAGATGGTGAAGTACGTCGACAACGCATGGCATGCGCTCAAGGTCGTGTTCGCGAACGAGATCGGTAACGTCTGCAAGATCGCGAACGTCGACAGCCATGCCGTCATGGATATCTTCTGCCGCGACACGAAGCTGAACCTGTCGCCGTGCTACCTGAAGCCCGGCTTCGCGTTCGGGGGCTCGTGCCTGCCGAAGGACGTTCGCGCGCTCACGCACTACGCGAGGAGCAACGACGTCGACACGCCGGTGCTCTCGTCGATCCTCGCGAGCAACGAGCTGCAGATCAGGCAGGCCTTCAACCTGCTGCAGGCGCATGGACGGCGCCGCATCGGCGTGCTCGGCATGAGCTTCAAGGCGGGCACGGACGACCTTCGCGAAAGCCCGCTCGTCGGGTTGATCGAGCTCTTGATCGGCAAGGGCTACGAGCTTTCGATCTACGATCGCAACGTCAGCCTCGCGAAGCTGATCGGTGCGAATCGGGACTATATCCTGGAGCACATTCCGCACATCGAACGGCTGATGGTCGACGATCCGTGCCGCCTTCTCGAGCGCTCGGACATCCTCGTCGTAGGCACGGCGGAGGCGGAGTTCTCGAACATTCTGCGGAACGTTTCCCGCGACACGGTCATACTGGACCTGGTGCGATTGGACAATGCTTTACGAGAACGGCCGTCCTATCAGGGCATATGCTGGTGAGGCAAAACGTGCACGGCGGGTACTGATCATCGTCGAGAACCTGCCGGTCCCGTTCGACCGCAGGGTTTGGCAGGAGGCCACGACGTTGCGCGCCGCGGGCTACGAAGTCTCGATCATATCGCCGAAGCGAGACGGCTACACGCGCTCGCACGAGGTCCTGAACGGCGTGCACGTCTACCGGCATCCGCTGCCGATCGAGGCGGACGGGGCGCTCGGGTATCTCGCCGAGTACGTCACGGCGCTCTTCTGGGAATTCGTTCTCACGGTGCGGGTCGCGGCGACCCGCGGCTTCGATGTGATTCACGCGTGCAATCCGCCGGACCTGATTTTTCTCGTCGCGCTGCCGTTCAAGCTCCTCGGGAAACGGTTCGTGTTCGACCACCACGACATCAATCCCGAGCTCTACGAGGCGAAGTTCAACAAGCGGGGCTTCTGGTACCGTGCGCTCTGCTGGCTCGAGCGCCTCACGTACCGAACGGCCGATCGCGCGATCGCCACGAACGAGTCGTATAGAAGGATCGCGATCGAGCGGGGACGCAAGGCTCCGACCGACGTGGCGGTCGTGCGCAGCGGCCCTTCGCTGAAGCGCATGCGAGTGATCGAGCCGGAGCCGAAGTGGCGATTCGGGAAGCCCTTTCTCGTCGGCTACGTCGGCGTCATCGGCAAGCAGGAAGGCGTCGATCTGCTGCTCGCCGCGGCGCGGCACATCGTCCACGAAAAGGGCAGGCGAGACGTGCATTTCACCCTCGTCGGCGGAGGCACCGAGCTCGAGAACCTGCGTCAGCTCTGCGGCGAGCTCGGCCTCGACGAGCACGTGACGCTGACGGGCCGGCTCGGCGACGAGGAGCTGCTCGAGGTGCTGAACACGGCCGACGTTTGCGTGAACCCCGACGTCGTCAACGAGATGAACGACAAGTCGACGATGAACAAGATCATGGAGTACATGTCGCTCGGCAAGCCGATCGTGCAGTTCGATATGACCGAGGGGCGCGTGTCGGCGCAAGGAGCTTCACTCTACGCGCGGCCGAATGATTCGGTCGACTTCGGCGAGAAAATCCTCGAGCTCCTCGACGATCCGAAGCGCCGAACCGCGATGGGCGGGGTCGGCAGGCGCCGCGTCGAGACCGAGCTCGGCTGGGACCACCAGGCGCCGAAGCTGCTTGCGCTGTACGACGAACTGTTCGAGGCATTGGAGCGACGGTGAACGCTCTCGCGATCGCGCTGATCGTATCCTGCTTCCTCGCGTCGTATCTCGCCCGAGGGCTCAAGGTGCTGCCCGTGTACTTCGTGCTGCTTCCGGAGCTCATCGCCGGCATAGCTCTGCTCATCGTGCTGTCGCGGCTCGTGGTCGGGAAGCGCTTGCAGATCGATGGCCGCTACCTCGTCTTTGTCGCGCTGCTGCTGCTGACGATGGCGATGGGGGTCGTCGCGCAGCGGGTGCCGGCTGGCGCCGTCGTATCGGGGCTCCGCGACTACCTGCCGGTGCTGCCGTTGCTCCTGCTCGGCGCCGCCTATCCGTTTACGAGCAGACAAATCAAGACGCAGCTCGTCGTCATCGGTTTGCTGCTGCTGATTCAGGTGCCGACCGCTTTCCATCAGCGGTTCTTTGCGTTCGCGCACAAGATGCATACCGGAGACGTCGTGACCGGCACAACGACGAATTCCGGCACGCTGAGCGTCCTGATGGTCTCCGGCGTGACGGTGCTGACGGTCATGTATCTGCGCCGGCGGCTCGCGCTGATGCCGCTACTCGTGATGACCGGCTTCCTGCTCGTCCCGACGATGCTGAACGAGACGAAGGCGACCCTCGTGATGCTGCCGATCGCGATGCTTGCGCCGATCTTCTTCATGCGCCGTTCCGAGAAACCTTTTCGGCGGCTGATGCCGCTCGTGGCGGTCTTCGTCGCGATCGGCGCGGCGTTCATCGGCGTCTACAACGCGATGATCCAGCATCGCAATCCGGACAGCTCGCTGCAGGAGTTCTGGTTCGAGGGCGGCGTCCTCGACTACGTCTACAAGGGGTCGCTCGAGGGCGACGAGCGGGTCGGCCGGGTGGACAGCGTGCAGATCGCGCTGCGGGGAATCTCCGAGACGCCGATGCGGGCGGCGTTCGGGCTCGGAATCGGCAACGTGTCGTCGGCCCAGCTCCCCGGATTCGAAGGCGCGTACGCGCACTACTACGACGCGTACAAGATCTCGTTCACACAAATCACGATGCTGCTGTGGAACCTCGGCTACATGGGCATCATCGTCTATGCATTGCTCTTCTACGCGGTGTTCCGCGACGCCGTGCTGCTCGCGCGCGGCTCGGGAAAAGATGCGATGCTCGGCCAGATCTGGGCGCCGATCGTGATGATCGCCGCGATGTGCATGTTCTATAAGGCGATCCTGACTAACCAGGAGTTCATCTACCCGTTCATGTTTTACGCCGGGATCGTCGCCCGGCGTGCGCATGCCGTGAGGCAGGAGCGGCGCGCCGTGCGTCGCGGCATTGCGACGTCCGCAGCGGAGGAAGTGTGGCGGCCGGCGTCCGCGCTCGTCCGACAGTAGTCTTCGTGCGGGGCTGCAGCGGTGTCGGTTCGTGCGAACGGCCGGCCGCAGGTACGCCGACGATACGACTTCTACAGCAGCCCTTGTCCGCGGTACCACTCCGCGGTGCGCCGCAGCCCGTCCTCGACGCCGATCTTCGGCGAATAGCCGAGCAGCTTCCTCGCCTTCTCGATGTTGTAGGCGCGATTGTTGATGAAAAACTCGACGCGCCTGCGGTGCAGGGGCGGATCCACGCCAAGCGGCCTGCACATCGCTTCGCACATCCAGCCGGCGAGCCACATCGGCTTCGCCGGGATGCGCACGACGTTGCCGACGTCGCCGCCGCCGTTCATCGAGGACAGCGTAAGCACGAGCTCGTTCAGCGACGGTATCTCCGGGCCGCCGATCAGAAAGGCCTCGCCGTCCGCCGCGGGGGAAGTGCCGGCGAGGATGAACGCGTCGGTCAGATCCTCGATATAGACGAGGTGATAGCCGGCGGTGCCGTCCCCGATCATGACGATCGGCCTGCGGCTCGCGAGCTTGAACAGCTTCAGCAGCCGGGTGTCGCCGGGTCCATACACCGGGGTGGGCCGCAGAGCGGTGACCTCGATGCCGTTCTCCGCGCCGAGCTCGAGCGCGAGACGCTCGCCGTCCGCCTTCGTCTGCTCGTAGATGCCGACCGGGCGCACGGGATGGGACTCGTCCGCCGGCTTCCCGTTGATGCTGCCGTGGATCCCGCACGTGCTGCAGTGGACGATCCGCTTCACGCCGTTGCGTTTCGCGGCTTCGTGCATGGTCCGCACCGACTCGACGTTGACCTCCCGGTAGCGCCTGTCGGAAAGGCCCGGCTCGCGAAACGTCCCGGCGATCGCGTAGACGACCGAGACGTCCCGAGTGGCCCGCTCGACTGCTTTGAGATCGGTGATGTCGCCGCCGACGACGTCGTCGACCTCGAGGCCGAGCCCGGCGAGCTTGGCCTCGTCCCGGACGAGCACACGGACGCTCTCGCCGCGGTCGAGCAGCTTCCTTGTCAGCGCTCGACCGATGAAGCCCGTCGCACCGGTTACCAGAACTTTGGTGGTCAAGTTGCGGATTCTCCTGCGCTCGCGCACTCGTCCCTGCTCCCTGTGCGCGTTGCCGTCGATATTCAATTTTCGGGCCACCGTGGCATGTGCCTTGCATATGTGCAGGGATAACAAGCATTAGAGACCGTCACATGCAGCGTTCCGGGGACTCGCAAGAGGCGCGAAGCGTTGCCGATCGGCAACGCGGGGGGAAGGAGAGAGACATCTCCGTCGTGGTCGTGAACTACAACGGCGCGGCAACCGTCCTCGATACGATCCAGTCGATCTACGCGCAGCAGGGCGTGCGGGCGAGAGTGATCGTCGTCGACGACGGCTCGAGCGACGGCAGTCCGGAAGCAATCGCGGAGCGTTTCCCCGAAGTCGAGCTGCATCGGGAGCCGCGCAATACGAAGAACGTGAATCGGCTCCGCAACATCGGCCTGTCCAGGGCCGAGACCGACAAGGTCCTCGTCGCCGACAACGACGTGCAGTTCGATCCGGCGTGCTTCGCCGAGCTCCTTGCAGCGATGGATTCGGACCCCAGGGTCGCGATCTGCATTCCGCGGATGATGTACGCGGAGGATCCGCAAACCGTATACATGGCGGGCGGCAGCATGCATTACATCGGCGCGACGATTGCGCCGGACCGGCATATGCCGTTCGACGGGAACACCGAGCCGCGAGCGAGAGTGGCCGGAGGCATTGCGCTTTACGACAAGCAAAAGCTTTCCACGGTCGGGGTATACGACGAAGCGTATCGGCTTGCGTGGGGCGACGACGTCGAGATCCACCAGCGCCTGCTGCTCGCCGGCTTCAAGAGCCTCTACGTTCCGACGGCCGTCTGCCTGCACGACTACAAGCCGTTCGACGGCTCGCGCGCATACCGTGCGCGCGGTCAGGTCTGTAACCGATGGCGGTACGTGCTGAGCCACTACGAGCTTCGGACGCTGCTATTGATCGCTCCCGCGCTCGTGCTGTACGAGCTCACTCAGGCGCTCTTCCTGACCCTTAAAGGCATGCCGCACCTCTACGTGCTCGGCACGTTCGATGCGCTCGCCGGCTTGCCGTCGACCTTGCGCCGTCGCAAGGATGTGCAAGCGCTGCGCAAGGTCCCGGACCGTGTCGTGCTTTTCTCCGGCGAGCTTTACGTGCGGCCCGAGCATTCCGGCGGTCGGGCGACGGCGGCGAAGGCAGTGCAGGGGTTGAGCCGCGTGCTCGATGTGTATTGGCGCATGGTCCGGCCGCTCCTCTCGGACCGGCGCCGGCGCGCTCCGGATCCACTGCCGGAAGGAACCGAAGCCTAGCAGCCTAGCCTGCCGATGGCTTCATCTCTGCTGCACGCGGCGCATTTCGCTTGAAGATCACCGCCCCCGGCAGCAGCGAGACGAAGAACACGACGAACAGCAGCATCATCAATACGAGCGACTCGGAGTAGTCGTAGCCGAGGGCCACGAGCAGCGCCGCCGCGCTCCCTTCGCGCAGCCCGAGCCCGCCGTACGAGATCGGCAGACGGCTGACGACGACGATGACCGGCGCGACCGCGACGCACACGGCGAGCGGGAGCGGCGTTCCGAGTGCGCGCGACCCGATCCAGTACGTCCATATCGGCGTCGTCTGCTCGAGCAGCGACAGCAGGAAATTCACGGCGAGCACCCCGCCCTTGGCCGAGTAGGCTCCTGCCGCCGCCGCGTGTTTGCTAAGCGCGCTTTCGATGCGCCGGATCCGGGAGAGCAATCGGCGCGCGGCGCGTCGCAAGCCGGGCACCAGGAGCGCGGCGGCGGCAATGAGCGCGGCCGCGAGCCCGCCCGCCGCGGTGAGCCGGGCGAAGCGAGCGAGCGCCGGGTCCGGTGCGATGGCCGCGAGCGCCGCGAAGCCGAAGACGACCAGCGCCAGCGTCGCGAGGAGACCCACATATCTTTCCATCAGGATCGACACGACCGTGACGTGCGACGCGATGCCCCGGCCGCGTAATCGCAGATAGCGCACGATGTCGGGTCCGAGGCCGCCGAGCGGCATCGCGAAGCCAACGAAGCTGCTCTCGTAGTACACGCGGATCGCGGAGGGACGCGACAAGCGGCTGTCGAGCACGTGCAGCAGCTGGTGCCACTTCAGCGCCATCAGCACGCGGTCGGCCGAGTAGACCGCGAGCAGAGCGACGATCGCGAGCGGATGCACGTCCGCGAGCAGCGTCGCTGCCCGTCCCCAGTCGACCTGGGAGAAGAGCAGCGCGAGGAGCCCGGCGCTGAAGGCAATCTTCAGGCCGATGCGAAGCGTGCGATAGGTCGTGCTCTCTGCGGACGAAGCCGGCGTGACGGGGGAAATGCTCAAGCGACTTCGATGACGGACGCTAGAAGATGAGTGCGAGGATACCGATGACGACCAGCAAACCTATCAGGAAGATGACTCCGATCGTTCCGCCCAGAAACTTCAGCATGACGGCAGCCCCGCAAATTCGATGTGATGCGGCAGCTATGCAAGTTCGAAGCCAAGCCGCCGCGGGGCGGCCTGCCTTGGCTCCGCTTCCGGCGCGTTCAGTCGAGCACGTGGGATAGCAAACCGTCTGCGAGCTTCGGCTCGAACCACGTCGACTTCGGCGGCATCAGCCGGCCCGCGTCCGCGACCGCCATCAGCTGTTCCATCGTCGTCGGGTGGAGCGAGAATGCGAGCGCCGCCCGGCCGGAGTCGACGAGCCGCTCGAGCTCGCCGACGCCGCGTATCCCGCCGACGAACGTGATGCGCGGGTTCGTGCGGGGATCCTCGATCCCGAGCAACGGGGCGTTGATCCGATCCTGAAGGAGGCTTACGTCGAGGCGCGCGACCGGATCGTCCGGCAGATCGGCTGACGGAAGCGTCAGCATGTACCAGCGGCCGTCGACGTACATTCCGAATGAGCCCGGAGCCTCGGGCACGACCGCTTCCGAGGCCGAGTTTACGGCGAACACCTCGCCGACGCGCTCGATGAAGGCCTGCGGCGTCATCCCGTTCAGGTCGGCGACGGCGCGGTTGTAAGCGAGGATCCGCATCTCGTCGTGCGGGAAGGCGACCGTGAGGAAATACTCGTGGCTCGCGTCCGGTGATGCCGCGATGCCTCGGCGGCGCGCCTCGGCGATCCGCGCGGCCGCGGCCGAGCGATGGTGACCGTCGGCGATATAGAGGCGGCCGAGCCCGTCGATGGCCTGCTCGATTCGCTCGATCGCGGCAGCGTCCGAGATACGCCAGATCGTGTGGCGGACGTTCTGCGGACCGTCGACGTCGAGCAGCGGCGCGCCGGCCGCGGCGTCGGCGAGAAGCGCCCGCAGCATCTCGTTGCTTCGATACGCGCAGAGCACCGGACCGGTCTGGGCGTTCAGCGCGTCGATGTTGCGGACACGGTCCGTCTCCTTGTCGGGCCGAGTGAGCTCGTGCTTGCGTATGCGATCCTCTTCGTAGGCCTTGACGGAGGCGACGCAGGCGAGGCCGGTCTGAACGTGATCCGCGATGCGCATCCGATACGCGTAGAACGACGGCGCGTCCTCGCGCACGAGCACGCCGTCGTGCACGAGTCGCTCGAGATTCGCTGCGCCCTGCGCGTAGACGCGATCGGAGTAGGGATCCGTATCGTCGGGCAGGTCGATCTCCGGCCGCGAAACGTGCAGGAACGACGTCGGCCGTCCTCGCGCGAGCGCTCGCGCTTCGTCGGTATCGACGACGTCGTAAGGCGGCGCGACGACGCCCGCCGCATGCTCCGGTTTTGGACGGAGCGCTCGAAACGGTTTCACGAGACTCATGAGGTCGCCTCCGCCGCCGCAGGTGCGGCCCAGAGATCGTAGTCGTCGGCATCCTCGACCAGGACGGTCACGATGTCGCCCGGGCGAAGCTTCGCGTTCGGCGGGAGGAAGACGTTGCCGTCGATCTCCGGTGCGTCGCCCTGCGAGCGGGCGACGATCTGCTCCGACTCGACCCGGTCGACGATCACGTCGATCGTTCGGCCGACGAGCCGCGCGAGACGCCGGGCGCTGATCTCTTGCTGCGCGGCCATGAATCGGTGCCAGCGTTCCTCGACGACCGGCTCGGGAACCTGTCCATCGAGCGCGTTCGATGCCGCGCCGTCGACCGGCTCGTACCGGAAGCAGCCGACCCGGTCGAGCTCGGCCTCGTCGAGCCATTCGAGGAGGAACTCGAAATCCTCGTCCGTTTCCCCCGGGAAGCCGACGATGAACGATGAGCGCAGCACGAGGTCGGGAACCGCCGCGCGCCACTCGCGAATCCGCTCGAGCGTCTTGGCTTCCGCGGCCGGCCGCCGCATCGCCTTCAGGATCCTCGGGCTCGCGTGCTGAAACGGGATGTCGAGGTACGGCAGGATGACGCCGTCCGCCATCAGCGGGATCAGCTCGTCGACGTGCGGGTACGGGTACACGTAGTGCAGCCTGACCCACGCGCCGAGGCTGCCGAGGGCCGCCGCGAGGTCCGCGATCCGGGTTCTTCCGCTCGCGCTGCGCCAGTCGAACGGCGCGTATTTGAGGTCGGCGCCGTACGCGCTCGTATCCTGCGAGATCACGAGGAGCTCGCGCACGCCGGCCCGCACGAGCCGCTCCGCCTCGTCGAGCACGTCCTCGGCCCTGCGGCTTGCAAGGCGCCCGCGCAGGCTCGGGATGATGCAGAAGCTGCAGCGGTGGTTACAGCCCTCGGCGATCTTCACGTACGCGTAGTGCCGCGGCGTCAGCCGAATTCCTTGCGGCGGGATCAGGTCCGCGAACGGCGCATGCGGCGGCGGGCAGGCGTCGTGCACCGCGCTCATCACCGCTTCGTACTGATGCGGGCCGGTGACCGCGAGCACGTCCGGATGGCGTGCACGGATCAGATCGGCATGCGCGCCGAGGCAGCCGGTCACGATCACCCGGCCGTTCTCGGCGAGCGCCTCGCCGATCGCGTCGAGCGATTCTTCGCGCGCGCTGTCGAGAAAGCCGCACGTGTTCACGACGACGACGTCCGCGCCGCCGTAGTCCGCGGCCGTCTCGTAGCCCTCCGCGCGCAGGCGGCTCAGTATGCGCTCGGAGTCGACGAGCGCTTTCGGACAGCCGAGGCTGACGAAACCGATGCGGGGAGGCGGCGCCATCTGAAGCTCGATCGAAAACGGTGCGAAGTGAGGCTCTCGGACCGCGGCCGGCGGTGCCGCGCGACGGTCTACCCGGCCGAGGGCCGCCTATTCCGCCACGGCGGGCGAAAAAACGCAAACCGTAATTTCCGTCGGCATAATGACGGTGAATAGCTCGGAGGAGGTGGCGATGGCAGTGCAAGCGGGGCGGGAAATTTCTCGGCAGGAGCTCGACGCGCTCGTCGGCCGGCCGCTCGGCACGTCGGAGTGGATGACGATCGACCAGGCGCGGGTCGACGCGTTCGCGGACGCGACGGACGATCATCAGTTCATCCACGTCGATCCGGTGCGCGCCGCCGCAACGCCGTTCGGCGGGACGATCGCGCACGGACTGTTGACGCTGTCGCTGATCGTGCCGCTCTGCTTCGACTTCGTGCCGAGGATCGAGGGCACGAAGATGCTCCTGAACTACGGGTTCGACAAGGTGCGCTTCCCGGCGCCCGTGCGGGTCGGCAAGCGGATCCGGGGCTCGGCCGTGCTCGCGGAAGTGGCCGAGCGTAAGGCGGGGCAGCTCCTGCTGAAGCTCGACGTCACGATCGAGATCGAGGACGAGCCGAAGCCCGCGCTCACGGCCGAGTGGCTGAGCCTGCACGTCCTCTGAGCAACCAGCGAGTGGCACGGAAGTTGCTGGGCGCGGCCAAGCGGCCTTTTCGGCCGGCGAGAAAGGTTCAATCGTGCTCGTTGCCGCGCTACTCGTCGTTATCGCGTCCCTCTTGTTCGTCATCTGGTCGCTGCGCCGCTATCGCCAACCGCGCTTCGTCCTCCACACTGATGCCGACCTCGAGCAGCTTCTGCCGTTGCTCGTCGGCCTCACACACGGCACGCTGATCGAAGGCAACTCCGTCGAGCTGATCGAGAACGGCGCGTTCTTCGACGCGGTCGCGGAAGAGATGCGCAACGCGCGCGCGTCCATTCACTTCGAGACGTATATCTGGGAGGACGGCGAGGCCGCGACGCGGCTCGGTGAGATCCTCGCCGAGCGCGCACGGGCAGGCGTGGCCGTGCGTCTTCTGGTCGACGCGTTCGGCAGCAAGGGGATGAGCGATGCTTCCGAGCAGTGGCTCGAGGCGGCGGGCTGCAGAGTATGCCGTTTCCATAACGGCCGGCTGAAGCAGATCGGCCACCAGAACGAGCGCGATCACAGGAAGCTTTGCGTCGTCGACGGCCGCGTCGCCTTCATCGGCGGGCACTGCGTGAAGGACGCCTGGCTCGGCAATGCCGAGCACCCCAACCAGTACCGCGACATCTCCCTTCGGCTGCGCGGCCCCGCCGTGCAGAGCGCGCAGGGCGTATTCAGCGAGAACTGGATCGAGGAGACGGGCGAGCTCTTCGTCGGCGACGGCGTATTCCCAGTGCTCGAGCCCGAGGGGGACGTCGCGCTGCACTTCGCCGGCGTGAAGCCGTCCGGATCGTCGCCGCCGACGATGAACATCCTTTATCACCTCGTCATCTGCATGGCGAGGCGGCGCATCTACATTCAGAATCCGTACTTCCTGCCGAGCAAGAGCGCGATCGAAGCGCTCGGCGCCGCCGTCGCGCGCGGGGTCGACGTACGGATCATGGTCCCCGCCGCGACCGTATCCGATCTGCCGCTCGTGCAGCACGCGGCACACCGCAACTTCCGCAAGCTTCTCGCCCGCGGAGTGCGAATCTTCGAGTTTCAAAGGACTCTGCTGCATCAGAAGGTGATGACGGTCGACGGCGTCTGGTGCTCGATCGGCTCGGCAAACTTCGACGAGCGCTCGCTCGGCATCAACGACGAGATCGCGGCGGGCTTTCCGAACCCCGCGCTCGCGCGGAAGCTCGAGCAGATTTTCCTCGCCGACGCGGAGGATGCGGTCGAGGTGGAGTTGCCCGACTGGGGGCGGCGCAGCTTCTGGCATCGGTGCAAGGACGAGGCGGCTTACACGCTGAAGTATCAGTTGTAGCGGGCCTTCATTGGCCTTCATTGTCGCTTTCAGGTCCGCGGTGCTCGGGCGCTGCGGGGTGGCATGCGACTTGCTCGCCTCGATCGGCCGGCGGCAGAAGCCGATTGAGGGAGCGTGGATGGACTCGAGCCGCACGCCTGCGGCGGGCGGGGCACCGGAGGCCGACGTCGAGCGGCGCCGGCACGGCAGCTGGCTGACCAGGGCGATCGGCGCCGTGCTCGTCGTCGGCGTCCTGTACGCCGGGCGCGACGTGCTGATTCCGCTCGCGATCGCGATCCTGCTGAGCTTCCTGCTGTCGCCGATCGTGACGTTCCTGCTGCGAATGCGAGTGCCGCGGATCGCGGCCGTCGTGCTGACCGCGACGATCGCATTCGTCGTGATCGGCGCGTTCGGGCTTCTCGTCGGCACGCAGGCGACGCAGCTTGCGCGCGACCTCCCGTCCTATCAAGGCAACATCGCCGAGAAGCTCCGCGGCTTTCGCGAGGCTTCGCCGCCGGGCGGCGCCATCGACCGGCTCACCCAGATGTTTCAGTCGCTGCGCGCCGAAGTCGAGAGCGAGGAGGGTGACGAGTCGCCCGCGGCCGCCGAGGTTCCGGTCGTCGAGATTCGCCAGCCCGCGCCGTCCGCCATCGAGGTGGCGCGCGACGTCGTCGGCCCTTTGATCGGGCCGATCGGCAAGGCCGGCCTCGTCGTCGTTCTCGTGATCTTCATCCTCCTCGAGCGTGAAGACCTGCGGAACAGGCTGATCCGTCTCCTCGGCCCGAATCTCGAGGTCACGACCGAGGTCCTCGACGAGGCCGGCTACCGAGTCAGCCGCTATCTGCTGATGCAGCTCGTCGTGAACGTCACGTACGGCATTCCTTTCGGCGTCGGCCTTTACCTGATCGGCATCCCGAACGCCGCGCTGTGGGCCGTGCTCGCGGTGCTGCTGCGCTTCATTCCGTATCTCGGCCCGGTGCTGTCCGCTGCGTTCCCGCTGCTGCTCGCGATCGCCGTCGATCCGGGGTGGACGACGTTCCTGCTGACGCTCGGTCTCGTGCTCGTCATCGAGCTGATCAGCAACAACTTCATCGAGCCGTGGCTATACGGCACGAGCACCAGCATTTCCGCCGTCGCGATCATCCTGGCTGCGATCTTCTGGACGACGCTCTGGGGACCGATCGGCCTGCTGCTCGCAACGCCGTTGACCGTGTGTCTCGCCGTGATGGGACGCTACTTCTCGAGCCTGCGGTTCCTCGACGTGATGCTCGGGAGCGCGCCCGCTCTCGCGCTGCACGAGCGCTTCTATCAGCGGCTTCTCGCCGGCGACGTGGACGAGGATGTGCGCATCGCCGAGGAATATCTTTCGGAGCGCACGGTCGAGGAGCTTTACGACGAGGTCGTGCTGCCCGCGCTCGGTCTCGCGGCCGCGGACAACCAGGCCGGCCGCCTGACCGGCGACCGCCGGCATCTCGTCGTGCGCTCGGCGCTCGAGGTCGTCAACGAGCTCGCCGATCACGACGACGTCCTCGGCGAGCGCGAGTCCAAGGCGGCGGCCGAAGGCGGGCCGGCCGAGACGGACCGGGAGACGGCGGAGGACGCCGGGCGGGATTCCGAGCGCGGCGCGCCTCGGGTCTTGTGCGCGGCCGGCCGTACCGGATTCGATCTCGCCGTCGCGTCGATGCTGTCGCAGCTCCTCGAGCGGCGCGGATTCGAGGTGCGCGTTGTGACGGCGGAGGCGCTTTCGCCCGAGCATCTTGCGTCCTGCCGGATCGAGGAGTTCGACGTCGTCTGTCTCTCGCTGATTCAAGGCGCGTCGACGGCCCGAGTGCAGCAGACGCTGCGGCGGCTCGCGCGCCGGGCGCCGGGCAAGGCGCTGCTCGTCGGGACGTGGCGGGCCGCGGATGGGGACCCCGGCAGGGAAATGCAGCTCCCGTCCGGCGCGAAGCGCGTCGAGTCTCTGCGCGACGCAGTAGAGGCCGTCGAGGCCGCAACGACGCACAAGCGCGAGTACGCGGCGCCGGCAACACCCGATGACGAGACGGAGCGGCTGCGCGACATCGAACGCCTGCAGGCGCTCGAGACGCGGTCGAATCGGCTCGACGAGCTGACTCGGAATCTGGCCGGCGAGTTCCGGGTGCCGATCTCCCTGCTCAACATCGTCGACGCCGAGAATCAGCATTGGCGCGCGCAGAGCGGCCTGCCCGAGGAGCTGCAGCGGGCCGGCAAGAGCCCGCGGGAGACGTCGATCTGCGGCCACGTGGTCGCGGAGAAGGACCTGATGATCGTCGAGGATGCGCTGAAGGATCCCCGCTTCGCGAAGAATCCGTTTCTGCTCGAGCACGGCATACGGTTCTACGCCGGCGCGCCGCTGATCACGCGGCGCGGTCACGCAGTCGGCTCGCTATGCGTCATCGACGCGATGCCGCGCTCCGTGACGGAGGAGCAGAAGGTCATGCTGCGGCGGGCGGCTGCCGAGGCCGTCGAGGAGCTCGAGGCGCTCGCTTGCGCTGCGCCTGATCGGCCGCGGGACGACGCCGAAGGCGCCCGCGGCACCGCCTAGCAGGTCGTCTCCGAGGGGGCGCGTGAGGCCGTGCTATGCTCCGAGAAAAACCGGAGGGGACGGCATGGATCGACGCAGCTTCATTAACTCGACCGTCGCGGCCGGGGTCGCGCTCGGCGTAGGGCCGCTGACGACGACGCGCGCCGCCGAAGGCAGCCTCTTCTCGCTTTCGCTCGCGCAATGGTCCCTGAATCGAACTCTCTTCTCGGGCAACCTCGATCCCCTCGATTTCCCCGCGTTCGCGAAGGAGACGTTCGGCATCGATGCCGTCGAGTACGTCAACCAGTTCTTCATGGATAAGGCCGAGGATCGCGCGTGGCTCGGCGAGCTCAAGCGCCGCTGCGACGACGCGGGCGTCGCGAGCCTGATCCTGATGTGCGACCGCGAGGGCGATCTCGGGGATCCGGATCCGGCCGGGCGCACTCGGGCCGTCGAGAACCACTACAAATGGGCGGATGCCGCGGCGTACCTCGGCTGCCACTCGATTCGCGTCAATGCGCGCTCGTCGGGAAGCTACGAGGAGCAGCGGGATTATGCCATCGACGGTTTGCGCCGGCTTGCCGAGGCCGGCGCCGAGCGCGGGCTTAACGTGATCGTCGAGAATCACGGCGGCTTGTCGAGCAACGGCCGCTGGCTCGCCGACGTGATCGACGGCGTCGGGCTCGACAACTGCGGCACGCTGCCGGATTTCGGCAACTTCCGCATCAGCGAGGACGAGGAATACGACCGCTATCGCGGCGTCGCGGAGCTGATGCCCTACGCGAAGGGCGTAAGCGCGAAGAGCTATCGGTTCGACGACGCGGGCAACGAGACGCGCATCGATTACCGCCGGATGCTCCGCATCGTGCTCGACGCGGGCTACAGGGGCCGCATCGGGATCGAATGGGAAGGGGCCGAGCCCGGCGAGGTCGAGGGCATTCGGCTGACCCAGGCGCTGCTCGAGCGCATTCGCGACGAGCTTTCAGCAGACTACGCCTGACGGCAGCCCGCTCCTCGACCGGCCGCCGCTCCGAGCGGCCCCCCCTCCATCTGCCGATGCGGCTTCCGAGAGGTGCCGCAGGGGCTCGCGGCGTGGCACGCCGATTGCAGATCCTGTATCGGGAGATCGCTAGACGATCAAACGAGTTGGCGCCGCCCGCTCCGTTCCTCGGTCCCGAGACAGCGGCGCCGGCACGTCCTGCATCCTTTTGGTGAAGGCTTGCGAAATCGAGAAGGGCCCGCGGCGGCCGATCGATTTCGCGCGTGGCGTCGCGCCTCTGCCGCCGGGCAGCGGGCCCCGCCGGAGTGGAAGCGTGGAGGCGACAGCAACTTACCGCGTGCAGCTCAATTCCGACTTCGATCTCGATGCGGCCGCCGGGCTCGCGTCGTATCTGCACGACCTCGGGATAAGTCACCTCTACTGCTCGCCCTATCTTCAGGCCGCTCCGGGCAGCACACACGGCTATGACGTCGCGGACCCGACCCGCGTGAACGACGAGCTCGGCGGCGCGGCCGCGCATGCGAGGTTATGCGCGGCGCTGGCCGAGCACGGCCTCGGCCAGCTTCTCGATATCGTGCCGAACCATATGGCCGTGGTTCGCGAAAACCCATGGTGGTGGGATGTCCTCGAGCATGGTCCTTCCAGCCGCTACGCGCGCTACTTCGACGTGGACTGGGCGGCGGAAGACGAGCGGGGTCAGAACGTCGTGCTGCTGCCGGTGCTCGGCGACCACTATGGGCGCGAGCTCGAAGCCGGCCGGATCCGCCTCGAGCGCGCCGGCGACGGGCTGCGCGTTCGCTATTACGATCAGGAATTTCCGACCGCACCCGGTTCGCTCGACGTGCTGCTCGGCGGAAGCAACGCCGAGCCGCGGACGCCCGAGGCGATAGATGCCGCCGTAGAGCGAGCCAACTCCGACCCCGATCTGCTCGACGCTGTGATCGAGCGACAGCACTACCGGCTCGCGTACTGGCGCATTGCGAGCCGGGAGCTCGGCTATCGCCGCTTCTTCAACATCGACACGCTGATCGGGATGCGGGCAGAGCGGGAAGAAGTGTTTCGCGACATGCACGCACGTGTCCTCGAGTGGCTCGACGAGGGCGTGCTCGACGGCGTGCGGATCGATCACATCGACGGGCTCTATGATCCGCTCGAGTACCTTGCGCGTCTCCGCGACGCGTGCCCCCGCGCGTGGATGCTCGTCGAGAAGATCCTGGAGCCGGGGGAGGCGCTGCCGCCGGAATGGCCGGTCGCGGGCACGACGGGGTACGAGTTCAACCACGTCGCGGGCGCGCTGTTCGTCGACTCGGCGGCCGAGGCGCCACTGTCCGCGCTCTACTCGGAGCTTACCGGCGAGAACACGGACTACGACGCGCTGGTGAGGCGCTCGAAGCACGACGCGCTGCGCGAGCTCCTCGGGAGCGACGTCAATCGACTGACGAGCCTGCTCGAGGAGATTTGCGCCCGCCATCGGCGCCACCGGGACTACACTCGAGAGGAGCTGCGCGAGGCGCTGAAGGAGACGATCGCGTGCTTCCCGGTCTACCGCACATACGTGCGGCCCGGCTCCGCCGCGCCGGCCGATAGGGACGTTCGCTATATCGATCAGGCGATCGACCGGGCAAAGCGCGAGCGCGGCGATATCGATCCCGAGCTGCTCGACTTCCTGCGGGATCTCCTGCTGAAACGCGTGCGCGGCGTGCTCGAGACGGAGCTCGCAATGCGCTTCCAGCAGCTTACCGGGCCCGCAATGGCGAAGGGCGTCGAGGACACCGCGTTCTATCGCTATCACCGCTTCATTGCGCTCAACGAGGTCGGCGGCGCGCCCGATCGCTTCGGGCACTCCATCGACGAGTTTCACGCGTGGGCCGCCGAGACGCTCGAGCAGCGCCCGCGAACCATGCTGGCCACGTCCACGCACGACACGAAGCGCTCCGAGGACGTGCGCATGCGCCTCGCGGTCTTGTCCGAAATCCCGGATCGCTGGCGCGAGACGGTGGAGCGCTGGGTCGGAATGAACGAGAGGCACCGGCGGAACGGGCTGCCCGACCGTAACGCCGAGTATCTGCTCTACCAGACGCTCGTCGGCGCATGGCCGATCGATTCCGAGCGCACGAAGACGTTCATGAGGAAGGCCGCGCGAGAGGCGAAGCTGCAGACCTCGTGGCATCGTCCCGACGAGGACTACGAGCTCGAGCTCGACCGGTTCGCCGACGCCGTGCTCGGCGATCCGTCGTTCGTCGAGGATGTCGAGCGGTTCGTCGCCGCGCTCGTCGAGCCCGGACGAATCAATTCGCTCGCGTTCGTGCTTCTGAAGCTGACCGCGCCCGGCGTCCCGGACTTCTACCGCGGCACCGAGCTCTGGGATCTGTCGCTGGTCGATCCCGACAACCGCCGCCCGGTCGATTACGCGTTGCGCCGGCGTCTCCTCGTCGAGCTCGAAGGGATGAGCCCGGAGAGCGTTCTCGCGCGGCGGGACGAAGGGCTGCCGAAGCTCTGGCTGATTCGCCAGGGCCTGCGAACGCGCCGTGCGCACGCCGACGCCTTCGCCGCCGGCGAGCACCGGCCGCTCGATGTGACCGGCGCGCGGCGCGAGCACGTGATCGCATTTCTGCGCGGTGAGTCGATCGTGGCGGTCGTGCCGCGCTGGCCGTTGTCCGTCGCCGGAGACTGGCAGGACACGCAACTGATGATGCCGCCGGGCAACTGGCTAAACGTGTTGACCGGCGAAGAGTGGCGCGGCGGCGACGTTTGTATCGGGGATCTGCTGCGGCGCTTTCCGGTCGCGCTGCTCGCGTCGGCCGGCTCGTAGGGTAGCTGCGAAAGAAGCCGCCGAGCGCGCCGCTCTCGGCCGTTCGCCGGCGGGTATTATTGCAAGATGCAACGATTATTCGCGGAAGCTCGCTCTTGGATTGCGCGCTCGCGCAGCAGCCTCGTCGCGTTGCATCACACCGCAGAAGAAGAAGCGCCCGACGATCGCATCGAGCGCCGGCGATTGCTCGACGGGCCGGGCGATGTTCGCTCGCTACTGCGGAGCAGCGCCGCCAAGAAGCATCTCGGCGCCGTGGAGCTCTGGCCCGGCTCGCTCGTCACGAGCGTGCGCATATGCCTCGATTCCCCGACTCCGATGTGGCTGTTCTTGGGCGGGGACGCCGTGCTCGTCTACAACGATGCCGCCGCCCCGCTGCTCGGCCAGGCGCACCCGCGGGCGCTCGGACTGCCGGCGGCGGAGTCCCGGGCGGAGGTCTGGGAGGTCAGCGAGCCGTCGGTCGAGGCCGTGCTTTCGACCGGGCATCCGCGCCGTCTGCCGGACCAGCTTCTCGTGACGAGCGGCGGCCGCATATTGGAGCGCTATTTCGACATTCTGCTGAGCCCGCTGCTGCTCGGCAGCGACGTCGCGGGCGTGCTGTGCGCGGCGACGGAGACGACGAGCCGCGTGCAATCCGTCCGGCGCGCGGCGATGCTCGCGGAGCTCGCCGCTCGAACGGCCGCGGCGCCGGACGGGGAGACGGTGTGGTCCGAGGCGGTCGCGGCGCTCGAGCGCGATCCGGCCGATCTGCCGCATGCGCTGCTGTACGCGTTCGAGCACGATGGGACGGCCGTCCTTGCCGGCACGGTCGGTCTGCCGCTCAACAGTCCCGGTGCGCCGGCGCGCCTCGATCCTGCCGCGGACGCGCCGTGGCCGATCGCGGAGCTGCGGGCCGGATGCGATCCGCTGCACATGCGGGACGAGCTCGTCTGTCCGCTCGTTCCGCCCGGCGAAGCCGCGTGCGGATTTCTCGTCGCCGGCTTGAGCCCGCGCCAGCCTTTCGACGACGACTACGAGGAATTCGTCAAAGCGGCGGCGGCGCGGCTCGCCGCCGGCATCGGCGCCGCCCGATCCCGAGAAGAGCACGCTCGGCGGGCGGCTTCGCTCGAGCGGAGCCGCCGCCGGCTGGAGCAGCGGTGCGCGGAGCTCACGCGCCTGTTCGAGCATGCGCCGATTCCGATTCTCGTCGTGCGCGGCGGCGATTTCGTCGTCGAGCGGCTCAACAAGCGCGCGGTCATCGCATCCGAATACTGGGATCTGCGCGAAAAGCCTCTGTTCGACACGATCCCGGAGCTCAGGAGCCAGGGCTTCGAGGAGCGGCTGAAAGGCGTGCTCGAGCGCGGCGTGCCGGATGTCGGCCAAGAGGTCGTCGTCCGGCTCGAGCGCGACGGACGCCTGGAGGACCGGTGCTTCACGTTCATCAGCGCGCCGCTGCAGCTCGGCAGCGACTCGGAGCCGCGGATCATCATCGTCGCGATCGACGTGACCGAGCCGATGCGGGCGCGCGCGGCGCTCGAGGCGAGCGAAGCGCGCTATCGCAGCATCTTCGACGGGGTCGACGTTTCCATCTGGGTCGACGACCTTGCGTCCGTGCTGCCGTTGCTCGCCGAGCTCGAGTCGAGCGGAGTCGACGACCTGCGCGCCTACTTCGCGCGCCACCCCGAGTTTCTGCGCCGCGCGCTCGAGCGCGTCGCTATCGTCGACGTCAACGAGGCGACGCTGCGAATCTTCGGCGCCCGCGACAGGGGCGAGCTCGTGCGCTCGCTGCCGCGGGTCTTTCTTCCCGAGTCCTGGCAGGCATTCGGCGAGATGCTGCTCGCAGTGCACGAGAACCGCCACTTCGTCCGCACCGAGACGGTCGCGCGCACGCTTGCCGGAGAGCGGCGCCAGCTCATGCTGACGTTCGCGCCGATCGCCGCCGACCCACGGCCGAGCAGCGTCCTCGTCACGATGAAGGACATCACCGATCACAAGCGCATGGAGGAAGCCTTGCGCGAGGCCGATCGGCAAAAGGACGACTTCCTTGCCACGCTCGTCCACGAGCTGCGCAACCCGCTCGCACCGCTGCGCAGCAGCGTCGACCTGCTGCGCGCGATGCCGGGCAATACTCCGGACGCGGTGGTCGATATCGTCGAGCGCCAGGTCGAGTATCTCGTGCGGCTCGCTGACGACCTCTTCGAAAGCTCGCGCATCCGGCGCGGCGCCTACGATCTGCGCACCGAGCGTTTGCCTCTCGGCGACGTGCTGCGCGAGGCGGTGGAGGCCAGCCGGCCGCTGATCGAGATGGCGGGGCACGTGCTCGACGTGCGGGTCCCGGAGGAGCCGTTGTGGATCGACGGCGACCGCATGCGCCTCGCGCAGATCTTCGCGAACCTGTTGAACAATGCCGTCCGCTACACGCCGAATCCCGGGCGCATAGTGATGGAGGCTGCACGGATCGATTCGCACGTCGAGGTGCGCGTGACGGATACGGGCGTCGGCATCCCCGCCGAGGCGATGCCGAAGCTCTTCGCGATGTTCGGCCGGTACCACCACGGCGAGGGACGGGACGCAGCCGGGCTCGGCATAGGCCTCGCGCTCGCAAAGCAGCTTGCGGAGATGCACGGCGGCTCGATCGAGGCGCAAAGCGAGGGGCGCGGCAAGGGGAGCACGTTCATCGTGCGCCTGCCGCTCGCGGCGAGCGTTCACGAGGCGCCGCCGACGCTTCCGTCCGACGAGCGCTCGATCGAGGGCCGCCGCGTGATGATCGTCGAGGACGATCCGGACACGGCGGAGAGCCTCAAGCTGATCCTCGAAGCGAACGGCGCCGACGTCCGCGTCGCGTCGAGCGGACCGAAGGCGCTCGCGGCGTTCGCGAGCTTCGCGCCCGAGGCCGTGCTGCTCGACATCGGCCTGCCGGGCATGGACGGCTACGAGGTTGCGCGCCGTCTGCGCGCCGAGTTCCCGGAGCAGCCGGCGCTGCTCGTCGCGCTGACCGGATGGGGGAGGACGGAGGACGTCGAGCGGGCGCGCGACGCGGGCTTCGACGAGCATCTCGTGAAGCCCGTCGATATCGTCGCGCTGAGGCGTCTCCTGTCGCGCGCCGGGGACGGGCGGGACGCTACGGGAGACTGATCGCGGAAGCCGCTACGCGCGGCTCGGCGATCCCGAGGACCGCCATCGAGCGGCCGACGAGCCGGAGCGTTTCGCCTCCCTGACGCGCTTCTTCGTCGGGGCTCCCTTCGGCGGCCGTGTCGAGCAGCAGCTTCCAGCCGTCGCCGTCCTCGGCTTCGGGCAGCACGAAGTCGACGTCCTCGTGATGCGCGTTGTAGAGCAACAGCAAACGCGCAAGGCTCGGCTCGTCGCCGTATGCGAGCTCGTGCCCGCGCGACAGCAGCAGGCCCGCGCTGCGCGTATTCGAATCGTTCCACGCGCCGTGCTCGAGATCCTTCCCGGAAGGCCCGAGCCAGCGGATGACCATGCCGTCGCGGAAGCTGTGCCGATGAAGGAGCGGCTCCGACTGCCGAAGCTCGATCACTCTGCGGACGAAATCGGTCAGTAAGCGATCGTCCTCGCCGATCGCGTCCCAGTTGATCCAGCTGATCTCGTTGTCCTGGCAGTAGACGTTGTTGTTGCCGCGCTGCGTGTTGCCGAACTCGTCGCCGGCGAGCAGCATCGGCGTGCCGTGCGACAGCAGCAGGGTCGCGAGCAGGTTGCGCTTTTGCCGGGCGCGCAGGGCAGTGATCTCCGGGTCGTCCGTCGGCCTTTCGGCGCCGCAGTTCCAGCTGTGGTTGTCGTCCGCGCCGTCGCGATTGTTCTCGCCGTTTGCGTCGTTGTGCTTGTCGTTATACGAGACGAGGTCGTGCAGCGTGAAGCCGTCGTGCGCCGTGACGAAGTTGATGCTCGACCACGGCCGGCGACCCGAGCGGTCGTACATGTCGCCGGAGCCCGTGACGCGCGCGGCGAAGTCGGATATCAACCCGCCGTCGCCTTTCCAGAAGCGGCGCACGGTGTCGCGGAACTTGCCGTTCCATTCCGCCCAGCCCGGCGGGAACTCGCCGACCTGGTAGCCGCCGGGGCCGATGTCCCACGGCTCGCCGATCAGCTTCACGTGCGCGAGCACCGGGTCTTGCACGACGGCGTCGAAGAATCCGCCGCGCGGATCGAATCCGTGAGGCTCGCGGCCGAGGATCGTGCCGAGATCGAAGCGGAAACCGTCGACGTGCATCTCGAGCACCCAGTAGCGCAGCGAGTCCATGACCATCTGCAGAACGCGCGGATGGCTCGTGTTGACCGTGTTCCCGGTTCCGGTGTCGTTGATGTAGTAGCGCGGGTCGTCCGGCATCAGGCGGTAGTACGAGCGGTTGTCGATGCCCTTGAAGCAGAGCGTAGGCCCGAGCTCGTTGCCTTCGGCGGTGTGGTTGTAGACGACGTCGAGGATCACCTCGATACCCGCGTCGTGAAAGCGGCGCACCATCTCCTTGAACGTCACGAGGCCGCCGGGGCCGAGGTAGCGCGGCTCCGGTGCGAAGAAGCCGATCGAGTTGTAGCCCCAGTAGTTCGAGAGGCCTTTGTCGAGCAGATGCGCATCCTGGACGAAAGCGTGGACGGGCAGCAGCTCGACTGCGGTAATGCCGAGGCTCTTGATGTAGTCGACGACGGCCTGCTGTCCGAGGCCCTTGAAGTTGCCGCGCAGCTCGGGCGGCACCGCGGGATGGAGCATCGTGTAGCCGCGCACATGCGTCTCGTAGAAGATCGTGCGCTGCCACGAGACGGACGGGGCCTCGTCGCCATTCCAGTCGAAGGAAGGATCGATGACCTGGCACTTCGGCATCCGCGGTGCGCTGTCCTCCGTGTCGAACGACAGATCCTTGTCGGGGGAGCCGAGCGCGTAGCCGAAATGCGCCGGCGACCAGTCGATCTCGCCGACGAGAGTCTTCGCATAGGGGTCCAGCAGCAGCTTGTGCGGATTGAAGCGATGACCGTTCCGCGGGTCGTACGGACCGTAAACGCGGTAGCCGTACAGCGTGCCCGGCCCGACCTCGGGCAAGTAGCCGTGCCAGATCTCGTTCGTATATTCGGGCAGCGTGATGCGCTCGACCTCGGTCATGTCGTTGGGGTGGAAGAGGCACAGCTCGACGCGCTCGGCGTGCGCCGAGAAGATTGCGAAATTGGTGCCTTCGCCGTCCCACGTCGCGCCGAGCGGCGCCGGTTCGCCGGCCAGCACGCGGCGAGCGTTGTTCATCGTCGTTTTCCTCTCGCGCGTCGGAGACGGCGGCTTCAAGCGCTGAGGGCTCGAAGCTCCGTTCGAGTCTGAAAGTCCTGGTGGTATGCACGAGTCGTGCCGCGCTTACGCACGAGCCGCGCCGCATTCGCGCGTGCAACGACTTGTCGAACGCTCGACTTCGATGGCATGCGACTTGCACCCACGCGGGCTCTTCGGTAGACACGAATTCGAAACGAACCAGGAGGAGACGCTCAATGGGCAACAGAACAGGCGCTTTCGCATTAGCCGCTGCCGTGTCGCTCGCTTTCGGCAGCGCCGCGCTGGCGCAGGAACCCGCTCAGCCGGGTTCGCAAGGTTCGTCTCAGGCCGCCGACGCTCTGCGGCGGGCCGCCGACGAGTTGAACGAGGCGGCCGAGGCGCTGCGCAGCGCAGCGGAGCAGCAGCGCGCGGCGTTGAATCAGCAGTCGCGCAGCGGCGAGGAGCAAGGCAGCGCGCAGGCCGATCGTGAGCGAGAGCAGCGATCGGCGCAGACGGAAGGCGAGCGGGCGCGCGGGCTCGCGGACCAGCAGCCGTCGGCGCAGGAGCGGGGAGGGTTCGGACAGCAGCAGCGCGCCGGACAGCAGGGCGGCGCGATAGCGAGTGAGCGCGGCGACTCACAGCAGCAGGGCGCACGGCAGCCGGGAGCGTTCGGACAGCAGCGCGCGGATCAGCAGCGCGGTGCTTCGTCGCAGCAGCCGGGCTCGCAGGATCAGCAGCGCAGCGCGTCGTCGCAGCAGCAAGGCTCGCAGGATCAGCAGCGGAGCGCGTCGTCGCAGCAGCCGGGCTCGCAGGATCAGCAGCGCAGCGCGTCGTCGCAGCAGCCGGGCTCGCAGGATCAGCAGCGCAGCGCGTCGTCGCAGCAGCAGGGCTCGCAGGATCAGCAGCGCAGCGC
>Ga0079224_100001122_pt1 | contig 29611 bp, 27 predicted proteins | sample Stecom2015_FD_80414 | JGI IMG/M metagenome (GOLD analysis project Ga0079224, IMG submission 80414) | Agricultural soil microbial communities from Utah to study Nitrogen management - Steer compost 2015 | ecosystem: Environmental > Terrestrial > Soil > Agricultural land | place: USA: Utah... | reverse complement strand
TGGCAGCGAACCGCCGCAGGAAGAAGCTCACCGCATCGCCAATCTGATCCGCGAGCACGAGATCAAGACCGTTACGATCAACATGGAACACGTGGCTTTTGATCGCGGGTTGGCGGCCCAGCTTGCGCAGTGTCTGGGCGGGCCATGTTACACGCTCGGTCAGCTTCATGCCGAGGTGCTGTACGAGACGGTGCGCAAGGAAATGGACACGCGCTAAAGAAAAGGCACGATAGGACTAAATCCCCTCCCTCCCCAAATTCGGGGAGGGAGCCGTATCACCAGCAGCATAGCCTCCCCTGAATTCAGGGGAGGGGGTCAAAAATGACGCTCTGTTTCTTTTGCGAGACACGCTCTGAGTCCTGAGAGGGCGGCTAACTCTCGACAATCGTCACTGATTCGAGGATGTCGCCCTGGTCGATGGCGTCCACGACCTTCTGGCCGTCGCCCATGACTTTGCCGAACACGGCGTGTTTGCCGTCGAGGTGCGGCGTGGCGACATGGGTAATGAAAAACTGCGAACCATTGGTGTTGGGTCCGGCATTTGCCATGCTGAGGATGCCGGGGCCATCGTGCCTGAGTCGCAGCGCGGTTGGTTCGTCATTGAAGCGATAGCCGGGGCCGCCGCGTCCGGTTCCGGTAGGGTCGCCGCTCTGGATCATAAAGGGCGGGTTCTTGATGACGCGGTGGAAGGTGATGCCGTTGTAAAAGCCTTCCTGTGCCAGAAAGACGAAGTTATTCACGGTCACCGGAGCCTCAGCGGCGAAAAGTCTGATGTCGAATTCTCCCTTGCTGGTCTTGAAGTGCGCCGTGTAGTTTTTCTGCGGGTCGATCTGCATGGCCGGGGGGTGGCTGTACTGTTGAGCCATAGATGTCTCTCCTGCAATAAATGCTGAATGCTGAAGCAAAATCAGTTTTGACCGTATTCACACCAGCATAGCAGATTTCCGGTGTGCAGCCAGTCCAGGGTTGGGCCGCAGGGCACATCACCCGATTAAGGTTGTTGATCTGCACAAGTGCAGTGGGTCACCGCCTCCAAAAATTCGCTCAGCTTTGGGGTCAGCACGGCCCGAAACGGCTGCTTTGAAAGTGCAGCGTACCCGGCTGTTTGGTTTGTAATATAATTGCGAATCGTTTGTTTATTATTTGAAGTCGCCCGCGAAAAGCTGCTGCGTATGCTTTCCGTATGCTGCCGGTAGATCAAAAGGCTGACTGCGTGTGTCGGATTTTCGGTTAGGATAGGTTATAGAAAGGCTGACCTTCTACACTGGATGCCGGAATTGGGGAATATTTCAACGTCATTCCAACCTGTGGATGATAAACCCTCCAATGATGAAGTGTTAAGCTTGCGCGAACAAACCGTTATAGTTTAAACTGGGTTTATGTTTTGTAATCCTGGGCTTCCAGAGGACAAGGACAGCAATGCAATGGCTGAGAAAATTCTGGTCATCGACGACGAAGAGACCACCGTTCAGTTGATTGCCATTCTGCTGGAACGCAGAGGCTATGAAGTCATCAAAGCCTATCGGGCAGATGAGGGGCTGCGCAAGGCGTACCGCACCCAGCCTGATCTGGTGCTGCTCGACATTATGATGCCGGATATGGACGGCTGGGATGTCTGCAAGCGGATGCGCGAGATGTCTGATGTGCCCATCATCTTTCTGACCGCACGCGGCGAAACCCGTGATGTCGTGCGTGGTCTGGAAATGGGCGCAGATGATTACGTTGTCAAACCCTATGATAACGACGAGCTGGTTGCCAGGGTGCGAGCGCATCTGCGTCGTTCCCCCCGCCCCAGCATGAGTGAAGAACTCGTCTTTAACAACGGCGATTTCCGCATCAACTTTATGAACCGCGAAGTGCGGGTGCGCAACGAGATCAAACACCTGACTCCCAAGGAATTTAATCTGCTGGGGGTGCTGGTGCGCAATGCCGGGCGGGTCGTGACGCGCAACGAGCTGGTCACTGAAGCCTGGGGGGATGAGTACGCCGACGCCATCGACAGCCTCAAACTCTACATCCACTACCTGCGGCAGAAGCTCGAAGCTGACCCCAATCACCCCGAATACATTCTCACGCTGCGGGGTGTGGGTTACCGCTTCATTGATCGCTGAGCAACAGCGCCAGTTCATTGATCGGCTCGGAATGGATCGCATTCGCCGGGGCAGGCCGGGTAGGCTCCACCCGGTTGGGTGTCAGCGGCGCTGGCACGAAGATCAGTAAGAACATAATCATCGCCAGAATACCGACCCGGCGGCGCGGCTTATCCAGCGGTGTAATCATGTCCAGCGGCGTGGCATAAACCCGCCCGAAAACCAGCAGCAGCAGCACCCACAGCAGCCACACATTGGTAACAAACACCAGCAGCAGCATGGCGGCGATCAGCGGGTAATACAGCCAGCGCGCCCGTTCGCCGATCAGCGCATATATGATATGGCCGCCATCAAGCTGGCCGATAGGGATCAGATTGAGTCCGCTCACCAGCAGCCCGGTCCATCCTGCCCATGCTAGCTGGCTGCTGTTGATGATGACATCCATGCCGTCGCTGGGCAGAAACCGGCCAAAAGTGACAATCTTGGCAAGCGCATACAGCAGCGAGTCGCCCTCGTAATAGCCCCCCGGTGTGATCGGCGCGACACGCGCATTCGCCAGCCCGATAAACAGCAGCGGTATCGCAAAGACCAGCCCTGTCAGCGGTCCCGCCGCACCGATATCCAGCAGCGCCTTGCGGTTGCGCATCGGCTGGCGAAGCTGGATAAACGCGCCCAGCGTACCGAACGGGCTGAAGATGGGCAGGGGAATGAAGTACGGCAGCGTCACCGCCAGACCATGACGCCGCGCCGCGAAATAATGGCCGAGTTCGTGGCTGCCTAGAATCAGCATGATTGCCAGCGCGTAGGGCAGGCCGCGCCACAGATTGCCGATCAAATTCTGGGCGATCTGGGCGGCGCGAAACGGGTTGGTATACGCGATTTCCTGTATCGCCAGCCCGGTTCCCACCAGCAGCACACTGAACAGAGTCAGCAGCAACAGAAGCAGGTTGGGCCACCACGCGCGCGGCCTCGGCTCGATCCGCCCTCGCAGCGCCAGCACCACATGACGCCCCTTTTCCTCACGAAAAACCGGTGTATGCCGCACCGTCCGAAATTCATTGTCCAGTTGATCGTAAGCTGCTTCTGAATTCAGGCGCAGCCGGCCGCTGAACCGCGCTGTCGGCAGATTGCCAAACGACCGCATCGCTGCCGGAAGCTCGTCCAACGTCTGGTCGTCATCGATGAATGTCGCCTCTTCGATGTCCAGCACCCCCGCAACCATCTGCTGAATCACGTCATGCAGATTGTCCTGTGGCTCGATTCCGACAGGTTCGGATCGCAGCCCCGGACGCACGCCGCGGCTCGAGGCGGTCTCATTGAGCATTACACAGTCTCCCAGTCGTCATTTGCCCGTTGTCAGTTGCCAGCAGCGCCCGATATGCTGACCGCTGAAACGCTGTTTTGCATTATACCCGAGAGCCAGCCCCAGTTTGCTTAGGGCGGCGTGATAATTTGCCAGCCAACCCCGCCCGGCAGCAGTTGCAGCACCGTGCCATCCGCGCTGCTGACATACAGATTTTCGCTGCCAGCGGGGGTGAGCACGGTCTGATACATGCCGTCGTAGCGAGCCTCCGGTTCCAGCGCCAGTCCCAGCCGGCTGCGCACCAGATCGCGCCGCCAGACGAAGCCGAGGATACCAACCGGCTGCACAAACCCCGGCGGTGGCAGGAAGGTTTCCTCAAATTCCGGGTGGATGGCCGGGTCGTAACGATTCTCGAATGACACCCACGCCGGTTCAAAGCCATCGTTGAACAGCGCATATACCTGCCGGGTGTTGGCGATATACAGCATTCGCCCGCGCTCGAAAGGCTCTTCGATCACGGTTGATTCCTGCGGCGGGCCGGTGGGGCAGTCATCCGGCGCGGGGATAAAGAACCACTGATCCGGGCACGAGAGGGGAATCGTCAGCCGCTGTTCGACTGCCAGCGGGCCAGAACCGATGCTCAACACAAAATCGACCTGTCCCCGGTCAGCGCGCCTTGTCTGCACATTCAGGCGGCCATCGGCCGGCACGTTCCACACCTGGCTGCGCTGGCCGCTGCGGTCAAGCTGGTAGATGCTGGCGCTGGCAACGTTGCGAGTCGACCAGAACAGCGTGATACTGCTCCCCGGCGCGGCGGCAATGACATCCGATGTGAAGAACTCGATGCGCGGCGCGTTCGGGTTCAGGCTGCGGGTCGGCGTGGGTTCGTCCGGCGCCGGTGTCCGCGTCGGGCCGAACAGCGGAGTCGGCGAAGGGCCGCCTGTGGGCGAGACCGGAATCGGGGTGGGAGTAACGGTTGGGGTGGCGTCGGCCCCCGGCGTGCGCGAGGGTGACGGCGTAAAGGTAGCCGTGACCGTCGGCGGATCAGTCGGCACAATCTGCGCCGCCGTGGCCTCACACGCGCTGATCGTCAGGACAAGGCAGGGCAGGATGAGGAAACGCAAAGGCCCAAAACCGCGAATAATCGTCATGGCTGGCTGGTCAGATAACTTCCGTTCCAATTCAGATGCAGATTAACGATTTAATCAGATAACCGCTAACCACCGTAGCGCATAGTATAGCGTTGGCTGCGGCGTGGTCATACATTCCACTCCATTCTACACTAATCCTCACCCGCCGGCGTGGGCGTGGCGGTCGGCGGTGGGATAGGCGTCGGGCGCAGGGCGATAAAACTGCCGCGCATGGGGCAGATATCGCCGTAAGTTTCGCTGCGGAGTTCGAGCGTCCAGTCATACGTGCCGGGGCGCGGCAGCGCACTGATGCGAAACTCCATGATGACAGGCTGGCCGCCGGGCAGCTCGAAGCCTGTGCCCTCGCCGCTGATTCGGTGCGTGGCCGTAAAGCGCAGCAGTACGTCCTGACGCTCCAGATTGACCAGAATGGGGATGTAGCTCCCCCAATCGTAGATCGTCTTGCCGGAGAAATCATGCAGCAGGCTAAACGCTGCGCAGATGTCTTCAACGCTGGGTGTCGGCGTGCGCGAGGGCGTTGCCGTCGGTGTGGGGGTCAGGGTAATCGTTGGCGTGTCGGATGGAGTCCATACCGGCGGCAGGGTGCTGCGCGGAACGGGTGTTACCGGGGCTGCCGGCTGATTCGCCCGTGTTGGCGTGATACTACCCGGCGCGCACGCCGCCAGCAGCGCGACACAGGGCCAGATCAGCCACGCTGCCAGCGAACGCCGCCTATTTCTTCTCACGCAGCATCCCACGATAAATGCCGGGCCACGAATCCTCGATGGTGATAGCGTCCACCGCCTTTTTGTAAAAGTCCTGCGGCCCCGCCGCGCCGATGATGGCATAACCGTAGCCTTCAGCGTACATGGCGTGCAGGCAGGCCAGCAGCAGCGCCTCGCCTGTGCCGCGCCCGCGTTTGGCTTCGGCCACACCTGTCGGGCCAAAGAAGCCCTTATAGGTGGCGTCGTAACAGGCAAAGCCCGTCAGTTCATCGTTTTCGACGGAGATCATGCAGGAAACCGGGTGGCGGCTGAAGGCGACCTCAGTCTCGCTGGCCCAGGCTTTGGCGAAGGTCTGCCGCACCCAATCGACCACGATATGTCTTTCCGGCGGGATCGCGCGGCGGATGGTGATTCCCGCCTGTGCCTGCCGCTGAATGGCCGGGGCCAGTTCGGGCAGCGCGTACAGTTTGACCAGCATATCGGCGTGCATGGCTTATCTTTCCTTTTCGAGAGCATCTCCAATAAAATCAAGGGTTTTAAGATCGGGTTCCAGCTTGCGCGCGCCGTTCGCCAGCAGGGCGCGATTGCCGCCGGCCTTCAGATCAAAGGTAAACACCGGGCGGCCCTGCCGCTGGGCGAACCGTGCCGCGTGCATCGCCCCGCCATCAATGTCCGTTTCAACTACGATCAGCGCCCGGCTGAGGCCGCTGATGATGCGGTTGCGGGCTACCAGGCGCGTGCTGGCCGGTGCAGCATCCGGGCGGACTTCGCTCATAATGACGCCCCGGCCGGCAATGTCCATCGCCAGCGTGTGATTTTCCTGCGGGTAAATGTTCAGCACACCGGAACCAAGTACCGCGATTGTGTGCCCATCCTCCACCGACAGCGCCCCCTCATGCGCCAGCGTATCCACGCCCCGCGCCAGCCCGCTGACCACGACAAATCCGGCCTGCGCCAGCCGGGCGCTCAGTTCACGTGTCAGTTGAGCAGCCGGCGCAGAAGGGCTGCGCGTGCCGACTATGCCCACAGCCCGGTCAAACTGCGGCTGCCATGCCCCGCGCATAAACAGCGTCGCGGGCGGGTCATCGGTGCTTAACAGGCGCGGCGGATACAGCTCATCCGGGTGGATACTGGTAACAATGGAGATGCCGGCAGCCTGCCAGCCGGCCAGCGCCCGCCGCACCTGCCGGAGATCAACGGCCTGAATGCCGCGCGCAATCTTCGGCCCGACACCGGGAACCTGCTGCAACTGCGCCGCGCTGGCGGCGAGAATTGCGTCCGGGTCATCACCGAAATGCCGGATCAGCGCCCACAGCGTCCTGCTGCCGATGTGTTCGACCATCCCCAGCGCAATCCACAGAGTCGGGTCGGACACGCGCTATTCTTCCTCATAGTATTCGATGATCGACAGCAGCATCGTATTGATGAAGGTATTGATCTGGCGCAGCATGACGCTCCATTCCGAAGTGCTGCGCGGCGGGGTCACTTCTGACCATGTGAGCACGGAGTTAATCACAAAATCGCTGAAGTAGAAAAAACCGCGCGCGGCCTGGGGCAGGGTCAGCCCATCGGCGCTGATGATCTGGGCGTAATCCTTGCCCAGCGTGATCGCCGCGGCCAGCCCTTCGTCCTGCGCACCGCCTGCCAGATACTGGCGCAGTTCTTCTAGCACCCGGCGGCCCTGATGCCGCATCTCTGCCCGCGTACTCTCGCTCATCGCCTCGTACCAGGGGACATGCAGCAGGGTGCCACCGCCCACCTGCATCCGGGTTTGGCCCAGCGCGCTCTGCAAAATAACCTGAAGCTCGGCCGGCTGCAATTCCTCAGCCGTCTCAGCGTAGCGCAGCAGATCGGAGCGGCGGAAGCGGCGGTGTTTGCCCGGAGTCCGGCGCGACGGCAGCTTGCCTTCGTCGGCCCAGTTGCGCACCGTAGCCGGATGCACCCCCAGAATATCGGCGGCCTCTCGCAGACTGACCCACTCTGATGTCTCGCTGCTCATACAGTTGTATCCGATACCGTTAGTTGTGTCTGCCGTCAAGTATACACCATGTCGGCGCAGCAAAAACCCCGGCGAACCGGGGCGTGTATTCGGAGTGGGTATGAGCTTGGGTTTAGGATGGGCGGGCGCTGAGCTGCACCGGCAGCACCACCTCCTGGCCGCTGCGCCAGACCGTCAGGTTGACCGTATCGCCGGGGCGAGTGCTGCGCGCCAGGTACGACACCAGTTCATTCATGCTGGAAACCGAAACGCCGTCAATCGCGGTGATAATATCGGCAGTTGTCGGAACCCGTTCGCCTTCGACAAACACCGTATTGCCCGGATTGCGCAGACCGGCACGTTCCGCCGGCCCATCCGGTATTACCGAACTGACGACTACACCGCGCATGTTGTTGGGCAGCCGCAGCGTGTCGATCAAATTCAGGTTTATATCCGGCCCGCCGCTGATCCCCAGGTAGCTGTATTCCACCCGACCATTGGTGAGAATGTCATTCACCACTCGCTTGACCAGGTTGATGGGCACGGCAAAGCCAACACCCGAATTGCTGCGTGACCGGCTGATAATCTGCGAATTGACGCCGATTACCTCACCCTTCAGGTTAAAAAGCGGGCCGCCGCTGTTGCCGGGGTTGATCGCCGCGTCGGTCTGGATGACCGAGCCAATCGAAAAGTTGGTCAACCCCTGAATCGTGCGATCCAGCGCGCTCACCACGCCGGTGGTCAGGGTCCATCGCTGTCCGAAAGGGCTGCCGATTGCCAGCGTGGTCTGGCCGATCACCAGTTTATCCGAATCGCCCAGCACCGCCGGCTGAAGCTGTTCCGGCGGCAGATTCACTTTCAGCACCGCCAGATCAGAATCCGGGTCGAGGCCGACCACCTCGGCGCGGACAATGGTGCCATCGTAAAAGTTGACCTCGATTCCCCGATCCGTTGCGCCTTCGACGACATGATTGTTGGTTACAATGTGGCCTGCTGTGTCGATCACAAAACCGGAACCGGAGCCGAACGCGAATAAATCCTCATCGATGCTGGCAACCGACCGCCGCGCAGTCACGTTGATCGACACAACCGCCGGGCTGACGGTGTTGTAAATGCCAGCAAGCTGCCGCTCATAATCCGTCAGGTCGAGGTCAGATAGGTCCTGTGGCTGCCGTTGTGGCGGGGCTTCCAGCAGCACCACCGCTGCCGGGCCACCGGCTGAGCCGGGCAGAATCGCCGTGCCGAGCAGAAAACCAAAAGCAATCAGCAGCATCCCGCTGAGCAACAGACCTGCCTTGCGCTTGAAGGATGAAGACATTATGGCGACCTTTCAAATCACACAAGTGGAACTGAACCTGATTGACAGGCTTAATGTATTCACTATACTGCCAGCCGATGAGAGAACACTAAACGATCTGTTAAGTTTCTATCAGAATGGCTGTTCGTTCTATGCGAATCTCAATCCTGAACGAAGCCGCGCCTGTCCCCGGCCGGCTGAATGAAGATAGCTGCGGTGTATATGCCGATGGCGACAGACTGGCGCTGTTTGTCGCTGATGGCGCCGGCCAGCGGACCGCCACCACGCGCACCGCCGGGCTGTTCGCCCGCTATGGCGAAAACACGACTGCGGCCCGCTTCGCTGCGCTGCTGGTGCGCGATACCTTTGAACGCCGGCAGCCTCAGCGCAGCCCGGCGGCAATCCTGCGCGAAGCCAACACAGCCCTTCGCCAGCTTCTGGCGGAAGTCTATGGCGAACTGACGCCTGCTGCCCTGCGCCAGCATGAGCCAGGGCTGGCCCCCTACATTGATGAAGACCCGCGCCTGTTCCGCATGGCCCTGCCCGCCTGTGTGGCGACAGCAGCAGAAATTGATATGCGCCGGGGCCAGCTTGAGTACGCGCACGCCGGCGATACCTGCCTGCTGCTGTTCAATGCCGATGGCGCGATCATCCAACCGACAGCAGACCAGATGGGCAGTCATGACGAAGCGGCGCTCCGGCTCGCCCGCCAGATTCAGATCGAACGCGGCGCGCCCCATCTGGCCGATGTGCTGGATGATCCCCGCGTGATCGAAGCCAACTGGCGCAACGGGCTGTATCACAACTACGTGGATGCGCGCGGTCAGCCTGATCTGGGCGTCGGCGTGGCAGTCATCAACGGCCTGCCCGAACTGGACTCCTATGTGCAGACCGGTACAATTGACCTCACCGGGGTTCAAGGCGTGCTGGTGTGCAGCGATGGTTTCCTCTGGCCCGCGCCGCTGGGTGAAAGTATCGAAGGCAGGCAGGCGCGTTATCAGGTCATGCGAAAGCGGATCGAGCGCGACGGCCTGCGCGGCTATTACGCCGCCCTGCGCCAGACCGAAGCCGCAGATTCAACCCGCGACCAGTACCCGCGCTTCAAGATTCATGACGACTGCACCGCAGTCTATGTCGAATTCTGAGCGAGCCTGCGCCTCATCAGTCGATCACCATCTGCCCCAGATAGACCCGGCCATCCGCTGCGCCGGGGACATCAGCCCGCACCGAAAAATGTGTGAGATCAGGGTAGGTGTACCAGCCGGTATATACAGCGTAAGTCCCGGCAGGCAAATCGGGAAAGGCGATCTGCTCCGCCCAGCCATCGCCGGCAGGCCGCGTGCCGAGCGAGTGGTCATCCTGCGCGACCAGTCCGCCGGCTGTATCGACCACATGCACAAAACGGATGTCGTTTTCGGTCAGGTGTTCACCGAAGCGCCACCACAGCCAGACGGCCCGCCTGTCCGCATCTACCCGGTAACCGGCCAGTTCGACATCACGCTCGAAGGGCACAACCTCAGCCGGCGCATCCGGCACGAAAGCGCCGAACGCCAGTTCATCCACCCGGACCGAACGGCAGCGCAGCGCCGCCGGGAAATGTTGGGGGCAGGGCGGCTCAACCGCCAGCGTAAGCGTGTGATACCCCGCCACCACCGGAACCGGCACATCGAGCACGACAGTATCCATGCCGCGCCATTCCCGCACCCGCTGACTGTCGAGCAGCAGGGCCACATCACGACCTTCGGTTTGCAGCCGCCCGCTGAGGGTGGTCCAGCCCGGTTCCGGGGCAAACAGATATGACTCAAGGTGGGTCTCAAGTGCTGCGGCGTCAGGTGCCAGCGGCGTGAACTGTGGCTCGCGCCCCGGCGGCGGGACTTCGTACACGGCGATGCGCGCATCCTCATACAGCAGATCGCCGGGCAGGGCAGCCTGCATCGTGGCCGCGTCCTCCGCCCATTCTTTGTGCAGGATGAGAATGTCCACCCCTTCCCGATCCAGCAGCGCCGGGTCAAGCGTGTCTTGCAGCACGGTCAGCTTGGCCGGGCTGACCGGCGTGCGGCGGGTGATGTGTCCGGCGATTATCGGCTGGTGATGGCCGGTTTGCAGGAACATGCCATCTTTCTGCGCCAGCAGATGCTGCCACGGCAGATTGAACACCGCGCGCACGTCGTCATGGTGCGCCAGCACCTGCACCGGCTCCGGCACTGTACCGGAAATCGTCGGGAAGGGCCAGAACGATTGGTACTCGAAAACAATCACCGCCAGCAGCGCGGCAAACACCAACCAGCGCCGCCGCTTCAATCGATCCCACAATACGGCAGCGCCATAGCCGGCCATGATCGTCAGCGCCAGCGCGACGACAAAATTAAAGCGCGCGGGGGTGCGCGCCAGACTGATAAGCGGCACATCCTGAAACAACAGCCGGGGCAGGGTACCATACGTCACCTGCTCGCCGAGGTCGATGCTCACCACCGTGTTCAGCACCTTCAGCAGCGGTCCCAGCGACAGAATCCACGCCGCCAGCGCCAGCGCCAGCCACCGCCGCGCCAGACGCCGCCGCCACACCCCAACCAGCGCCAGCAGACCCGCCGCGATGCCGGCGTAGCCCATACGCTCGAACGGGTCGATGCCGAGAATGTGATGCGTGTAGGGCAGATGCGTAAACAGCGGGTGATAGAACGAAGGCGTCACCAGAGTCAGCAGGTCGGCGCTGTAGAGTACGTCGCCGCCTTCGCGCATCTGCATGGACGCGCCCGGTTCGCTGATGAATGGCCCGATGAAAATCAGCGCGATCAAGCCGCCCAGCATCACCGCTGCGGCTGACCGGGCCAGCGCGCGCCAGTCACGGCGCAGCAGGGGGAGCAGCAGCATCAGCAGCGTAACCGGCCCAACCAGATAGATCAGCAGCAGGATGCTGCCCCACAGGCTGACCGCAAATAACAGCGCAGTCAGCATCACCCGGCGCGCCGGCGCGCCGGTGTCGTTAGCCTGAAGTCGCAGCAGCGCATGGATATACAGCGGAACCGGCCACAGCGCCAGCAGCCCCGTGTGTCCGGCAGCAAGCTGTCCCTGGAAGGTGGGGAAGGTCATGAAGATCGCGCCGGCCAGCAGCGCCGGGCCGGTCCTGCCGGTGAGGTGGCGCACCAGCACATACATCGACCAGCCGTTGAGCGCCAGCCGCAGCAGAATAGAGAGATTGAAGGCTGCCGGCAGCGGCAGGACAAAGGCAAACAGCCACGCCGGGAAGGATTGAAGTGGGACCGCCCACAGCCACAGGGCGCTCAGCCCGTCCGGGTAGCCCAGCAGCGGCTGATAAAAAACAGGCTGGCCGGTTTGCAGCGCGTGTTTGATCCACCAGATGTGATGAGCATATTCGTAGGAATCGCCAAATGGATGCCCGATAAAGCGCGTGCCGATCACTGTGAGCAGCGGCCAGGTAATCAGGCCGGCGAGGGCGAGGTACAGAAAATAAACAACCAGATGCTGTCTGCGCATGAGGCAGGCATTGTAGCGGCTGGTTGGAGGTTTGCAAAGATGGTCAGTGACCGATCAGGCGCGCAATTGTGGTCAGCAGATCCTCCACAACAAACGGCTTGGAAACATATCCGTTCACTCGCAGCCCGCGTTTTTCGGCTTCGTCCCGCAGCCGGCCTTTGGCCGAAAGAAATATAAACGGAATATCGCGCCATTTTTCGTGGGCGCGCACCGCGTGGAAGAACTCGTAGCCATCCATATCCGTCATCAGCACGTCGGAAATTATCAGACTCGGTTTCACGTCGAGCTGGTGCAGGGCCTGCAAACCTTCGCGGGCGCTGCCGACTGACATGACGGCGTAGCCGGCAAAATCAAACACCTCTTCCAGCGCCAGCCGCAGCGACGGGTCATCATCAACTATCAGGATGAGCGGGCCGGTGTCATTCGGGGAAATAGTGGCAAGCGGTGCCATCGTCCAACCCTGACTGTTCACATTGACAAGACACCCTCATCATACGTTTTGGGTGCATAACAACGTGCTTACCATTACAATTTATGACGTTCCAGTCAGAGTATTAGCGCAGGGTCTTGAGGCCGCTGCCGGTCAGCGCCAGCACAATTTCCGATCCGGCGGGCAGGTTGGCGTGGATCAGCTTCAGCGCCGCCAGCGTGATGGCGCTGGTTGGCTCTACGATGAACCCGCGCCGGCCCAGTGCGCGCTGCGCCTCCAGAATCGCCGCATCATCGATGCGCAGGGCTGCGCCGCCGGTTGCCCGCACCGCTGCCAGAATCTCCGCGCCATGTACCGGCAGCATGATCGAGATGCCATCGGCGACGCCGGGCTGCGGGGTGACTCGCTCCGGCACATCCAGGCCGCGCTCCCACGCCTGTACCACCGGGTCACAGGCCGCAGACTGCACAGCGTACAGGCGCGGCAGCCGTTCCACCAGATTCGCTGCCCGCAGCGCCTCGAACCCGCGCGCCAGCCCGGTAAACAGACCGCCATGCCCCACTGGGCAGATAACGGCATCCGGCACGCGCCTCCCCATCTGCTCCCAGATTTCCCACGCACAGGTCATCTGGCCCGCCAGAAAGAAGGGACTCCAGGCGTGGGTAGCATACACGCTGGTTTCCGCAGCTTTCAGGCAGGCTTCGGTGGTGGCCGCGCGCGGGCCGGGGACTTCGACCAGTTCCGCGCCGAAGCTGGCGATCAGCTTCTTCTTGCCTTCGGGCGCGCTGGCCGGGGCAAAGATACGCGCGTGAAGGCCGGTGGCGCTGGCATACGCCGCCAGCGATGCCCCCGCATTCCCCGACGAATCCTCGACGACTTCGCGCACGCCCTGCCCCAGCAGCTGATTAACCAGCACGCTTGTCCCCCGATCCTTGTAGGAACCGGTGGGGTTGAGATATTCCAGCTTGGCGCGAAAGCGGATACCATCGACTTCAGCGCGAACCAGCGGCGTGCAGCCTTCCCCCAGCGAAAAACGCTGCTCCACCGGCAGCATGGCGGCGTAGCGCCACAGGCTCCAGTCATCCTGCCGGATCGCCGCAGCATCAAACGGCGGCTGGTTAGCAATGCGGATGCGCGCACCGTCACACTGCCAGTCCAGCGGGCCGACAGGCTGGCCGGTTGTTTCGCAGATCAGTTCGGGCTGGAAAGCCATAAAGTCTTCTCCTGAAAGGATTTTGCGCAAGCCAATCGCATCCTATTTTATCAAACGTTCATACCGTTCCCTGCTGCCACCATCGACCAATTGCCTTAGATAAAATAGTTTTCATCCGCGCCGCATCGTGCGATAATAGAAAGATCGGGCAGTACGGAAAGGCTGTGATGATGTCACTCATTCTCCTGATTATTGGTGTGGTGCTGTTTTATGTGGGGCGCATCGAGATTGCAGGGCTGCGGGCCGAGGGGCGTCCGGTGAAAGCGGCCGGCGTGATCCTCACGCTGCCGGCGATGATTTCACTGCTGTTTATCAACTTTTTTGTGCCGCTGGCAGTCGGGCGCAACTACAATGCGATGATGGCTGCGCTAGGCGTCATCTCTGCGCTGGAAATGATCGGGATGCTGGTGGCGGTCGGGCTGGCTTATGTTCTCATCGCCGATCCGCCCAATGCCCCGCGCCTGCCGGGTATTCTGGGGGAACTTCAGGCAGAAGCCCGTCAGCGACGCCAGAACGACAAGGCCCATGCACCCACCCGGCAGAATCGCATCATCACTATTCCGACACCGCGCCTCAACCGCGAGCAGTTTCCCAGTGTGATGTCGCTCAAAGAGGCAGCCCGTTATCTGCAAACCAGCGAGGCTGAAGTGCTTCAGCTTATTGAGGAAGGCAAGCTGACCGCCTCGCGCGAAAATTTCGGCTACAAGATTGCCCGTTCCCAGTTGGATGATCTGCGCGAAGCGTGAAGCTGGAATTCTTCATCCTTTCAACGCTAATTCACCTTTACCATAGGGCATAGACTCGTGCTGTTCGCCAGAGCAGCACGGTCAGGTGTTGTCAGGTTATCGATGGTTGATTACTTTAGGGAGTGTGTGTACCGTGTCGGTTATTCTGCTGATTATCGGGATGGCATTGTATGCGACGCAGCGGGTTCGGATCGGCAGTTTTCGGGCGGAAGGCCGCGCCGTAAAAGTCGCCGGCGTGATTCTGATGCTGCCGGTCATGAGTACCCTGCTGCTGGTAAATGTGTTTATGCCCGGCGCTATCGAAGCCGGTTCCGGTGTCCTCGTCAGGACGCTGATTGTGATTACCTGTCTGGAATTATCCGCAGTCTGCGCCGCCTTGGGAATCGCCCGCATCCTCATTTTTGATCCGCCCGGTTCGCCGCGCCTGCCCGGTATCCTCGGCCAGATTCAGCGCGAAACACGCCAGCAGCGGGTAGCATGGCCGCGTTCGCGCACCACGCTCGACTGGCCGGATGTGCGGCTGCTGCGGCGTCGCAACGAAGCCCCCGTTCTGACTCTGAAGGAAGCGGCGCGCTACCTTCACGCCAGTGAAGACGACATTCTCCGGCTCATCGAGGAAGGCAAGCTGACGGCTTCGCGCGATCATGACACCTACAAGATCGCCCGTTCGCAGCTCGACGCGCTGCGGCAGCAAACCCCGGCTCCGGCCCGCTGAGGACAGCACGAAACAGCAGCAGCATCCTTCGTTCCGGGCAGACCAATCTGTTTGAACCCTGAAGATCGCAGAGTACAATCGGCTGCGATCTTTTTATTCCAAGGACGGCCTTTTGCATGGGCTGCCATCCGTCAGGCCATGAACGACCCACTGCTATCACAGGAGACTCCATGAGCGCCTTGCCCTTCCGTCAGGTACATCTCGATTTCCACACCTCGCCGGCTATCCCCGACGTTGGCGAGGATTTCGACCCTGCCGAATTCATCCGCATTCTGCAACTGGGCCACGTCAATTCGGTGACTGTGTTCGCCAAATGCCATCATGGCTACAGCTACTATCCGACGAAAATTGGCACGATGCATCCTTCGCTCAAACGCGACCTGCTGGGCGAGATGGTCGCAGCCTGCAATCAGGCCGGCATTCGCGTCGGGGCCTATACCACCGTCACCTGGGACGAACTGGCGTGGGAAACCCACCCGGAATGGCGGCAGATCACGCCAGCCGGCGGCATCGCCGGGCCGTCAAACTCGCCGCTGAAGCCAGGCTGGAAAAACCTCGATATGAACACGGGCTATGCCGATTACGTGATCGCCCAGATTGAGGAAATCATCGACCGCTACGACGTAGCTGAAATCTTCGTCGATATTACCCGTTACATCGGCGCGCCACCCAGCGAGCCGGCCACGCTGCGCCAGATGATGGCTGAAGGGTACGACCCGGAGGACGAACAGCAGCGGATTCTCTACGCGCTCGAACTGGAACGGCGCTTTATGCGGCGCTGCACCGCTGCCATCCGCGCCCGGTCGCCGCAGATGGGCATTTTCTACAACAGCCGCCTGAAGATGGAATACGACCCGGCGCTGGGCAATCGCCCGGAAATGGACAACTTCACCCATCTCGAAATCGAATCGCTGCCGGGCGGCTTCTGGGGCTACGATCATTTCCCCATGTACGTGCGCTACTACGAAACCTTCGACACCGAACTGCTGGCGATGACCGGGCGTTTTCATACCACATGGGGCGATTTTGGCGGCCTGCGCAACCGCGCCGCGCTGGAATTCGAGTGCTTTCAGGGCCTGGCGCACGGCGCGAAAATCAGCATTGGCGACCAGCTTCACCCGCGCGGCCGGCTGGATGAAGCCGTTTACCGTCGCATTGGCGAAGTCTACGCGCAGGTCGAACAGCGCGAGCAGTGGGTCGAAGGCTCCGTCGCGCTGCCGGACATCGGCGTGCTGACTGCCAGCGGCGGGCCGGGCGTGCGCGGGACGGGCGAGATTCCGCCGCAGGATACCGGCACGCTGCACGTGCTGGAACAGCTTAAGCATCAGTTTGTCTATCTCGATGCCGGCAGCGATTTTACGCCTTATCCTGTCGTCATCCTGCCCGATGATGTGGCGGTCACGGCAGAAATGGCCGAACGGCTGCGCGCTTATGTCCGCAGCGGCGGCAGACTGCTGGTCTGTGGCAGCGCCGGTCTGGATGAAACCGGCGACAATTACCGGCTGGCCGACCTGATGGGCGCAGATTACGGCGGCCCGGCACACTACGCACCCGATTACCTGATGTTATCCGATGCCATCGCCCAGGACATCGAGCCGATGGCGCATTCATGCGAACTGCCGGGCGTCCGTCTGCTGCCGCACAGCGGAGTCGAAGTGCTGGCGTATTCCGGTCAGCCCTATTTCAATCGCACCTGGGAGCACTTCTGCTCGCACCAGTACACACCGCTGCAAGGTCAGAGCGACGAAGCCATCATCATCCAGAACGGCGGCGTCATCACCATCGCCCGCCCGCTGTTCAGCGAGTATGCTCAATCAGCCAAACGGGTCCACAGACAGGTGATCGCCAACTGTCTGAACCGCCTGCTGCCACAGCCGCGTATCGGCTCGCACAATCTCCCCAGCACCGCCATCGTCACCGTGCGCCGGCAGGGCAGCGACCTGATTGTCCATCTGCTGCATTACATTCACCAGCGGCGCGGCAAAATCCTCGATGTCATTGAGGACGTGATTCCGCTGCACAATGTCGAACTCAGCGTGCGGGCCGGTCGTGGCCCCGCCGCTGTGACCCTCGTGCCGGAACACGATGACCTGGTGTTCAGTTATGACGCCGGTTATGTCCGCTTCACGGTCCCGATGGTCCGCGGCTACCAGATGGTGCGGCTGGCCGGCGCGGCGGATTAATTGCTGTTGTTGGATAATTCGGCGAAGATCATGCGTCCGGTGGGCTTGTTGATCAGCCGGGTGACGGTGACATTCACGGTGCGATCCATGTAGTGCTTGCCCCCGGCAATCACGACCATCGTGCCATCTTCCAGGTAGCCCACCCCCTGATCGGGGTCCTTGCCTTCCTGGATGATATGGATGGGAAAGCTTTCGCCGGGGATAAACACTGCCCGCACCGCATTCGCCAGCAGGTTAATGTTCAGCACGGGGACATTCTGCGCTTCGGCTACCCGGTTGAGGTTGTAATCGTTGGTGATGATTGGCGCTTCCATCTGGATCGCCAGTATCACCAGCTTGTCATCAACCTCGCTGACACCCTCGAAATCGTCTTCGACAATGCGCAGGGGCACATCTTCGTTGCGCTGCAATTCATTGAGCTTCGCCAGCCCCCGCCGCCCCCGCGCCCGCCGCAGCGGATCAGAAGAATCGGCCACCTGATGCAGTTCGCTCAGGACGAAGCGTGGCACGATCAGTGTGCCCCCCAGAAAACCGGTTTCGGCAATCTCGACAATCCGCCCATCGATCAGGACGCTGGTGTCCAGAATCAGCTCGCGGTCCCCGCTCATCGCCAGATTGCGGCGCGCAGCTTTCAGCCCCCACTGATCCCGCAGAAAGGTCCAGATTTCGCGGGAACGGATGGAAAAAATCGTCAGTCCCAGATAAGCGGCCACAAAGGTCAGCGCGGCGGGCAGGATGCGCCCCAGCGGGCCATCCAACAGCGAAATAGGATAGGCCAGCAGCAGGCCGATCAGCAGCCCCAGCAGCAGGCCAATCAACGCCATAAACAGTACGTCGATGGACATCTCGCCGATGTTCTTGCGGATAAAGCGCACCGGTCGGATGGTGATCCAGGGGGTGATAATCAGGCCAAACAGCATCCCCACCAGCGCAAAAATGAAGGAAGTCACCGCAATCGGCAATCCGAACAGGGCCGCTGCATCAACCCCGATGCGTGCCCCCACCAGCGCGAAAATAAACATACCCGCAATGCGGAAGCCAAACTCGGATGATAACATGCGTTACAACTCCTGTATGTCCAGCCTGCCGGGAATAAGGGTAAGCGGGCCGGACACCGCACAAAGTGAGCAAACGTTAATGGGGTCAACCTTGAGATATAATTTACTTCTTAAGGTTAACATGCCCGACCAGACCCGTCAACGGGCGCAGACCTGACTCCTGACCGGCACACGGGCGCTGCTGAAGCAACTTTTGCGGACACACTAAACCCCGTTATAATTACAAACCGTTAATGAATGCGGGCCAGCAATTTCGGGAACGCCGGGCAGTATTTAAGTTGATTTTTAGTTATTTGTGATAAAAAACACACTATTACACATCATTGCACCCGAGTCCTACAGAGTTTGAAGTGGAAAACCTATGAAAAAACGCTTTAGCGCGGTCATCGGTCTGGTCAGTCTCATCGTAGCGGCACTGGGGCCTGCCATTCTGGTAAGTGCCCGTCCGGCGCTTCAACCGGGGACCTGCACCATCGAAGGCAATGTCTATCGTGATTTCAACGCCAGCGGTGAACAGGATGCGCTGGAACCGGGAGTGGCCGGTATTATCGTCACGGCCTTTAATGCAGCCGGCAGTGCCATTTCCACAGCCACAACTGATTCGGATGGCAGCTACACGCTGAATCAACTGCCTGACGCCGATGAAGTGCGGCTGGAGTTTTCGAACCTGCCGGCCTACCTGCGTTACGGGCCGACCGGCAGCAGTTCCTCGACCAGCGTCGTGTTTGTTACCTGTGGGACGAATGTCGGCACAATCGACCTTGCAGTCGCGAATCCGGGCCAGCACTGCGACATCGACCCTAATATTGTCACGACCTGCTTTGCGGTGGGCGAACAGACAAACAACAGCGAACCGGTTCTGGTGTCCGTTCCCTATACGGCTGGCAGCACCGATCTGACCACGACGCCGGTTGGCACGCGCTTTGATGGCAGCAACATCTATCTGGCACTGGCCGATGAGATCGGCTCTACGTGGGGCGTGGCCTACCGCCGCCAGACCGATACGCTCTACGTCGGTGCTTTTCTCAAGCGCCATGCCGGGTTTGGGCCGCAGGGTCCGGGGGCCATCTACGCCATTGATATGAGCAACGGCGGTGTCCAGCTTCTGACTTCGCTGACAGCCGCCGGCGGCGGCGAGGCGCTGCATACGGATGGAACCCCCTATCCTGACCGGCCCGGTTTTAATCCCTGGCTGATCGACATTGAATCCTATAATCTGGTGGGCAAACGCGGTCTCGGCGACATGGCGATGTCGGACGACGATAACACCCTGTACGTCATCAACCTGTTTGATCGCCGCCTGTATTCCATTCCTGTCGATAACCCCGGCGCGGCTTCCAGCGTCGCCGTGCCAACTTCGCTGCCGGGCTGCCCGGCAAGTGGGGATGCCCGGCCCTTTGCCGTTTCGTTTCATGATGGCCTCGTCTATGTAGGCATCACCTGCACTGCCGAATCGTCACAGAGCAGCAGTGATCTGCGCGCTTACGTCTATTCGCATGACCCGGCAGGGGGCGGTTTCAGCCTGGAACTGAATATCCCCCTCGATTACCCGCGTGGCTGTATTGATTCCGCCGTCAACGTCCCCGGCTGCGAAACGGACTACCCGGCGGAATGGCTGCCCTGGATTGAGCCAACCGACCCGCCCACATGGCCGCTAGATCGCTACGTCGGCTTCACCATCACCTACCCCCAGCCCTGGCTGAGCAGCATCGATTTTGACAACAACGGCGACATGATTCTGGGGATACGGGATCGCTTTGGTGACATGGCGGGTAACTTTGCGCTCAGCACCATCACCGATGATACAACCCTCTACAACACTATCACCGGCGGAGACATCCTGCGCGCCTGCCTCAACGCGGCCGGCGACTGGGTCCTGGAAAACAACGCATCCTGCGGCGGCGTGAGCACAGCCGGCGCCGGCAATGACAATGGGCCGGGCGGCGGCGAATTTTACTTCCAGGAAAACCTGACCGGCTTTCACGACGAACTGAGCATGGGCAGCGTACTGATCGTTCCCGGCCAGCCAGAGATGGTTAGCACCCTTTTCGACCCGATTCCGATCAATTCTGAATTGTTTGATGGCGGTTTCCGCTGGTACAACAACCAGAACGGCCAGACAGTCCGGGCATATCGCGTCTACGATGGAGAGAGCGGTTCGCTCACGGCCTTTGGCAAGGCTAACGGGCTGGGTGGTCTGGAGGCCCTGTGTCCCCCTGCCCCCATTGAAATCGGTAATCGCGTCTGGTTCGACCTCGACGGCGATGGTATTCAGGACCCCGGCGAGCAGCCGATAGCGGGTGTAACGGTCAATCTGTACGATGCCAATAACAACCTGATCGCAACCACCGTCACCAACGCGCAGGGTGAGTACATTTTCACCAGCCGCACCGATGGCGTCCAGTTCAATACGGATTACTCTATCCGACTGGATAACCCTGCGGATTACGACCCCGGCGGACCGCTGTTTGAATGGTTCCTCACCCTCAACAACAGTGGGCCAGACCAGCGCGATTCGGACGCTATTCTGCTGCAGGGTTTTCCGACCATCAACCTGAACACCGGTGGGCCGGGCGATAACAATCACACCTACGATTTTGGCTTCACCCAGATTCTGATTACCCCGACATCGGACACACCTCAAACACCGGGAGTACCAGGAACACCCGGAACGCCGGGTATACCGCCAGGCTGTGAACCACGGCTGGACAAAAGCGTCAACCCGCCCTTCGCGCAGGTGGGCGATCTTGCCACGTGGACTATTGTCGTCTCGAATCCGTGCGACTCTGAAATTACCAACCTGACCCTGACCGATACCATCCCGGATGGCCTGGAGATCATATCCGTCAATGCGTCAGCCGGCACCGTCACTCAGGACGGGCAGCGGATTGCAGTCGCCATTGACAGCATCGCGCCGAACGGGCAGATCACCGTCACGGTTCAGACCCGGATCGTCGGCGGGCCGGATGCTACCTTCATCTACAACAACACTGCTTTCCTGAACGGCTACTCGGATACCGCGCAGCTTGTCATTGCCGGCGAACTGGTCAGAACGGGTGAGACTCCCTGGTGGCGTCTGCTGCTGCTATCGACGCTGCTGGCGCTGCTGGTGGCTGGTGGCCGTTACTGGATGCTGCGCCGCACACGCACCTGATAACATGATGATTTAAGCACGCGGACAGGGGGCTGCTGTCCCCTGTCCAGACCTGAAATGGCGCTGCCTGCGCCATACCCGGACAATAAAAAGGGGCGCACCAACGTGCGCCCCCACCGTCTCGGAAAACCCGCTGCCGGCTATTCGCCGAGCACCAGCCCAATCGCTCCGATGTCAATATGATGCGCTGTGTCCGCGTAATTCAGGCGCAAGGAAAGCGTCATTGCGCCCTGCGGCTGGTGATTGTTCACCGCGCTCTCGACACATACCGGATCCGTGCTGGTCAGGTCAGTAGGATCATCATGCACGATCAGCGCCGACGGCGGCACCGATTCCTGAACCAGCCGCACCTGCGAAATATAGCTGCTGGCGTGCGACAGCTCGTAGCAGACCGTAATAGACTTGATGCTGAGGTTGCCCGGTACAGCCAGCGGCAGACTCAGCCACTGCAAGTCCCCGGTACGGGTGGTTGTCACCCGCAGCGTTGCGCCGAATGCACCGCGCGACAGTTGCAGGTTGGTGACACCGGAACCGTTTTCTTCAGCCACCATCGACAGCGGGCTGTACCATACAGTGTAATCCTCGACAGGTGCAGGTTCACCCGGCGGGCCAGGCGGTCCCTGTTCGCCCTGCGGCCCCGGCGGGCCTTGCTCACCCGGCGGGCCTGGTGGGCCTTGTTCGCCCTGTGGTCCCGGAGGCCCCTGTTCACCCTGCGGGCCTGGCGGGCCTTGTTCACCCGGCGGGCCTTGTTCGCCCTGTGGGCCGGGTGGGCCGGCGGGTCCCGGTCCCTGAACAGCGGGTACGAGAATCAGGCTGAGGATCACCGCGATGATAATCACGGCGACTGCCCAGATGATGGGGTTACTGTTCCCTGGCGCTTGACTCATAAACTCCCCCTGTAACTGGATTCAGCGAAGCAGGTTGTCCGGCTCCTGGGCACACTGCACCGATGAGCCAGACGTTTGTTCGTCTGCGATGATTTTACTGTTACAGTCACTTTTCCTGCAAATGATGCGCCTAACCCAGCGATGCCACCAGCATGTCGATCACCTTCATGTTGGCTACGCCGTCCGAGGGGGCATATTTGGGTGGACGGCCTTCGATCAGCGCATCGGCGAAGTCTTCCACCATCAGCGTATACGAATTGGCCGCCGCGATGGTGATGCGGCTGTAGCCGCTGGCCTCCCAGTGTTCGATCACCACGTCTTTGTCGGCGGGCATGACGAACGCTTCAGCCACGCGAATCCGGCCAGTCGTGCCGCGAATTTCATAGGTATGGGCGAACGACGTGCGCAGGCTGCAATCAAAATGACCTACTGCGCCGGATGGGAATTGCAGCGCCCCGGTCAGGGTTTCATCCACCTGTGTTTCGCTGCCGATATTTGCGAAGGCGTGCGCGCTCTGCGGTTCCTCGCCGGTCATCAGCCGCATGACGTTGATGCAGTAGCAGCCCACATCCATCAGTGCGCCGCCGGCCAGCGGTTTGCTCAGCCGGATGTTCCCGTCATCGCCGGGACGAATGGCGAAACTGAAGGCGGAACTCATTACGGTGATCTGCCCGACGCCGCCGGAATCCACCAGCGCCTTGACTTTCTGTGTCTGGGGGTGAAAACGATACATGAACGCCTCGGCAAACAGCACGTCGCGGCTGGCAAACGCATCAACCATTTTCTGCGCTTCGGCTGCGTTGCTGGCGAGCGGTTTTTCGCACAGAGTCGGCTTGCCCGCTTCGGCACACCGGATGCTCCATTCGGCGTGCATACTGTTGGGCAGTGGGTTATAGATGGCGTCGATGTCCGGGTCGGCGATCAGTTCCTCGTAACTGCCGTAGGCTCTGGGGATATTCAGGTCCTCGGCGAAGGCTTTGGCGCGGTTCAGGTCACGGCTGGCGACCGCCAGCACGCGGCCATTGCGCGACTGCTGGATGGCCGGGATCACGCGCCCCCGGCCAATATTGGCGGTGCTGAGGATGCCCCAGCGGATTTTTTCGGTCATGTATGGATTTCCTCCCATATCGTCAACAGTTCGAGGCGTGGTGCGCTGTATCCTCGACAGGATCATCTCTGCAGAGGCCAATCATACCGTCGATAGCCACGCCAGCCAACAGGGCGCAGTCGCGGGTTGTCGGACCGGCGTCTTTGGGCCGCCGGGCAGATGGGTATGCAGCGGAACAGGCGGAATATAAAAAACAGCGGGCGTCCTTCAAACCCGCTGCATGAGGCCGGATTCTCCGGCTGCGGGGTATCAGTGGGCGACCACCCGCAGCGGCTTGATTTTGTAGATGACCCGCGTATCGACTTCAATCGGGGGCGCTTCGATACCATAGCGTTTGGGCACGCCGCGATACTTCAGGGACAGGGCGTTCATATTGTCGCCGGTTTCGTCGATGACAATATCCTCGACCACGCCGCGCACTTCGAGATAGCGGTAGGGGTCCTGCGGGTCCATCGCCAGCACGGTGACTTTCGGGTTGCGGCGGATATTCCTGTCCTTCTGCCGCCCGATTGCCGCGTTAACGATGACGTGGGTTCCGTCGTAATCTACCCAGACGGGCGTGGCCTGCGGCTGGCCGTCCGGCATCATGGTCACCAGCGTCACCGTTACAGGATCGGTCAGCAAATGTTTGTGCGATTCGGGAATCATCAGCCTACGTTCACCTTTTCGGGTCTGATCCGATAAGTGACACGGGGCTGACGGCTGCTTTCCGGCGCGACCCCACCGAAATATTTGTCTTTGCCGGTATAAAGCTTCGCCAGTTGGTCGATCACCGTCTCGTCACCGTCGATTCGCTCGACGACTGTGCCCCGCACCTCAATCCAATTGTAGGGGTTTTCCGGGTTGATTGCCAGCACAGTCGCGTAGGGGTTGGCGCGCAAATTTTTGTCCTTCTGGCGGCCAATGGCGGTGTTAATCAGCACGTCGTTGCCATCCAGTTTGGCCCAGACCGGGGTTGCCTGGGGCCGGCCATCGGGCATCAGAGTCACCAGCGATACCACAATCGGGCCGTCCAACAGTTCTCTATGGGAATGGGGAATTGTTGCTGCCATCAGAGTCTTCTCCTTAACCGTCGATGACACCGGCAGCTCTGGCGCGCGCCAGCACAATTTCAGCAGCGCGGACCATCGGCAGGTCGATCATCTGACCGTCGAGGACGAAGGCACCGGTTCCTGCTTCCTGATGGGCATGGTGTGCATCAATCAGGCGCTTCGCCCGTTCGATGTCTTCCGGGGAGGGGGTAAACACCCGCCTGATGACCTCGGCCTGCCGGGGATGAATCGCCAGTTTGCCGGTGAAGCCCATGTACAGGGCCTGTTCACATTCGGCCTCTAGTCCGCTTACATTTTCCACATACGGGTAGATGGTGTCAATAGCCTGAAGGCCGGCGGCTTTGGCATGGATGACGACGGCGCTGCGGGCATAGAACACTTCCCAGCCATCCGGTGTGCGGATAGCGCCAATGTCCGCCGCCAAATCTTCCGCGCCGAAAATCAGGCCAACGAGTCGTTCGCCACTATTGGCGATTTCGCGCAGGTTGACGACTCCCTCTGCGGTTTCGATCAGCGCCAGCAGCCTGATTGTGCCGGCGGGCCAGTTGTGCTGGGCTTCGATTTTGTCCAGCCGCCGGCTGACATCGTGAATCTGGGCGGCGGATTCGACCTTGGGCAGCACATAACCATCGGGCCGGTGCGGGGCCGTCGCTTCGAGATCGGCTACATACAAGCCGCCGCCTACCGGTGGGTTGATGCGCACCAGCCGTTCGGTTTTGCCAAAGCGTATCTCTTGCAGCGCAGCGGCGACCGTCTCGCGGGCTGGCTGTTTGCGGTTGAGCGCCACGCCGTCTTCGAGGTCCATAATCACGGCATCGACACCGAGCGCCGCGCCCTTCTCGATCTTGTGTCGGTCATCGCCGGGCATGAATAACAGTGTGCGTCGGGGTTTCATGGGTCTTTATTCCCTGAAAATATACGGTGGATGGCAGGGGTGGAGTGTGCCGGCCCCTGTGGATGCTTATCCCTTATTGTACGGTGGACGGTAGCCCCCGCCACCTGTCATCCGACCTGATTTTTGGCTGAGGATAGGCGCGAGTGGGCGAGGCGTGGGCAGAGCGTAGGGTATCCATCGTGGCGGATTTTGACTATCATACCCATACTGATTGAGCAGTCGTAAGTCTGCTGTCCTGAGTCGCCGGTTAAGAGCTAGCGGTGGATGCCGGTCTGGCGAGGACATGACTGATGACTGGAGACCTGAGTATCACAACAGTACAGGTGAATATCGACTTATGCGCAAAATGTTAGCCGCTTCCCTCATGGTTTTCACAATGCTGATTCTGGCCGCACCGGCGCTGGCACAGCAGGCCTGCGTCCTGATGGCCGGCTGCACGGTGGGCGCGGGAGTCAGCGATGCGGTGCTGGCTGCTTACCCCGAACCGAATGTGCGCCCGCTGTTTGTTGATCCTGACATCCTGTATGACCGCACCTACCGCAAAGTGCCGGGCCATCTCGAAGTTTTTGATGCCCCCGGCGGGAATCTGGTCACCACCACCGGGGCCGGCTTCAGCTACGTGACGGTGTGGCAGTTTGAAGGCGAATGGGCCAGAATCGATGCTAACCAGTGGGTGCGCAGCAGCGCCCTGAGCGAAGATGTGCTGATTTCGCGGTTTGCCGGCGTGCGCCTGCCAGAGGAAGGGCTGCCGTACCCGATGGCGTGGACGCTGCGGCATCTGCGCCCGGCGCTGACCCCCGGCGGCGCTGAGTCTGATCTGAACCCGTTTCTGTACCGTTATACCCGTGTCACACTGTACACCTATGTGGAAATTGAGGGCAAACGCTGGTATCAGATCGGGAAGGATCAGTGGGTTCACCAGTTTGATGTCGCCAAGATCACGCCGATTGAACGCCCGGAGGGCGTGGACACCGACAAATGGATCGGCATCGACCTGTACGAGCAGACGCTGATTGCCTATGAAGGCGAGACGCCGGTCTTTGCCACGCTGATTTCATCAGGGCTGGCGCAGTGGCCGACTAATGAAGGTCTGTTTCATGTGTATCTGCGCCATGAGCGCACGCCGATGAGCGGCGCGTACCAGCAGCCCGATTTTTACTTCCTGCAAGATGTTCCCTGGACGCAGTATTTCGATGGCGACATCGCCCTGCATGGCACGTACTGGCATGATGGCTTTGGCTACCGGGCCAGTCACGGCTGCGTTAACGCCTCGATCATCGACGCCAAATGGCTGTATGACTGGTCGAAGGATGTCTGGGATTTTGAGAAGGGGCAGGGTATCGCCATCTACGTCTACAGCAGCGGGTCGTATGAGACCTGACGGTGCATCATCGGAAATAGAGAGATTTCTGTTCTATGAGAGGGGTTCGCCAGCACCAACCCTAACACACCGACCAGCCGCTGCCCCTACTCGTAATCATCCGGCAGGTGAGACTGCGCCAGCCGGGCGAAGATAAGCATCAGATCGCCGAGGGTGCCGAATGCGCCGGCTGCAAAGATAACTGTCAGCGCCAGCCACAGCACGACTCGCGGCACATCCGGCGCGCTGAACAGCATCTGCACGCTGACCGCTGTCCCCAGCCAGAACACCAGCGCGGGCAGCCCGGCGACAAACACATACTGCCCGGTGGACAGATCTTCGGGAATATCGACATGGGTTTGCCGCACCCGCACAGGCCGCCGTCCGATCAGGCGCAGCGCCAGCACGTGCAGCATTTCATGCGGCCAGCCAAAGATACGCAGCAGGACGTTCATCAGCTTGGGCGCGGATACCCCAGCGACTCGATTTTTTCCGCCGCCTGAAAGTCTTTGGCGCTCAGTTTGTTGCCGGCGTCATGAGTCGTGAACGATACTTCGACCTTGCGCCAGCCGATAAACATATCCGGGTGATGGTTCAGCCCTTCGCAGACAGTGCCGATGGCGGCTGCCAGCGCCAGCCCTGCCAGGTAGCTGTCCACCCTGAACGTCTTTTTGATTTTGTCGCCGTCGCGTTCCCAGCCATCGAGTTTTTGCAGCCGTTCGGCAATTTCTACTTCGTTTAACGGGGTTGTCATCATCTCCTCCTGATTGTTAATGGTGTTGGCGAATTAATCTACGCTACCCCTATCGCGCAAGCGGAAAAATACGTTCAAAGATGAGTTCGCCAACAGCACCATCGTTCTTTTTCCAGCAGTGGAGCAGCTCAGTTAACGCTGTTCAGTTATGCCCCCATTCTAGCGCAGATTCGGGACGCGGCTTCGATTGTTCGTCATTTGCAGGCGCATAGTAATTGAAAGCCGGCGGGTAATTCGGTACGATTGGCCGCTGATGACCGAAACAGTGGAGATAAAACGCAGATGGTTGACTCAACGGTAATGCAGCAGACCGGCGCGGAAAACATCGTCTGGGATTTGTCGATTTTTTACGACGGGCCGGATGATCCGAATATCGCAACGGACATGGCCGCCGTAAATGAGCTGGTGGATGCCTTCGTCGCCAAGTATCGCGGGCGCGTGGCTGAACTGAGCGCCAGCGATCTGCTGGCCGCGATGAACGAACTGGAAGCCCTTCAGGACAGGGCCTACCGGCTGGAACTGTTCGCGCATCTGCTGTACGCCACCGACACCAACAACCCGCAGTACGGCGCGCTGGTGCAGAAAATGACCGAATTCGACGCCGAGATCGAGCAGAAGCTGCTGTTCTTTCAACTGGAGTGGCTGGATACCGATGACGCGATAGCCGATCAGCGGCTGGCTGACCCGGTGTTGAGCAAGTTCAAACATTACCTGGAAGCAGAACGCCGTTACAAACCCTACAAACTCAGCGAGGCGGAAGAACAGCTTCTGGTGGAAAAAGCAGTAACCGGGCGCAACGCCTGGACGCGCTTTTTCAACCAGTTGATGGGCGCGGCGCGTTACAGCTTTGAGGGCGAGGAACTGACTCAGTCGCAGATTTTGAGCAAGATGCACGACCCGGATCGGGAAATCCGGCGCAAGGCGGCGGACTCAATCACTGCCGGGCTGCGCGAGCAAACGATGGAACTGACCTATATTTTCAATGTGCTGGCTGCCGACAAATACTTTGAAGACCGGCGGCGCGGCTACGCCACCTGGATTTCGTCGCGCAACCTGAGCAACAAGGTCGCTGATGAGGTGGTCGAGGCGTTGATTCAGGCGGTCACGGCCAATTACGACATCGTGGCCCGGCACTACGAACTCAAACGCATTCTGCTCGGCTACGACGAACTGCTGGATTATGATCGTTATGCGCCGCTGCCGGTGAAGGCCAGCGACAAGCTGTTCACCTGGAACGAAGCACGCGACATTGTACTGAACGCCTACAACGCCTTCAGCCCGCGCCTGTCGGAGATTGCGCGGCAGTTTTTCGATCAGAACTGGATTCACGCCGCCCTGCAACCCGGCAAACGCGGTGGCGCGTTTTCAGCCAGCGGCCCACCATCAGCGCACCCCTTCATTCTGATGAATTACACCGGGCGCGAAAACGATGTCTCGACCCTGGCGCACGAACTGGGACACGGCGTCCACCAGTATCTGGCGGCTGAGGCGCAGGGCCTGCTGAACGCATCGACGCCGCTGACAACCGCCGAAATGGCTTCCACTTTTGGCGAGATGCTGGTGTTCAACGACCTGATGGAGCGCGAGCCGGATGCCGAAGCCCGGCTGGCGATGCTGGCGCGGAAGATCGAGGATACGTTTGCGACGGTGTTCCGGCAGATTGCCATGAACCGCTTCGAGGACGGGCTGCACACTGCCCGCCGCAGCGAAGGCGAACTGACCGCCGAGCGGATCAGCAATATCTGGATCGAGACGCAGCGGGCCATGTTCCAGAACAGCGTCAATCTGCGCGATGATTACGCCATCTGGTGGAGTTATATCCCCCATTTTGTGCAGGTTCCCGGCTACGTCTATGCCTATTCGTTCGGCGAACTGCTGGTGCTGGCGCTGTTCAAAATCTATCAGGAACGGGGCGCGGAATTTGTCCCCGCCTATCTGGATGTGCTGGCGGCGGGCGGCTCGGACTGGCCGGATCAGATTCTGGCGAAGGTGGGCGTTGATCTGACGGACCTCAGTTTCTGGAACGAGGGCCTCAATA